>Ga0187892_10005977_pt1 | contig 18552 bp, 25 predicted proteins | sample MA1701073metaG_FD_139345 | JGI IMG/M metagenome (GOLD analysis project Ga0187892, IMG submission 139345) | Bio-ooze microbial communities from a basaltic lava cave in the Kipuka Kanohina Cave System on the Island of Hawaii, USA - MA170107-3 metaG ...
CTCCTTTGCATGTTGGTTGACGCCTTCGTGCTCAACGTGTGGCTCTGCGTGGCTCACCACGTAATCCACGGTACGCCGGAGGCAGGCCGCCTCAGCTCATCAACTGCAAGCCATTCTGTCTAGGCCCCGACGTCATACACTCCCTCACCCCCGTCCCCAGGAACGAGAATGCCCTTGCTTGGAAAGGCTGCAATGCTCCTCTCTTTCGACATTGCCGAGGCGGCGATTCCCGAGCACGACGAGTGGCATACGCAGGAGCACCTGCCGGAGCGGCTCGGCGACTGGCTTGAGCATGAGCTTCTTGCAAAGCTGCCAAAGCGCGCTGGCCTGGGCAGCGCCCACTTGCTTAAGGGAGCCCTCGCGCCGAAGATGACCAACGAGCAGAGAATCCGGGGGCTCGATCAGGGCATCGATTGGGCATTGCTGACGACCGGGTACGGCGAGGACGCGCTGGCTGCCGTGGCGGAGAACGAACTCGGCAACGGCAAATTTGACGAGCATGGCGCTGCTGGTACGCTGACGGCGCTGTATCGCACGGATTTCACGCTCGCCGCCGGCGAAATTGACGCCTGACTAATTCAACCCATGGTGACGCAGACAATATTTGAGGGGGGTTGCCTGTGCGGTGCGATCCGCTATCGCCCGAGCGCTCCGTCGCTGCGCGGCGTCATTTGCCATTGCTCGATGTGCCGGCGGCATTCGGGCGCGCCGCTGCTCGCGTTCGTGCAATTCCCGCTGGATTCGTTCCAGTGGACGAAGGGCGAACCAGCGCTGTACCGGTCCTCCAAGTTTGCCCAGCGCGGATTCTGCGCCGCCTGTGGCAGCACGCTATCCATGGTTGAAGAGGCGATCCGCGACCGCGTCCAGATCACGTTAGGCAGCCTGGATGAGCCCGGCAGGGTGAGCATCGATGACCATGTCTGGACCGAGAATCAGGTGGCGTGGTTTGAGGTCAAGGACGACCTGCCGCGCTTTCCCCGCGACAGCGCGGCCGCACCCGGTCATTCCTAGGTGATGCCTCAACACATCGGTATCGTCGCCTGCTCGGCCGAGGGCGCGGCGCTCTGCTACCGGACCATCTGCACGGAAGGCGCCGCAATCCTCGGGCCACACGCGCATCCGGAAGTGTCGATGCACACGCCCTCGCTCGCGGAGTATGTCGATTGCCTCGACCGAGGCGACTTGGCAGGCATTGCCGAACTCATGCTCGCCTCGGCCACGAAATTGGCGAAGATCGGCGCCCAGTTCCTGATTTGCCCCGACAACACCCTGCATCAGGCCCTTCCCCTGGTCGAGCCCAGGTCCCCCCTGCCCTGGCTGCATATCGCCGAAGTTGTGGCCCGCGAGGCTGCCGCGCGGAAGTATCGGCGCCTGGGCATCACCGGAACGCGCTGGCTGGTTGACAGCGCGGTCTATCCCGAGCAGCTGGACGCGCTGGGCCTGGCGTATCTTCGCCCCAGCGCCGCCGAACGCGAGGAGATGAACCGCATCATCATGGATGAACTCGTCTGCAGCGTGTTCAAACCCGAGGGGATCGCTTTCTTTCAAGGCGTGATCGAGCGCATGAAGGGCGAAGGATGCGATGCCGTCATCCTGGGCTGCACGGAGATTCCGCTGATCGTGAGCGACGCGAACGCTGCGCTGCCGACCCTCGACTCGACGCGCTTGCTCGCGCGCGCCGCATTACGCCGGTCAACCAGTACGGATTAGGAGGTCACGCCTGATGCGCGGCAAATGTCTCTGTGAAACAGTTGAATTCGAAATTCTGGGCGCGACGCCGAAGCTGTACCAATGCCATTGTTCGCTGTGCCGCAAACAAGGCGGGTCCACGTCAAACACCGCCACGATCGTCCCCCTCAAGAATTTCCGCTGGCTCTCCGGTCAGGAGCGCATTTCGTCATTCGTGAAGCCGACGGGGTTTCGTTCCGATTTTTGCTCCACCTGCGGGTCGACCGTGCCGAATCCGCTGAGAACTACGCCTTATTACTGGGTGCCCTCCGGAATGCTCGACGGCTCCGAGAAACTGGAGATCGCGGTGCACCTGTATGTCGGCTCGAAAGCTTCGTGGGACACCGCCGAACTGTCCGGCACACAATATGAAACCATGCCGGACTGGCGGACCTTTATCGGGGCATTGAAGGGCGATGTTTGAATTGAAAACGACGCTCCTTTTCATTGCGACCGCGCTTGCGGAGATCGTCGGTTGCTACCTCCCGTACCTGTGGCTCAAGAAAAATGGCCCCGCCTGGCTGCTGATCCCCGCGGCAGTCAGTCTCGCGCTGTTCGTCTGGTTGCTGACGCTGCATCCCACTGCCGCCGGGCGCGTCTACGCGGCGTACGGCGGCGTTTACGTGGCAGTGGCCATCGTCTGGCTATGGGTCATCGACGCCGTTCGGCCCACGCCATGGGACTGGCTGGGCGTCGCCTTCACGCTCGCAGGCATGGCCATCATCATGTTCGCGCCACGCCATGCCTGAGCGCAGGCCCTGTCCGGTTGCGCGCCGTCGGCGCTTGCTCGGCGCGCTGGCGTATTTCGCGCTGTGCGCAGCCGGCAGCGCTCATGCGCAGCCCGCCCGCAAGCGCTTTCGCGTCGGCACGCTCACTTCTGCCTGGGCAGCCAATCATCCCGCGGTGGAAGGCCTGCGAGAGGGGCTCGCGGCGCTCGGCCTCAAGGTCCCGCAGTCGGTACTGCTGCGCGCCGACCGGGTGATCGAGTGAGCAGTGGGGCGGGTCCGCTGATCGTCAAGCAGCTCTGGCGCTACCCGGTCAAATCCATGCTCGGCGAGGCCTGCGCGTCGCTGCGCGTGGACGCGCGCGGGGTCGAGGGCGACCGGCTTTACGCAGTGCGCGACGCCAAGGGCAGGCTGGGCAGCGGCAAGAACTCCGGATGGCTGCGCCAGATCGACGGCCTGCTCGGATTCCGGGCGAGCAGCGCGAACGGGGCGATTTCGCTGGTTTTTCCGGATGGACGGACGATGTCCGCGAGCGACGCCGGAATCAACGCGGCCTTGTCGGCGGCACTCGGGCAAAGCGTCACCCTCGTCAAGGAGAGCGACGTTGCGCATTTCGACTCGGGGGCGATTCATATCCTGACCACGGCATCACTGGCGTGGCTCAGCCAGGCCTTGCCCGACGGCGAGGCCGACGCGCGGCGCTTCCGCGCCAATCTGCTCATCGAGGTTGCGGGTTCAAGCCCCGTCGAGCAGCAGTGGCCGGGCCGCACGCTGCTGCTCGGCGAGCGGCTGAAACTGCGCGTCACCGACGCCACCGAGCGCTGCCGCATGGTGACGCTTGCGCAAGCCGAACTGCCCGAAGACCCGCGGGTATTGCGCGAGATCACCCGGCAGCAGGAAGCGCAGTTCGGCGTTTACGCCGAAGTGCTGGAACCCGGCGAACTGCGCGTCGGCGATCCGGTGCGGCTCGCCTAGGGCGCCTGCCGCTTAACGCGCACCCAGGACGCGCGACGTGCGGCCGACGTCCTTTTTCTTCACCCAGAACACCATGCCGTAGCGCCGCTTGCCGGCAGTCACGGCGCTCAGCGAGACCACGTTGATCTTCGCCTTGGCCAGCCTGCCGAGAATTCCAGTGAGCGCGCCGACGCGGTCGTCGCCGCGCGCGATGAACACGGTCTTGCGCTTGGAGACGCGCAGCCCTGCCTTCTTCGCCGCCTGGCGGAACTTGGCGCTGTTTTCCGGAACGAAATCCACCTGTGCGCCGCCGCCCGTGGGAAAACCGGTGAAGGCGAGCAGGTTGACGCCGGCCATCTTCATTGCGCCGAGCAGCTTGGCGCCGGCGCCGGGGCGCTGCGAGACTTTCATGGTGTAGTAGTCGGCTTTGCGGACATTTGCCATGGATCCTCCTTGGAAAAGTGGTGCCAGCCTATAATTCTGCGCTTAAGCGACGAATATAGAAACGAGGGTGACATGAAAATCCTACGCGCATGACGACCGCCGCGAGCGTCGCGATCGCCCTGGTGGCCCTGCTGCACGCCTACTTCCTGGTGCTGGAGATGTTTCTCTGGGACCGGCCATTCGGGCGGCGCGTTTTCAAGACCACCCCCGAGTACGCGGCGGCCTCCAAGAAATTGGCAGCGAACCAGGGCCTGTACAACGGCTTTATCGCAGCTGGCCTGGTGTGGGGGCTGACGCTCGGTGCCGCAGGCGTCGAAGTAAAGATTTTTTTCCTGAGCTGCGTCGTCATCGCCGGCGTGTTCGGCGCGGTCACGGTGAGCCGCAATATCCTGTTCGTGCAGGCGCTGCCGGGAATCATCGCGCTGGCGCTGCTGCTGCCCTGAGCATGGGCCACCGGCTGTCGAAGATCGCGACACGCACCGGCGACGGGGGCGAGACCGGGCTGGGCGATGGCAGCCGCGTGCCGAAGGACGCCGCCCGCATCCGGGCGCTGGGCGACATCGACGAACTGAATTCGAGCCTCGGCGTGCTGCTCGCAGAGAAGATACCCGCCGCGCTGCGTGAGGTTTTGTTGCAGGTGCAGCACGACCTGTTCGACCTGGGCGGCGAAGTCTGCATTCCCGGCCATCGCATGATCACCGAGGCGCAGGTGCTGCGGCTGGATGCGCAGCTCGCGGCATTCAACGGCAAATTGCCCGCGCTCAAGGAATTCATCCTGCCGGGCGGCACCCGCGCGGCGGCGCTGGCACACCTGTCGCGCACCGTGTGCCGGCGCGCCGAGCGAAATCTGGTTGCGTTGGGCCGCGCCGAACCGGTCGCCGAGCATGCGCGCCAATATCTGAACCGCCTTTCGGACCTGCTGTTCGTGCTGGGTCGCACGCTCAATCGCGCGGGACGGCGCGGCGACGTGCTCTGGCGCCACCAGCGCAGGAAAAAAGCCTGAAGCGGCAAAGCGGGCGGGGAAGCTAGAATCGCCCCATGCATGCATTACCTCGCCGGATCCGCGCGCTCCTGTTCGACGTGTTCGGCACGGTGGTCGACTGGCGCGGCTCGATCATCCGCGAATGCCGCGCGCTGGGCCGCAAGAAAAGGATTGCCGCCGACTGGGATGCCTTTGCCGATGCCTGGCGTGCCGGCTACCGGCCGGCGATGGCGCGCGTGCGCTCGGGCGAGCTGCCGTGGATGAACATCGACCAGCTGCACCGCATGATTCTCGACGGGCTGCTGCCGCGCTTCGGCATCGATACCCTTACCGAAGACGAGATCGACCACCTCAACCGGGTCTGGCACCGGCTTGAGCCATGGCCGGAGGCGCGCCGCGGCCTGACACTGCTCAAGCGCCGCCACGTCATCGCCACGCTGTCCAACGGCAACGTCGCATTGCTGGTCAACATGGCGAAGCACGCCCGCCTGCCCTGGGATACGGTACTTTCGGCCGAATTATTCCAGCACTACAAGCCGGATCCGGAAATCTACCTCGGCGCCGCGGCGTTGCTGGGCCTGGAGCCCTCCGAAGTGATGCTGGTCGCGGCGCACAAGGACGACCTGCGGGCAGCGCAGGCCTGTGGCCTTGCCGCCGCATTCGTGCGCCGGCCGCGCGAGCAGGGACCCAAAGTCAAGCTGGACGTCGCCGCGGCGCCCTCGTTCGACTACAACGCGCGCGATTTCGTCGACCTGGCGAGGAAAATGGCGCGATGAGCGGGCTGCAATGACGGCACGCGAAGCCACCGTCAAGGCGACCCGGCATCGCGTGCTCATCGTAGATGACGAGGAGTCGATGCGCCTGTTCCTCGCGCGCATCCTTGCCACCGGCCTGAAAGCGGAAGTGACGCTGGCGGGTACCTGCGAGCAGGCGCTGCGCTACGCCGAAAACTACGCCTACGATGCCATCCTGCTCGACCTGCGGATGCCCGGCGTGGGCGGCTTCGAAGTGTTGCGCGAAATCCGCCGCGCCTCGCCCAATATGGCCACCCCGGTGGTGATCGTTTCGGTGCTGTCCGACCAGGTCTCCAAGGACCGCTGCATGGCCGCCGGCGCCAATGCTTACGTGGTCAAGCCGATCGAGCGCAATTCACTGGTGGCCAGCGTCAAGCAACAGATCGCGGCGCGCGGCAAGCCGAAAACGAAAGGGAAGTAAACATGGCGGAGATCAGGATCCAGAACGTCGAGGCGCTCGGCAAACCGCTCGGGCCGTATTCCCACATCAGCCGCGTCCAGGGGCAGCGCGAGACGCTCTACATTGCGGGCATGGTTGCGCCCGGCGACGGATTCGATGCGCAGTGCAGCGCCGTGTTCCAGCAGATCGAGACCGCCCTCAAGTCGGCGGGCGCAGGCTGGGGTAACGTGGCGCAGTTCACTACCTATCTGGTGCACTCGCAGGACATCCCGAAATTCATGGCCTGGCGGCTGCGCGAGTTCCCGAAGCTGTTTCCTGACGGGAAATATCCGCCCAATACCCTGCTCATCATCGACCGCCTGGTGCAGGAGCAGTTCCTGCTCGAGGTGCAGACCATCGCCGCGCTCTAGCCGGGCCTTGCGGCCGCTCAGTGGTGCTCTTCGGCGGCAAACGCTTCTGCGCGTTTCTTGCGCAGCGCAGGCAGCGCGATGATCACCAGCAGCGCGACCGCCGCGATCAGGAAGCCCATGCTGATCGGCTTGGCGGGGCTGATGAAGACAAACGGGTCGCCGCGCGACAGCAGCATGGCACGGCGCAGGTTCTCCTCCATCAGCGGCCCGAGGATGAAGCCCAAGATCAGCGGTGCGGGTTCGCAGCCGAGCTTGACGCAGACGTAGCCGAGCATGCCGAAGCAGGCCATGAGAAAGCAGTCGAACGGCTGGTTGGAGATGCTGAACACCCCTACCGCCATGAATAGCAGGATCGACGGGTAGAGGAGCCGGTACGGCACGGTGAGCAGCTTGATCCACAGGCCGATCATCGGCAGGTTGAGGACCACCAGCATCAGGTTTCCCACCCACATCGAGGCGATCATTCCCCAGAAGAGCTGCGGCCTTTCGGTCATCACCTGCGGCCCGGGCGCGATGCCCTGGATCATCATGGCGCCGATCATCAGCGCCATCACCGCGTTGCCCGGAATGCCGAGCGTGAGCAGGGGAATGAACGAAGTCTGCGCGCCGGCATTGTTGGCCGATTCCGGCGCGGCCACCCCTTCGATCGCACCTTTGCCGAATTCGTGCGAAAACTTGGAGACTTTCTTTTCCAGCGTGTAGGCGCCAAAGGAAGCGAGCAGCGCGCCGCCCCCGGGCAGGATGCCAAGCGCCGAGCCGAGCGCCGTACCGCGCAGGACGGGCGCCCACATGCGCTTCCAGTCTTCCGCGCTGGGCATCAATTTGCCCACCTTGCTGGTGAATACCTCGCGGTGCTCCTTCTGCTCGAGGTTGGCGACAATTTCGCAGATGCCGAACATGCCCATCGCGACGGTGACGAAGCCGATGCCGTCGGCCAATTCGGAAATGCCGAACGCAAAGCGCAGCACGCCGGAATTGACATCCGTGCCGACCAGCCCGAGCAGCAGCCCCAGGATCACCATGCAGATCGCCTTCACCAGCGAGCCCGAGGCGAGTACCACCGCCGAGACCAGCCCCAGCACCATCAACGAAAAGTACTCGGCCGGGCCGAACTTGAGCGCCACTTCGGCCAGCGGCGGCGCGAACAACGCCACCACCAGCGTCGAGACGCAGCCGGCGAAGAACGAACCGATCGCCGCCGTGGCAAGCGCCGGCCCGGCGCGGCCCTGGCGCGCCATCTGGTAGCCGTCCAGGCAGGTGACCACCGAGGAGGACTCTCCCGGCAAGTTGACCAGGATCGCGGTGGTCGAACCGCCGTATTGCGCCCCGTAGTAGATCCCGGCGAGCATGATTAGCGCGGCGATCGGCGCCAGGTTGAAGGTCACCGGCAGCAGCATGGCGATGGTCGCCACCGGCCCGATCCCGGGCAGCACGCCGATCAGCGTGCCGAGCAGCACCCCGATCAGGCACATCAGGATGTTGAACGGCAGCGACAGGCTCACGCCGCCCAGCGTGATCGTTTGCCATTTGAAAACCTCGACGAAGCCGATCGCGAGGTTGCCGAAAATTCCTTCCATGGCGGCCGCTCAGCGAATCGGGCAGTTGTCGATGAAACTGGGGCAGATCGGAAAGGGCAGCGTCAGGCCCTTGACGAACACCAGCACCGCGAACACCACCAGCAACGCCGACAGGATCGCGACTTCTTTCCACTTGAACTCGTGCCCGCCGAAGGCGCTGATGAAGACCAGCGCGACGGACGCGAGCACCAGGCCGAGCGGTTTGAGCAGGTAGGCGAAGGCGAGGCTCGAGGCGAGGATGAAGAGCAGCGGCCGGAAGTGGAATTTCGCCACCTTCTCGCCGGTCAGCACGAAGGAATCGACCAGTACGATCGCGCCAAGAATGGCGAGCATGCCGCCCAGCACGGTCGGAAAGTATGCCGGACCCATGCGCACCGCGCTGCCCATCTGGTAGCTCAGCTGCGCCACGATCATGAAGAAAAGGCCGAAGCCGATGAACATCAACCCGGCCCAGAAATCCTTCGGACTTTTTATTTTCATTCGCCGCCCCCGCTCTCGAGCGAGTGTAGCATGTGGCCAATGACGCGACGCTCACTCGGCGCGCTACTCGTCGTGCTCGCGCTGCTTGCCGCCGGTTGCGGCGAGAAGGCGAAACTGACGCCGCTCGCGCCCGATGCGGTGCTGCTTGCATTCGGCGACAGCCTGACCTACGGCACCGGCGCGAGCGACAGCGAGAGCTATCCGGCGCAACTGGAAAAGCTCATCGGTCGGCGCGTGGTGCGCGAAGGCGTGCCTGGAGAAGTGAGCGCATCGGGGCTGGCGCGCCTGCCCGCGGCGCTGGACGAGCACCGGCCGCGCCTGCTGCTGCTCTGCCACGGCGGCAACGATTTCTTGCGCCGGCTGCCGAAGGAAAAAGCGGCCGACAACCTGCGCGCGATGATCCGCCTGGCGAAAGCGCGCGGCATCGAAGTGCTGCTGATCGGCACGCCAGAACCCGGCTTGACGGTGACCCCCGCCGCCTTCTACTCCGAGATCGCCAAGGAATTCGCCATTCCCTACGAGGGCGACGTGCTCGGCAAGATCCTCAAGGACGGCAGCCTCAAGTCCGACCAGATTCACCCGAATGCCCAGGGCTACCGGGTGATGGCCGAACGGGTTGCCGAACTGCTCAAGCGGGCCGGCGCGATTTAGGCGCCAGCAATCGGGATCTGCGCAGCCGCGCCACGTCCTCCGGCCGGTCCACATCCCACAGCGTGCGCAGTTCCCGCCAGCGCCAGCCGAGCGCCTTCAGGCGCTGACGCGTCTGGGTGAGCACCTGCGGGCCACCCCACGCTATGCCGTCGAACAGGCGCCGCGACACACGACGCAGCGCGAGCAGCGGATAGCCGCCGTCGGCGGCGGGCGCGAGCACCGCGTCGGCGCCCGCGCCGAGCTGCCGCACGGCCGCGCGCAGGTCGGCGGGCCGCAGCGCCGGGCAGTCGCTGCCGATCAGCACGGCGTAGCGGTGGCGGCGCAGCACGCGCTTGAACGCGCGATGCATGCGCTCGCCTAGATCGCCCCTGCCCTGCGCTCGAAGGCGAACGCCGAAGCGCCTCTTGGCTTGTTTGAAAAACGCGTGGTCCGTTGCTGGAGTGCAATACAAATCAACCACCCCGATGCCCGAGGCCACCGCCGTGCGCAAGGTCTTTTGCAGCAGGCGCGTCTGCAGGCGGGCAGCGCCCTTCGCCCCGAGCAACGGCGCCAGGCGCGTTTTGACGCGGCCGGGCTCGGGCGCCCGGGCGAACACGATCAGCGCCGGCTCAGCCCTCGTTGGCGTAGCGCCGCGCAAGTTCGTCCGGGGCTGCGCCGAGGAAATACGCGAGGCGCAATCGCCACATCAGGAGCATCGTGCGCAGCACGCCGTGCCGTTCCCAGCGGCGGCCCGAGGTCACTGCCTTGTCGCTCAGGCAGGCGGGCGGCGAACGCCGTTTCATCGCTTTGCTGAACGCCACGTCCTCCATCAGCGCAATCTCCGGATATCCGGGGAACGCTTCGCGGCGCACGAAAATCGCCTGGTCGCCGGTCGCAATGCCGGTGAGCCGCGAGCGCCAGTTCATGCCCCAGGCGATCACGGCGAGCAGCCGGGAGCGCCCCTCGATCCGCACGTCGAAGCGCCCCCAACTGCGCTGTCCCAGCGCGGCGATCACCGCCTGCGCAGCTCGCGGCGGCAGGCGGGTGTCGGCATGCAGGAACAGCAGCGCACCGCCGTGGGCCGCGGCGGCGCCCGCGTTCATCTGCGAGGCACGGCCGCGCGGCGCGACGATTACGCGGTCGGCGAACCGCGCGGCGAGTTCCCGGCTGCCGTCTTCGCTACCCCCGTCGACCACGATCACCTCGTGGCCGCGTGCGCGCAGCGCCGCCAGCGGTTCGAGCGCGCCGGCGAGTCCCGCCGCCTCGTTCAGCACCGGCACGATGATCGACAGCACCACCGGGCTAGCCTCGCATCCAGGCGTGGAATTTCTCGATCTGGCGCAGCAGACCCTGCGGCGCGTGCGCCTTCTTCCACGCTCCGGCGGCGTATTTGTTGGCCTCCGCAAACGTCGGGTAGATATGGATGGTGCCGAGAATCTTGTTCATGCCGAAGCCGTGGCGCATCGCCGCGACGTACTCGGCGATGAGGTCGCCCGCGTGGGCGCCGACGATCGTCGCGCCGAGGATCCGGTCGCTGCCCGGCACCGTCAGCACCTTGACCATGCCGTGCGCTTCTTCGTCGGCAATGGCGCGGTCCAGGTCATCGATGCCGTATACCGTGACCTCATGCGGGATGTTGCGTTCCTTCGCCTCGGTCTCGTTCAAGCCCACCCGCGCCACCTCGGGGTCGGTGAAGGTGGCCCAGGGGATCACCGAGTAATCGGCCCGGAACCGCTTCAGGCCGCCGAACAAGGCATTCACCGAGGCATACCAGGCCTGGTGCGCCGCGGTATGCGTGAATTGGTAGGGCCCCGCCACATCGCCGCAGGCAAGGATGTTCGGATAGACGGTCTGCAGGTATTCGTTGGTCTCGACCGTGCGCGCGGGAGTCACCGGAATGCCGAGCTCTTCCAGTCCGTAGCCGCGCGTGCGCGCCACGCGGCCCACCGCGCAGATCAGCGTGTCGAATTCGATGCGCAGGTCGCGCCCCTCGTGCTCGGCGATCAGGATCTTGCGTCCCTCCTCAACCAAAAAGCGCTTGGCCTTGTGGCCGACGCGCACATCCACGCCCTCCGCCGTAAACCGCCGCATCAGCGCCTGCGAGACTTCCGGGTCTTCGCGGCTCAGGATGCGCGGCAGCATCTCCACCTGCGTCACCTTCGAGCCGAAGCGTGCAAAGGCCTGCGTCAGTTCCGAGCCGATCGGCCCTCCGCCGAGTACCAGCAGGCGCTCCGGCAGCGTGCGCAGTTCCCACAGGGTTTCCGAGTTGAGGCAGCCAACCTCGCCGATGCCGGGGATCGGCGGCACGAACGGATCGGCGCCGGCAGCGATGACGATCGAGCGGGTGGTGATCCTGCGCACCGCTCCGCCCGCCCGGTCCGTGACCTCGACTTCCCAGGGCGAGACGATCTTCGCCTTGCCTTGCAGGCATTCCACGCCCATGCCGCGGAAACGTTCGGCCGAATCATGCGGCTCGATGGTCCGGATCACGCGCTGCACGCGTTCCATCACCTCGGCAAAATCGAAGGCGATGTCGGCCTTGCGTATGCCAAGCGCATCGGCCCGTTTCGCCTGGGCGACAAACTTGCTGGAACGAATCAGGGCCTTGGACGGAACGCAGCCGGTGTTCAGGCAATCGCCGCCCATCTGGTGCTTTTCGATCAAGGTCACCTTCGCCTTGACCGCTGCGCCGATCAGGGCGGTGACCAGCCCCGCGGAACCTGCGCCGATCACCACCAGGTTGCGCTCGAAACGGGCCGGCCGGGTCCAGCGCGCATAGACGCGGCGCGCCTTGACCGCATCCACCACGCGTTTGGTAATCAGCGGAAAGAATCCGAGCAGCAGGAACGCACCGATCAGGCCCGGCGACAGGATCCCGGCGGGCGATTCGATCGCGGCGAGCTGCGTGCCGGCATTCACATAGACCACGGTGCCGGCAAGCATGCCGAGCTGGCTCACCCAGTAGAAGCGCCAGGCGCGGATCGGGGTCAGGCCCATCGCCAGGTTGATGACGAAGAAAGGGATTGCGGGGATCAGGCGCAGCGTGAACAGGTACAAGGCGCCATCGCGTTCGATGCCGGCATTCAGCGCGCGCAACTGCCGGCCGAAACGCTGCTGAACCCAGTCGCGCAGCAGGAAACGCGAGACCAGGAACGCCAGCGTCGCGCCGATCGAAGAGGCGAAGGACACCAGCACCGTGCCCCAGAGCAGGCCGAAAATGGCGCCCGCGATCAGCGTCATGACCGCGGCGCCGGGCAGCGACAGCCCGGTCACGGCGACGTAGGCCGCGAAGCACACGATCGCCGTCGACCAGGGATTGCGCTCGTAGAGCTCCGCGATCCCGGCCTGCTGCGCCTTGATGCTGTCGAAGCTGAGGTAATCGTGGCCGCCCAGCGCGAAGAACGCGGCGATCAGGACGATCAGCGCAGCAGCAGCGACGAGCCTGGGATTCTTCATGTTACCGGGACCCTCTCAGCAGCCCGTTCGTCGCCGCGGGCGTCGCCAAAATTACAGCAAGTTCGTCGCGCGGTGCGATTGCTCGTCCATCATCTGCAGCAAGCGCGCGCTGGTCGAGCGCAGCCGCTGCGACAGCATCAGCACCAGCTCCATCAGGATCTTGGCGCCCAGCATCGGCTGCTCGACGATGATGCGGGCGAGGTTTTCCCGATCCAGCACCGCCAGCATGGTCGGCTCCAGGGCAACGCAGGTGGCAAAGCGCGCCTCGCCGTCGATCATCGACATCTCACCCAGCGTTTTGCCGGCCTCCACCACCGCGATCAATTGCGGCGTGTTCCAGCGGTCGCGCTTGAGAACTTCAACCTTGCCCTCGATCAGCATCAGCATGAAATCGCCGCCTTCGCCTTCGCGGATGATCTCGGTGCCGGCCGGCGCCTGGTAAACGTCCATGAAATGCGCCAGCAGCCGCACTTCCGCCGGTGAAAAATTCTCCAGCAGGTTGCAGCGCGGAATCAGCGCATGGATCTGCGGCGAAAATTTGGTGGCATCCCCGAGGTGCTCGAGGTGGGCAAGATGCGCGGGGCGGTCGGCCATTGGTTCGGAAGGGTTGAACTCGCAGGGGATTCTAGCCGATCAACCAGAGCACGGTCGCCAGCCAGCCGGCGACCGAAATGGCCAGCAGCGGATCGCGCAATAGTTCCTCAGCCGGATCTCCGCCGCCACCGCGCCAGCGCAACCGGTACAGATAACGGGCCGTACCGAGCAGCACCCAGGGCAAGGTCAGGACCAGGCTGCCGGTGCCGTGCAGCTGCGCCGTTTCGCTGGCGAGCGTATAGGCGGCGTAACTCAGTGTCATCCCCACTGCGCAAAGCGCGACCGCCTTGTCCAGGAATCCGGTGCTGTAATACTCCAGGACCGCGCGGTGCTGGCCTGCATCCTCGGCCAGGCGCGCGATTTCGGCCCGCCGCTTGGCAAAGCCAAGGAACAGCGTCAGCAAAAAGCCGCAGGCGAGCAGCCACTTCGAGGGTTCGATGCCGATGCCCAGCGTCCCCGCAAGCAGGCGCAGCATGAAGCCGGCGGCGATCACGACCACGTCGAGAACCGGGACGCGCTTCAGGCCCAGCGAATAGGCGGCGCTCAGCGCGAGGTAAACAGCGATGATCGCCGCTGCCTTCGCGCCCGCCCAGGCTGCAAAACCCAGCGCCGCTGCTGCAGCGATCCCGGCCAGTGCGATCGCCGCGCGCACAGACACCGCGCCGCGCGCCACCGGACGATTGCGCTTGTCGGGATGGCTGCGATCCTGCACCGCATCGCGCGCGTCATTGAAGGCGTACACGGCGCCAGAAGCAAGGCAAAAGGCGACCGTCGCCCATAGAGCGGCAGACAGCAGCGCAGGGTCGCCCCAGGCATGGCCGAACAGCAGGCCGACCAGCACGAAGGCGTTCTTTATCCACTGCTGCGGGCGCAGCAGTTCGAGCAGCGGGAGCCAGGACGCCGGCGCGCGACTCATCGCGGAAAGTACCGCTCGAAGAAATAGCAGCGCCCGACCGGCAGCGGCGGCGGAATCCGGTAATAGCGCTCGCGCACCTGCGCCAGCACTTCGTCCCGGTAGGCCGGGTAGTTGAAGCCGCGGCCAAGTACCGCGTAATAGCTGCCGCCGCCCAGTGCCAGTTTTTTTACCTCGATGCTGCCGAAGTACGGCTGGTAATCCTGGGGCTGCGGCGCTTCCCGGCGCAGAACGAGCAGATCCTGTCCGGCGTGGCTGCGCCAGTCGGTGTCGATGTCGCTTTGCCGCGCGTGCGAGGAGCCGCGGCCGAATACCGGCACCGGGCGACGGGCGTGATAGGCAAGCAATGCCGCCGAGGAATAGCTGTCCGCCGCGAGCACCCGGCCCGGCAGGTCCGGCGCGGCAGCGTCGAGCAGTTCGGCCGGGCGGCCGGGAAACAGCAGCCGCGAATAAACCCGGGTGCCCTGCCAGGTGTCCAGCGGCAAAGCGGCGATGACCGCGATCGGCAGCGCATGCAGCACCGCCAGGATCGCAAGCACCCGCGTGCTCGCGACCAGCTGGCGCCGGTCAAGGGCCAGCGCCACGCTGAGCACTAGCGCTGGAATGAACGACAGCAGCCAGTGCAGGCCGATGCGCTTCACGGGGCTGAGCGCGGCGAACACCAGCAGCGGCAGCAGCCACGCAAGCAGCAGCGCCCGCTCGCCAGGCTTGTGCCAGGCCGCGCGCAGGCGCGCCCTGCCCCGCCACGCAAACCAAAGCAAAGGTGCGGCAAGGTAGGCGAGCGAGGCGGCGTACAGCGCCGGGGTCGCCAGCGACCAGCCGCCGTCGTCGCCGTGGCGGTTGATGGCGTTGAACATGACGTTGCACCAGCACGCCTGGTAGTTCCAGTAGAGGTTCAGAAGCCCGAACGGCAGGCCGCCCAGGAGAACCAGCCCGAACGCCCGCGGCGTTTTCATCGACCATGCCCAGGCCAAATACGCTAGGCCGAGCAGCACCGCGAAATATTTGGACAGGAATGCCAGGCCGAGCAGCGCGCCGGCAACCAGGAACAAGGCGTTCGAATTTTTGTCCGCGGCCCGCGCAAACACCAGCAGCGAGGCGACCGAGAACAGCAGCAGCGGCGTGTCGGTGGTCACCAGCACGTTCCAGACATTCATCGGCACCAGCACTACCGCCAGCGCGGCCAGGCTGGCGGTGTCCTCGTCGCGTCCGAACCAGCCGCGCAGCGCGGCGCGGACGGCGAGCGCCGCCAGCGCCGGCACCAGCACCGTCGGCAGGCGCAGCAGCCAGGGGGCGTCCGAGAGCGCGGCGAGCGGCGCCAGCATCCAGCCCACCATCGGCGGGTGGTCGTAGTAACCGAAAGCCGGGGAGCGGCCCCAGAGAATAAAGTAGGCCTCGTCCGCCGTGACCGGCGCCACCGCGGCAAACCAGAAACGGAACAGCAGTGTCGCGGCGAGCGCGACCACCCACCACTGTCTGGGGGCAAGCGCCGTCAAAGCGAGCGCGCGAGGAGCGTCAGGCCGGCGATCACCAGCAGAGCGTACACCGCTTTCCCCAGGGCATTGGCGGACACTCTGGCATGCAGCCGGTTGCCGAGCCACAGCCCAGCCAGCAACGCGGGCAGCAGCAACAGTGCGGTGGCGATCAATCCGTCCTGCGCAAGCAAACCAGCCGCGCCAAACAGCAGCACGCGCACCAGGGACGCGAGCATGATCATCGCCGCGTTGGTCGCGCGCAACTCAGCTTTGTCGCTAATGCGGCCGGCGTTATAGACTGCGAACAGCACCCCGCCGGTGCCGAACAGCGCGGAGAACACGCCGCCCGTCAGGCCGATCGGTGCGCACCAAGCGCGCGATAGCGCCGCCGGGGGACCGCGGCGCAGCAGGCCCGCACCGGCGTACACCAGCAGAAACGATCCCAGCACCATCAGCAGTATTGCTTCGGCCACTTCGATCAGCAGCGTCAGGCCCGCCGCCATGCCGACCAGCATGAACGGCAGCAGCCAGCCGATCTCGGCGTAGCGCGTGCGCTTGCGCATCTGGGCGCCGAGCACCAGGATCGCCGAAAAATCGAGCAGCATCAGCAACGGCACCGCGAACTTGAGCGCGAAGAAATGCACCAGCAAGGGCAGCGCGATGACCGTGGAACCGAAGCCGGTCAGCCCGAACGCCGTATAGGCAAAGGCGACCACCAGGCCCGCCAGAACCAGCAGCTCGGGGGCGTGCGGCAGCGAAAAGCTCAGCGCTTGCCTTTTTTGCGGCGCGCCTTCACCGCCGCCGCCAGGCCGTCGAGCAGTTCGGCCGAATCCTTCCAGCCGATGCAGGGGTCAGTGATGCTCTGGCCGAAGGCCAGCGGCTTGCCCGGCACCAGCTCCTGCTTGCCCTCGACCAGGTGCGATTCGACCATGGCGCCGATGATGCAGCGCGAGCCCTGCGCGAGCTGCGCGCCGACGTCGCGCGCGACTTCGATCTGGCGCCGGTACTGCTTGACGGAATTGGCGTGCGAAAAATCGATCATCAGGCGGCAGTCGAGCTTGGCTTTCTCGAGTTCATCGCAAGCGGCCTTGACGCTCGCCGCGTCGTAGTTGGTGGTCTTGCCGCCGCGCAGGATGATGTGGCAGTCCTCGTTGCCGCGCGTCTCCACGATCGACACATGGCCGCTCTTGTGCACCGAGAGGAAATGATGCTTCTGGCGCGCCGCGAGGATCGCGTCGACCGCGATGCGCACGTTGCCGTCGGTGCCGTTCTTGAAGCCGACCGGCGCCGACAGCCCCGAGGAAAGCTCCCGGTGCACCTGCGACTCGGTGGTGCGCGCGCCGATCGCGCCCCAGGACACCAGGTCGCCGATGTATTGCGGCGAGATCACGTCCAGGAATTCGCAGCCGGCCGGCACTCCGGCCCGGTTGATGCGCACCAGCAGGTCCCTGGCGATGCGCAAGCCCTCGTTGATGCGAAAGCTGCCGTTCAGGTACGGATCGTTGATCAGGCCTTTCCATCCCACCGTGGTGCGCGGTTTCTCGAAGTACACCCGCATCAGCACCTCGAGTTCGTCGGCGTGCTTTTTCCTTTCGACCGCCAGTTTTTCGGCATAGGCGATCGCCGCAGCCGGATCGTGGATCGAGCACGGCCCGATGATCACCAGCAGCCGGTCGGATTCGCCGCGCAGGATCTCGCGCAGGCGGCGGCGCGTGTCGGCGATCAGCGTTTCCACCGGCGTGCCCTGAATCGGGAAAAAACGGATCAGGTGTTCCGGCGGGGGCAGCGGCACGATGTTCTCGATGCGCTCGTCGTCCGTGAGCGAGGTCTTGTCCGCGGGGATCGGGCCGAGGAAGGGATCGATGGGCGTGGTCATGGCAGGGCCTCAGGTCAAAAAAAAACCGCCAGGCTCTCGCGCTGGCGGTTCTTGGGTAGTGGGCGTGTAACTAGCCGGTCCCGTCCGCCAGCAGGCAGGGGAAGTAAAAGAAGGAAAAGCACCACCGGCGCGTCATATGCCTGAATTCAAACACGAAAAGGACCGGCTGTCCAATCGTTGGCCAGCGAGAAGACGTTCTCGCCGCGGAACACGAAATCGCGGTTTCGCCCGGCGATGCAGCGCAGGAAATTGCCCGCGCTGCCCGCGCGCGGCAGCAGCCAGTCGTGCAGCTCGATGATCAGCACCGGGAACAGGTCCACCCAGTCGGTATCGCGCGAAAAAAGCTCCGCCTCGCCGCCCTCGATATCGATCTTGGCGAGGAACGGCACGCGGCCCGCCGCACGCTGCTCGGCCACCAGCCGCGTCGCCGAAAGCACGCCTACCCGCGCCCCGGCGCCGCCAGCGGCGGTGCGATAGCCCCATTCGCCTTCGCCCGGATCGATCAGCGTGGTCTCGCCGTCCGCTGCACCGATCGCCGCGCAGCGCGCGTCCACGTTCAGGCCAGCCGCGTTGGCCTGCAGCAGTTCGAAGTTGTTGCGCGCCGGCTCGAGCGCGGCGATATGCGCCCGCGGGTAGGCGTGGGCAAAGAACAGCACGCTTGCGCCGATGTTTGCGCCGGCGTCCAGCACCAGCGGGACCTGCCCGGCTGCCGCGATGCGCTGGTAAAGCTCCTGCAGCTCGGCGCCGCGCTTGAGCGGCCGCAGCGAGTATTCCTGCTCTTCGAAGATCTGCGAAATGACGCCCAGGTCGGCACGCGTGCCGCGGTGGCGCAAGGCGTGCTCGCTGCCGTCGTCGAAGCGGACCGTGAGCGTCTGCATGGACCGCAGAATCTACACGATTGGCACTCTCGGGAGCACGCTGCCAATCGTGCCGATTGTAAGCGTGGAGGCGACGTGCTATTTTTTCTGCGCCGATGAACGGCCTACGACAAGAACGTTGAGGCTGTATAAAAAGTCCTGAAGCGTGTCCTCGGTAGTTGCCTTGAATCGTTAATGGAGGAAGGCGATTTGAGGGAGAAGAGGATGGCGCGCTACAAGGTGGTGGACCGAAGCCC
>Ga0187892_10005978_pt1 | contig 18549 bp, 16 predicted proteins | sample MA1701073metaG_FD_139345 | JGI IMG/M metagenome (GOLD analysis project Ga0187892, IMG submission 139345) | Bio-ooze microbial communities from a basaltic lava cave in the Kipuka Kanohina Cave System on the Island of Hawaii, USA - MA170107-3 metaG ...
GCCAACGCCGTCGAGGCGGCCGAGCAATGCGGCATCTTGCGCGTGCCTCAAGTCATGGAGCCCGAGAAACTCTCCAAGCTGCTCGACGTCTGGGACGAGGGCAGGGCCCTCATCTTCGCCGATGAAGCTGCTTCTCACGCCTCGCCCATCGAGGCGCTCAAGTCCCTCCGCCCCGGGCCGCTTGCCGTGCTGATCGGACCCGAGGGAGGTTTCGAGCGCGAGGAGAGGGCGGTGCTACTGGCAAAGCCGTTTGTCCTCCCCATTTCTCTGGGACCGCGGGTCATGCGGGCGGACACGGCGGCCGTCGCCGCTCTCGCCCTTGTGAACGCGGCGCTTGGCGACTGGCAATAAGGATCGCTTGTCAGGGCCATAGGGAGACCGCCATAAAGGCCCCGCGCGTCCCCCTCGCAATTTCGCGCGCTGAACCCGATACGGAGCTCCCCTCATGTCGACAAAGGTGAGTGGGCCTCAAGGCCCCGTCATCTCCTCGCGGGACGAGCTCGCCGCTTATCTCGAGCAGGGCTCGAAGCCCGCGCATGAATGGCGTATCGGCACCGAGCACGAGAAATTCGGCTTCTATCGGCACGGCCACGGCCCGGTCCCCTATGAGGGCGAGCGCGGCATCCGCGCGCTGCTCGAGGCGCTCGCGGACCGTTTCGGCTGGGATGCCGTGACCGAGGGTGGCAACATCATCGCGCTCCGCCGCAAGGACTGCCCGAAAGGCGGCGCGGTCAGTCTAGAGCCCGGCGGCCAGCTCGAACTCTCCGGCGCGCCTCTCGAGAATCTGCACGAGACTCATGAGGAGCTTCGCCAGCATCTCATCGAGGTCGGCGAAGTCGGCGGGGAACTCGGCATCGGCTTTCTCGGCCTCGGCTTCTCCCCGAAATGGACGCTTGCCGAGACGCCGATGATGCCGAAGGAGCGCTACCGCATCATGACCCGATATATGCCCAAGCGCGGGAGGCGCGGGCTCGACATGATGTTCCGCACCTCGACGGTGCAGGTGAACATGGATTTCAGCGATGAGCGGGACATGGTCGCCAAGTTGCGCGCAGGCTTGGCGCTCCAGCCGGTCGCGACCGCGCTCTTCGCCAATTCCCCCTTCACCGACGGCAAGCCCAACGGCTTCCAGTCCTACCGCGCCGAGGTCTGGCGCGACACCGATCCCGACCGCACCGGGCTCATGCCTTTCGCCTTCGATTCCGGCATGGGTTTTGAGCGATATGTCGACTACGCCCTCGATGTGCCGATGTATTTCGTCTATCGCGACGGCCGCTATATCGACGTGGCGGGCGCCTCGTTCAGGAATTTCCTCGACGGCAAGCTTGCCGGTCTTCCCGGGGCGAGGCCTACGCTCGACGATTGGGCCGACCACCTCACCACGCTGTTCCCCGATGTGAGGCTCAAGCATTTCCTCGAGATGCGCGGGGCCGATGCCGGACTTTTCGCTCAGGTTTGGGCGCTGCCCGCGCTATGGACCGGACTTCTCTACGACAAGCTGGCGCTCGATGGCGCCTTGGCGCTGACAGCGGACTGGTCCGAAGAAGAGCGCCAGGCCTTGCGCGCGAAAGTCCCCCGCTCTGGCCTCGACACGCCGTTTCGCGGCGGCACGCTGCGCGATATCGCGCGCGAGACGGTTGCGCTCGCCGAATCAGGCTTGAAGCGGCGGGCGCTTCTCGACCGGAGCGGCGAGGACGAGCGCAAGGCGCTCGCCCCGCTGCTGGAGACGATCGAGGACGGGCGTTCCCCTGCCGACCGCCTGCTTGCGCTTTATGACGGACCCTGGCAGCGCGATATCGACCGCGTGTTCGACACCCAGGCGTTCTAGCAAGGAGTGAGGCGCGTCAGGCGGCGTTGCGTTTGGCTTGCATGGCACGCACCTCCGCCGCAGTCAGCGGCTTGCCGCCAAGAGCCCAATGACCGCTCTTCACTTCCTCGATCACGACCCAGGTGACCTCGCGCATGTTCTCGCCTTCGATGGCGACCATCGTCTCGGTGAGGTCTGTGACCATCTTCTTCTTCTGCGCCTCGTTGAAGACGCCTTCGATGAGCTTGACGTTGATCAGTGGCATGAAATGTCTCCTTCGCTTGCATGGAGCCTAACGTCCCCGGCCTGACGCAGGAGGTATTCGGCCCTGGAGGCGGATGGAATGGCCGAGACGCCGCCATTCTTGCTCGAAACGCCAAAAGGAGGCGGGCCAGCCGCTTCACCGCCTACCGGCAGCCCGCGGTCGGTCGAGCCGTGCCGCCACCCTTCGCCTATGCTAAGATTGGCCGGACCCAAGCAGGCGAGGGCACGCCTAGCGATCTTGGGGTGGGAATCGGGGGTCATGGGTACGGTCAGAGACTCCGAGGGAACCGCAAACGACCTGACGGCCTCCCCGCCGCAGCTGCAGGAGAGTCCGGCAACGTCGCGCGAGCAGGAAGGGCTGCTCGCTCGCGTCACGCAATTAGAAGCAGCGTTAGCGGCGGGAGAGCGCCGCGAGAAATCGTTACGCACCGCGAGGGCCGAACTCCGTCAAGCCCTTGCCCAGCAGAAAACGCTGAATGCCGCGCTGATGCGCTCGACGAGCTGGCGTCTCACCGCGCCGCTCAGGACAGCAGTCGATGCGTCTCGATCGCTTGGCCATGCGCTGGGCAGAGTGCGGCGCAATCTGCAAGGAAGACTCACCCCTCAGGAGGCGTTTTACCGCGAGGGTTTCATCGCGCCGGTCGACTTGTTTACGCCCGCCGAGTGCGAACTCATCCTCAAGCATTACCGCCTCGACCCTCGCCGGAGCCGTCGCCGGGGGCGCAAAGCGCTCGCGGCGCATGATCGGTTCTTCTACGACCTCGCGACGCGCCCGCGCTTGCTGGCTCTGCTCAAGACCCTGTTGGGCGAAGACCTCATTCTTTGGGGCGCGAGGATCATCATCCGGAACGCGGGCGAAGTGCACGACTGGCACACCGACATCGAAAGCGCGGCAGCCGACGGCCGGTTTGTGTCGGTTTGGGTCGGCCTCGAAAACACCTGCAAAGAGTCGGCCCTGCAACTCTCCTCTCGCTCACACCGAATTGGCAAGCCCATTCAGCAAGTCGTCCACGAACATGGATTGCGCCGAAGCCAGGTGACGAACGAGATGGTGGCGGCTTGGGCGCGCCAATACGACAGGGCCGCGACCATCGTGCAGCCTGACATGAAGGACGGCCAGGCCGTCGTCTTCGACGGCCGTCTCTGGCACGCCTCGAACAACACGGGACAGGTGAAGCGTGCGGCGCTGCTGCTGCAATACGCAGCTTCGGGCTCCAAGATCGTCTTTCCCGACTTGGAGCAGCTCGACAAATGGCCGTTCCACTTCAGTCCGGAGCGGCCCAGCAGCTTGCTGGTCGCGGGGAAAGGAAGGGAGCGCAAGGCTCTGCCCCATCCTGCCGGCTTTTCAGACAAGCCGCTGGCGATCGGTACGCATGTGCGCGGCGGCGAAGGCTTTCTCGAGAGCAGCGACGGCTGGAGGCCCTATAGCCTATTCAAGGGGTCGACCCCGATCCTCGCGGGCATGAAGGCCCATGTTTCGGTGCTGAGCCCGGGGCACTGTCCCCATCCGCCGCATTGCCACGTCGAGGAGGAATTGCTGGTCGTCCTGGACGGCGAAGCCGAAATCCTGATCGCCAACAGTCCAGATCCCGCCGATGCCGCTGTCAAACGCTATGGCCCCGGATCCTTCGTCTACTACCCGGCCTATCAGCACCACACCATTCGCAATGTTGCAGCGGCGCCGGTCACCTATCTCATGTTCAAATGGCAGGCTGCGCCGCTCGAGGTGGACCATCCCCTCGAAACCACGCTGTCGGACATTGGCGGGAGATCAGCCGCAGCGCCAGAGACGCCGCGGACGATGCGTGTCCTGTTTGAGGGCCCGACGGCCTATCTCGGCAAATTGCACGCCCACGTGACCGAGATGCAGCCCGGTGCCGGATATCCTGCCCACGCCGACAAATACGATGTGGCGATCGTCGTATTCTCCGGCACGCTCAAGACCATCGGAAAGACCGTGGGTCCCGGCGGTTCGATTTTCTACGCGGCCGGCCAGCTCCATGGCATGCGGAATGTCGGAAACGAGCCGGCGAAATACCTTGTATTCGAATTCCATGGCCCCGGCGCCAGTCGTCGTGGCGAGGCGATGAAGGGCGGCGAGGAACGCAAATGACGATCTGCTCGACAGGGTAGAGTCCGACGAACGAAGCGTTGGAGGCTCTCATGGCTCTGATGCCCGGCCGCATGACGAAGGTTCTGATCGCTGCAGCGCTGATCCTGTTTGTCACCGTTCCGCGCGGCGCCCTGCTTGCCAGGGAAGACCTTAATTGCTCGGCCTATGCCGCAACCGCCGCCGCGCAAAACGATCAGAACGTCATGATGGGATGCGGTTTTACCGGACCGCGCTGGAACAGCGATTTGTCGGGGCATCTCCAATGGTGTGAAACCGCCACCATGGCCGGCCTGACAAGCGAGGATAATGCGCGCAAGTCCATGTTGGCCCAATGCGCCCAGAAGCCCAAACAAGACCAGCAGGCCTGTCAGGCTTACGCCAAGGCGGCCGTCGAGCATCAGATCGCGAATAAATCGCAACGCTGCGGCTTCTCCGGCGGGGCGTGGTCGGAGGACTACGCCGGCCATTTCGATTGGTGCCTGAAGGCCGCCGCGGACGCCCGCGTCGCGGAAGGCAATGCGCGTTATCAGCAACTTCTCGGTTGCTTTGCGGCACAGAAGGCCGCGAAGAAGGATGCCTGCGCGACCTATGCCAACGTCGCGGTCGCTCAGCAGAAGGAGAACGAGAGAAGGGGATGCGGTTTCACTGGCGGGCTTTGGAGCGCCAATTGGGCGGAGCATTTCGCCTGGTGCGAAACCGCCGCCAAGGCCGCGAGCGACAAGGAAACTGAGACGCGTGCCGCTGCGCTGAGGGATCAGTGCCTCAAACAAATCTGCCACTGGACCAAGCACTGCAGTGGCTTTCCGACCTTCGCCTGCACGACCAAGACGACGTGCAAGAATGTGCCGCGTTAAGTGCCTGGTGCTCTCCGCGCAACGCCAAGGTGACGCAGCATGTTCGCGGCTCTATTCCCGGCCTTGAAAATCGCTCCGTCAAACCCATATCTCCGGCAAGTCACCGTCCCTTCTGCGACCCTGCACGGATGGGACGCTAGTCCGTCCCCCAAAGACGGATGTCGTCGGCGACAGAGTCTCCTTTCTCTGTCGCCGATATTTTTTTGCGTTTTTCCGCGACCTATTTCAGGTTGGCCAAGGCGTCGCCGAAGCCTTGGAGGGCGACCGGAATGCCGATTCCGGCTTCGGGCGTATCGAAGATGATGAACATGGCGGTCGTGCCCTTCTTCATCTTGCTGATGATATCGTCCTGAAGCACGACCTCGGCGACGCAGCCGCGCTTGCCGCATTTGAGGAAAGGCGCGTTGCCCACGTCCTGGCCGTCGATCTTGAGCCCGAGCCCCGTAGGCAACAGCACGCCGAGCGGCACGACCACGCGCAAGAGCTTCTTGTCCTCGCCGATCGCCTTATAGAACACGACGGTCAGGCCGACATTCGGCCTATCCTCGGCGGTGACGCTTTGCACGAGCGCGCATTTCTCCTCCTTGGCGCCCGGCGGGGTACGGCAGGAGACCTGCCACGCCCCGTGGGTCTCGCGCACTACGCTGCCCGGCCCGGTCGCTACCGGCGCAGCCTCGGGCGATGCTCCTTGGGCCGCAACCTGACCGCCTAGGCTGAAGACCAACAGCAAGGCCGCCCCGAACGGGTTCAAGGCCCGGGCGGAAGGGAACAAGGCCTGGAAATTCGGCAGCTGAGCCATGGCGCCAAGGAACGATTGCGCGCGCCTCGTTTCACCGGATCGCCTTGCAGGCTGAGAAGACTGTAAGGGGAGGCGCAGTGAACCGAAGTCGCGCGACATGGAAAACGGCCATCGCCGAGTATTGGGGCCAAATTTCGACGCGAGGCGCCCTGAGAATCTTCGCCAAGACACCGAAAGGCTTGATCGGTAGGCGAGCATATGCCGCAGCTTCGCCCTGAATCATGAGTGTTGCCAATCTATTTCCTTTATGATTTGAACACCGTAAAAGGCCGCGAGTCTCATGACCTAAGTCAGGGGCGGGGCCACAAAAATGAACGGTGGGGGCGACGCTCTGTATCGTTATTGAACTTTCGCGCCGCCCTTGCTTCCAACAAGCGGTGTAGGCCACTATGAGGCCGCCCGTGCTCCGGAGTTGAGATTGCGCCCGCCTCCCGTCGGAGACCGAAAACGGGCGGGAAAGAGACTTTGGGGAGTGGAAAGTATGGCGATCGGCAATCGAATGAAGATGGCGCTTGGCGTGGCGGCGAACCTTGCCCTCGGCGGGACAGCCTACGCCAAAGACGGGATTGCGGTGCCCTGGCAGATCGACTTTCAACCCGCCGCCTCGCCGATCATGTCGCAGATCCACGACTTCCACACCTATGTCACCATCATCATCACGCTGATCACTCTTTTCGTTCTTGCCCTCCTCGTCTACGTGATGGCACGGTTCAACGAGCGCCGAAATCCGCAGCCGTCGCGGGTCACCCACAACACCCCGCTCGAGATCGCCTGGACCATAATCCCGGTTCTCATTCTCGTCGCCATTGCCATTCCTTCCTTCCGCCTTCTGTTCGCCCAATACGACTTTCCCAAAGCCGACCTTCACATCACCGCCACCGGCAGCCAGTGGTACTGGACCTACGAATATCCGGATCATGGCATCACCTTCGATTCGATCATGGTGCCGGAGGCCGACCTGAAAGAGGGCCAGCCCCGTCTCTTGGCCGTGGACCGCGACGTGGTCGTGCCGGTGAACAAGAACGTCATCGTCGGGCTCAAGTCGAACGACGTGATCCATGACTGGGCGATTCCCGCCTTCGGCGTAAAGCTCGACGCGGTTCCGGGACGCTTGCAGTCGACTTGGTTCAGGGCCGAACGCGAGGGGATCTTTTACGGCCAGTGCTCGGAGCTGTGCGGCCGCAATCACGCCTTCATGCCGATTGCGGTACGCGTCGTCTCGGAGGCTGAGTTCGCCGATTGGCTTGCCAAGACCAAGACCGCTGCATCGCGCAACGGCGCGAGCGTAGCCGCGGCCCAGGAGTAACCGAACCGCCGCGCCTTTCAACGAAACAGGCTGCGGACAGACCTAAGGAAGACACCATGGCCCATCCCGTCCATGCCGCAGAGGCCCATCACGAGCACCATCCGTCAGGGATCGGGCGCTGGCTCTTCTCGACCAACCATAAGGACATCGGCACGATGTACCTCATCCTGGCCATGGTCGGGGGCATCGTCGGCGGTCTCCTGTCGATCGGCATGCGCGCCGAGCTCATGGAGCCGGGCATGCAGATTTTCGGCAATCCCGAGATGTTCAATGTCTTCGTGACGGCGCACGGCCTGATCATGGTGTTCTTCATGGTCATGCCCGCGACCATGGGCGGGTTCGGCAACTGGATGGTGCCGCTCATGATCGGCGCCCCCGACATGGCCTTCCCGCGCTTGAACAATATTTCCTTCTGGCTGCTCGCCTCGGCGTTCTGCCTCCTGGTGACGTCGTTGTTCGTGCCCGGACCTCCCGGCACCAAGGGGGTGGGCGGCGGCTGGACGATCTACGCGCCGCTCTCCACCAAGGGCACGCCCGGGCCGGCGATGGATTTCGCCATCCTGTCGCTGCATCTCGCCGGCGCCTCGTCGATCCTCGGCGCCATCAATTTCATCACCACCATCTTCAACATGCGCGCCCCGGGCATGACGCTGCACAAGATGCCGCTCTTCGTCTGGTCGGTGCTGGTCACGGCCTTCCTGCTGCTGCTGTCGCTGCCCGTGCTCGCCGGCGCCATCACCATGCTGCTGACCGACCGCAATTTCGGCACCGCCTTCTTCGACTCGGCCCATGGCGGCGACCCGGTGCTGTGGCAGCACCTGTTCTGGTTCTTCGGCCACCCGGAAGTGTACATCCTCATCATTCCCGGCTTCGGCATGGTGAGCCAGATCGTCTCGACCTTCTCCAAGAAGCCGGTGTTCGGCTATCTCGGCATGGCCTACGCCATGGTCGCCATCGGCGTGATCGGCTTCGTCGTGTGGGCGCATCACATGTACGCCGCCGGCCTCAGCGTTAACACGCAGGCTTATTTCGTGTTCGCCACCATGGTCATCGCGGTGCCTACCGGCGTAAAGATCTTCTCGTGGATCGCCACGATGTGGGGCGGTTCTCTCTCGTTCCGGGCACCGATGTTGTGGGCGCTCGGCTTCATCTTCCTGTTCACCATCGGCGGCGTCACCGGCGTGATGCTGGCCAATGCCGGCGTCGACCGCTCCTTCCATGACACCTACTACGTGGTTGCCCACTTCCACTATGTGCTGTCGCTCGGCGCGGTGTTCTCCCTCTTTGGCGCCTGGTACTACTGGTTCCCGAAGATGTACGGCTACATGTACAGCGAGATGCTGGCCAAGCTGCATTTCTGGCTGATGTTCATCGGCGCCAATCTGACGTTCTTCCCGCAGCACTTCCTTGGGCTCGCCGGCATGCCCCGCCGTTACGCCGACTATCCGGATGCGTATGCGGGCTGGAACTACGTCTCCTCGCTCGGGTCCTATCTCTCCTTTGCCGGGTTCCTCGTCTTCCTGTTCGGCATCGTCTACGCCTTTGCCCGCAAGCAGCACGCCGCGGCAAATCCATGGGGAGCGGGAGCCACGACGCTCGAATGGACCGTGCCGTCGCCGGCGCCGTTCCATACCTTCGAGACGCTGCCGCGCATCAAATGAGGATAGGGCTGGAGGCTGGGCCGTCCCTCTTGAGCCTTCGACCGCAACGTCTTAGGTGAGCGAACAATGGCCGACGCCGCAATTTCCGTAACAGCCGCGACGGCTGAGGCCGGCGCCGGCGGCGATATCGCCGACTACGTCGCGCTGATGAAGCCGCGGGTGATGTTCCTCGTGGTGTTCACCGCCCTTGTCGGTCTCGTCGCGGCGCCCGTCGCGCTACACCCGGTTCTGGCCGTCGCTTCGCTCATCTGCATCGCGGCGGGAGCCGGTGCCGCCGGCGCGCTAAACATGTGGTACGACGCCGATATCGACGCCGCCATGGCGCGCACGGCCGCACGCCCCGTTCCCCGCGGACGGGTGACGGCCGACGAAGCGCGGTCCTTCGGTGCGGTCCTTGCCGTGGGCTCGGTGATCTGTCTCGGAGTCATGGCCAATTGGCTGGCGGCGGCGCTGCTCGCCATCACCATCGGCTTTTACCTCTTTATTTACACGATGTGGCTGAAGCGCACGACGCCGCAGAACATCGTCATTGGCGGCGCCGCCGGCGCCGTGCCGCCGATGATCGGCTGGGCCGCGGCAACAGGCGGCGTCAGTCTCGAAGCCTTCGTGCTCTTCCTCATCATCTTCGTCTGGACTCCGCCCCATTTCTGGGCGCTCGCCCTGCTCAGGACGCGCGACTATGCCAAGGCTGGCGTGCCGATGCTGCCCGTGGTTGCCGGCGCCGACGCCACCAGGGCGCAGATTCTAATCTACAGTCTCATTCTCGCGCCGCTCGGCATGGCGCCTGCCGTCATCGGGCTGGGCGGCGCCCTCTATACCGCCACCGCCGCGGTGCTTGGCGCGCTGTTCGTCGCCGTGGCCATCGACTGTTATCGCAAGCGGGAAGGGGAGGAGGCCGATCGCGCCGCTAAGAATCTGTTCGGCTATTCCGTGCTTTACCTGTTCCTGCTCTTCGCCGTGCTCCTCGTCGAGCAGGGTTTCGGCATTGACGGCGGAAGTCTGCCGTCCCTTTGGGCGATGTAATGCAAGATGCGGAAAGGGAGCGCCAACGCCGTCAACGCATGCGATCCATCGCCATTGCCTGGATCCTTGCCGCGCTCGTCGTGCTGTTCTTCATCGTTACCATCGTCAGGCTCGGCGGCAACGTTGCCGACCGCGCGCTCTGAGCTTCGGCCGCTGTCATGAGCGACACCGGACACCATAAACAGCAGGAGCCGAAGCGCCACGGCGCGGTCGCGCTCAGCCTTGTCGGTTTGGTTGCGGTCATGATCGGGCTCGCCTTCGCCGCCGTACCGCTCTACCGCCTGTTCTGTCAGGTCACGGGTTACAGCGGCGTGCCGCAGCGGGCCGAAGCCGCGCCCGATCGAGAGCTCGATCGCACCATCCAAATCCGCTTCGATGCCAATGTCGATCGTGCCTTGCCGTGGAGCTTCGCGCCGGTCGAGCGCGTGGTCGAGGTCAAGATCGGCGAGACGGCGCTCGCTTTCTTCAAGGTTTCCAATCAATCGAGCGCCCCGGTGACGGGGACCGCCGTCTTCAACGTCGTGCCCGAGCGCGCCGCACGCTATTTCAGCAAGATCGAGTGCTTCTGCTTCAAGGAGCAAACACTTGCCGCCGGCGCCAGCATGGACATGCCCGTGACTTTCTTCATCGATCCGAAGATCGTCGATGACGAGGACACCAAGAACATTTCCGAAATCACTCTGTCATACACCTTCTTTCGCGCGGGCAAGGAGGCGGGCCTCGTCGCCGCCGGCAATTCGGGATCGTGATTTAACGAGGCGGCGCGCCGTCTCGGCACGTTTGGGAGGAACAGGAGCGAACCATGGCTGAAGCGCACGCCAAGCAGCACGATTATCATCTCGTGAATCCGAGCCCATGGCCGATCGTGGGCGCGGTCGGAGCGCTCTCGCTCGCCGTCGGCACGATCATGTACTTCATCTCGAAGAAGGCCGGCGCCCCCCAGCTTTGGTACGTGCTCCCGGGACTCGCACTCGTCGTCTTCACCATGTTCGCCTGGTGGCGCGACGTCATCAAGGAAGCGAAAGAGGGTTACGAGACGCCCGTCGTGCAGCTTCACCTGCGCTACGGCATGATCCTGTTCATCGCCTCGGAAGTGATGTTCTTCGTCGCCTGGTTCTGGGCCTATTTCGACGCGGCGCTTTATCCCGACGACTCCATTACCTATGCCCGCACCCAGGTGCTTGGCGGCCAGTGGCCGCCCATCCCCAGCGCCGAGACCGATGTCGCCGGGCTCGGCAGCTTCAAGCACACCTTCGATCCGTGGGGACTGCCCTTCGTCAACACGCTGATCCTGCTCACCTCGGGCACGACGGTGACCTGGGCGCACCACGCGCTGCTGCAAAACGACCGCAAAGGTCTCATTCGCGGTCTCGCCTGCACCGTCGTGCTCGGCATCCTGTTCACCGCCTGCCAAGCCTATGAGTACATGCATGCCGGCTTCGGCTTCGCCAATCACATCTACGGTTCGACGTTCTTCATGGCTACGGGCTTCCACGGCTTCCATGTCATCGTCGGCACCATTTTCCTGACGGTGTGCCTGATCCGCGCCATGCGCGGCGCCTTCACTCCGAAGATGCATTTCGGGTTTGAGGCGGCCGCCTGGTATTGGCACTTCGTCGACGTTGTATGGCTGTTCCTGTTCACCTGCATTTATGTGTGGGGAGCCGGCAGCGCCCCCGCGCATTAGCGGCGGCTTACGTCAAAAAGCGAAGGGGGCGGTCGACAGCCGTCCCCTTTTCGTTTTGAGAAGAGCTTGATGAACGACCGCGAAAGAAAACATGATGCGCCGGGCCTCGGGTCTACGCTCGCGGCGGGGATTGCCGGGCGTTGTCCCGCCTGTCATCGCGGCAAGCTCTATTCCGGCTATCTCGCGCTCGCTCCGAAATGCGAGAATTGCGGGCTCGACTACGCCTTTGCCGATTCGGGCGACGGGCCTGCGGTATTCGTCATTCTGGTGACCGGTTTCGTGGTGACGGGTCTCGCCCTCATTACCGAGATCCTCTATGCCCCGCCTTATTGGCTCCACGCGGTCTTGTGGGGCTCGCTAGCCATCTTCCTTCCGCTCGTCCTGCTTCGGTCCTTCAAGGGCATGCTCATCGCGCTACAGTTCAGGCACAAGGCCGAAGAGAGCAAGTTCCCCGCCGAATGAGGCGGACTGCTATGAAGACGAAAAGCCTTCTCGGCTTCACGGCGCTGATGCTCGCCGCGCTCGCGGTGCTCGTCGGCCTCGGCCTCTGGCAGATCGGGCGGCTCCAATGGAAGGAAGGATTGATCGCGCAAATCGAAACGCGGAGCAAAGGCGCGCCGATCTCCCTTCGTGAGGCGACTGTCATGGCCGAAGAGCGGCGCGATCCGAGCTATACCCGCGTGCGCGTCAGCGGGGGCTTCGACCACGCCAAGGAGCGATACCTGTTCGCCGTCTCAGAGGGGAGGGCTGGCTGGCATGTGATCACCCCGCTCGAGACCGTCGATGGCGAGACGGTGCTGATCGATCGGGGTTTTGTGCCGGATCGTCTGAAGGATCCCTCATCGCGCCCCGAAGGAGAGGTCGAAGAGAAGGTCACCGTCACCGGGATCGTACGGCTGCCCGAGACCCAGGGCCTGTTTGTCCCCGACAACGAGCCTAAGGCCAATCGCTGGTTCTGGCGCGATCTTGCGGCCATGGCGCAGTCGATGTTTGAAGGCGAGGCCGTCACGCCCGCGCCCTTCTTTCTCGAGGCCGAGAAGAGCGACGTGCCGGGGGGCTGGCCCGAGGGCGGTCAGACGCGGCTCCAGCTCCCCAACAACCACCTGCAATACGCCGTCACCTGGTTTCTGTTGGCGGCCTGCCTGCTGGTCATTTACGGGGTGTATGTGTCGAGAGCACGCCGCTAACCCTGGACCGAGGCCCGTTATTGCCGGGGAAGGCGCCGCCCGCTAGGGTTCCCTCCGATAAACCCCCGTTCCTGCCGGAAGAGGCCACCTTGAAATTCATCTCAACGCGCGGAGAGGCGCCGGCACTCTCCTTTGAAGGCGCGCTTCTTGCCGCTCTTGCCCGCGACGGCGGCCTCTATATGCCCGAGGCCTGGCCGAGGCTTGAGCCTGAGGCGATCTCCGGCCTCGCCGGCCTCGACTATGCCGCTGCCGCCTCCCGGGTGATGCGGCCCTTTCTTGCCGGCGATCCCTGCCTCGCCGATCTCGAAACCGTGGTGGAGGAGGCCTATGGCAGCTTCCATCATCCGGCCGTGGCGCCGCTCCGCCAGATCGCGCCGAACAGTTTCATTCTCGAGCTGTTTCACGGCCCGACGCTTGCCTTCAAGGACCTTGCCATGCAGATGGTGGCGCGGTTGATGAATCGCGCGCTGCTGCGAAAGCGCGCCCATGCCACGGTGATCGGCGCGACGTCCGGCGACACCGGCGCCGCGGCGATCGAGGCCTTTCGCGGCCTCGAGGCGATCGACATTTTCATCCTGCATCCGAAGGGACGCATCAGCGACGTGCAGCGCCGGCAGATGACGACCGCGACCGAGGCGAACGTTCACAACATCGCCGTCGAAGGCACCTTCGACGATTGCCAGACGATCGTTAAGGGGCTGTTCGGCGACCTCCCTTTGCGCGACCGGCTCGCGCTCACCGGGGTCAACTCGATCAACTTCGCGCGCATCCTCGCCCAGATCGCCTACTACTTCACCGCCGCGGTCAGCCTCGGCGCGCCTCATCGGCCCGTCGCCTTCGCCGTGCCCACCGGAAATTTCGGAGATATTTTCGCAGGTTACGCGGCGAAACGCATGGGCCTCCCGGTCGCGCGCCTCGTTATTGCCACGAACCTCAACGACATTTTGGTTCGTGCCTTGGGCTCGGGAGTCTATGAGCCCAAGAGCGTGATCGCCACCTCTAGCCCCAGCATGGACATCCAGCTTGCGAGCAATTTCGAGCGCCTTCTGTTCGAGCTTGCCGGCCGCGACGCCGCGCGAGTGAGATCGCTGATGGAGGCGTTGCGCAAGACTGGAGCTTTCCGCCTCAGCGACGCCGAACTCGCGTCCTTGCGCGAGCTGTTCAGCGCGCATGCCGTCGGCGAGCCCGAGACGGAAATGACCATCCGCAGTCTCGTGGAGGAGACGGGCGTGCTCGTCGATCCCCACACCGCCGTCGCGGTGGCGGCGGCGCGGGCCGAGAGCGGGCTTGGCCGGTCGCCGATGATCGTTCTGTCGACGGCCCATCCCGCCAAGTTCCCCGAGGCGGTCGAGCGCGCCTCGGGCCGCGTGCCCGAGCAGCCGGAGCGCCTGAGATTGAGGCTTGGACAGCACGAGCGTTGCGCCGTGCTCCCCAACGAATATGGCGCGGTCGCCGCTTTCATCGAGGCCAATGCCCGCGCGCGCGGCGGGAGCGGCGCAGAGGCACGGCGCCGGAGCGAGGTGCGCGCGTGAGCCTTGCTCAGTCAAAACTCGCCAACGGTCTGACGGTGGTCAGTCACGCCATGCCCGAGGTCGAGACCGTGTCGATCGGGCTATGGGTGGGAGCGGGCAGCCGCAGCGAAAAGCCCGACGAGCATGGCGTCGCCCACTTCCTCGAGCACATGGCCTTCAAGGGCACCGCGCGCCGGAGCGCCCAGGATATCGCCGAAGAGATCGAGGCCGTGGGGGGCGAGTTGAACGCCGCGACCGGCGTCGACTCGACCGCCTACTATGCGCGCGTCCTGCGCAATGACATACCGCTTGCACTCGACATCTTAAGCGATATCGTCGTGGCTCCCCGCTTCGACCGCACCGAACTTGCTCGCGAGCGCGACGTGATCCTGCAAGAGATCGCCGCCGCGATGGATTCGCCCGAAGACATCGCTTTCGACCTCGTCCAGGAGGCGGCCTTCCCCAACCAGCCGATCGGCAGACCGATTCTCGGCACGGCGAAGAGTGTACGCAGCTTCAAGCGCGACCATCTCGGCGCCTACCTGTCAGCGCATTATCACGGCCCCGGCATGGTGCTCGCTGCGGCGGGCGCAGTGGACCATGGCGCGCTCGTTGCCGAGGCCGAGCGCAGGCTCGGCGGTTTTGCCACCGAAGCGGCGCCGCTCCCGGAGGGCGCCGTCTATGTCGGCGGCGTCAGGCGCTCAGACAAGAAATTTGAGCAGACCCATGTCGTGCTTGCTTTCGAGGGCCCGCATTTTCGCCATCCCGATTACTTCACCGCGCAGGTTTGTGCCGGCGCCCTTGGCGGGGGAATGTCCTCGCGCCTGTTCCAGGAGGTGCGCGAGCGGCGCGGGCTCTGCTATGCCATCTATGCCTTCGCCAGCGGGCTCTCCGACAGCGGCATGTTCACGATCCACGCGGCATGCGCCTCGGATCGGGCCCATGAGCTGTTTGCCGTGATCCACGATGAGCTTGCCAAGGCTGCCGACGATGGCTTCAGCACTGAAGAGATCGCGCGCGTGAAGGCCCAGCTCAAGATGGGGTTGCTCACCGGGCTCGAGAGCTCGAGCGCCCGCGCCGAACAGCTCGCCCGCCACATCCTCATCCATGGCCGTCCCCTTTCCACCGAAGAGCTGATTGAAAAGGTGGACCGGGTCGAGGCTAAGGACGTGCAGGCCTCGATTGAGCGCCTATTGGCCTCTCCGGCCAGCCTCGCCACCGTTGGGCCTATTCTTGATGTTGCAAGATTTGACCGAGTGACGGAAAAATTCGCCGTACCGTCAACCAGGGCCGCTTAACAAGGGTGCGTAGCTCATGGCGCTACTGCGAGCCGTCTCCACCAGCGATTTTGGACCGGTCATCGAGACCGATGCCGTCACGTTGCGGACGCCGCAAATGTCGGACTATCCCGCCTGGGCCGAGCTCAGGGCTCAGAGCCGGGAGTTCTTGACGCCTTGGGAGCCGCTTTGGGCGACCGACGAGCTTTCCCGCGCCTCGTTCCGCCGGCGCGTCCGTCACTATTTGCGCGATCTTCGCGAGGATATCGGCTACGCGCTGTTCATCTTCACCGCCTCGAACGGGACGCTGGTCGGCGGCCTCACGCTCTGCAACGTGCGTCGCGGCGTGACCCAATCCTGCACCCTCGGCTATTGGATCGGTGCCAAATACGCCAACCAAGGCTACATGACGGCGGCCGTCCGGGCGGTTATTCCTTTCGTGTTCGATTCGCTCGAATTGCATCGGCTGGAGGCGGCATGCCTGCCGACCAATACGGCTTCGGTCAAGCTCCTGGAGAAGACAGGTTTCAAGCGCGAAGGATTCGCGCGCCGCTATCTGCGGATCAACGGCGTATGGCAAGATCATCTGCTTTACGCGCTGCTCGACACCGACGCGCGCAGCTAGCGTGCGATCGGCAAGCAGAACGGGGGAGGAATGGCGGAATTGAGCGCCTCGGCAAGGGGTAGGGCGGCGCCTTTGCGGCGCCTGGTCGGACCGTTCGGCGCCGTCGCCTGCGCCATTGCCGCCGCCGCATTGCTTTTGTCGGCGCCGGTCGCCCGCGCCATCGAGGCAATTCCCGTCGAGCCCAACCAGGACAAGATCGACATCACCGCCAAGGGCGAGCTCTATGAAGGGCGCGGCGACCGGCTCCAGATCGAGACGGCGCCAGGCCCAGACGGTTACATCGGTCGGATGGCGGTGTCCGCCTCGACGCCAGGGACCAATCCGGCTTGGCTCGTCTTCGCACTTTCCAATCCGACCTCCGAGCGCATCGTGCGCTGGCTTGTCGCGCCGCGCTACACGCTCGCCGATTCGCGCGTGTTCTGGCCGATCCTCGACGCCCCGCGCCTCGCCGCCATCACCCCTTCGCTCGGCTTCCGTCCTGAGCCGCTGAAGAGCGACCGCGCCGACATGTTCCGCCTCAGCCTCGAGCCCGGCCAGACCATCACCTTTGCCGCCGAGCTGAGTTCGCCGCGGGTGCCGCAGCTCAATCTGTGGGATCCGAATGCGTACCAGGCGAAGCAGCAGGACCGCATGCTGTTCAACGGCGTGCTGCTCGGCATCACCGGGCTGCTCGCCATTTTCCTGACCGCCATCTTTGCCGCCAACCACCGCGCCATCTTCCCCGCCACTGCGCTCATAGCCTGGACGGCGCTCGCCTATTTCTGCGTCGATTTCGGCTTTTGGAACAAGCTCTTCCCTGTCGGGCCTGATCGCACCGCGCTCTATCGCGCGGCAGCCGAGGCGGGGCTCGGCGTGAGCCTCGTGCTCTTTCTCTACACCTTCCTCCGCATCGGGCTATGGCATGGCTGGATCAAGACCTTGTTCTGGGGCTGGATCGCGTTCCAGCTCTCGCTCATCTTTCTTGCTGTCGTCGACCCCGCCTCCGCCTCGGGGCTGGCGCGCGTCTCGCTGGTCGCCATCGCCGGCGTCGGCACCGGGCTCATCCTCTATTTTGCGCTGCGCGGTCAGGATCGCGCTCTGTCTCTGATCCCGAGCTGGATGCTGCTCATTGTCTGGCTGTTCGGGGCCGCCATGATCGTGCTCGGCCACTTGTCCGGAGACCTCGTCGTCTCCGGCCTCGCGGCGGGGCTCGTGTTGCTGCTCGTGCTGCTCGGCTTCACCGTGACGCAGTTTGCGTTCCGGTCGGGAGGCGCGCCCTTGAGCCTCGGGCCGCAGAGTCTCGTGCAGATGAAGTCGCTCGCCGTCGACGGCTCCGGCGCCTATGTCTTTCAATGGCACGCGGGCAGGGACGAGATCACCATCGCGAACGAAGTGGAGCAGGAGCTTGGCCTTGAGCCCGGCGCGCTCAACGTCGCCGTCGAAGACTTTCTGCACTACATGCACAACGCCGACCGCGAACGCTTCCGTCTCATGCTGTGGTCGCTCCAGGAGAAGCAGGGCGGCGATCTCCAGACCGACTTCCGCTTGCGGCGCCACGACGGCACTTATCTCTGGTACGATTTGCGAGCGCATGCCGCGCCGAGCGAAAACGCGCGGCTCCTGCGCTGCACCGGGTTGATGCGCGACGTGACCAACCTCAAGCGCTCCCACGAGCGGTTGATCCACGACGCCGTGCACGACAGCCTCACCGGCCTTCCCAACCGCGAGCTGTTCATGGACCGCCTGCAAGGCGCCATCACCCGCTCCCGCGAAGGCCAGGCCAATCGTCCCACCGTGATCGTCATCGACATCGACCGCTTCAAGAACGTGAATAAGAGTTTCGGCCTCGTCATCGGCGACAGCATGCTGCTGACCCTTGGGCGCCGGTTGAGCCGCCACCTCAATCCTCAGGACACGCTGGCGCGCCTCGGCGGCGATCAATTTGCAATCCTGCTGATTTCGGATCCCGATCCCCATCACGTGGCGTCGCTTGCCGAGCGGGTCAGGCGCGCGCTGCGCACGCCGATGAAGATCAGCGCCAAGGAGATCATCCTCACCGCCTCGATCGGCATCGTCGTGCATGACGGCAGCCAGGAGACGGCGCAGGAGATGCTGCGCGACGGCGAGCTTGCCATGCTCCGCGCCAAGCGGGCCGGCGCCGACCGTATCGAGATCTTCAATCCCGCGATGCGCGGCGAGGACGAGAGCAAGCTTCCGCTGGAGAGCGATCTGCGCAAGGCGCTCGAGCGGCAGCAGATCGCCATACTCTACCAGCCGATCACCCGGCTTGCGTCCAATCAACTGGCCGGTTTTGAGGCGCTCATGCGTTGGGACCATCCGACGCGCGGGCGGCTCGGCCCCGACGATTTCATCCCGATTGCCGAGGAATCGGGACTGATCGTCGAGCTCGGAAGCTACGTCTTGGGCCAGGCGCTCGAAGAAGCGAGAAGCTGGCA
>Ga0187892_10005979_pt1 | contig 18549 bp, 11 predicted proteins | sample MA1701073metaG_FD_139345 | JGI IMG/M metagenome (GOLD analysis project Ga0187892, IMG submission 139345) | Bio-ooze microbial communities from a basaltic lava cave in the Kipuka Kanohina Cave System on the Island of Hawaii, USA - MA170107-3 metaG ...
CCGGACGCACCAACGATCCCAAAAACCCTTGAGCCGCTCATACGCCCGTTCCTCGCGGGCCGATGCCACGCGCCCTGACCACCGGGAAGCTGGTCCTTGACTTCTCCGTCATAGGTTGCTCAGATCAGGCCGTGGCGCAAGGCGTACGCCACCGCGTGGGTGCGGTTCCGGAGACGGAGGCGGGTGGTCACGTCGTGGAGGACGTTCTTGACCGTGCGCTCGGAGTAGCACAGGCGACCGGCGACCTCGGTGGTGTCGAACCCCTCGGCGATCAGCCGCAGGACCTCGATCTCGCGCTCCGACAGGCCCGAGAAAGTCAGGCCCCGGGGCGCCAGCACCTGCCGCTGGAGCACGCCGATCTGCTCCAGGAGGCGACCGAGAAGGTCGGGGGGCACGGTGCCGTCACCGGCGGCGGCCCGGCTGACGGTCTGGACCAGCTTCTCCGGCAGGGCGTCGCTGCGGCGCAGGAGGGCGCACGCGCCCGCCTCGACCGCGCTGAGCAGGCCCTTGTCCTCCAGCCGGGTGGCCACCACCACCACCCGGGCGCAGCCGCCCTGGCGGATGGCCTTCACGGTCCGCACCGCCCCCTCGTCCACCTCGTCGACGATGACGAGGGCGACGCCTCCGGGGGCGAGCGCGCCGTCCTCCACCAGCTCGACTTCGGCCCGGCTCCGCAACTGCGAGGCGACCCCGGCGAAGGACAGCGGGTCGTCGGCGTGCACGGAGACAGGGATGCGCTCAGACATCGGCCCCCTCCCAAGGGACGTCTTGGACACCCTTCCCCCGGAGACTGCCACACCGGTCTTTTCGGGCACTTCACGAGGACTTAACGGGCGCACGCGTGGCGCCTGTCCGGGCCGATCCTGCCGGCCGATCGCCGCTCGCGGGAGTCGGCCGGGGGTACCGAAGTCCGGGGCCGGTGGCTGGCTATCACACACGCACACGGGCGGAAAGGGGGCCGAACGCTCGGGCTCGTGGTCGTGGCCGTCCTCAGCCCGCTCCTGACCCCCCATCGCGACGTGGCCCGCCAAGGCGCAGGTCACGCCGCCGGACGCCACGCTCGACGAGGTGTCGGTCGTCGCCCGCGGCGGCGCCATCGGCGACCGTGACAGCTTCGACGCCTCGATCTCCGCCGACGGCCGGTGGGTGGCGTTCGCCTCCGACGCGGACAACCTCCAGGGGCCTCCGAGGACATTCACGCAGATGTTCGTGTTCGACCGGGTGACGGGACCACGCGGCTCATCACTCCCCCCCCCCCCGGCCGACCCCGATTGCAGCGACTGCCCGGCGGGGGGGCGCCAACCCCTCTCTGTCCGCCGACGGGACGCGCATCGTGTACGAGTCGCGGGCGGGCCTCGCCGAGGGCGACTTCAACGGCGTCGTGGACGTGTACGTCCAGGACGTTTCCCACGGCGGGGCGGGCGGCGCCATCGACACGGTGGGCGACCCGGTGCTGGTCACCTACGAAGGGGTCTGCGGCAGCAGCACGCCGTGCGCGGTGGGCGGCTACGAGCCGGACATCTCCGGGGACGGTACGACGGTCGTGTTCACGTCCGCCAACGCCTGGGGCTACGACGGCCCGTGCAGCCGCGGGACCTGCCTGCGGCCGGGGCCCTCGCCGGGACCCTTCGCCCTCGCCGACGCCAACTTCGACGACGACGTGTTCCGGTCTCGGCTGACGGCCGGCCCCACGACCGCTCCCAACCGCCCGCTGATCGTCTCCCGGGCGAACTACTCCACGCCGGGCTCGCCGCCCGACACGCCGCGCATCCTGCTCGAGGCTTCCTTTCCGAGCGGCCAGCCCTCGGTGAACCACAACGGCACGCAGGTCGCCTTCGCGTCGGACGCCACCAACCTGGGGACGAGGCGGTGAGCCCGACCACCCACGTCTACCGTTGGACCGACGACGGCGCTGACGAGATCGGGACGGTGATCTCGGTGTCGCCCGACCAAGGGCGCGAGAGCAACCTCCCGGCCATCTCGGCCGACGGGACGCGTGTCGCCTACGCGGTGTCGGAGCCCGAGATCGGCATGGACGGGCCCGACGGCGTCCTTGCCGACGGCGACACCTACGCCTTCGAGAGCATGAACCCCACCTTCATCAATGTGCAGAACGTGGGGGAAGGCCTCCTCCAGGTCTCCAGCGTCACCCTCACGAACCCGGCGTTCAGTGTGGGCGGGGTCCCGGAGCCTCCTCCTCCCGCGCCGCCCATCTGCTTCCCCAACGAAGCGATGGCACGGGGCGACATCTGCACGATGCAGGTACTTGCGCCGGCGCCCATGTTGTCGCCGCAGTCCGCCTTCCTCATGCTCGACCACAACCCGGCGCCCTCGGCGATGCAGACCATCATCAACCTCGTGGTGCCGCCGAGCAGCGCGCTCCGTCCCGGCCTCCGCCCTGACCCGGCGCCCGGCGCGCCGCCGGCCGGGGGTTCGGCCACGCCCGTCCGGCGCCCCCTGGCCGTGCCCAACCAGGAGACCAACGGCGTGCGGGACGTTTACCTCACCGACCTGACGAACCCGGCGACACCCACGGCGCAGTGGGTGAGCGAGCGACCGGCGGCGTGCCCGTCGGGGGCGCCGCAGTGCGCGCGCAACGCCAAGGCCTGCCCTTTCCGACGACGGCAGCACGGTGGCGTGGACTTCGACGAGCCCCGAGTTCACCGGCGAGGGGGATGACTTCGACGAGGATGTCTTCGTCCGCGACCTGTTGACCGGCCCGGCCGGCGCGCCCGCTCCCGGACCCATCCGCGCCGTCCCCCAGCCCTTCCCCGACCTGGGTTTCGAGCCGCCGTCGCTGTCACGGGACGGCGCGCTGCTCGCCTTCGCGGCCGGGCCGCTGGGCGGCGCATCCCTGCCGGGCGCCCGTCCGGCCCCGGCACGACCGTCCGCCGCCGCGGCGCCCGCGCCTGGCCCTCAGCTCCTCACGCCGTCGTTCGACTCCCAGGTCTACGTCGCCGCCTACCCGGCCTCCGTCCCCGCGTCGTTGCCCGCCCACGACTACGGGCCGGTCGTGGTTTCCCAGCCGGGACCGACGCACACGTTCGTGCTGACCAACACCGGCTTCGGCCCTCTGCTGGTGACCGGACAGACGATCGCCGGCTCACACCCGGCTGACTTCACGGTCGTGGACGGCGACTGTGTCGGCAACACCCTACACCAGGAGGAGTCCTGTTCGGTGCAGGTGCAGTTCGGCCCGACCGCACCAGGGGCCCGGTCGGGTTCGCTCGTGATCGACCACGTCAACGGCACGACGCCGCAGACCACCGCCGCCCTCACCGGCGAGGGCGCCAGCCCAACGTTCGACCTCGACCCGGCGAGCGTCGACTTTGGCGACGTCCCGCCTAACACCACCTCGCCACCTCGGGTGGTGACGATCACCAACACGTCCTCGGTCGAGTGGCCGGTCGGCGGTTTCGAGATCTCCGGCCAGCATCCGGACCAGTTCACCGCGGTGGGCACGACGTGCGCCCAGCCGCTGGGCCCGGGCGCATCGTGCACGGTGACGCTGACCTTCACACCCGACGGCCTCGGCCAGCAATCGGCCGCGCTCATCGGCTCGTTCAGCAGCGAGGAAATCACGGTCCCGCTGGCCGGCACGGGCGCGAAACCCGTCGCCCCGTTCCGGATCACGCACAACGGGGTCGAGACCAACAAGCTCAACTTCGGCGGCGTCACCGTCGGCGTCACGTCACCCCCCAAGACGGCCGTCATCGAGAACCTCTCGTCCAGCGACGGCTACCTGATCGGCCCGCTGAACGTCGGAGGGCCCCGCGGCGCCAACTTCACTATCACCCAGAACGGTTGCACGGGCACGCTCCTGCCGCCCGGCGGCGCGTGCCCGTTCCAGGTGTTGTTCCAGCCCACGGCGGCGGGCGCCCGCACCGGCGAGGTCAACGGGGTCGTGGGGCCGTCCCCGTTCGTCCTCGGCCTCACCGGCACAGGGCTCACCGCCAGCCTGGCCGTGACGCCGAGCCCGTTGACGTGGGGCGACATCCCGGTGGGAACGAGTTCGTCGATCCTGTTCCTGACGGTGCGGAACACCGGAACCGGCCCGGTCGTCGTCTCGAGCGTCGACGTGACGACCGGCTTCCCGGAGTACGTCATCATCGCGAACACGTGCGAGAACGCCACGCTGGCGCCCGGCGGCACGTGCCAGGTCGACCTGGTCTTCGCCCCCCAGGCGCTGGGCGACCGCACCGGCGAGGTGACGATCACGAGCAGCGCGGGGCCGACCAAGGCGGCGCTCGGCGGGAAGGGCGTGCCCGCGCCGCCGCTTAACCGTCACCGTCGATCCCAACCCGGTGGACTTCGGTTCGGTGGGCGTGGGCGAGGAGGGGCCGGAGCGGGTCGTGACCCATCACCATCCCGGGCGCGCTGGTCTCCCCCAACGGGGGGTTCACCATCACCGGCGACGACCCCGGCGACTCCGCGTCACCAGCCGGGAGTGCACGGCGGCGCTGCCTGGCGGCTCGCGGTGCGTGGTCCGGCTCGGGTTCAAGCCCACGGCGGCGGGCGAGCGGAGCGCGACCCTGTCGGGCACGTTCGGGCCGGCCCAGACGCCGTTCACTGTCGCGCTCAAGGGCGCCGGGGGCGTGCCCGTGCCGTCGGTCGAGCCCAACCCGGTGGCGTTCGGCTCGGTGGCGCTCGGGGCCGTCTCCGGCGAGTTCACCGTCACCGTCGCCAACAAGGGCGACGGTGAGCTCACGCCCGGCGTGGCCTCGATCGGCGGCGACCACGCCGCCGACTTCACCCTCGTGGCCGACACCTGCAACGGGGCCATGCTCCTCAAGGACCCAACCTGTACCATCACGTTGAGGTTCAGCCCGGCCACGGCGGGCGCCCGCGCCGCAACCCTGGTCGTGCCGGGAGTGGGAAGCGTCAACCTCACGGGCGCGGGCACGCCCCCACCGGCGCCCACGCCGACGCCAACGCCACAACCGGCCCCCACGCCGACGTCGACCCCAACGCCGCAACCGGCCCCCCACACCCCAGCCGGCGCCCACGCCCACGCCCGCCCCGGCCGCCACCCCGGCCGCCACCCCGACGGTCCGGCTCTCCCGGCCCCTCGGCGCCCCTGGGGAAGTGGTCACCGTCGAGGGCTCGGGGTTCCGGCCCAACACCCCGGTGACCCTGCGGTGGGTCATGAACCCCCTCGACCCCGCGGGCCGCACCATCACCCTGACCACCGTCACCACCGACGCCGCCGGGAGCTTCACGGCCGTCCCGGCGGTGATCTTCCAAAGCGACGCGTCGGGCCCCCGGGTCCTCGAAGCATCGGCGGGCGCCGACCAGAGCGCCTCGGCGCCGTTCCTCGTCGTGCCCGCCACCATGCAGCGGTCGGACAAGGAGGCCCTCAACGCCCTCCGGACGCAGCTCCTCTACCGAAGATGAGCCGACGTTCGGGATTGATCTCCCTTTCGCGAGGGGGCGCGGGGCTACCATCGGCCCAGGGCTAGCGCGTGGTTGACGTACGAATCGGGGCGGTGCGGCGGGCGCAGAGGGTGACGCGCCGTTCACGTTGCGCGGCCGTGCTGGCGGTCCTTGTTGCCATCGCCGCCGTGCTGTCGCCCCTGCTCGCACCTGCGGCCCAGGCCCAGCCGGCCCCGCCCCCGCCCGTGCTCGACCAGGTCTCGGTGGCCGGCCCCAGCGGGCCGCCGGGTGACGACGGCAGCGAGGCGCCGTCGATCTCGGCCGAGGGGCGGTTCGTCGCATTCGCGTCCCGGGCCGACAACCTCCCCGGCGGCAATCCCGGGGAGCCGGGGCGGCACATCTATGTCCACGACCGGTTGACGGGCGCGACGACCCGGGTCTCGCCGCCCGACACGGCGTGCTCGGACTGTGGCGGCGGCGCACATTCGCCGTCCCTGTCGGCCGACGCCAGGCGGGTCGCCTACGTCAGTTCGCTGAGTTACGTGGCCGCCGACGACCCCGGCGACGGCGACGACGTGTACTACCAGGACATCCCCCACGACGCCACCGGCGCCGTCTCGGGCCCCCCCGGCGCCCCAGTCCTGGTGTCGGTGGGCGCGTGTGGCGAGGTACGCTGCTCCATTGGCGGATCGGCGCCTTCACTCTCCGGCGACGGGAACTGGCTGGCCTACACCAGCGGCCACGACTTCGACTACACGCCGTGCGGGTGCTCGGGCGAAGGCGACTTCGACAACGTCTTCCTCGCCGACCTGGCGGCGCTGCTGGCGCCGCCCGTGCTGGTCTCCCGCAGCGCCGGAGACCCCGAGGTGATGGCCTCCGGCCAGAGCTACGAGCCGTCGGTCTCACACACCGGCGCCTACGTCGCCTTCACTTCGGACGCCACCGATCTTCTCCCGAACGCCCATCCCGGCTTCCCCGCCGCCCACGTCTTCCGCTGGCAGCGGAGCAGCGGCGCGATCGTCAACGCCTCTCCCGACGAGGGGCGGGGCGCCGGCAACCCGGCCATCGGCGGCCTGAACGGGGCCGAGGGGGGCCGCATCGCCTACGAGGTGTACGAGCCCGTCCTGGACCTCGCTAGCCAGTGCGAGATCGACCCCGAGGTCAACTTCGGGGACTGCGGGAGCCTCTCCATCGCCGTGGGCAACCAAGGCGGCGGCGCCCTGGTGGTCACCAGCATCGGCTTCCGGGAGGCCGCGAACGGCTTCACCATCAACCTCCTGGGCGACCCCCCGTGCGCGGCCCCCGTAGTCATCCGCCCGTGGTCGCCGGGGTGCGAGTTCGAGCTGTCCCCCCCGAACCCGGGCGCCTCTGAACAGACCGCTCTCATCGAGATTGTCCACAACGCCATGGGCAGCCCGACCATCATCCGCCTGTTCCAGCCCCCAGCGCCCACCACAACCTCAACGTCCACCTCAACAACAACACCCACCTCAACAACAACAACCACCTCAACAACAACACCCACCTCAACAACAACAACCACCTCAACAACCACCACCACAACCTCAACGTCAACCTCAACCACCACCACGACCACCACCACAACCTCAACGTCAACCTCAACCACCACCACGACCACCACGGGTGGCGGCGCCGCCCTTCCCGGCCGCTTCGCCTTCGCGCCCACCGCAGCCAACGGCGTCACCGACATCTACCTCACCGACCTCACCATTCCCGGCGACCCCGCCTCGGAGCTGGTGAGCGAGCGGATCGCCTGCCCCGCCGCCTTCGGCGGGTGCCCGGGTGGCGCCTTCAACCCCGCCCTCTCCGCCGACGGGAGCACGGTGGCGTGGGAATCCTCGAGCCCGGACTTCTTCGCTGGCGACAGCCAGTTCAGCAACGACGTCTTCGTCCGGGACCTGCGCACGGGCGCGACCGGCGCCGTCCGGGGGCCGATCCGCCGGGTCCCGCCGCCGTTCCCCGACCAACATCTGGCCGCCCCCGCGCTGAGCCGCGACGGCGCGGTTGTGGCCTTCGAGGCGTTCAACGACTTCGGCCCCGCCGCGGTCGCCGGCCCCGCGCCGCCCCCCACCCTCGGCCCCCCGGTCCCGGCGTCGCTCCGCTTCGGGCCCGCCCGCGCGGCGGCGGGGGCCGCGACTCCCTCGAGCCCGGTCCGGTTGATCGTGCCCCAGCCCTCGGTTTTCTTCCAGGTGTACGCCTCCCAGTACCCCGCCCTGCCGATCATCACCGCGCCGTCGTTCGGCGCCGTGGCGGTCAACCAGACCGGCCCGCCGCAGACCGTGACAGTCACGAACCATGGTCATGGGCCGATGACCGTGACAGGGGTCAGCAGCGCGAGCGCGGAGTTCCTCATCGTTGGGGGCGCCTGCGTGGGCGCGACGCTGCACCAGGGCCAGTCCTGCACGGTCCAGGTCGTGTTCGCCCCTTCCGCGCCCGGGTCCCGCTCCACCACGCTCACCGTCATCTACCTGAACGGCTTCACTTCCCAGGCGGCGCAGGCGACGCTCCAAGGCAACGGCGCCCCCGCCCTGAGCGTCATCGTCAACCCCACCACCCTGGACTTCGGAACCGTCCCCGTCGGCGCAGGCTCCGACCTGAAGGTGGTCACCATCACCAACCCCGGCGGCGCGCCGGTCGCGGTGGGACCGCAGACCGTCACCGGGCCCGACGGGAACAACTTCACCATCGCCAACACCACGTGCGGGGCGACGCTGGCGCCCGGCGCCAGTTGCACGGTGCGCGTCATCTTCACGCCCGTCACCACCGGGGCCAAGTCCGGCCAGTTGAACCTCACCTTCGGCGGCCAACAGTTCGTCGTTCCCCTTGCCGGCGTCGGCGGCGCCCCCCAGCCCCCGGTCATCGCGGTCACCCCGCAGCCCCTCCCGTTGGGCGAGGTCGTCGTGGGCCAGACGTCTCCGCCCAAGGATCTGACCGTCAAGAACACCGGCGCCGGGGCGCTGAGCATCGCCACGGTGAGCGTCAGCGCCGGCGGGCTCGAGTACAAGATCACCGACGACGACTGCTCCACCAAGTCGCTGGCCAACGGGCAGGCGTGCACGGTGACGCTCACCTTCACCCCGTCCGCCCTCGGCGACCGCACCGGCGAGCTGACCATCACCAGCAACGCGGGCCAGACCAAGGCGACCCTCGGCGGCAAGGGCGTGACCTTCCCGATCAACATCGACCCCAACCCCGTCGACTTCGGCTCCGTCGGCGTCAACGAGGACGCCCCCGAGAAGACCGTGACGTTGACCATCCCCGGCGTGGTGGCCCCGCCCAACGGCTCCTTCTCCATCAGCGGGCCGCAGGCTTCGGAGTTCCGCGTCAACAGCCGCGAGTGCACCGCCGCCCTGCCCGACGGGACGAAGTGCACCGTGCGCCTGGGCTTCAAGCCCGCGGACGTGGGTGAGCGCACGGCCGCCCTCCAAGGCACGTTCGGGACGACGCAGGCGCCGTTCGCCGTGCCGCTCCTGGGCGCGGGCGGCGTGCCCGTCCCCACCATCGAGCCCAACCCCGTCGGCTTCGGCTCGGTACTGCTCGGCGCCGTCTCGGGCGAGGTCGCCGTCACCGTGGCCAACAAGGGCGACGGGAAGGTGACGCCAGGGGTCGCCGCCCTCAGCGGCGCCCACGTGGCCGACTTCACCTTCGTCGCCGACAACTGCAACGGCAAGACCTTGTTGAAGGACCAGAGCTGCACGATCGTCCTGCGGTTCAGCCCCGCGTCGGCGGGCGCCCGCAGCGCGGTGCTCAACGTCCCCGGGGTGGGGAGCGCCATCCTCACCGGCGCGGGCGCCAGCCCCACACCACCGCCCGGGACGACGCCGACGACGGGCCCGCCCGGCGGCACGACGCCCACGCCGACGACCAGCCCGCCCACGACGGCCCCGCCGACCACCGCGCCGCCGGGCGGCGGGCCGCCCGCGGCCACGCCGACCATCCGCCTGTCCCGGCCGCTGGGCGCCCCCGGCGAGGTCATCATGATCGAAGGCTCGGGCTTCCGCCCCAACACCCAGGTCACGCTGCGCTGGCTGCTGAACCCGCTCGACCCGCAGGGCCGCACCATCGCCCTCACCACCGTGACCACCGACGCCAGCGGCAGCTTCCCCGCTACGCCGGCGGTCATCTTCCTCAACGACCCGTCCGGCCCGCGGGTGGCCGAGGCGGCCGGCGGCGTCGACCAGTCAGCATCCGCGCCCTTCCTCGTCGTACCGGCCACCATGCAGCGGTCGGACAACGAGGCCCTGAACGCGCGCCGCACCCAACTTCTTTACAGACGATGACCCTGCAACCCGACCGCACACCTGATCCGAGGGGGGAAGAGGCCGCCGCGCCTCGCCGACAATGGGTTTGACCGCGACCCTTTCCGACACGAGCATCGCCGCCGCACCCGGCGAGGAAGTCAGCATCCGGGTGACCGTGCGGAACACCGGCAGCGTCGTCGACGAGTTCACCATGGAGGTGGTCGGGCCGGCGGTGGACTGGGCCACCATCGACCCGCCGTCGCTCTCCCTCTTTCCCGACGACGAGGGCGTGGCGGTGGTCGTCTTCCAGGCGCCCCGGAACATGGGCGTCCGCTCGGGCGAGGTCCCCTTCGCCGTAAAGGTCCGCTCGCGCGAGGACCCGGAGGGGACGATCGCCGAGGAAGGCGTGCTGGTCATCGGCGGCTTCACCGACCTGTCGGCCGAGCTGATGCCCCAGTCGTCGCGCGGCGCCCGGATGGGGCGGCATCAATTGACCATCGACAACCGGGGCAACACCCAGGTCACCGCCAGCCTCCGCGGCGTCGATCCCGACGGGCTGTACAGGTATTCCTTCAACCCGCCGGAGATCGTCAGCGACCCGGGCACGGCCACCTTCGGCCGGGTGTTCGTCAAGCCCCGCAAGCTCATGCTGCGGGGCCAGCCCCAGACCAAACCGTTCCAGGTCCACGTCCAGATCGACGGCCAGGAGCCCATCGTGCTGGACGGCACCTACGCGCAGACGCCCATCTTCGCCAGCTGGATCGGCATGCTGCTGATGGCCGCCCTTGGCATCATCATCGTCCTCGTCATCATGTGGATGACCCTGCTGCGCCCCAGGGTCCAGTCGACGGCCCGCAAGGCGGTGGCCAAGCCGCTGGCCCAGACCAACGCCGCGGTCAACGACATCGGCGCCCGCGTCGGCGCCGACCCGCAGCTGCCCACCAACGAGCAGGCCATCGAGGATCTGGCGGGGGCAGGCGGCGGGGGCGCGGGCGGCGGGGGCGGGACCACGGCGACCACCGCCGCGCCGGCGGTGCCGCGCGGGAGCGGCGCGGCGGCGATCACCACCGAGCTCGGCAACCCGACCGACCGGCGGCTCCAGGTGGCTGGCACCGGGACCGCGACCGACGGGTTCCGCATCGACGGCGGCAAGGTCTTCTCCCTCACGGACCTGGTGTTCCAGAATCCCGCCGGCGACAGCGGCACGGTGACGCTGCTGCGGGGAAGGGACGTGTTGTTCTTAGATTCCCTGGCCAACTTCCGCAGCGTCGACTACCACTTTGTGGCGCCGGTGGTCTTCGACGAGAACGTCGAGGTTACGTTGCGGGTGGAATGCGCCAACGCAGGCGGGAGGGCGTGCTCGGTGGCGGCTTACCTCGTGGGGTTCGTGAAGAACAAACCGTCATGATCCGATGAGAGGCGGGGCACCGGAAGGGCGGAAGGGCGGGCGCCGGGCGGGCGCCTTCGCCGGCGTCGTCGCCGGCGTCGTCGTGGCCGCGGTCACCGTCGCGGCCACCCTCGTCCCGATCATGGCCGTGCTCGCCAGCGCCCCCGCCTCGGCCCAGCTCACCGCCCCCACCAGCGACCCCACGACCACCACCAGCCCTCCGACGACGACCACGCCCCCGAACGGCCGTTCCAACAGCGGCGCGGCCAACAGCGCCAACTTCCCGACCACCACCACGGCCGCGACGGCCCCGGCCACGACGGCCCCGGCCACGACGGCTCCGACCACGGTGCCGCTGGGGCCGCCCGCCCCGACGTCTTCGACCGTGCCGCCCCAGCCCTCGGCCAACCCCAACGGCGTGACCGCCGGCCTGCCCGTGCCCCTGGCCCAGACCGCCGGCCCCATCCCCCCGCCGTACACGCCGCCGCCGCCCGTCACGCCCGCGCTGGCCGTCACGCCCGCGCTGGCCGACGGCTCGACGGCCTTCGGCGGCCCGCCCTCGGCGTCGGCGCCCATCGACCCCCGGCTCATCGCCTCCCCCACCACCAGCGGCCTGGTGCAGGTCCTCGACGACCTGGCCGCCCAGCAGCGCGACCTCGACGCCAAGGTGAAGCACCTCGAGGTGGCGGAGGGGTTCCTGAACCCGTCCGCCCTCACCGCCAATCCCGCCCTCGACCCGCGCATGAGCCAGCTGGTGGCCCAGGAGCGCGACCTCCAGTCCAAGCTCGACGCCACCCGGGCCGACCTCCGCCAGCTGGAGGGCGTCGAGATCCCGCCGCTCGCCCGTAGCAGCGCCCCCGCCACGGCCCCAGGCAACGGGCTGCCCTCGGCGCCCCCCGCCGCCCTGCCCCGCAACCCCACCCTCGTCGCCTCGTGCGCGCCGTCCATGCTGGCGCCCATGCCCTGCGGCCCGGCGCTGCTCACCGCCGGCGGCGGTGGACCCGCTGGTTTCGCGGGCGAGATCCCGGGGCTGGCGGGCGTGGGCGCGTCCGCCGCTCGCCAGTCCTCCGAGCTGATCCGCGAGAGCGCCGTCCGCTTCCTAACCGAGCTGGTCAGCCGCCACGCCGAGCTGACCCGCCAGGTGCGCGAGATCCAAGCCGACCTGGAGGCGGCCCACCTGCGACTGGTCATCACCCCTCCGCCGACGGCGACGTCGGCCACCGGCGCGTCGGCCTCGACCCTCCTCCGGCCCGCGGCGGCCGCCAGCCCCGAGCTAGAAGCGACCCGCCGCCGGCTGGCCGACGCCACCAGCCGCCTGAATGTGGTCGCCCGGGCGCACGCCCTCTCCGCCGACGCGCGGGGCGTCCTGCCAAGCCGTTTGGCCCAGAGCGACATCCCCTCCGAGTACCTGGCCCTCTACCAGCGGGCGGCCACGACGTGCGCGGGCCTGTCGTGGACCGTGCTGGCCGGCATCGGGTCGATCGAGAGCTCCCACGGCCGCTCCAACCTCCCGGGCGTCGCCGCGGGGGCGAACTGGGCCGGCGCCATGGGGCCGATGCAGTTCCTGGCGTCCTCGTGGGCGGCGTACGGGGTGGACGCCGACGGGGACGGCGTGGCCAACGTCTACCACCCGGCCGACGCCATCTTCGCCGCCGCCCGCTACCTGTGCCACAACGGCGGCGCTGACCCGTCGTTCCTGCGCAGCGCCATCTGGGCCTACAACCACGCCGACTGGTACGTGAACCGGGTGCTCGACCTCGCCATCCGCTACGGGTCCAGCTCCCTCGACACCCTGTCGGCGGCGGCCACACCCGCCAGCCTGGTGCGCAACCCCAACGTCTCCATGTCGCCCGAGTCGGCCGCCGACCTCCTGTCGGGCCAGATCGACCCCCGCGTCGTCGCACTCTTAGGCGCCGCCGCTCTCCAGCACCGCATCGTCATCAGCGTCATCAAGACGGGCCACTCCTACTACGTGAAGGGCACCGACCGGGTGTCCAACCACACTGTCGGGCGGGCGGTGGACATCTCCGCCGTTGACAGCGTCGACGTCAGCGCCTCCAACTACGCCGCCCTCGACCTGGCCCTCGCCATCCTCACCTCCCCGCCCGGCGCGCGGCCCGACGAGTTCGGCTCGCCCTGGCTGGAGCTGACCACCTTCGCCGGCGCCTTCACCGACGCCGACCACAGTGGCCACCTCCACATCGGCTGGAGCCGCTAACCCTCCGGAATTGGTACCCGAACGACCTGAGTAGCGAGAGTCGTCCGGCCACCACCGGCGAACGGGCGCTTGGGGCATGCGCAGATCGTCGAGCGGAAGCCTGTTCTCGTGGTCCGCCAAGCTTCAGACCTGCCGGCCGACCCTGCCTTCGTCGTGACGCACGCCGAAGAAGACTGCTCGCCCGCGGCGTTTCGCATCATGATCGACCGGCGGCTCGGGGTCTCCTGAGTAGCGGAACCAAAGTGGCACGAAACGCGTCCACTAACTCGTGTTAGCGGTCGTTAGTCGATGATGGGAAGACGACGCACTCGAAGCCGCGCTTCTTCGATGATGACGACGCTGCCGGCGTCGAGCGCCTCGGCGATCGCCGGAAGGTTGGCAAGCAGGAGCGCCGCCTGCTCGGCCGGCCGCCGACCGGAGGCGCGGCGAAAGATGACGACGGACGGCCCCCCGGGCGGAGGTCTGCGCGAGGATGGTGCCGAAGTCGGTGTCGGCCGAGGCCAGGATGCGGTCCTCGGTCCGTGCGAGTTCAAGCACCTCGGGGTCGCCCGCTCGCTGCAACCCGCGGTCCCGAGCATGCACGACGTCGTGGCCGGCAGCGGACAGCGCTTGGGCGAAGCTCGGCGACAAGCACTTGGTCGACGAGGAACCTCATGCCCCGGGCCGCAGCGGCAGCTCCCGCTCCTGGACCGCCTCGGCCGCGTAGCGGAGGGCTTCGCTGACGTCGGGGGCCTCGAGGTCGGGGAGGGCGTCGAGGATCTCGGCGGTGGACATGCCGTCGGCCACCATGCCGACGACTGTGGCCACTGGGATCCGCATGCCCCGGATGCACGGCACGCCCCCCATCTGCTCGGGGTCGACAGTGATGCGGGCGAAGGTCATCAGCTCGTTCCTCCTTGTCGTGTCGGCCGCCTGAGGGGGCGGGGGCTGGGCCGGTTGAGGACAGCGGCCACGTCGATCGTGTAGGCGCCGTAGGGGTTGATCGACTCGAACCGGGCCGGGCTGAGGTGGGCGACCACCTCATCGGTCACCTCGTAGCCGTCGGCGCGGTGGGCGTCGATCGCGTCCGCCAGGTAGCGCGTCGTCGACAGCACGCAGGCGTTGGTGACGAGGGTGAGGCAGAGCGCCTGCATCGTCTGGTCGTCGTGGTGGCGATGACGGACGTAGCCGCGGTGGCCGAAGGACAGGAAGCGGCGGAGGTCGTTCATCGCCTCGCCGCGGTTGAGCTGGCGGCCGATACGACGGCGGAACGCCTCGTCGGTGAACCACCGCAGGGCATGGAGGGTGCGCAGGAGCTTGCCGTGCTCGACGAGGGCCTTGGCCAGGGGGTGCTGGCGGGATCCGGCCTGGAGGCGGGCGACGAGCAGCGACGCTGAGACGTGGCCCATCTTGAGCGACGCGCCGACGCGCACGAGGTCGTCCCAGTGCTCGGCGATCAGCTCCGTCTGGGCGTGGTGCTCTAGGAGCGGGCCGGCGTGGGGCCAGCGGGTGTATCGGCTGGGTTCGTGGGGCCGCCACCGGCGCTTGTCGGGCAGCTTGGCGATGCGGTGCGAGAGGCGCAGCCCGACCAGGTCGAACAGTCCGAAGGTGGCGAGGGTCTGGCCGTGGGTGTCGGCGGTGTGCTCGACGATCGGCAGCTCGGTCGTGTTGCCCAGGATCTCGTCGAGGGTGTAGGTGGCGTCCCGCTCCGTGGACACGATGACCTGCGTGCCGAAGGTCGTGTGCTGGTCCGAGACGTGGGTGTAGGTGGTGATCCCCTCGTCGACGAAGTACCGGGAGAGGAAGCGGGCGGTGAGCGAGCGGCCCTGCATGGGCAGGCGCAGCCCGTCCGAGGACGACAGCGTGCCCCCGCCCCATGCCAGGGCGAGGGGGTGGCGGTGGTGGGCGTTGACGATCGACGCGCTGGCCGGCCGCAGGGTCTCCTCCCGCAGGTACCACCGGGTGTACCAGTCGAGGGTGTCCACGCTGATGCCGGTCAGCTCGGCCATGCGGGTCGTCCCGAAGTTGCACGCCTGGGCGAGGACGGCGGCGTAGAGGTTGCGGCGGTGCTCCAGCCCGGGCGAGCGCGGCGTCGCCCCGGCGGCGTGGGTGAGATGGGTGGTGAAGCCGGTGAGCTGGTCGACTTCGATCAGCAGCTCGGCCAGGGGCGCCGTCGGCAGCCGGGCGACGATCCTGTCGCCTTCCTCGACGACCGCAGGGTCGAGCCTCTCGGCCGCCAAGGGGCTGAGGTGGAGGTCGCCCTTGGCGTCCAGGCGCACGGCGCCGTCGCCGTTGGCCAGAACGGGCTCCAGCGCGTCGAGGCAGCCAGCCATCTCTGCGTCGATCGCCGCCAATCGATCATCGAAGCTGGTCGGCAGGCCCGTGAGCTGCAGCGCCTCGTCGCGCTGGTGCGGCCAGTCGCCCGGGGCGATGAGGTAGGAGGCGGGGTCGGCGAAGTGCCGGGAGCCCTGGACCCAGACCTCGCCCGACCGCAGCGCGCCCCGCAGCCCGAAGAGCACCCAGAGCTCCCCGTAGTGCTTGAACTGGCTGTCGTCGCTGGCCTCTCGGGCCGCCGTGAGGTAGGGCTGCCACCTTGGGGGCACGAACCCGACGGGCGAGTCCAGGGGGACGTGACGGCGGCCCTCGGCGTTCGCCGCCCGCAGGACGGCTACCGCGTCGAGAACCTCGCACGGCGAGACGCTGGCGGAGAAGCCCAGGGCCGCCAGGACGTGGGGGGCGAAGGAGCGCACGTGGGCGAAGCGGGCCTCCATGAGCTCGAGGTGGCCCCGGTCGGCGGGGAGGCGCTCGTCCCGCCCCCGTGCGGCCGCCGCCAACCGTTCGCGCCCGATCCCCCGCAGCCGGGTCCCCACGGCTCTGTCGTCGAGGTCGTCGTCGAGGACGACGTCCAGCATCTCGTCGAGCAGCACGAGCCGGTCGAGGTCGGCCCGGACCACGGCGGCCTGGCGATCCTCCAGGCGGTCACGGGCGCGGCTGTCCGTGGCGGCGAGGGCCTGGTCGAACAGCTGCACGAGCTCGTCGACCACGGCGGCGTGCATGTCGCCCAGGGCAGCCAACAAGGCGTGGTGGCGGCGCTCGGGGGCCATCTGGCGCAGCGCCCTGGGTGTGGAGCGGCGCGCCAGCGCAGCCAGCTGCCGGCGCCGCTCCGGCGGGACGGCGGCCAAGTCGAGGCGGTCGCCCCCCAAGGCTCGCAAGTAGGCGAGCTTGGCCACCTCCGCCTTGATCGACTCCGGGGAGGCGCTGGTGGCCCTTTCGCCCAGCCACACCAGCGGGGCCACGCCCCGGGCCGGATCGGTCTCGACGAGGCGGTCGAGCTCCTGGCCGCGCTCGGCCGTCAAACTGCGGCCGTGAGGCGCCGGTACACCTCGGAGTCGGCCGTGGCCCGGGCCGACGCGATAGCCCTCAGGAGCCGGTCGAGGCCTGGCCGAACGATGCGCTCCGCCTGGAGGTGTTCGAGGGCCTGGCGGAACAGCACCGAAGTCGGTGTCGTGCTCCAGGGCACGGGCTACCAGCCAGTCGCCGAGGGCCTTCCACTCACCTCGCCCGCACGTCGTCCAGCCAGCCCGCTCTATGACGAGGGCCGCGTGCTCACGCCGCAGCCGGTCTCCTGTCTCCCGGCTGTAGCGCCCGAGGGCGCTGGGGGCCACGCCGATGCGCTCGGCCAGTCGAGCCACGACCTCCGCTGGGGCGCTCTCGACGTCGGTCGGGACGTAGCCCAGGAAGCCGAGCCCGCAAAGCTGGACCGCCAGCCCCCAGGCGGTTGGCGGACCCACGGAAGGACCGCACCCAGCGGAGGTCGTCGACTCCGACGGTGAAGTGGGCGACGAGGTCGCTACGGGCGACCTCCGCCGGCCAGGTGGTGAGGCGCTCGACCTCGGCGACCGACACCGAGCGAACGGGCGCCTCCGGTCAGCCCTCCCCGGTCAGATCTCGACCAGGACGGCCTCGACAGCGGCGTCGCGGTCGGCCTCGGAGGGCAGGCTGTAGCGACGCGTCGTATCGAGGCGACGGTGGCCGGCCAGCTCGGCCACCAGCACCACGTCCGCGCCCGACCGGATGAGGTTGGTCACGCAGGTGTGGCTCAGGACGTGGGCCGACAGCTCAACGCCGGCGTCGGTTGCCAATCGGCGAAGGACGAGGTCGACGGCACGCGAGCCCAAACGACCTCCGCCCCGAGCCAGCCACAGCGCGTCCGGGGAACCGGGCTCCGCCCCCTTCTCGGCCAGCGCCTCCACCTGTCTCGCCCGGGCGGCCGTCCAGTCGTCGAGGGCGGACCGGCAGGCGCTGTTGAGGGGAACCTCCCGGTAGGCGTCACCCTTGCCCAGGGCGGCCCGCAGCCGGCCCCGGCGAGGCGAGACGGCGACGTCGGCGACATCGAGGGCGGCCAGCTCGGCCAGGCGCAGGCCCGTGTAGAAGAACACCGTGGCGATGGCGCGGTCGCGGGCCGACGGGCAGCGCTCGACGGCGCGCAGGAAGCGGCGCTGGGCGTCCTCGGCCAACGCTCGGGGAGCGACCTGAGCCAGCCCTTCACGCTTTACATCGGGCCGGCCCATCCCAAGGGAGCGATAGAGGGCGTCGATGGCGGCCAGCGCCTGGTTGACCGTCGTCGGCTTGAGCCGGCGGCTCTTCATGACCCGCTTGTAGTCCCGGACTGCCCAGTCACGGGCCGCCTCCGCGTTCAATGCCTGGGCTGCGTGCTCGGAGCCGGCCAGCCATGCGAGGTACGCGCCGGCCTGGGCGCTGTAGGCGTCTCGGGTTCTCCCGGACAGCGGCTGTCGCGCGAGCCAGGCGGCGAACGCGTTCCGGACCGCTTCGGCGTCGAGCGGCCTCGGAGGCGCTGTCTTCGACCGCCTTGCCATCGCGCCTCCCTATTAGTGGAACCGAGATCGGCACCGTACCGCACCGCCTCGCCGCGGTTAGTGGAAGCTCAAGACCGGATCACTTCCACTAAGCAGACTTAGCGGAAGCGACCGGGCTGCCGTTTCTCGACACGCCGCTCGACCTCTTGAGCCTCCGATCGAACACGTTCCGCCTCGTCGCGCCGGCCCGCCTCGGCCAGGCGGAGCGACAGGTTGTTGAGCGACATCGCCAGGTCGGGCTCGTAGGCGGCGGGGTTGGCGGCCGCCAGCCGGCGGTGGACCTCCACCGCCTCCTCGACGGCGGCCAGGCCCTCGGCGCGCCGGCCCGCCTCGGCGAGGCGGAGCGACAGGTTGTTGAGCGAACCCGCCAGGGCGGGCTCGTAGGCGGCGGGGTTGGCGGCGGCCAGCCGGCGGTGGACCTCCACCGCCTCCTCGACGGCGGCCAGGCCCTCG
>Ga0187892_10005980_pt1 | contig 18547 bp, 16 predicted proteins | sample MA1701073metaG_FD_139345 | JGI IMG/M metagenome (GOLD analysis project Ga0187892, IMG submission 139345) | Bio-ooze microbial communities from a basaltic lava cave in the Kipuka Kanohina Cave System on the Island of Hawaii, USA - MA170107-3 metaG ...
CCTGAGCGCGCCCGTAACCGGCAGTTCCAAAACATTCGCCAACATTTCGGAGTTTCCTTTTCTGCAAGTAAACCTTCCACGGCTCACGGGATGGGTGGACGAGTACATTCGTCGGCGGTTGTTTGCCGGTGGGTTTGACCCGCACCAAGACGAGAACTGGCGTGTCTTGAAGCTTGATCCGATAGCGAATCACATCATCCGTGAGTTTGGCCGCAAACTTCCCGAATTGACAGAGATCGAGGCGCACACACCGCCGGACGTTCAGCATCGGAAACTCTCTGAAGTGGATCACATCACCGTCCGGGAGTCGTATTCGGTTGTCGTCTCGAAGTGCATCTATGAACGGCTTGCGTATCCGTCAAGAAACGGCGAGTTCGAGAAGGACTTCATCGAGAAGGCCAACAGGGACGGCGCGGTGGAAGCGTTCTGCAAGATCAACGAGCAGAAGCACACCTTCCTGCGATTGCGGTACGTGAAGGAGAGCGGCCTTCCCGGCTTTTACAATCCTGATTTCCTCGTGCAAACGGCATCGGCAACCTTCTTGGCGGAGACAAAGGCGCAAACAATGTTGTCGTTGCCGGACGTTGAGCGAAAACGAAAAGCCGCCGTTGCATGGTGCGACCGAATCAACGAATTGCCGGAAAGCCAGCGCGCCGGCAGGACCTGGAGCTACGCATTGGTTGGCGAAGATTTGTTTTACGGCTTCGACCGTAAGGGTGCGTCATTGAAAGAGATTCTGGACTTTGCACGGTTGCGTCCGAAAGCGGCGGATAAGACATCCCTTCTTTGAGTCCGGCCGGCAAAACTGCTGGCAAGACTGCGCCGCGATTCAACTTCGCCGCCGCCTGCCTGACGCCCGGATTGCGTCCGCTCCATACTCCCGTTGCGTTCAGTACGCATGAAACTCATCCCGTCACGCCCCGTTTCAATTGAACGCTCATTCGATGGGCAACGTTGGTTTCCCATTCCGCTCCGACTAACCGACTGTAGCCTGATGCTATACGTTCACAACGGACACGATCTGGCGTTCACCCCGACGCTGCGCTTTCGCTCGATCGCGGGAGCACGGGGTCGCGACTCTCCATTCTCGATTCCGGACAAGACGGATGAGGAGGCTTGGACGGCCAAAGATCGATCTGTGGTTGTTTTGAATCTGCGGATGAACTTCGGCAGATCATTGGCCCCAAGTCCGCCAACCTTTCAAACTTCTCTTAGCGCCTGCTTGATGCTCGGCTTGCCTCTGCTCCATACTCACGAACTCCGCTTTCTCAGTTTTCGGTTCTCCGTTCACGGTGTTCGTATGCTTGCTTCGCGTGTGAATTTGCGGTAAGGATACGCCATGAGTTACAAGGGCATAGTCAAAAACGGCGTCGTAGTGCTGCCGCCGGAAGCGAAGTTGCCGGAAGGCGCGGAAGTGGAAGTCATCCCGTCGCAGGCACGCCCAGAAGATGATCCATTTCTCGCGGCGGTGCAGAAAGTCGCCAAGCCCCGTCCCCATTGGCCCAGAGACTACGCCCGCAACCTCGACCATTACCTCTACGGCGTTCCCAAGAAATCGTGAACGCTGTCTTCGCCGACACGTCTTTCTATCTGGCTCTCCTGGACGAATGCGATCCGTCTCACCTGCGCGCGCGAACAGAATCCCAAATTCAGCGGGAGATCGTCACAACCGAGTTCATCGTGTTAGAATTGGGAAATTCCTGTGCCCAGGCTGACGACCATGCCGACTTCCTTGCGTTGGTCGCGGGGATACGCGCCAGCCCGCGCACGACCGTCGTGCCGCTGGACTCCGGCTTGTTGCAACGCGGTCTCGATCTCCTGGCGGAGCGACCTGACAAGGATTGGTCTTTGACCGACTGCGTCTCCTTCGTGGTGATGGAGGAGCACGGCCTGCGGGAAGCGCTGACCAAGGATCATCATTTCGAGCAGGCGGGCTTTACGATTCACCTGAAGGAATGACCCGATTCCGATCCGCGTAATCGGCGCAATCCGCGCTTCATCATTCAACTTCGTCCACCGCCAGCTTGACGCTCGGATTGCGTCCGCTCCATACTCCCGTTGCGTTCAGTACGTATGAAACTCATCCCTTCACGCCCCGTCACAATCGAACGTTCCTTCGATGGGCAACGTTGGTTTCCCATTCCGCTTCGACTGAGCGACGGCAGCCTGATGCTGTACCTTCACAATGGCCACGACCTGGCGTTCACCCCGACGCTACGCTTTCGCTCGATCGATGACGGCCGCACCTGGCAACGGCTCGACGAGACAGTTCCGCGCTGCGCCTGGGCACACAGTTTTGCGGACGGCGAACTTTTTGAAATCGACAATTATGGTTTGGCAGTACCCGGGTCGCCCGACGAGACCGTGTTTTACGGTGCGTGGAGCCGACCGAGCGTCCCGGACGACGTGCCGCGGCGCGAAATGGTCCGCGTCCACTTCCATGATCTGGCCGCTTTTCCGCTGAAAGAGTGGCTCAACGGCAATCCCACCATGCCCTGGTGGCCACAGTGGCGCGAGGTGTACAAGCTCGACCGCATCGACTTCGATCGCATCTCGTTTCGAGGACCGTTCTTCACCAGCATGATCGCCCTGGACTCTTCGCGGCTGATGGCGCTCGGCTATGCCCAGCACAACAACGGCAAGTGGATCACCATGCCGTTCGAGTCGGCCGACCGCGGCCGCACCTGGCGGCAGGTCGGCACTATTACCGATCTGGCCAACAACCAACCCATCACGAACGAAGCTTCCCTAGTACGCTTGGGCGACGGTCGACTCTTCTCGGTGCTGCGAACGGAAGCCCCGCTGGTGCAATCGTGGTCGAACGACGAGGGGCGGACATGGTCACAGCCGCAACCGTTGCAAGTGATCGACGAACCGCACAAACCCGCGCACGTCTGGCCGGTCTTGCGCCTCATGGGCAACGGCTGTCTGGTTCTTGCGTATGGACGGCCCGGCAAGAATCTGCTGATCGATCCCACCGGCACGAGCACGGCGTGGCAATCCCGGCTCGATTTGCACGCCTGGGAACTCCAGACACAGGAGATCATGGGCGTTCCCGAATCCCAGCGTCTGCGCGGAGTTGTCGGCAAGCCACTCGATGAGACCTTGGATCGCTACCACGACTCCGGCGATTACCTGGGTTTGGTTGCCGATGGCCCTGACGAACTATTGGTCACCTACGACGTGCAGGATTACCTCGAACACTGGAACGCAAGGCCGTTCTCTGGTGTGCGCATGCTCCGCGTCCGCATCCAGAGCTGAAATCAGTGGTATGGGTTCTGGGGCGCGTCTGTTTGCTGTTTGGAGGACGAGCCTTCACCGGACGAAATCATCCGCAGGCGCGATTGACGCACCGTTTCTTCCCTCTTGTCAAACGGCTTCTGGTACTCGGCGAAGAGATCGCCGAGAAACACGTCATCGGGGTTGGCGGGCTTGAGTTCGTCCACCTGGATCACATGGGTGCGACGCTCGACCATGATCTTTTCCAACGCGAACGGCAGGTCCACGATCCCGTCGCCGGGGCCGTAGTAGCCCCAAAAGCTCGTGCCCGCTTCGCGATAGCAATCCCACGCGGTGTTGCCGGGCAACTCGAAACGCAGGTAACGCCAGCCGTCAAAGTTAAAGGCGCTCCAGTTGTGCACGTCATCGCAGTTCCACTCACCCTTCTTGCCAACGCTTAGCCAGCGTTCACCCTTCGCGTCGCGCAGGCAATACACGACCCGGCCCCAGTCGCCCGCGGCGCGCACCCACAGGCCGAGATGGCTCGCCTTGCCGGGAATCGCGATTGGCTTGGCGGGAACGAGCGTCGTGTAGAAGGGCATGACCTTGCGTTCCTTCTCCTGCTTTTCCAGGTGAACAGCGAGAGCTTTGCCGCCTTGTGGCTTGTCGGCAGCGATGGGTTGGACGGTCATCTTGCCGGGGAATCGCTTCACAAACTCGATGTGGCTCGTCGCGTAGTCTTCGTCAGTCTCGGTCGAGATTCTCCACGAACCGTCGCCGAGATTGGCGAGCTTGAGCGAGCCGGACGCGGGCTTCGAGTCTGAGTGATCGGGCTTGCCGAGCCCGGCAACTTTCGCGTCGTTCTGCAGCCCGCGAATGTAGATTGGGGAAGCGCTGAGGGTGAATGTGATCTTACTGCCGTTTGCGTCGAGAGCGGTCTCGTTGTCCATGGAATCGTAACTCGTGATTCGTGATTCGTTATTCGTTTCAATCGTCACCGGTCGTGTTCCCCTCAGCGTCCAGAAGATGTGCAGCAATTCGCCCGTCTTGTAATGCTTGAATTGCAGGCAGAACACCGTCGTGTTGCCGGTGTCGATCGTCTTCACGAAGTTCATGCGGTTGAGCTGGCGCGTCATGGTGGCGTAGGCGACATAGACCGGCTTCGGCGTCAGGATCGGGATGCGTTCCACCAATCCGTTGCCGTAGTGCGATTCGCCCCATGGACCGGCGCAACGAGACGCCGTGGGGAAACCAAGATGCCGCGTCGTGCCGTACGCCGCCTGCACGAGATGGGCGCGCACGGTGTGGTCGGCCTCCTGGTCCGGCGTGAGAGCCGCGGGCGCACTGGGCGAGACGCATGGGCCTTCGATGCTGGTGAACTTCGGCCACGGCTTCGGCGAATGCTTGAGCCACTCCTGCTTGAGTTGCCAGAGTTGGGAGGCGTAGGTGATCTGGTGAATTTGCATCTCGGGGATGCGTTCGAACAGCACCATGTCGAGCGCCGGGCCGTCCATCAATTCCGTTGCCTCCTTGCTGTTGCGAAGGAACGGCACGGGAAACAAAGGCAGCCCCCACGGAAGAAGCACTTTCGCGTTCGGGTACACCTGCTTGATGGCGCGCGCCATGAACAGGAATTCGCCGAGAAACTTCTCGTAGTTTTCCTTTTCCTTCTCGGTCATTTCGTAGGGCGGATCGCCATAGTATTCAGGAATGCTGCGGTAGGAGACCGGTCCGAGCTGTGGTTCGGCCCAACACATCGCCAGTTCCGGCTTGTTGATCGCCGATGGCTTGGCGATGGGCGTGTTACGCAGGAACTCGGTGAACCGCGCCTTCATTTCGTCGGGCTTGTTCGGATCGTAATCCACGCCGCCCAGCATGGTTTTGTGCGGAATGAATCGGCCGATGAAATGAGTAAGCATGCCGTGTTTCTCGGCAAAGGCGCGATCCTCGTCCGTGTACGCCTCGTGCTGGAACGAGTGGAACGACGACTCTATTCCCACGGGGAACATGATCTCCCAACGCGCCATGCCGCTCACCGTTCCGTGGCCGCCGTTCCAGTCCCAGAAACCGAAGATCGGTCCTTTGCCTTCCTCCCAGCCGCCGCGCTCGCGGGTGTCGGGATGTAGGAACGCGAGACTTTTCTCAAGCGTGTGCGCACCATCCTTGTCTTCGACGCGCAGTTTTACGTCGTGGTAGCCGTATCGCTTGAGCGTGACAGGAATCTGCACCGTCTCCTCCGCGTTCGCAGCGAGGTTGACGAATCGCTTCGTTGAAGTTTTATCGAGGTGATCGTGACTGTCGGTGGACAGATTCAATCTCACCGAACGCGGTTGCGCAGTGCGATTGGAAAGCTTGACCGTGTAACTCGGCGTCGCAGGCGCGGTCCAGATATTCGCGAATTTGTCGGGCTGAAAGTCGGCATTCACGGCCGGGCGTTCCAACGTGATCGCGTACACGTGGACGCCGCTCGGCAGACCCCCGGCGTGTTCGCTGTACTCGATCGGATCGGGGTAGCTGCGATAGAGACGCACTTCCTTGGTCAACTCGAACTCAAGATAGTCGGCATCAGAGAATTTCGATGCGACGTCGGGTTCTAGTGGAACGGTGACGAGATGCGGTCTTCCTTTCTCGACGCGGGTCGAGAAGGTCACGGGAAACCCGGAACTGGGGCGATAGAATTGCACCGAGACCAACGGGATGGTGTCGCGCGCGCCGTCGTACGACGCCAGGAGATGCAGCTTGCTGTAGCGTGCATTGCGCACGCGGAACTGGATTCGCCCCGGCTCGCCCGAAAGCGCACCGCGCCAACGGGCCGGTTCGACGCGTCCATCGAAGTCTCCCTCCAGCAAACCGAAGCGCATCCAGGAGCGGCCTAGATCAATGAAGTTGAGACGGCGATCGTCTGTTTCGGGAACCACGAACGGAACACCGCCGATCTTCGCCTGGCCCGGCTTCACCGCGTTTCCAGCCGGCTTGGACGCGGTGAGATAGCCGTCGAGCGGCACGGGTTCAAATAAGGGATCGTCGGGCGGCAGACCGCGCACGCGCACCGAGGCCATTTCGAGACCTTGCCAGAAGCTGAGACGAAAATGGCCTTCCGAGATTGCGTCCGCGCCCGTTACTTCGCGCAGGAGGCGGTCATCGAGCCAGACCTGCACGTTGTCCTTGCGCAACACGTACCGGAGATTGAGCCAACGATTGGTTGGCAACGGCACGGTCGCATTGTCCTGCTCGATCTTCTTTCGAACGATCTCGGGCCATTTCTCGCTGATCTTCGCCGGGACACGGAGCGAGTAGATGTCCTGCGGGCGATACGTTTCTCCTTTCGGCGGCGGAAAACTCACGACGACGCTCGTCAGTTCTTCGTTCGCCGCTGCGCCAAGGGTCAGAGAAGATTGAGTCCGGGCCGTGTCGTCCGGATTGCTCAGCCCGAGAAAAGCCGAAAACGACAAGGCCTTCCGCTCGACCGGCGCGAAACGAAGCTGGACGCTGAGTTCGCTGTCTGGCGCGATCCTCCGCAGGCTCGTCAAGGTGAGCCCACTCGGCGCAGAACCGAGCACGGAGCGTCCGTTCACTTCTGACACGACCGTTTTCCCGGCAATGTGCCAGTCGTTGGTGGGCGATCCGAGGATGTCCGCGAGATCGTCGGCATGAACGGGACAACCCACGAGAACACAAGCAAGGCCGATTGCGGTCTGTGTGTTCATGGGAACGACATTCAGCCGAACCGCGCCGAAGGAATCTTTAGCAGAACGAAGGAAAGTTGTCGCTCGGCATGTCGCGAGGCGGCTTATCGCGCGTTCTGTCCCCTGGCGTGCGCGATGACGAAATCAACCAGCTCCTGGCATTTGAACCATCCAGCCCAATAATCATGGCCGCCGCCCTGGATCACGTTCAGCGTCATCTCGCCGTCGAACTGCCGGTACCGCCTGGCCAGTTCCCCGGAATTCTTATCCAGAGGCACTACGCGGTCGTTGTCGCCGTGGATGTGGTAGAGGGGCACGCGGGCTTTCGCGAGCGGTTCGATACGGTCGATCGGATTGTGTTCGGCGAGCTTGGTGGCGAGTTGGTCCGCGGTCATTTCGTACGCGCCGCACGCCGTAGGCAGGCCCGGGTAGCTCGTGAGGTTGCAGACCGGATAAATCCCCGCGATGCATGCCACTGACAGCGGGTGTTCGACGGCCCAGTTGTAGTGCATCAATCCGCCCCGGCTGCGCGCCAGCAGGCAGGCCTTGCGGGAAAGGCCGCGCTTCTGGACAAGTTCTTCGTACAACGCGGAGAATGCCGCGCGGCCATGGGGACTGCCGTACGATTCACCCACGTCGATCCCGGCCACCGCGATCCCGGCGCCCAGGAATTTGTCAAACATCCATCGCTCGGATTCCGATGGCAAACCTTCCAGCGTCGGCGCATACCAGACCCACGGTGTCCCATTCGTGGTTCCCTTCTCCGGCGGCAGAATGAGAAAGGCGGTATGGCCGTTCACGGCGAAGATTTCCCCCGGCATCGGCAGACTCTTCGCAGGTTTCTTCATCGCTTCTCCAGAATTCTCCGCCAGTATATCCCACGTCATGCTCCAGTAACAAACCAATGTCGCCACGATCGCCCAGGGCGATTTCCGTCGAAACATCATCCTTCGATTCAATTTGTTTCCTCTCACGTTCCTTTGTCCGACGCTATCCACACCGTTGGGCTCCTTCTTTAGCAGAACGACGGGAAGTTGTCGCTACCGCTGCCATCGGTCCAGCGGCGGTGATAATTCATTTGAGACGCACAAATGGTCGGGCTATACGGTCCCTTTGTGAGTGCGCAATCGCCAACGTTGATCGAAGGGCTTTCCATCGAACGCGTGCTCTATGTCCAGCGCATGGAACGCAGTGAGGGATTCACCTACGAAGGGTATGCGTGCCCGGGCCACCGACTCAACGTCACCGAACGCGGCCGCGTCCGCGTGGAATGCAGCGGCCAGACTTACCGGCTCGGTCGCGGCGAGGCGTTGTGGTACTACGAATTGGAACAAGCGCGCCTGGCCGTCCTCGAAGCGCCGTGGGTGTTCTACACGATCACGTTCGTCGCGCCGTCCTTGCCGCCACCGAATGCCATCCATCGTCAGATCCGTCTGCCGCGAATCGAGTTGCTGGGACAATTCAAGCTTCTGCTGGAACAATGGCGCGACACGTTCGTTTCTCCCATCGTGAGAACGTTGCGGGTGCAGGGAACGCTTTCGTCGATTCTGTCCGAGTTGGTCACGCCATCGCAACAGGACATTCATTTCGACAAGGAGACATCGGCTTGGTGGCAGGTCGAGGCGGAACTGCGCAAAGACCTGCGCCGAACGATCGACATGCAACTGATGTGTCAGATCGCGCGGTGCAGCCCGGCCACGATCACGCGTTCCTGCCGACGCGCCGTGGGAGTGTCGCCCCTGCGCCGGTTGAAGCAGATCCGTCTCGCCATGGCGCATGGGCTGGTGATCTTGTCGAACCTGACAATCAGCGAAATCGCCGATCGCGTCGGTTATGCCCGCGTGCACGAGCTGTCACGCGATTACCACAAACACTTCGGTCTCACCCCGACGGAGAACCGCCAGCAATATCCGCAGGTCTATGAAAGGGAATTCGGCCTGCCGCTGAAGACGGATCGGGAGTGACGCTTCGTGCGTGAATGGCTGCGTTCCGGGCGTGGGACTCTGAAACGCGGTGTAGCGCTCACTGACCAACACCATTCGGTGACTTCATCGTACGAGGCGTCGTCAGTGGGACGCTCCCAGGTCGTGAAAGGCGTTACTTCAGCACCGCCTTGAAGCCGGCCTGTTCAAAATGCTGGTCGGCGGTGAGCGCTTCCGTCAGCCCATGATCCGTCATGACCACAAACGAAATGCAATCGGTGAGCGGCCAATTTTTGTCGGCGCGACTGCGGAACAATGCCACTGCGCGCTCCAGCAATTCAGGCGTCAACCGCACGATCTGAATGCGTTCGTCTCGTGAAAGAACTTCGTATAGTGCCAGGAAATCGCCATGATGGCGGGGATTGCAGCACGCATCACCCACCTCCAGTAGTACACAATCCGTGGTGACGATACGTCGCCACTGGATGCGATGAAGCTCCAATGCGCGACGATGATGCGAGTCATCGGCTTTGAGCAGCGCCAAGAAGTGAAACGTGTCGGCAAAGACCGACTTCATGATTTCTTGGGGTGGCCCTTTAGGTAGTGTGCGTGATTTAGTGCGAAGTCCTCAGGCCAGTCCGGGCGCGGTTTTGCCAACTTCAAGATGCCAGCAATCGCTGGATGATCTTCGGGAAGCAACTCAACCGGCTGCACTTCCACCTCCGTGCCCTCCGGTAACTTCACCTCCGGCGGCAAGACCACGACGCCGTTTTTGACTGTGCCCTTGTAGCTCATGGCTTATCCTTACCGCGAATTTGCTCGCGAAGCAAGCATACGAACATCGTGAACGGAGAAACGGGTACGGGAACTTGAACTTCCTCCTCGTGAACACCTCCAGGACGCTGTCGGCCACTGTGAGGAATGCTGTTGGCAGGCGCTTACTCCGCCCACCAGCCGCCGTAGGGCCAACCGGAGTACGGCGACCATTGGGTGGCAGCGGACGCGTCGTACCATTTGCCTTGTGTGCCGCCCGAACCGTAGCCGGTGGATTTCCAAAACTCCGCGTGGCCGTCCACGAAAATGAAATTGAGCCCGCGTCCGCCATGACGAGGATATTGCGTGGCGTCGTAGTAGCCGGTGACGGTCTTGTCGAAATAATACAACCCGGTCGAGACGGGACCGGTGACGATGGCTTTCCACCAGAAACAATCGGCGATGAGAAAAATGCGGTCCGGATGCCGAACCTCCTTGAGCGAGTGGCCCGGATTGCTCCAACTCCACGGGTCGGGTCCGATGAACGTGGTGTTGACGGCGTACTGCCACCAGTTGTCTCGATGGTCCATGGCCACGCAACCCGCTTTCGGACCGGTCCAGGTCACGATCATGTTCCCGTTGTTCCACCAGACGAGCCGGGGGGTAATGTAGTTCGTGACCGTGGCAACCCAGTATTGCGAGACGTTGGTGGGCGCGATGGTGGCGCTGTCGGTGCCATTGATCCAACCGTCGTGGTCTTCCGCCAGCAGCAGTGTGGCCACCGCAACCTGTTTCGCGTGTCCCATGCAAACGGACAGCTTGGAGGTTTCGCGCGCCTGTTGCAGCGACGGCAACAGCATCGCGGCAAGGATGGCAATGACGGCCACGACCACAAGCAACTCGATGAGCGTGAACGAGGCGAATCGCAGTGCGTTCCCGGGTCGGCGTCTCATCGGCTCAGCTTACTACGCGCGTCGGACGCGGTACAACACGAGAGCCGCGCTGGCCAGGATCAACAACGAAGTGGAAGGCTCGGGGATGTCTTGGAAGAACGAGATGTTATCAATCCCGAGGTTGGCTGCCTGGCTGCCGCCCCAGAACACGAGGGACACCGGATGGCCAACAGCGCCGGCTGTGTTGGTTCCATTAAAGGTGTCGGGCACGGTGAAGGTCAGGTGCCCTGCGGGAACTGTGTACGTCACATCGCCTTGGCCGGTGCCGCTGGCCGATGTGCCCCCGTACCAGAGCAGAGTGCCGCTACCGGGCGTGCCGGTGTAATCCTGGACGAGTGCAAGCGTAGCGTTGACTGGTGTGCGCGGGACGTTTAGGTAGCTGCCGATATCGAACGAAACCACCTGAACGGCCGTGGTAGCGCTCGGCGTGAACTTGACCCAGCTAGGGTTCAGAGTCTCGTAGATGAAGTTGTCCTGCAGATCGCCGTAAGGATTCCCGAAAGTCGAGGCATTGAACATGCGGACGCCCCAGTTGTCAGGCCGGTAGAGCACGGTGATATCGGGAGTGGCACCGCGACCCGCTCCGTAGGTGAAATACTTGCCCCCATGGGAAGTTGGGTCGTTGAACACGGCGACGTTGTCGCCGTACGAGTAAATGGTGTTCGGCCAAGGACCGGAGTCGCTTTCGCTCCAGCCATAGAAGAGATCGGTGTAGAGAGTATTCGTGGTAGGTTCGTTGTACACTTGGAACGTCAGTTCGGTCGCTCGGAGGTTCGCGGCTGTTCCCAGCACGAGGGCCGCGCAACCAAGACGGAAAAACATTGGCATGGCTTTCATGGCTCGATCCTCCTGATTCGGAAATGCCTCCGCATCGATCCAAACCCTAGCAAAAACCCCCGCCCGCTGGCTTTAGCAGTTCACGGAAAATCTGTCGCTGTGCCTGTCAGGCGGGGTGGGATACATCGGGAACTGGCGCTGCGGCAACGGGTCTTCCCGCACCGATGCGGACGCGCAGGACTCGAATGCAGGTTGTCTTGCCGTTGCTCATCCAGAATGGAACGAGCACTTCCGTCTCCGACAGCTTCAGAACCGTGGAATATCCGAAACCATATTGCTCATAGCCGGCAAAGGGATTGGTCGAGTCTCCGCGATCTCCGAATCCCTGGATCGCGGTGTCCGTCGAGTGATCCCAGGACAAGCCGGCGTCGTAACTCAAGATGGCTCTCAACCCGGCTTCCGCGCCAAATCGCTTCTGGTACACCGCCAGCAGCACCTTGTTCAACAAGAACGCCGGACTGGTAATCTGCCCCGTCAACCCGGTGTTGTGGACCTTTCTCCAGGTCCTGCCGTTGTCCGACGACTCCGTCCGGTGCACTGGCAAATCTTTTTCCGCCACGAAATCGTACGTCCACATCAGGGCGATGAGACGGCCATCGGGCAACAAACTCAACCGCGGGTCGCCATAAATGAGGGTGCGAGTCTCATCCTTGGCGAGGATGCCCGCCTCGGGCCATGACTTGCCGCCATCCCGAGATAGAATCAACCGCGTCGATGGGCCATCGCGGAAACCTTTGTCCCATTCATACCAGACCTCGCACGGCATTCCCAGAACACCGCCGGGCAATTTCAAGAACTGCCCGGGCACGATGATATCAGGCAGACGGTAGTCCAGGTCCCACGGCTCCGACCAGGTGCGTCCGCCATCCAACGATTCGGCGAGACGGACAACGGAATACGGTATGCCGTTGGTCTTGGGATGAAAGAGCGGTTCATCGGGGTTGCGGCGGTCGCTTTTCACGTACGCGGCCAGCAGGCGGCCGGGCGTTGTCTCGGTCATGTGGCATAACACGTGGCCCCAGTTCGGATCAGCCTGTTCGTCCCAAAGCGTCGGCGACGACGCCGCCTCCCAGGTTTGGCAGGCGTTCATGGATCGGAACACCTTGATCCGACCATCCGGCCCGGATTTCTGACTGCCCACCAGCGCCGCGCACAAGAACGATCCGTCGGAACATTGCGTCAATGACGGAAAAGTAAAAAAGCGGGAGGCATCGTGCGGCGACGGACTCCCTGCGACCACCCGGCTCTCCACAACATGGATCGAATATGAACTCATGCGCTCCTCCGGAACGAAAGCCAGTGTCGTGCGTTGACAGAGCCGGACGCAGATCGGTTCTCACTGACTTGCATCAACTCCCTCAGTTTGAAGCTCCAAGCTTGCCAATGGTACAGCGCGGCGACTCCGTTGCGCACCTAAAATCGTTTCGGGAATGGACAGGTCAGAAGCGGACTAGCATCCCGTTCGGATACTCGAGGAGCACAACTCGCCGGTCGTTTGGCCGCGAAGGACACGAATCTTCGTCCCCTTGATGCGGGCCACCGTTGACAAGAGACCGGGGTCGTCATAACCTGACGCCGTGAACCTCCAACAGATTCGGGTTCGGCTTTCGGGTGGTTTTCGCCCCTTCTCTCTTCTCACTTCGGACGGACGAGAATATCCGGTCCGCCATCCCGAGTTTGTGATGATTGGTCCTCGTTCATTGGCTGTCGTGGACGAGAGTGGATACATCGTAACGTTTGACCCGCTGCACGTCGTGGCGATCAAGGATATGCCGAGGAAGAAGAACGGCGCCACAAGACGCTAATCCAGTGGCGCCACGCCGTGTCGGCCGCCCGAACATCGAGACCTGGGACTCGTCCATCTGCCAGTATTGGAACGGCTGGGTCGCGGCGTTTTGGTGAAATGTAACTGTGGCGTGGTTCACCTCCGACATGCCTCCAGAATCTTCGTGGTCTCGCTGAGACCGCCCTCGCGATTCCTCGCCAACCAGAGGCGGCGATGCTCGTCGATGATTGACTGAATGTCGGCTGACAGCGCGCCGCGCGTCGCAGCGTCAGTTAGCTTCCCGGACTGGATGGCAAGGCCGCGCTCGCAGCCGAAGAGAACCATGCGGGCGTTGTTGGCGATTTCCGCCTTCACCAACTCCGCGTCGGGACGATCCATCCGCGCGCCGTCGAGCCGTGACATTACCTCCCGGACATGCTCGCGCACGGCATGAAGCCGCTCGGTCGTGACCATCTGGAACACGTCGTCGTTCGCCGCCGCGTACACGAGGAGGAACTCGGCCGTGCCGTTCGTGACGTGCCAGCCGTCGAGGAGATAGGTGTTGCCAAGATCATACACCACTTTTCCCATCACACCGGCGCGGTCGCGGAACACGTGCACGTTCAACGCGTCGATAAAAGTTTCGGTTCGATTCGCATCGTAACACCACCCGAGCGCGGCGCCGGCGGCGAAGCCAAGGTAACTGACCGGCAGATGCTGCAGGTGACCGTTGTCGCCCCAATCGGTGTTGAGGTAGCCGATCGCGCCGTGTTTGCGTCCGCAATGAGAGGCGAGACGAAGATTGGCGAGGCAGTTGTCGGTCATGCCGATCAGGCTGTTCCACGATGACGTGCCGGGACACACGTAAAACGGCAGGCCGGCCTTGGCCAGGATGGGACAGTCGCGGTTGAACGGCGCGTCCGACGCGTAACCCCAGACCAGCGCCACGGCGTCGCGCGGGATTTCGCCGACCAACTCGGGATGGTGAAGAATGATGTCCGCCCAGAAGTGCATCGTGCGACCATGCCGTTTCACGAGGTCGTGCACCTTGCGCAAGAAATCGAGATAGACGCGCCCCTTGCCGACGCGGTCGCATTCCGCCTTGCTGCGCACGCCGAGGACGACCTCGTCGCAACAGACGTTGAACTTGCGGCTCGTGAAACATGGCAGCAACTCCGCGTACAATTCCTCCAGCAAGGCGATGCTGCGCGGATCGGTGGGGCACAGGCTGAATGGATGATCGGGATCCTCCGCGAGGTCGCGGTACCGCGGCAGTTCCAGCCAGCGTTGCAGGTGTCCGAACGATTGCTGGTGCGGCACCAACTCGATGAATCGCTCCCGGCAGTACGCATCGAGCGCGCGAATTTCCTCGTGGGTCATCGGGCTGGCGTGTTCCCACACGTCGCGATGATTGCGGTAGGCGAACGTGTGTTCGATGCCGAGTTCGAGATGATTGATCTTCCATTCCGCGAACTCGTCCACCAGCGCGTACAACGTCTCCATCCTCGGCACTTTGCGTCCGCTGATGTACAGCAGTACGCCGCGCGCTTGGAAATCGGGCCAATCCTCGATCTCGCACGCGGGCAAGGTATCTCCGCACTGCCGTGCGATCTGCCGCACCGTCATCTTTGCGTAAAACGCGCCCGCGTCGTCGGGCGCGGTGATCGAGACCCCGTCGTCAGAGATTCGCAGCCGGCATCCCTGCGGTTTCAGTCCACAGGTTGGGTCAACCGTCACGCGCGGCTCGACGCGAAGCGAGCAGGAACCCGGCAGGGAAGCCACGCGACGCGGTTCGGGCAATAGAATCAGGTCTTCCATCTTTCGGGAATATGGAGTTAGCGCAAAGCGAACGTCAAGCAGCCAGCCGCCGAAGTCGAATGGCGGCGCAGTCCTAACCGGCAACGCAAGCTATTCTCTAAAATGAAGATGGATGAGCAACGCGTTTGTCGCCATTCCAACCATTGCGATTCGGTTGGATGACTCATGGGCCGGGTGACCGGGAAGCAGCGTGTCCGGGGAATGCTCCCCGCTCGTGAACGGAGAACCGGGAACTGAGAAGCTGGATTACACCGCAGCCTCGTCGTGGATACTCCTGGGTCGTGACGGCGTTACTTCAGCAGCGCCTTGAATCCTGCCTGTTCAAAGTGTTGGTCAGCAGTGAGCGCATCGGTTAGTCCTTGCTCTTGCATCACAACGAAGGAAACGCAGTCGGTCAACTCCCATTCTTTATCTCGGCGCTCCTGGTACAATTTTCGTCCGCGCGCCAGGAGTTCTGTGCTGGCTCGGACGAGTCGAAATGCGGCATCGGTCTCCACCAGAGTCCAGACCGCGAGAGTTTCGGGACGGGTGGCAGGCTTGCTCAGAGCATCCGCGAGTTCGAGAAGAACGAATTCCGTCGTGACGATGGTCATCTGCGGGGTGCGTGAGAAACCGACCGCTCGCGGATGTGCCGGATCCCGTTGATTGAGCAAGGCCAGGAAATAGAAGGTGTCCGCGAAGACCGCCTTCATGTTTTCTTGGGATGGCCCTTGATGTAGTGGGCGTGGTTCAGCGCGAAGTCTTCCGGCCAATCCCGAGGCTTTGCCAGCTTGAGGATGGCTTTGAGAAACGGAGGGTCATCGGCGGAATTCGCGACCGGCGTGATTTCGACCTCCGTGCCGTCCGGTAACTTGACGTCCGGCGGCAGGACGACGACGCCATTTTTGACTGTGCCCTTGTAACTCATGCCCTATCCTTACCGCGAACTTGCAACGGAAGCAAGCAAACGCCTCTTGAGTCACCGGCTCAGGCGACAACGCGTTTTTGCCGGTCAATGCGGCGGCGCGAAGAAGCCTAGGCCGCGCGTCACACCTGGATGCGGTCGATGTTCCTGCGCAGCCGCATCAGTGCATCGCGGTAACGATCGGGGATGAGACCGTGTTTGTCGGGGCCGACGTTGAGGAGGAGGTTCGCATTGCGACCGCGGCTCACCATATACATCCCAAGCAACTCAGCGTCGCTGCGCGGTTGGTCGTTGTCCTGGTAGAACCAGGCGTCGCCGATGGGATCGCAGACTTCGCCGGGCATGTAATATTGTTTGCCCTCGACCTCGCGCCAGGACCGGAACTTGTCCTTGCTGTTCGGCAACCAGCGTTCCATCGTCACCACGTCGGTGGGCCAGACCAGGTTGGTCTGGAGCTTGGTGCCGTCCCCGAAGCCGCTGTTGGTCACGATCAAGGCGTCGGGCTGGAGCTTGGCGAGATGGGCGTAGAGCTTATGACGGAACTCGCGCGAGTTCATCCACGGGATGTCGAGCCAGATCTCGCCGATCTTCCCGTAGCTCGTCAGCAATTCGGTGAGCTGCTTCCATTGGAACTCCTGCGACTCGGGCGTCGAGTAGGCGTACATCCAGCCGGTGCTGTTCGGCGTGATCGAGTCGAAGTGGTGGTGGTTGTCCCAGGCGCAGTAGTAGAATCCCGGCATCACACCGCGCTTCTCACACGCGCGGACGAAAGCCTCCACGACATCCGTCTTGTTGCCACTCGTCCCGACATGATAGTCGGTGTGCTTGGACGGCCAAAGGCAATGACCGGAGACGTGCTTGGTGGTGAGCACGGCATATTGAATCCCTGCATCTCGCGCGATGCTGGTCCACTGGTCCACGTCGAGTTTGTCGGGGGCGTAGAAAGTCGAAGGCTTGTCGCCTTTCGAGAGTTCGTCGCCGTCGTAGGTGCTCATGCCGAAGTGAAGAAACATTCCGTACCCAAGCGCTTCCCACGCCTTGAGTTTTTCCAGTGAGAGCCTTTGGTGACCGCGTTCGTTTGTCGTTTCAGTTTTCACATCAATCCTCCAACCGCACGCGCACCATTCGCACGCCGAAGAAGGGCGTCGCACCCGCGCGCTCGACGTAGTATTGCACGTCGTACCCCACTAGCATCTCGCGCGGACCGACCGGGGCGAGGAAAAGATAGTCGCCCGAATCCCATTGGCGGATACCCTTGTCGGTGTCGCCGCGGAGACGGAGGTTCGGTGGCACGCCGTTCCTGGCCTGCGTCGCCAGTTCCAGCGCCTGCAAATCGACGCGACCCTGCCATTGCGTGCCCGTGCCGGAAGGATCGAAGATGATGTGTTTGCCCGGGCGGCCGTACGCGAGCACCAATGTGCCGTCATCGAGGACCTTGCACACCGGCCACGCCTTGCGCGGTTGATGGTCGGAATCGATGAGCCGCATCGGCTCGGGTGGCGTCCACGTTGTGCCACCGTCACGCGACCACGTGTGATAGAAGACCGTGCCGGTTCGCAGGACGCAATAGAACCGTCCGTCTTTCAAACGCACCGCGCCCGTCTCGTTGAACCCTTCGGGCGTCGCGGTTGAAGCGCGGGCGACGACCGAGACTTCCTTCCACGTGCGCCCGCGATCGCGCGATTCGAGACAGAAGACCGACGTTCGGTTCGACGGCGTGGAGAAGCGATCGTTTCCGTAGCCGATCCCGACCAGGCGTCCGTCGTGCTCGAAGCCAGCCGTAAAATGGATTCCGCCAATCAGGATTTTCGATTCGTCTTCGAACGCCTTCGGCACGGGCGGATGGCCGAGGCGTTCCTCTTCCGCGAGCGCTTTCTCCGCGCCCAGCTCGAAGGTGTTGAGGATGCGCCACCACGGATGCGTCGGTTGTGTCAGAAAATTCGTGCGCATTTCCAGGAACGTCTGCGTTCCGGTGGAAGGACTGAGCACTTTCACGAACTCTTTGCGGACAGGCCGGGTCGGGTCGCCCGGGAAACTCCACGCTCCCCAGTACCAGTACGTGTCCTTCTCGCGCGGATGGAGGAAGCCGTCCATGTCGATCTCGAAGTACTCGCCATCGGCAAAGCTGTGAGCCCAGATCAGGCGCGGGACATTCTCCTCCTGCTCGGTCCACGTGCGGCCGTTGTCGGTCGAACGCAGGCACATCACCGGCCCGAAATAGGCATCGTACGTGTACTCGATGTAGAGAAACAACGTTCCGTCGATGTGGCGGAACATCGTCGTGAACCACCGCATCGCGTGGCGCGCGGCGTGAATGGTGACGGGCGTTGACGCAGTCAGCTTCATCTTGCGTTCTTGGTTGGGTTTTACGAACGGTAGTGTGTACTTACCGCAAATCGCTGTCAACGAGCCACGGTTACCGGCAAGGCTTCTTCCCGGCAATCATCAAGCGTCCTGCACACCCATTTTGGTGCTCCCGAAAAGTTCAGGAAGGGCTTGACGACTGTTTCACGGGGGCGTAAAAGCTCGCAGCAGAATGTGCGGCCCTCTTTCAGGACCACTGGAACACGGCAGCGGGAAGTGCTGGCCAGTTTCAACAGACCCTCCGCAGCCCATCACGACCTGCTCGTCATTTTTCGGAGCACCGAAATACCACCCCGGTTTCTGCTGCGCCGTTTCTGAACCACGGA
>Ga0187892_10005981_pt1 | contig 18547 bp, 7 predicted proteins | sample MA1701073metaG_FD_139345 | JGI IMG/M metagenome (GOLD analysis project Ga0187892, IMG submission 139345) | Bio-ooze microbial communities from a basaltic lava cave in the Kipuka Kanohina Cave System on the Island of Hawaii, USA - MA170107-3 metaG ...
CGCCCGCAGCTCGGCCGTTGATGCCCACGGCACTCTGGCCGTGGCCGGCGAGCTCACCTCATCGGACTGGCCCCTGCGCAACGCCCTGCAATCGAGCTATGCCGGCAACGCCGATGCCGCCATTGCCGAGCTCCCGCTACCAGCCGGTCCCAATTAGCGCACAACGGACGCGGCCAAATGGCTCACCGATGGACGTTCCTCGACCATGAATCCTGCGAGCTTCGTCGCTAAACGCCGCCTCAGCACGATTGTTCTCGTCGTGGCCATCGTTTCGACGGGCGCGGCGCTACGGCTGCACGAGTTGCGGAAGAGCACGATCGGTCATATCGAAATCTACGTTCCCGGGATCGATCTTCCCTACGCGCTATCGGACCCGCGCCCACGCCATTCGATCGTGTCCATCCTCAGCGGTGCGGTCGCAGCCGAGCCGCATCCTCCTGGGTATTACCTCATCATGCTGGGTTGGACGAAGCTCTTCGGCACAGGCGTCGCCCCCCTGCGGCTCCCCTCGGTGTTGTGCGGCATCGGCAGCATCCTCCTGATCTACGTTCTGGGGGTGCGCGAAATGGGCCGGTCAACGGCACTCCTGGCAGCGATGCTCCTCGCCTTGAACGGCCATCACCTCTTCTGGTCGCAGATCGCGAAGATGTATGCGCTGGCCGTGTTTCTAGGTCTGTTGTCGACTCTCTTGTTACTCTCCACGACTGCCGCCGCCGGCAAACGCCGGGGGTGGCTCCTTAGCCTCTACGGAGCCGTGACACTCGCGGGGCTCGGGACGGTGGTGTACTTCTGGCCGTTGTTTCTCACCCACATCCTGTGGAGCCTGCGGGGGCAGTGGACACAGCGCAGGACTGTCCCCGACGTTCTTCAGGGTCAACTCCTCATCTTCATTCTCGCGAGCCCCTTGTGGGCGGTGGCCGCGTATCAGAGCCGCCGGCCGTCGTACATTAGCGCCGACATCCTCAGCGGCTTATGGCACTATCTACAATTCGGATTCCTCCTCGAACCAGACGCGTATGCCGTTCCTCCAGCATCGACTTCTCCTGTGCTCACCACCCTGATCGGATTGGCCGGCGCGTTGCTCCTCCTCATCGGCCTGCGCGCACGAGGCGTCGGTCGCGCCCCACCGGCCGATAGCGTCTCGATCCCACGGCCCGTGACCCTGGTCGCGGCCATTGTCGCTGCAGGAGCCATCGTTGCCTTCGCGGTTGTCGCCCGGGCTGTGGATCCTTCGCGCACGCCGTACATCGCAGCCTGCGCGGCAATTCCTCTCGTGCTCGGCGGTCTCGACCGAGTTGTGCGGCGCCGATGGAGTCGCGTGCAGCAGTGGGGTATGGCGTTGAACCGACGTCTGCCCGGACTCAGCGGCGCGGACGACAACTCGCTCATCCCGCTCCTGGCTATCCTGCCGGCCGCGATGGTTGCCCTAGTCTCCTTGATCACCCCGATCTTCGTCTCGAGCGGTGTGATGCTGTTTGCTCCCTACCTCACTCTCGTGCTTTCCGGTGGTCTCGTTTGGCTCGTACGGCACGAGCGTCGTGCCGTTACGATCGCCGGCGTGCTCCTGGGCATCATCATCATGGGGACACACGCACTGAGTGCCGTGCAGTCGAAGCGCCGGCTGCGCCATCCGTCGGATTACCAGGGGTTGGCACAACGGTGGCAGACGCGTATCCACAGTTCCGATCTCATATTCACACATCGCCACTGGGCGCTGACGCCGATCTTCTACTATCTCGGCGCTGGACAGTATCACTTCGTCGGAGGCAAGTATGCCGAGGTCGCCCACCAGCCGACGAGCGAACGGATTTGGCTGCTGTCTGCCGAGGGGTTGCCCACACCGGCCGACATGCAGAGTGCCCTCGCACATCATAAGCCGTGCGAAACTGTGGAGGCTCTGAGGCTGCGCGCCACGCTGTATCAACGGCCCACCTCGCCAGCACAGTGAGGGCGCTGGCGCGTCCCCGTTCCCGCCGACCGGACTAGCCGTGCGCTCGCTCGTCACCCTCGCCTTCCTACACGTAGTCCTCGTCTTATGCGCCGCACCGCTGAGTGCAGAGACTCGCACGGCGCCGCTAGCGACAATCGTCCTCGACTCGCGCAACGCCGACGTCATCCCGCGTCACGGCATCATCGAGCTGGCGTTGGCGCACAATGGAATCTATCGCGACCCTTACTCCGACGTCACGGTGGAGGCAACGTTTCGCGCGCCAAGCGGCACGTATCGAGAGGTACGTGGGTTCTATTACGGGAGGGACGTATGGAAAGTACGCTTTCGACCGCGCGAGGTTGGGCACTGGACATATAGCTACGTCATCACCAGCGCCGACGGCGGCTTCCGCCAACAAGGAACAGGAGCCTTCGACTGCGAGCCAAGCGAGGCCGAAGGACCGGTCCGTCGACATCCCGAGAACCCTTTCCGCTGGATCATCGAGGAGAACGCTACGGCCGGGCGACGTCTCTACTTTCCCCTTGGCTTGCAGGACTGCATTCCGGCTCCGGGACCCTCGAGGCCGATGCGCGTCGACGGCAGCGAATCGAGAAGAAATGAGTCGCGGCCGTTGTCGTACGCGGACTATTTTGCTCTGTACCGTGATGCTGGCTTCAACCTCTTCCGCTTTTCTCAGCGGAACTGCTCCTACTCATTGTTCGACGATCTCGACCGCTACCGCGAGGCAGAGATCCTGGCGACAGACGACTTGCTTGCGACGGCACGCGCGCAGGGTTTTCGGGTGATGTTTGGCTTCTTCGGCTTCTACAACCGTTGGGTCGAGGGGGCGGGGGGGGCGCAGCCCTTGACCCGCCTGTTGCGCCCGCTCTTGGGACTCCGGCGCGACCCTCTTGTCGAAGCGAGCGATGTCGAACAGTTCGACAAGCAGCAACGGTTTGTCGCGTACGCCGTCGCTCGGTGGGGTGTGCACGCCGACTTCTGGGAGTTGTTGAACGAGCGGGAGGCTTCTGATGCATGGACGACCCTAATGGCTGAACACGTGCGATCGGTCGACCCAGAACGCAAACCGGTCACCACGAGTTGGGAGAAGCCCGATCTCCCGGCAATCGACATCAACGCACCGCACTGGTACGAGTCCGAAAGCGAGCGCGAGTCCGACCTGCGAGTGGAACAGCAAGCCGCATCATGGAAAGCGGCCGGGAAGCCGGTCATCGTTGGAGAGCAAGGCAATAAGGGTATGAACTGGGACCCGCTCTCCGCCACGCGATTGCGCATCCGCAGCTGGACCGGACTGTTCGAAGAAGTGAGCTTCATCCTGTGGAATACAAGTTGGTCCAAGCGTGGCATGTTCGGCGGCCATCATCGCCAAGGCCGGGTCGCCAACATCTATCTCGGACCCGAAGAACGCACCTACACGCGTGCCCTGCAGGCGTTTGCGGCCCGCCTGGATGTCGACGTGCGCATGGTACCAGTCCAGGTGTCGGCACCGAACGATGTTCGTGCTTACGGTCTCGTTTCAGCCACTGTGGCCGCGGCCTACCTGCATCACTTCGCAGACCACAGCCAACCGCTGCAGGGTTTGACGGTCACGCTCGCTCCGCCGACGCGCGCCGCGGGTGGCCAATTGTTCGCACAATGGACCGACCCGGCAACCGGCCAGGAAGTCGGACGAAGTACAATCCCGTCCTCCACAACCCGCCTCGAAGTCCCGCCTTTCAGGGTGGATCTCGCCCTGCTCCTCACGACCAATCGACCAATCTCATCCCATAGTGAGCTACAACCCAGAGCCTCGAGCCGCTGAGGCCTACGTCTCATAGTCAGATCAGGGCCGCCAAAGGAACCTCTGCACAAGCCAGGTCACGTTTCCTTCGCGGGGTCGGAATCGGTATCGGCGTCGGTATCGATCCTTTTCGGCAGTGTTTCTCAGCCCAAGTCGTGGGCCGATTCCGATTCCGATCCCGATTCCGACCCCGATCACGCTGCGGGCGTACTTATGCAGAGGTTCCCAAACGTCCTTTCGACCCGGGGCAGTCGTAACGCTGGAGCGCCCGGGCGTGCTGCCACTGATTGTCGGAGGCTCGGACGAGCGGGGCTTCCAGGCCGCGTTTACTGGTTCTGCGGCGTCGGCAGCAGGTCTCCGAAGCGCACCACTACCTCGCTTCCGATCAGCGGAATCCGCATTTGAAGCGGTTTGTCGAGCCGTGCCGGTGTGTACCCCTTGAACTCGTAAATCGCGAGGTCGACGCCATCGAGATCAGTGGAGCTCGAGCGAATGGGGATACGCGTGTGCAGCTCGAAGTTGTCGCTCGTCAGTTCCTGTCGCAAGAGCTCGAGAGTGGTCGACTCATAGAACGAATCCTCGATCACCACGAAGCCGACCCCAAGGTCCCGTAGAAGGTCATAGATCTCCTCACGGCTCGTGAGGTTCTCGGTGGTGATGCGCGTCAGGGCCGACGTGACGAGCGTCTTGTCGGCACGCACGACCACAAGGTTCCGTTCGGGATTGTGCTTGCGGACGAAGAAGACGAAATAGCCGCTGTCGATGCGCGCACTGTAGAGCACACTCTCGCCTCTGCGGTGCTCTAGGACGTACTGAGCAGCCGCTTCGTATCCGCTGGCATATGCTGGCTGCGCGCGATACGCAGTCGCAAACTGATCCACGACGACCGCCGTGAGGACCGCTGCCGCAACGGCCTTCGCGGGCGGTGAGTGGACGAGCGCGAGCGCAGACGCGGCGAACAAGCAGAACGCAGGAATCCAATAGATCAAGAACCGCGGATCCCGCGCCCCACCGTACGTCACCTCCAGGTAGAAGCCGACGACCCACAGCGCGAAGAACAGGACGCGGCGATCGCGGCGGAGCAGCGCTCCGACAAGCGAAATTGCACTTAGCGCCAGGAGCGGCGTGGTCACATGGTGGCGCCAGAGAGTTTCCCAATAGTACCCGAGGTTGGTGGCGCTCACCCGGTAGGAGACTGGTGCGCGGCTCACCCATGCCACGTTGGCCTTCGAAAGGGTCAGCGTGATCGGCACAAGCGGCACAATCAAGACGGCGAAAAGGCACCCAGCAAGCAGGCAGTCCCGGCGGAACAGCGGTCGGACCCCGTGCTGCAACACGAAGTATATGAAACAGATCGGCAAGATCAGCGCGGCGAGTTGTTTGGCGTAGCAACTCAAGGCCGCCGCGATCGCAAACAGGTAGGCATCGCGACGACGGAGGTTCTCGCAATAGCGATGAAAGAAGTAGATCGTCACCAGAACGAGCGCCAGCGTGGGGATCTCGGACAGAACGACGCGCGAGAAGCCTACGACGTAGGGGGTCGTTGCCAACAGCAGTGCCGCAAACAGCGCAACTTCAGGGTCGTAGATCTGCCGTACCGTCTGAAACCACGCCAAGAGGCCAACGATTGTGAAGACCACGATCATCACCCGCCCCGCGAAGACGGAAACACCGAAGACGGCGAAGAACGGCACTTCCGCCCAACCCACCAGGAGCGGATGGTGCCCAAGCGACAGCGCCGGGTACCTGGCGAAGTATCGCTCGGTGTACCCGATTGGATCGGTGAGCGGCAAGTCACGAATGAGATCGTAGAAGTACACCCCATTCATCAAGTAGCGAGGCATGTCGCCCTGCAAGGACACGGTCCACTCGCTGCCGATGCCGCGCGTTCCAAGGACGACGACAACCGTACACAGGAGAAGCGGATAGGCGACCAACTTCCAGCTGCGACGAGCACTCAGCGGGCGGACGTCATCAGCCAGCACCTCAGCGCCAGCCGCACCGAAGCCAGTGTTCGGGCTGCGCGTCATCGCCACCTGCCAAAGCCAGGGTGTGGCCTGCGCGTCATCTTCCGGAGAACCTAGCTTTTGAGACCACGTCCAAATCGTATCGCCGCCACCAAGCGAGACCAATGACCCGTCTCGGTGGACTTCGATCACTCTAATGAACGGCTGCACGGAAGGCCACCCCTTCTAGGCGGCTGTTGGCGGCGAAGTTCGAAGAGTCTCCTGTCGAGTGTGGTTCGCAGGCGCGCCTCATACGCCGTTCACTGGCCTTTCGGCATGGCTTCGAAGCGTTGCATGGCAGTTGCCATGTTCACCGCGCTGTCAGCGAGGTGCGGTTTCGGCAAAGTTCTGCCATCGCACGCGCGGGGCAAGGATCGCCATACGCCTTGCCGCACAAAGCCGCGGCATGTTGCGTTCGGGCATCGCGCTTGCACTAGCGACACTCGTAGGTGTGGAGAACCGCACGCCCTCACGCCTGACGACGACGGTTCTCAATGGCAGCGTCGGCCTCATTCACACACCCAGCACATAGCGCCAGCCGCGAGACTTTCTAGTCTCTCCAAGTAGGATGCGCCTTATACGTATGTACATGACCTGAGCGCATACTCAATTTGTACAACTTTCGTAGGATCCACCTGAGTATTTTCGTTGAATTGTCTTCTGCGCCATCGGACGTAGTTGTGTTTGCAGCATCTTTTCTGGTACTGACGATTTGATAACACCAGGCACTTACTCGTGAATACTACAACCTTCAATCTTTACGGTCCCATACATTGCCTAAGCGTATGGCCCCGCCTTTGCTCCATGGGGCCGCATGTACTCTACGGGCTACTTCTGTACGGTCGCTCGGCATACCTGGCGCATTTCCTACACGTTGGCACTTGCCCTCGTGTTACTGGATGTCACGTCTGCTCCTACCCACGCCTACGATGTACTCATGAGGTGGACGGTTCCACCCGAACCGAATATTGCCGAGTACAGCGTTTACGTCGGCTCCGCGTCGCGTGTTTACGGCCCCGCCGTGCGAGTTGGTCTGTTGGGCACCGCCACTGACAACGGCATCGTTCACTACCTGTATCGAAACGTCCCCCCGGGAACGAACAACTACGTCGCCATCACGGCCTCGAACTCCATGCAGCTCGAGAGCCAATACTCCAACGAACGAGTGTGGAATCTCACCAACGTCACCCCGCCCCGGGCGGAGGCGGGTGCAGATCAGTTCGGCGTTGTCGGCACAGTTTTCACCCTAGGTTCCACCGCAGACCCAGGCACCGGGTACTTTTGGCAGCAGATGGCTGGGCCCGCCACGGCGCTGTCGAGCCGCACCACCAGCAGCATACAGTTCAGTCCACCGGCGGCCGGCACCTACGAGTTCCTGCTGACGGCTTACGACTCGAACGCGGTCGCTGCCCAGGACACGGTGACAGTAGCCGTTGCGCCGGGCGCCTCTCCTACGGCAACGCGCACCACCACCCCGACACCAACTCGAACACCGACGCCGACCCTCGCAGCCAGCGGCAGCCCGACAGCCGCCGCTCTTCCTGGCACCTTGATATTCTCGAGTTACCTCGGCGGCACCCTGGGCGAGCAGATTCGCGACGTCGTCACCGACAGCCAGGGCAACATCTACGTGACCGGAGGGACGTCGTCGGCGGATTTTCCGACGACGGCGGGCGCGTTTGATCGCACCCACAACGGGACCACCGACGTCTTCGTCATGAAGCTCGACCCCAGCGGACAGCACATCGTATGGGCCACGCTGATGGGTGGGGCCAACCACGACCGGGCGTACGCCATTGAACTCGATAGCCATAACAACATCATCGTGGCCGGCAGAGCGGGGGCGGGTTTTCCGACGACACCCGGGGTCGTCCAGCCGGCCTTCGGCGGTGGGCAGACAGTTGGTTCCTACGGCGCCCAAGATGGCTTCATCACCAAACTCTCGCCCGACGGCTCGCAGCTGCTGTGGTCAACCTTCTTCGGCGGCGCTGAAAACGGCATGATTCGGGACGTAGCGCTCGATGCTGCCGACAACGTGTACACCGCGGCGTCGGTTCAGGCGGGCTTCACCAACCCCCACGTCACGGCGGGTGCGTTCCAGCCAACTCCGGCGGGCGATGTCGATGGGGTGGTCGCCAAAATCTCCGCCGACGGCCGTCAGGTGCAGTGGTGTACCTATTTGGGAGGTAGCGGGTGGGAGGGCGATACACCCAGCATCCGCGTCGACGCGACTGGGGTCTACGTCATCTACACGACCCGTTCGACCGACAGCCCGACCACCCCCAATGCTCATGACCGGGTGTTCGATGGCATCAATCAGATCTATGTGGCCAAGCTTGCGCCCGACGGCCGCACGCTGCGATTCGGGACCTATCTGGGCGGCTCGCAGACTCAAGGACTCGAGACACACTCTCTGGCGGTTGACGCGCACGGGGCCGCCTACGTGGCGGCCACAACAGTCTCCCCCAACTTTCCGACCACCGCCGGGGTGGTACAACCGACCTACGGAGGCAGTGGGGGGAGCGGCACGGGCGGCAACACGAATTACGCGGGGGATGGCTTCATTGCCAAGCTGGCCCCCGACGGCTCGCACTTGCAGGCGAGCACCTTCTGGGGTGGGAGTTTGGGTGACGGCATCGAAGGCATCTCGGTGGACGCGGCCGGCAACGTCTACGTCAGCGGCGCGACCTATTCGAACAATCTTCCGGTGACCACCAATGCCTTTCAGCCTACCAACCGGGGCAGTGGGGATATGTTTGTAGCGAAGCTGTCGGGGGATCTCCGGCAGGTCTTCTATGGCAGCTATGTGGGCGGCACGCGCACCGACTACGCCCGCACCTCCGCCATCGATGCGTCGGGCAACGTCGTCGTGGCCGGCGAACTCACTTCCACGGACTGGCCCCTGCAGACCGCAGTGCAACCGACCTTTGGAGGCGCCTCGGACGGTGCGATCGCCAAGTTCGGCATCGGCAGCAGTACGATCGCCACGCCCACAGGATCTCAGGCGCCAACGCGTACGGCGACATCAGCACCGACCGCCACCCGGACCCTGACGCTCACCGCAACAGCGACGCGGACGAATAGCGCGCCGCCGAATGCCACCGCAACACGTACACCCACTCCGATCTTCACGGGGACTCGCACCCCGACGCGCACCGCGACTCTCGCCACAACCGCCACACGCACAAACACCCCGACACTGACCGCGGCCGCGACGCGCACCCCTACCAGGACACCCACCATCACGCGTACGTCCACTCCGGTCTTTACAGGAACCCGTACGCCGACCCGCACCGCCACCCTCGCCGCAACCGCAACACGCAGCAATACCCCAACGCTGACCGCTCCTCCTACGCGCACCCCTACCAGGACACCCACCATCACGCGCACGCTGACTCCGGTCTTCACAGGAACCCGTACGCCGACCCGCACCGCCACCCTCGCCGCAACCGCAACACGCAGCAATACCCCAACGCTGACCGCGCCCCCCACGCGCACTCCTACCGGCACATCCACTGGCACTCGCACGCCAACACTAACGACGACACCGACCCGCACCACGACGATGACGGGTACGGCGACGACTACACGGACCCCCACCCCGATCTTCAGCGGGACTCACACACCGACTTTGACGGCGGCGTCAACGCGTACCGCGACAGCGACCTACACGCTCACCAGCACCCCAACCGCGACTGCTTCGTTCGCCGCGTCGATGACCGCAACTCAATCGCTGCCGCCGACGCGCACCGCGACCCGCAGCGCGACCTCCACTCAGACGGCGACACCAACGCCCACTGCGACGTGGACACCGATCTTTGGTTTGACCGCAACCCGTACGCGCACGCCAACCCGGACATGGGTCGGCGGAGCGCCCGCGACGCACACCCCGACACGTACGCTGACCCCCAGTCGATCGGCCACGTCAAGCGCCACCCGCACACTCACGCCGGCGTCGACGACCACGCCAACGGGCACGTCGACACAGACTCAGACCGCCACCGGCACCCCAACGCGTACGCCGACCGCCAGCTCGACTCCCATCGCAACCAGCACGGCTACAGGGACACCGATTCACACCTCCACATCCACACCGACGATCGCACACACCAACACAGCGACGCAGACCTCCACACCAACTCAAACCACTTCCGCAACCTACACACTTACGGCAACCGCCACCGCCACGTCGGCGTCTACCCCCACAGACTCGCCGCTGCCGACGTCGACGCCGACTCACACGGCTGTCGCCACCGCGACCCAGACACTCACGGCCACCGCCACTGCTGCGTCCACGACCACTGCCACGGATTCGCCCACACCGATGTCGACGCCGACTGAGACGGCCTCCGCGACCGCGACCGAGACCTTCACGGCGAGCGCCACTGCTACGCCGACAACCACCCCTACGGACTCGCCCACACCTACGTTGACACCGACTGAAACGGCTTCGGCGGTCCCAACTTCTACACCCACGGTCTCGTTTACCCCGACAGACACACCGACGCACACTCTGAGTCCTACCGAGCCGCCGACCGATACGCCGACGATCACACCAACGGAGACACCGACCCAAACGGAGACGCCGACGGCCGTTATCGTTCCGACGCGCACTCCGACCGCACCGCCAACGCCAACGCCGACGGAAACCGCAACCGTGCCGACGCACACCGCAACCAACACGCCCACCGGTACACCAACCCCGACGATGCCTCCTTCCCCGACCGAAACCGCGACCCCAACAGCGTTCCCCACGAGCGCGTCGTCGCCAACCCCTGAGCCAACTGCGGCACCTACTGACGGACCGACCGGCAGCCTCATTCGCGGCTACGTTGGGTACTACAGCAACGCCAAACCCGTCAGCGTGACGACGATCGTCTCGTACGGTTCGACGATGCGGTCCGCGCAAACCGACGAGCACGGATTCTACGAGCTCTACCTCACGCCGGAAGACTGGCGGATCCAGCCACATCGCGTCGATTCCGACACAACGGCCATCAGTGCGATGGATGCGTCGTACGTGTTGCAGGCAGCCTACGGCTCACGCTGGTTGAGTTGGAAGCAACAGCAGGCTTGTGACGTCTCTGGCGACGGCGCGCTCGACGGCTACGACGCGTGGCTCATCATGAATCGGCGCGCTGGTTATGTGCCGCGCTTTCCAGTTGCGGACTCCTGTGGATCCGACTGGATCTTCGACCCGGCACCCGCGATCATTGCAAGCCAGTGGTTGGTCAAGCCGAAGGTCGAGGGAGACAGCTGCCGCCCCGGGAGTATCACGTTGCATCCCTTGAATTCTGTCGAGAATCAAACCTTCCAAGCCATCTTGTTCGGCGACTGCACCGGCAATTGGCTACCCAATGCTGTAGTCGGTGGAGCGGGATTTGACGGCCAGCGTGACCTGCAGGCGACCCTCCGTCTCGGGCGCATCCGGCGTAGTCGGTCTGGACGCATGTGGATGCCCGTCTACGTCCGCGCTTCCGAACCGGTGTTCGCTGTCGATCTGGCGCTCCGCTACGATGCGCGCCGTGTGCGTGCGGCGGGAGTGCGGGTCTTGCCGGCGGCCAGGAGCATGATGTTGGTATCCAACGATACCGAGCCTGGTGTTCTGCTCATGGCGCTGGCTGGTGCGGAAGCGCTGCCGGAAGACCGGGGTGCCGTCGCGGCCATTTATTTTCGCGAGGTCGCACCGCAACGCGCCGTCTCCGCAGTATCGCCGACCGGCGTGCGAACGAGCCGGCCGGCGGTTCGGATCGACCAGGCGTACGTGGACGAGGTGCCGCTACACACTGACGATACGGCGACCGCTCAAACCAGCGAGCGCTGAGAGCTTTGCCACAACCGCACCGGACTCTGCACGAGGTTGCTTCTGTGGGTCACAGCGGGGGCTAGCTCGCCACTAGGCCTTTTCACCCTGCTGGGTGCTCCACCCTTTTCGATCCCGGTACCCGAGCTGCACCCGATCATTCGGACCACCAAAAATGGTTCTTGCGCGATCGCATGTCAGATAGTAGGTGACATAGCAAGTTAACTAACCCCGGCTTCTTCGGCGACGGGTAGGCGGGGGATGCGCCGGAGGGTCGGGTTATGCAATTAACGCAATCTTTTCAAGCCATCGTCTACCGCCTACCTGTTATCTTTCTGGTCGCACACACCATGGGCAGTGGTCCGGCAACCGCTGCAGGTCCGGGTACTTTGGTGTTCTCGAGTTACCTCGGCGGCACTCTCGGCGAGCAGGTTCGCGACGTCGTCATCGATAGCCAGGGCAATATCTACGCAGCGGGTGGAACCACCTCATCCAACTTTCCAACGACCCAGGGAGCCTATGATCGCACCCACAACGGGACCACCGACGTCTTCGTGGTCAAGCTCGACCCCAGTGGACAGCAGATCCTCTGGGCGACGCTTTTAGGAGGCCCCGGCCACGACCGGGCCTATGCCATTGAGCTCGATAGCCAGAACAACGTCATCGTGGCGGGCAGAGCCGATGCGGGGTTTCCGACCACGGCCGGTGTCATCCAGCGCACCTTCGGCGGTGGGCAGGTTATCGGTGCCTACGGTGCCCAGGACGGCTTCATCGCCAAACTCTCCGCGAACGGCTCGCAGCTGGTGTGGTCGACCTTCTGGGGTGGCGCGGACAACGGCATGATTCGGGACGCGGCGCTCGATACCGCCGGCAACGTGTACGTTGCCGGGTCGATTGCGCCCGGCTTCACCCACCCGCACGTCACCGCGGGCTCGTTCCGATCCACCCGGGTCGGTGATGTCGACGGAGTGGTCGGCAAACTCTCCGCCGACGGTCGTTCCGTGCACTGGTGTACCTACCTGGGAGGCAGCGGGTGGGAAGGCGATACGCCCAGCATCCGCGCCGATGCGAGCGGCGTCTATGTCATCTACACCACCCGCTCCACCGATAGCCCCACCACGCCGACTGCTCATGACCGGGTGTTCGATGGGGGCAATCAGATCTATGTGGCGAAGCTGGCACCCGATGGCCGCTCGCTGCGCTACGGGACCTATCTGGGCGGCTCGCAAACGCAAGGCCTCGAAACTCATTCGTTGGCCATTGACGTGCAGGGGGCCGCCTACGTGGCCGCCACCACCGTCTCCCCCGACTTTCCGACCACCGCCGGGGTCGTCCAACCGACCTACCGAGGCAGTGGCGGCAGCGGCAGCGGCGCCAACACCAATTACGCCGGCGATGGCTTCATTACCAAGCTGGCCCCCGACGGCTCGCACTTGCTGGCCAGCACCTTCTGGGGCGGCAGTCTGGGCGACGGCGTCGAGGGCATCTCGGTCGATGCCGCCGGCAATGTCTACGTCACCGGCGCCACCTACTCCAATAATCTGCCGGTGACCGCCATGGCCTTTCAGCCCACCAACCGCGGCAATGGGGATATGTTTGTCGCCAAGTTGTCGGGCGACCTGCGCCAGGTGTTGTATGGCAGCTATGTGGGCGGCACGGGGACCGACTACGCCCGCACCTCGGCCATTGATGCGGCGGGCAACCTGGTCGTGGCCGGCGAACTGAACTCCACCAACTGGCCGGTGTACAACGCCGTGCAATCGACTTTTCGGGGTGGGTCGGACGGTGCCATCGCCAAGTTCGGCATTGGGAGTAGTCCGCCCGCGACGCCGAATGCCACCGCAACGCGCACGCCGACTCCGATCTTCACGCGGACCCGTACCCCAACGCGCACCGCGACACGCACATTCACTCCGTTCTTCTGGCGGACCCGTACTCCGACGCGCACCGCGACACGCACATTCACTCCGATCTTCACGTCCACCCGTACGCCGACCCGCACCGCGACCTTCGCTGCAACTCCCACACGGACCGCGACGCCGAACTCCACCGCCTCGGGCACACCCACTCCGATCTTCTCCTGGACTCGCACCGCAACGAGCAATGCAACTGCAACGCGGACACCCACTGTGACTGCAACGCCGACGCACACACACGGGTCGGAGGGCGAGGCGCCACCCTCTACCGCCACACGGACACCGACCTTTGGGCCGCTAGACTAGGTGAACGAAGTGCGATTACAGCTTGCGAACCGGGCGACCGCGCGAATTGACACCAGCCCCGAGGTGGGGAGCCATGGACCTACTCCGCACATCGTTCTTGCGCCAACCTCGTGTCGGATGGTAAGAGCCCTCAACCCTCGAAATTTCTTCGGCAACAGACATGCGGGGGGTGCCGGAGGATTCCGTTACGCAATCCAGTCAATATTCGCCGTTGGTTGGCTACTGGCTGCCCGTGGTCGTCCTCCTGGCACAATTCTTCTCGGACGTGTGTTATGCATACGATCTGATGTTGCGCTGGACGGCGCCACCTGAGCCCGACGTTGCCGGCTACTTCGTGTACGTCGGCCCGAGCTCGCGTACCTACATACATCGTTATCCCGTCGACAGCATCGGCAGCCTCACCTTTGCCGGCGTGGTGCACCATATCGTGGTCGGCTTGGATCCGACGCACACCTACTACCTAGCGGTGACCGCGTTCAATACAGAAGGGTTGGAAAGCCCCTTCTCGAACGAAAAGGTGGTATCAGTGTCGAACCTAATGCCGCCCCCTGCCGTCGATGCCGGCCGCGACCAAAGCGGTGCCCTTGGTGCGATCCTCATGCTGGGCAGTGCACCACAGCCCGGGGTCAGTTACTTCTGGCAGCAAACGGCGGGCTCACTAGCCACGCTCTCAAGCCCTCTCAGGAGCGATGCCCTGTTTCAGGCCTTCGCGAGCGGCACTTTTACCTTCATCCTGTTTGGCTACAACGACACGGGAATCGCCGAATATGACACCGTGACGGTGGTCCTAACCACACCAACCGCATCGCCCAGCCCCACGCCGACGAGAGTTAGCCCGACGGCTACCTCGTCTCGGTCACCGACCTGCACACCAAGCGACACCCCGACACAGACTGCCACGCTCAGTCCAACTGTCACAGGCAGTCCAACAACCACGCCGTTCGCTTCCCAATCACCCACGGGCACGTCCACAAAGTCCCCAACAGGCACCTTCACACAAGTTGCAAGCACCACTGCGACTCTGACCGCGAGCCCAACAGCCGTGCTACCCCCTTCACATTCAGCAACTGCCAGTGCAGTGCAGACGCACACACCACCGCTGACCGTGACGCCAACCTCCGAAACACCCGACCGAACCCCGATGCAGACAATCCCATCAACCCCCACGCCCTCTCCGACGTGGAACGCGACGGCTACAGGGACGGCGACCCCCGCGCCATCAGCGACCGATACATTCAGTCCGTCTCGCACACTCGCGCCAGACCCTCCGACTCTCACACCGACCGCGTCCCCTTCGCAGACAAGCATGCCGTCGCCGACTCCGAAGCTGTTTCGTGAGCGTCAGGGCAGGCCCGCGGCGATCAGACATCGCGTTGGTCTGATGTGCTCACGGTTCGCACCAAGTCGCATGGGCAGGTCATCATTGGCCTGTCGTAAAGACATGCAGGCAAGTCGGTAGTGATGACCGATATGCTTTCACATCAGTCGATTCCTGCCCACAAACACCTTGAAACACCTGATGTTCACTCGCCGCAAGTGCAGTGCGCGCCAAGGCGTTCCGAAAGGGTTTCCTCATACGCGGGGCGTCGACGTGGAATTGTCGAAGGAGATCGCCGCACACGGAGCCGACGCCCTCACTGGCTCAGAAGCCCTTCACTCCTTGTCGCCTTGGCCTTGTGGACCCACGGCGTCGTCGGCTGCAGCTCACGACAAGCGGTTCCCTCGCGGGACACCGCCGGAGCCGCCTCGACCGGGGCGTCGCGAAGTAGCGGGCGGGTTCTGACGGTCGGCCCGAGCAAGCAATTCTCGACCCCCAGTGCGGCAGCCAAAGCAGCGCGCAACGGCGACACGATTGAGATCGCCGCCGGCACGTACGCGAAGGACGCTGCGGTCTGGCGCGCCAGCGACTTGACGATTCGCGCTGTGGGCGGACGCGCCCATTTGAAAGCAGATGGTGCAGACGCGGAAGACAAGGGCATATGGGTCATCAAGGGCCGCAACACCACCGTGGAACAGATCGAGTTCTCCGGCGCCCGAGTTCGAGACCGCAACGGCGCCGGAATCCGGCAAGAGGGAGCGGGCCTCACCGTGCGCGATTGTTACTTCCACGACAATCAGAACGGCATCCTCGCCGGCAAGAATTCGGCAAGTGAGATCCTGATCGAGCGCAGCGAGTTCGCCAACAACGGCGAAGGGGACGGACAATCGCACAACATGTACATCAGCCAGGTCAAGCGCTTCACGTTGCGTGCAAGTTATTCGCATCACGCCGACATTGGCCATAACGTCAAGAGTCGAGCGCTGGAAAACTACATCCTGTACAACCGCATCATGGACGAGGCCACCGGGACGTCGAGCTACGCCATCGACCTGCCAAACGGGGGACTTTCATACGTCATCGGCAATGTGATTCAGCAGGGGCCACAGACCGACAACCCGACCATCATCTCCTATGGCGCCGAAGGGCTGAGCAACCCGATGAAGGCGCTGTACGTGGTCAACAACACTATCGTCAACGACGGCCCACCACAGGGACGGTTCTTATTCGTTCGCAACGGAGCGACTCCGGTCCTCATCATCAACAACATTTTCGCTGGACCGGGCACGGTTCTGACCGGCCCCGGAACAATGAAGAACAACGTCGCCACGCGCACTCCAGGTTTTGTCGACGCCGCCAACTTTGACTACCGGGTGTCAGCCAGCTCACCAGCGATCAACGCGGGTGCAGACCCCGGTGCAGTCGACGGGATGTCGCTCGTGCCAACTCATCAATATCGGCATCCGTTCAGCGAGGAGGCTCGCCCAAACACAGGAACGATCGATGCCGGTGCGTACGAACATCAGTAGGTGCGGGCCGCACCTTGGAACACCCCCCGGTCGGCGTTCCCCTCAGCACTAACAAACAGCAGGATTGTCCACCGGGAACCGAGCGGACCGTGTGGCAGACGGGCACGGCGCGCCTCGACCAGGCGGCGTGGTGCCAACCGCGCGCGCTGCAATGGCCAATGCGGTCTACCCATACCTCGATTCGCGCAGCAATCAGCGTCCGCCGGAGCCTGAGCAAGACGACCTGCCTCTGAGGCCGACGGGACGCTCCTCGCGAGCTGTCCGTCATCAGCGACGTGTCGATGGTAGTCCTCGAGGCGGGGCTGAATCGAGAATTGTTGATGATTCTGTTCGAGAACAAACTTGCGATTTGACTGGTCAGGTGATAACCAGCCTCTGAAAGACCACGTTTGTACGCTGGGGGGTACCCGCGGTGGGTGGTCGGTAGGAGTCGTACAACGGGGTCTACATTTTTATCTAGCCCGCCGATAATCAACCCATCCCATAGGGTTATACGGAACCGAAGCAACGCTTCGCCGGGCGCCAAACGGTCAATGCGGGTGTTTTCGTTGCTCGTCGTGGCGCTTGCGAGCATCGCTGCGAGCCGCTGCGTCGCTTCCGATGTCTTGTTGCGTTGGACGGTTCCACCCGAGCCCGACATCATCGGCTATCGGGTCTATTCGGGTCCGTCATTCCGTGTCTACGACCGCCAAGACGACGTTGGTCTGCTGGACACGTCCACGGTCAATGGAGTCGTATACTTCCGCTATCCGAGCCTCTTGGCTGGTGCGGATCGTCACGTCGCCGTCACCGCGCTCAACTCAGCCCTGCTCGAGAGCCCGTACTCGAACGAGAAAGTATTCACTGCTTCCACTACCGCTCCGCCGGCAGTCGATGCGGGATCCGATCGAGCCGGTCAAGTAGGTGAACCCATCAGCTTGGGGAATCCGCCCACACCGGGCGTCAACTATTTTTGGCAGCAAACAGCGGGGCCACCAGTCGTCTTCGGCAGCCGCACAACCAGCACGACACAGGTCACGCCCCCGGAGGTTGGCGTCTATGAGTTCACCCTGATGGCGTACGACAGCGAAGGCATCGTCGGGCTCGATCCGGTCAGGGTGGTCGTTAGCGCAGCAGTACCCCACACCGCATCGCCGATCGTGCCGCCGTCGTCGACAGCGACGGTCACCCCGGCGGTTGCTGTCACGCCGACCGTCGCTGTCACCCCGATCGTCGCCACAGTGCGGCTCTACCTCACGTCCCTGACACCGAGCTTCGTCCCTTCGCAAACCCAGGGCGGGTGGTTCAGCCCACCAAATGCCACCGGCCGATGGAGCCCCGTCAAGGGTGGCGTGTCAAGCAACGCACTCCGCCAGGAAGTGCAAAGTGGTACGGTCGACATCGGGCTTTTGCGGGCGATTTCCGATCCTGTCACGGTAGCGGAGTTCCTGCCTGGAAGCCGCCTGGACTGGGCCATCGAGAGCGCTGAGCAGTCGACCGATGCCGACATGTATTGGCATGTCCACGCGTATGTCCTCGCAGGGACGAGCAACACAGTCCGCTGCACCTTGCTCGCCGACTATCGGGAGAGCAGCACCAGCGCCAACGAGTGGGGTACCGCACCGGTCGGACACGGTCCGCGGCCGACACTCCCGTCTCTCACGCCCTGCACTGCTTCTCCCGGGGATCGTCTCGCGTTCGAGCTCGGCTACGTGGCGCGTAACGCACAGTCCACATCGCGCTACGGTTTCGTCAACTACGGCTCGACGGGTGCGGACGCTGTGAAGGGAAGCAGCGGCGGCGTGCCGTGGGTCGATCTGATCGGCGTCCGGGTCGGCTTCTCGGCGTCCGGCACCGCGACGGCAACGGCGACGCGTACGCCAACTCCCACGCCAGGCACGGCAACTCACACGTCAACGCCATCACGCACCGCAACGCGAACAGCGACGCCGACTCGAA
>Ga0187892_10005982_pt1 | contig 18541 bp, 4 predicted proteins | sample MA1701073metaG_FD_139345 | JGI IMG/M metagenome (GOLD analysis project Ga0187892, IMG submission 139345) | Bio-ooze microbial communities from a basaltic lava cave in the Kipuka Kanohina Cave System on the Island of Hawaii, USA - MA170107-3 metaG ...
AAAGCGTTACAGGAACTGCGGGCCTATGTGGTCCGGCTGGCTGAATTCCTGAAGGTGCATGAAAATCACCGGGAACCGCTTCAGCCAGTGATAAAGAAAGCGCTGGAGGTAAAAGAGCATATTGAGAAAATCCAAGCGATGCCGGAAGAGGAGCGGCAAGCAAAACTGCGAGAGGCCCAAGAAGCAAAATGGAAAGAAGCCGCTCTGCGTGATTCTGAAGCGTACAAACGCCTTCAGGCAGAAATCGCGAAGCTTTCGGATGGATATCCGAATGTGCGCGCGGCCGCCTCCTATGCCATCGGAGAAGTGGTAAAAGCGAACCCGAAGCTTGCGGATAAGACAACGCGAGATGCGCTTTTAGAGAGGCTTTCGGATAGTGATTGGAAAGTGCGCTGGGCCGCCTCCTGGGCCATCGCAAAAGTGGTGAAAGCGAAGCCGGAGCTTGCGAATGAGACAACGCTAGATCCGCTTTTAGCGAAGCTTTCGGATAGAGATCCGGATGTGCGCGCGGCCGCCTCTAAGGCTATCGGAGAAGTGGTGAAAGCAAACCCGGAGCTTGGAGAGACAACGCGAGATGCGCTTTTAGCGAAGCTGGATCGTGATCAGAATCTGACCTTTTTGGAGGGTTCTTGGGAAGTGCACCAGGCCGTCTCGGAGGCCATCCTAGAAGTGGTGAAAGCGAACCCGGAGCTTCGGAAGGGAGCAGAGGAGCGCGGATGGAGAGAAGTGAGCGGCAATTCGCTGGGTTCTGCTGTCATCCTGAGCCCTTCGCTTGTCATCCTGAGAGGCGCTCAGAATGACAAATCCAACGCCTCCTCGCTGGGCTCATCCGCCCCGACCGAAACTCCTATCCCCGGGTTCGACCCCCAATTCCGTTTTTTCATTGCGAAGGAAGCAGACGGCCGGGAATTTCTGATTCACAAAAACAAATCGGGCAATGAAGATTTGAAAATCGAGCGGTTTCCGGGCGGCGCGCGGGTGCCCGAGACGGTGATTCCGTACTCGGCCGAGAACGAGCGCTATTTGATGGAAATTTTCGAGTCGCTTTATCCGCTCGAGGATGTGGAGTACCGCTCGATTTCGGCTGACGGAAAAGCGTTCCTTTCTATTCACCCCGGCGACCAGTTCGAGATTTATGAATTCAGCGGCCACCATTTTGTTTTGAAAGCCAAAGGCGAGCCGAACATTAAAAACTGGAAGCCCGCCACTGACCCTTCAGCGGGCAAGCCGGAAAAAATTGACGGGAAGGATTATCTGGTTTCCGACGAGGCGCGCGGATTCCGCGTGCGTGTCGAGCAGGACGGAAACCGCGTGCTTGAGGTGCAGAATAACGGCACCTGGTCGGACGTGTATTCACTCACGCGCGACGGCCCGCTGCCGAGATTTTTGAAATTGCTCTCGCCTTCGGAAGTGCTGGTTCAAACCGGGGAAAATTCGAATTTGAAAGTTGAAATATTTAAACGGTCCGTAGGGACGGGTCTTGTACCCCTGCAACGGGCCCTCACCCTCATGGCCGAAATTCAGGATCACACCGACAAATACAAAGTGCTCGTCTTGGAAGGCGAAAGCGGAGTCGGCAAAGGCGAGCTCTTGAAGGCCGCCCTTCATCTTCTCAACCAGGAAATGGCGTTCATGTCGGGTAACGCCGGCATGGCGAAAGAAGACCTTTTCTTCTACCGCACCATCGTGCGCGACGGCAAAGAATTCAAAAGCTCCGAGCAATTCTCGCCGCTGGCCTACGCGCTCAAGTTCGGGCGCGTCGGTGTCATCGATGAAGCCAACAAAATCAAGCTCTCCGTCCTTAAGGGGCTGCAAACCGATCTGGAAGAGAAAACCTATTTATGGAAAGTGCCGGTGCGCAACGCCGACGGCAGTACCGGCGAGCGCTACGTGCGCCTCGCATCGCATCCGCGCGCGCGCATCGTCATGCTCGTCAATCCCGAGGGCGGCGCCTATGACGTGAACGCCTTTGACAACGCGCTCAAGGACCGCATGGAGCGCATTCACGTCTCCTATCAGCCGCCGGCGGAGGAACTGGAGCTCATGACGCATTACGCCTTCCGCGGACTGAGGCTGACACGAGCCAGGCAGGATGAGCTGCGGGCCGAGTTCATGAAACTTATCGCCGTCGCCAACAAGCTCCGACTCAAATATCTGGGTTACAGCGACGATCAGATCAAAAAGATTTTCAAAGACTGGACGCTTCTTTCGGATCCCGTTAGGCGTGCTGACTTTAAGCCCGAACACAAGAAAGACCGCGAGCTCAGGCCGCCCAGCCCTCGCGTCCTGATTCATATCGCGACGTCAATGGCGCATCTTCCGAAATATGCCGCGGCGCGGCCTTACGACCTCGTGAGCCGCTTCTATAATTTTCACGCCGAGAAAACCGGCGCGGGCACCCGCGAGCTGGTCGAGCGCGATTTCACGAAGCTCTTCGAGAATGTGAAAAGTGTTCTGGGCGAAATCGAGCCGGAAATCCGCGAAGAGGACATCACGTTTCAGGGCGGCATGCTCGTGATCACGCCCAAGCCCGCGAAATATCAGGTGAAGGCGGCCGGCAATAAAGTGGAAGAGCGCCTCCAGGAATGGGACCGGGTGGAAGTGAAGCTTCATCCGGAGGCGCCCCGCGAAATGACAACCCGGCTCCGCCATTTTCTTGCGGTGCCTTCCAACGCGGCCTTCTTCTATCAATATATGCAGGAAAAAATGATCGATCAGAAAACGGGCCGCGGCGTAGACGACATTTTCGTGGGCGCACCCGGCACCGGAAAAAGCTACACGGCGCGCGTCTTGCAGGAGGCACTCGGCGGCCCGGATCTTCTTTCGGTAACACTGCAGCGCCAGACCCAGCTGGAGGACGTAACCGTTCAGATGGAGCTTAAGGGCGAGACGGGCTGGATCGAGCAAGACCTGATCCGCGCAATGGGAAATCGTGACAAACAGACTCCCGGCAAGCCCGTGCGCATTGAAGAAACCAATCAGGCCAATCCGAAGCTCACCGCCGTGGTGAACGATATCGGCCAGAACCGCCGCTTTTTGCTTCCCGATGACAGCGAGCGGCGCGCGGGCGATGGATTTACGATGATTCACACCATCAATCCGCCCGGCGAGGGCACGCAGGTGAACCCGCTTTCGGCGGAGTTCATTGAGCGGAACCGCGTGTGGCGCTTCACCCAGGTTCAGGCGTCCGAAGAGGCGGAAATTCTTTTCAAGGCCTCGGGCGGGAAAATCAACAAATGGCTGCTGAGTCATCAAGTTTACGTGCCCCCGGCGGCCGAATGGCGGGGACTTCTGGCGGCTGTCCGGGAGCTCCGTGAGATTGCCGAAAGTGACCCGAAAAAGTTCAATCAGGCCGTAACGCTTCGCGGGCTGAAGCCCTTCGCGGCCGCGCTTCCGCGCGCCATGTCGAATGCCGCGAACAAGGACGCGGAATTCCTGCGTCTTTTCCTGAAGAAACTTAACATTGACCCGGATCAATACGGCGTCGTGCTGGAGGTATTCAAAAAGCACAATCTTTACGCCGACGACGGAAAAGCGCTTGAGCGTCTCATGGCCGGCCAGCCGATTGTGCTGGAGGGCCTGAAAAAAGTGACGGACCGGCTCACGACGGATCCCGAAATCAATGCGGTCCTGGAAATGCTCCAGATTTCGGAAAAATCGTCGGGCCTTGCCGGCGAAGCGGAGCGAATCCCGAAAATTCTGGAAAATCATGTGCGGGATATTGCCGACAAGAGTTTTCCCGTGAAGCTCTCCGTGCTCGACATTCTGGTGGACACGTATCAGATTCTGGACATTCTGATCGAGAAGAGAAATCACCCGGCAGCGGTAAAGAAAATTCTCCGTGATACGCGCGTGTGGATCGAGGAATATTTCGGGAGCGTGAAGTACCCGGAGGCCATGCTTTCGCGCGACCCCGACGAACGGTACCGGCACCGCTTTCAGCTTATCGTGGACCGGCTTACGGATCCTTCCGTGATCGATGCCGGAACAAGCGACCGCAAATGGAACGAGCATACCGGCTATCTGATTCTGCTGGACGGAATCGGCGCCGTCACCGATGAGCAGATGAAAAGCCTGCTTGCGGGAATCGGCGGGTGGATCCGCCAATCGGGCGAGGAAAAGCCCGCGCCCGGTGACATTCACGAAAAGCTTCCGCATCTGGCCCGGCTGAAATGGGCGCGCATTTATCTGGGCGAGATCTTGAAACTCCTCACGCGCCCCGCCGTCAAAAGTGAAATCGAGGAGCTCATCGGCCTGGCCGCCGAATTCGAGGGGCGCATTGAATGGCCCGCCTCGCCGAAGAAAAGGGATTTGTCCGCCGCCATTGCCGAGGCCCGGGACTTGAGTCTTCAGTCCGGAATCTCGCAGGGGCTTGCCGAGGCTGTTGTCAAGCGAGTCAGAGATTTCGAGGGCGCCGACATTCCCGAGCGCGACAAAAAACGCGGCGCCGGTCTCAAGCAGATTTTCGAGGAGTATTACGCCTATCTCGTGAAGACACTTTATGACGAGTTCCGCCAGGAGAAAAGCGCCGACCTCGAGGAAGCCGTGAAAGTCCTCGCCGAACTCGCCGGCCGAAGCTCCGTCATTGATACGAGCTGGGGTAAAATCCAGGAAGGCCTGCTCGAGCAGTTCGGCATCGGGGGCGGTGAAATCTCCGCCTCTTCCCTCGGCGAGCGTTCAGTCCATTCAGGCCTGATCGAGGCGTTTCGCGTGGCGCACGAGGCGGGCGAGCCGAAGCCGGATGAGGCGCGCGTCGCCGAGCTGATCCAGCAAGAGCTCGCGATGCTGGAGGAGATCAAGGAGAGGGCTATCGAGAATCCCGATCAGGCTGACGCAGATCTTGTCGCCTATGCCAGACGCCTGGCCGCGTTCCTGTACGATCATCATACGCTTGTGGACAAGGCGGATTCGGTGATGAAGAAAGCGGTGGAGGTGAGGGAGCATATTAAGAAAATCCAAGCGATACCGGAAGAGAAGCGGCAAGCAAAACTGCGAAAGGCCCGAGAAGCAAAACTGCGAGAGGCCCAGGAAGCAAAACTGCGAAAGGCCCGAGAAGCAAAACTGCGAAAGGCCCGAGAAGTAAAACGGAAAGAAGCCGCTCTGCGTGATTCTGAAGCGTACAAATACCTTCAGGCACAAATCGCGAAGCTTTCGGATAGCGATGGGAGAGTGCGCCGGGCCGCCTCCCGGGCCATCAAAGAAGTGGTGAAAGCGAACCCGAAGCTAGCGGATAAGAGAACGCGAGATAAGCTTTTAGCGAAGCTTTCGGATAGTGATTGGTATGTGCGCGCGGTCGCCTCGGAGGCTATCGGAGAAGTGGTGAAAGCGAACCCGGAGCTTGCGGATAAGACAACGCGAGATAAGCTTTTAGCGAAGCTTTCGGATAGTTTTTGGCAAGTGCGCCAGGACGCCTCTCGTGCCATCGCAGAAGTGGTGAAAGCAAACCCGGAACTTGCGGATAAGAGAACGCGAGATGCGCTTTTAGCGAATCTTTCGGATAAATATGGGGATGGGTTCCATGTGCGCGTGGCCGCCTCTCGTGCCATCGGAGAAGTGGTGAAAGCGAACCCGGAGCTTGCGGATGAGACAACGCGAGATGCGCTTTTAACGAATTTTTCGGCTAGTGATTGGGAAATGCGCCAGGCCGTCTCTCGTGCTATCGGAGCAGTGGTGAAAGCGAACCCGAAGCTTCGGAAGGGAGCAGAGGAGGGAGGCTGGAGAGAAGTGAGTGGCAGTTCGCTGGGAGAGTCCCCTCTCGAGAGGGGTGGCGCGAAGCGCCGGGGTGTGTTACCGCCCCTCCTCAATCCCGTACTGATCGAGGCATTTGACGAGGCCCGCAATCAGGGCAAGCCGAAGCCGGATGAGGCGCGCGTCGCCGAACTCATCGCCCTCGAAATCGCGATGCTGGAGGAGATCAAGGAGAGGGCTGTCGAGAATCCCGATCAGGCTGACGCAGATCTTGTCGCCTATGCCAGACGCCTGGCCGCGTTCCTGCACGATCATCATACGCTTGTGGACAAGGCGGATTCGGTGATGAAGAAAGCGGTGGAGGTGAGGGAGCATATTAAGAAAATCCAGGCGATGCCGGAAGAGAAGCGGCAAGCAAAACTGCGAGAGGTCCAGGAAGCAAAACTGCGAGAGGCCCAGGAAGCAAAACGGAAAGAAGCCGCTCTGCGTGATTCTGAAGCGTACAAAAGCCTTCAGGCAGAAATCGCGAAGCTTTCGGATTCGGATAATGATTGGAATGTGCGCTATCCCGCCTGGAAGGCTATCGGAGCAGTGGTGAAAGCAAACCCGGAACTTGGAGAGACAACGCGAGAGGCGCTTTTAGCGAAGCTTTCGGATAATGATTGGGATGTGCGCTATGCCGCCGCCTGGGCCATCGCAGAAGTGGTGAAAGCGAACCCGGAACTTGTGGATAAGACAACGCGAGATACGCTCTTAGCGATGATGCTTTCGGATGGGCATTGGGATGTGCGCCGTGCCGTCTCTAAGGCTATCGCAGAAGTGGTGAAAGCGAACCCGAAGCTTGCGGATGAGACAACGCGAGATGCGCTTTTAGCGCAGCTTTCGGATAGTGATTGGTGGTCGTCGTCCACGCGCCAGGCCGTCTCTGAGGCTATCGCAGAAGTGGTGAAAGCAAACCCGAAGCTTCGGAAGGGAGCAGAGGAGAGAGGCTGGAGAGACGTGAGCGGCAGTTCGCTGGGAGAGTCCCCTCTCGAGAGGGGTGGCGCGAAGCGCCGGGGTGTGTTACCGCCCCTCCTCAATCCAGTGCTGATCGAGGCATTTGACGAGGCCCGCAATCAGGGCAAGCCGAAGCCGGACGAGGCGCGCGTCGCCGAACTCATCGAACGCGAAATCGCGATGCTGGAGGAGATCAAGGAGAGGGCTATCGAGAATCCCGATCAGGCTGACACAGATCTTGTCGCCTATGCCAGACGCCTGGCCCCGTTCCTGCACGATCATCATACGCTTGTGGACAAGGCGGATTCGGTGATGAAGAAAGCGGTGGAGGTGAGGGATGCCATCAAGGCCTTGCAGTCTCTGCCGGCGGAAGAATTGGCTGCGCGCCGCACGGCTAATAGCGAACAGCAGTTAACCCAAGAGGACTTGAATCTTGCGTTGATCCGCATGATGATCAATTTGAAAGAGGAGCTCACCGGCACTCAATATATAGGAAGAAAAACCTCCGCCGGAGAGCGCATTTTTATGCAGGTGGAGCGTGAAACCGGGTCCATGCACTTTTTTACTCTTAAGGGCGATATTGGAAAGAGCCTTCCGGCTGTTCTGGAATTTATTAAAGCGTTGGATACCGGCAGTCTGAAAAGCTCGGGCCTCCACGAAAGAATTCATATTGAGAAGGACAAAGAACTTCTTGTGATACAACCGGATCTGCCAAAGGATACGAAACCCCTGCCCGTGTCCCCCCTGGGAAGCACGCAATCCGTGACGGAATGGATTAATTCGGCGAATGTGCGCGTTTTGGAGGACAAGCTGGAAGTGGATTACGTGATGACCCGTCATGTTCACAGACGTGAGCCTCAATCGGAGGACGTTTCCTCCCGGCTTGTCGATTCGAATACGCGGCGTGTGGAGATTTCTTATGCGCTCGATGACCTCATGCGTCAAATCGGGGAAGGCGCGAAGGGGCAGGAAAACGCATCGGGCGCTTCGCTGGGCGCGCGTTTACTGAGCCCGGTAATTATCAAGGCATTCGAGGAGGCGCAGCCTAGTGCGAGCGGTCGCGATATCCGCCAAATGATCAGTAACACGCGCTTGATGGGCGACAAAGTTCTTCTCGCGGTGGACGAGGCGATGATCGCCGGCGGCCAGGTAAGCCGGCAAGAGCTCGATTATCTGCTGCGCAATCCGCGAACAATCGTGAGCGTGCGCTGGACGAAGACGCAGTCCATGACGGAGCGGATACGCCTCCTTGCCGAACACGGACTCCCCGTGACCGACCGGAAAAATTTCCGCGCGAATACGGGAATGAGCTTTCAGGATATTGAGTCGCAGATCCGCGCGTTTGCCCAAAAAACCGGAATCGGCAAAGAGCGCGTGGTGCTGGCCACACTCGATGCCCGGTATCAGAATAACGAGATCCTCGTCTTGAACGCCGAAGGCCTTCAGCGCCCGCTTTTTATCGCCCATTACCTCGCCCAAATTGGAGGCCGGCTTGACCAGGATGAGCTGGGCATTCTTGTACCAAGAAACGGCCAGTTCTTTGCGGCCGTTACGGATCTGATTCTCACCTTCACTGGTGAGGCCGTCGCCGCGCGCATGCTTGGAGCGGCGGCATAATAAAAAGGTACGCCTTACTAAATCCTATTCTAGCCCCCTCCTATTTGCATCCCAAAAATCCATCGAGTACCTTTTAGTTAGGGTTAGGCCAAGGCACGAGGTGGGTTATGGCAAATAAGCGTAGTGGTTTGAATCTAAACATTTTTATAAAGATAACAAAAAGATATGGGTGGGTTTTTGCACTTTTTTTCCTCCATTTCTGTATTTTGTCTTCCTATCCTGCAATCGCTCAGCCGGTGACTGGTGCCAAAAAAATCTCACCTGCCGCGATTAATCACCCTGAATTCAAAAAAAATCTGAAACAGCTTTTTGTTCCTGAAAAATCCGGATTCGTCACCGAGGTGTTTGTTCCCGAAAAATCCGCGGAAAAACTTGTTTTTGTCATGCAGGATCCGCACACGAACATCAAAGCCCAATTCAACGAAGCGGACATTTACGATTTTCTGGCCCGCGAATATCAGAATATTTTTCCCGGTAAAAAACCGCTGATCGCGCTGGAAGGCACGCCCGATGTGCGTCTCGACTATTCCACACTGACAAGCCGTCCGGAGGACCCGAGCCGCGAGGAAGTGGCTGATTTTCTGGTGTATGAAGGAAAGCTCAACGGCTCGGAATATTACAAAGTGCGTTACAACCCGGCCGCCGAGATCGCGGGCATTGAGGATATGGCGCTGTACACCGAGAACGTCATGGCCTTCAAAAAAGCGCGCGACATGAAAAGCCAGCTCAGCTTTAGCCTGCGCGATCTTCGGAAAGCCGTGAACGAGCTTAAGCGGCGCGTCTATTCTTATTTCCTCAAAAAGCTTGATGAAACCATTCAAAGCTTTGATTCTCATCCCGAGCGCATCAAAGAGCATTTCGCAAGCCTCGAGGGCCTCGCCAAGGTGAAAAATATTTCTCTCGGCGATTATCCTGCCTACGCCACGATGAAAAAACTCATGGACGAGGAGAACAAAATCGCGCGGGCGAAGCTCAAAGAGGAGCTTGCGGCCCTCGGCATTTTTCAAATGCCGTTTTCGTTTGAGTCGAAGCAGGAGGGGCGGAAATTCACCGAACAGCTGACGGAAGCGTTGGACCGCGCGCCCGGCGCGGAAGGCACCTATCCCGAATCACGCCGCTATCTCGATTATCTGAATGCCACTCTTTCAATCGATGCCGAAAGTTTTTTTGGTGACCTGGAGAAAATTTACTCGGCTCTTTTTGATGTGTTTGCGGAGAGTCAGCGGGAAAAGGACACGGCCGAGCGAGACCGGAGCCTGCGGCTCGTCGAGAAGCTGTGGGATCTGGAGATGACGGATGAGGAATATCTTTATTTCAAATCGCGCCGCGAGGAACTGACCGATCCCGCCTACTGGAAAAAGCTGAACAAATATTCCGCCGACTTCCTAATCGATTACCGGGTCAAAGACAATATTTATGAAGTGATGCTAGTGCTCAAGGAATCGGAACACTTCTACGAAACGGCCTTCGCGCGCAATCAGGCCCTCTTTAATAATTTGATGAGGCAGATGACGGACCGCGGCGCCTCCGCCGCATTTCTCGTCACGGGCGGTTTTCACGCGCGCGGACTCGCCGAGCTTTTCCGTCAAAACGGCATCGCCTACGCGCTCATCGTCCCTCAAATCGACCTGGAACAGGACACCTCGCTTTACTGGAAAACGCTGTCCGGTGAAACCATGTCGGTGGAAAAAATCATCCGCTATTTTACCACCATGCCCGCGAGCGCCTATGCCGAAGGATCTCCGACGGGGACTTATTCCGCGCTGCTGCGTTTTACCCGTTTAGCCGAAAATCCCGAGGCCGCACGGGAATACTCGGCAACTCAAAATACGGATATTCAAAACGTGCTGAACGCGGCTCAAATTACGGTGGGGGGAACAAATTTTACACTGGAAAATCCGGCAGGCGACACGGTTACGCTGAATGTGAGAACAAATGTTGTTGAGGAAGATACCGTACGTGATTTAATGCGCCCGGGTGAATCAGACGTGCTTCGCGCCGCGCATCCTATCCGGGCCGGGCCGGATACCGGCAAATTTTTGTTTGTGAATATTACCTCCTCCGTACTTCCGAATCAGGCCCCTTTACGGATTACGTCCGCGCTCGCCGAAAAGATTACCAATCAGCTTGGCGGCATAATTATCTCCAGCACTCAAACGTCTTCTTCTTTTCTCGCTGAAAATCCGGAAAGCCTTTTCAACGTGCAGGTTTTCTTTCCGGAACAGTCCGCCGAATTTCAGCAGACTCTGGTAAAGAATCCCCGCGGAAAGGCCGGAAGCGTTTCGCTGGTGGCGGAAGGAGTGCCTCAGACTGTCACCGTGATCAAAACGCCTCTCATTCAAGCGGACGATATCAGCGACACAAGCCGCCCGATTGTGGACGGAGTGCAAATTGAAAAAGCGCCCGAACTTTCTGCCGGTGAAGTCGAAAGCATTTTAGCTCAGGTGATAGAGCAGCTGCCCGAAACAGTTAGCGGCCAGTCACTCGGGAAATTTACGGTTGGTGAGAAGCTGGGTGAGGGTGGTTTTGGTGTTGTTTTCAAGGCAACGAATGATCAAGGAAAGCACTTTGCGATTAAGATTTCAAGCAGGCCTTTGGATGAAAACAGACAGGAGAAATGGACGCGTGAGGCGCTTCTTCTGAAATCCGTTTCAGATAAAACTTCCGCCGTTCAAAATAATGTCCCAAAGTACCTCGATCACGGATTTCTTCCCGAGCTCAAAATTGGAAACCGCACTCTCAAAAATGTGGCTTACTTGGCCATGGAGCTTTTGGAAGGCGACACGATTCAGAAACGCTTCGTTGCCAACGCAAGACAAAGTCCTGATTTTTCAAGGCGTTTTGTGATGGACGTTCTTGAAACAGTTCAAAAAGCTGCCGACTCGCTCGGGAAACTTCATGCCCGGGGCATCGTTCACCGGGATATCAAAACGGAAAATCTGTTTCTGGCCAATGACCGCAGCGTGAAAATTCTGGATTTCGGTTTAGCGCTGGATCTAACAACGGAAGAGGGACAGGCGGCTTTGCGGGCAAGCGGGGGGGTAGGAACCGCCGGGTTTATGGCTCCTGAAACCCTGAATCCCGACAAAAGTAGATTCGGGAAAATCGGTGCCCCAACGGACATCTTCGCTCTGGGGACAACTCTTTATTATCTTTTAAGCGGTAAATTCCCGATCGATCTTGAAAGGGATGATTTCTTTAACGTCATGTTTAACCTGGAAAAGCATAAGGAACATACCGATTTTGAAAAATTCAAGAATCGAATCCGGGACAATCTGCAAGAGGAGCGCTTAGAAATCAATCTTCCGGAAAGATTATTGAAAGTTCTGCACAAATCGCTGGCACCTCGCACAGAAGACAGATATCCCGATGGAGAGGCATTTGCAAAAGACCTCAAGCGTGTACTGGAAGAGATGATAGATGTGCTTAATGACAACCCCGCCGCTTTCGACGTGGAATTTGCAAAAACAAGGGAGATGGCAGCTTTTGAAAAAACCAGGGAGGAAGCCCCTCCATTAAGCGGGGCGGAAATGCGGACACAGGATTTTCCTTCTTTAGATTTTCCGTCCCTGAAGCCGGCGGCGGGGTTGGAGCAGAAAAAATCCCCTGTTCAAGAAGGTGTTTTTAGTATTCCTCTTCTTAGTTCGGAGGATAGCGCAGCCTTCTTCGACACCCTCGAAAACAGTGAGTCCGTCGACGGCGCTTCCCTCGGGCGTCTGAAGGATATCCTTGACCGGTCTGTGCGATTAAAGAGGCTCGGCGAGGGGGGATTTGGAACGGTGTATCTGGCCACGACTAAGGACGGAAGGCGCATCGCGGTCAAAATACCTTCTAAAAAAACGATCAAGACTTACGACACTCGGGAAGAAGCGGCCGCGGCGGATGAAAAGCTTATGGAAAATTTTAAGCGGGACAGGATACTGCTTAAAGAAGCTCAGGTCAGTGATCACGTTGTGCGTTATTTCGGCATGTCTATTTTTAAAAAAAAAGATGAAAAGGACATGGAACGCAAATTACCCGTGCTGGTTATGGAGCTTTTGGAAGACGGCGAAACATTGGGACAGAAATATGTGAGACAACCTCCTTCCTATCAGGACAAGCCGCTTTTCGAACGGCTTGCCGATATTTATTCCACGGCCGTTGCTTTGGACGATTACCATGAAAAAACCGGACAGATCAACGCGGATATAAAACCCGAAAATATTTTTATCGGCAAAGACGGGATCGCCCGGCTTTTCGATCTGAGCCTGGCATTTAGGGAAAACGATATTGCATTAAACGAAGAAGAAATCAGAAATGGAAAAATTAACTCAAAAACGATGCGCGGAACTCCCATGTATGTGGCACCCGAAATGGCGAAAGGGGTTAAAAGCGCGGACCAGCGCAGCGACATTTTTTCGCTGGGGGTGACGGCCTTCGGAATCCTGACGGCAAGGCATCCCCATGATTTCCGCAACGATGAGAATTTCTACCACCGAGTCAGCAAGCTTAAATCCTCCGATCTGCAGACATTTGACAGGGCTCTTTCAAAATCCAATTTGCCGGAAGACGCCGTTCCCGAAGCGGTTCAACGCATCATCTACAAGGCGCTGGAGGCGGATCCCAGTGCCCGGTATCAAACGGCGGGAGAATTCGCGCGCGATTTGGGAAGGGTCGTGGTGGACCTCATGATTGATGACGCGCTCAAACGTGTGACCGGAAGAGACATAACGTGGCAACAACATTATGGCAAGCTTAGAGAGATAGAGAAGCAGAATGATTTTCAGAGAGAGTTTCGCCGCCTTCTGAACAATAGCGCAGTACCCCCAAAAATGATTGAAAGCGACGAAATGCAGATTCTCAGCGGGCTGGCTTACGATGTTATGGCCGCTCAAGAAGCTGGTTTGGCGGATTTGCGCATTTTTGAAAAAAGATTCAGCGCCATAGAGGGCCGATCGCTTGGCGCCGCTGAAATCGAAGAGGCCGCTCCGGAAGATCTCGGTGTTGCATTTCCCGGCCGGGTGTTTGACCCCGCATCTGAAACAGAAGTGCGCCGCGTGCTTGAGGCGGAAGGGCTGGATCCCGCCCTCGCTCCGTCAATTCAGGCGGTCGGAAACTCCCTCGGAGCCAAGAAGGCAGTTATTCCGGGCTTCAAGGAAGTAAAGACTCTGGGAGAAGGTACTTTTGGACTAGCGGTTCTAATGCAAGATAGAGCTAACAATCTGGTCGTTGTGAAATTTCTCAAGAATGTTGCGAATAGTGAACATCGAAAACTTTTCTCGCGAGAGGTGGATGCATTAAAACGCTTGACAAATGCCGGCGTGAAGAACATCCCACAGTTTAGGGGGGCGTTTGATGCAAGGGGAAAACCTGCAATGGGATATCCTGTGGCTTATGCCATGGAGTATGTGGAAGGAACAGATTTAATGAGTTATGTAAGCAGTATCAATATTTCAAATCAATCGAAGGAGCAAATATATGATTTTCTTAGGGAACAGTTGGATATTTTTGGCCTAAAAGTAGCCGCGGCCCTTTCTCAGATTCACTCAACACCGAGTTTGCCGCGTCCAGAGGACGGAAAATTATTTAGAGGAATTCATAATGATATCAAGCCGGAGAATATGCTTATAACCAAAGATAAAAGCAGAATAATTATTTTGGACCCGGGGCTTATTACCTCAGAAAACGAAGATATGCGGCATATTTATGGCACGCCAGTTTATATGAGCCCCGAAAAGTTGGGCGTTTCCATGAAATATAATGACAAGGAGATGCAAGAGTATTTTGACAATAAACTTTTTAATAAAAATTCGCGCATGGCAGATCGTTTTGCCCTTGGGGTTTCGCTCTACAAGGCTTTGACAGGACATTATCCTGTTGACGCTCCTACGTTTGAGCAGCTTGGAGAAAAGTGGCGGGAGGTGTTGGACGGAAAAATTGCGATTACTCCTCCCAGCGTTCATTTAGCCAACAAGGGGCTTGAGCTTCCAAAAGCACTTGCAGACCGGATAGATAATCTCCTGCTTCGCTTAGTGCATCCGAATCCCTTTGAGAGGGTTCAAAATTTAAAAAACCTTGAAGAAGAAACCCGGTCGTTACTCAATTATATGGAGAAATTTAAGCCGCTGATTGTCGCTTCAATCAAAACTAATTTTGCTCAGCCGGTTCAGCTGTTTGAGGACGTAGAGATAATAGATTCAAAGGCCGAAACAGTGCCTCCGAGCGACTTGGAGCCTGAACCCGCACGTTTGGGTCAGGAAGGCCTGCGTGAAATCGGAAAGAAGCTTCAAGAGAGAAAGCGCAAGACACTGCAGCTACAACCGGACGTAATCGATAAAATCAGAGCGGTTTTCACCGCGGCTAAAGAAAAAATATTTGGCAAACCGGACATGCCTCTCCAGAAGGCGGATAAAAAGCAGCGGGGGGGATTTATAACACAGGTCCTGCCAAAAGGGGTGGAAATAGAACAGTCAGCCGGCGCGTCTCTGGGGCAAGCGATGGCGTTTGAACTTTATAAGGAACTCAGCGGAGGGCTGCTGGACGCTGCTCAAATTCCGGAAGGAGCTCAAGCGGTTCCTTTGAATGTGATTGATCCGAAGTTGCAGGGCCCTTTAAATGAGTTTGTCATGCGCGGTGTTTACGGGGAGTTTCCGAGCGTCCGAGAAATGAACCGTGAATTTTCCGAGAGGATTTTGCCGTCGCTTCAAGCTTCCGACGGAATCGAGTTTGCGGCGGAGGGTGCGGCTGCTCCGTCCGCCGGAGCGCCGGAAATTTCACTTGCCGGCGTGGATCCGAAGGCCATGCAAATCTACGAAGGTGTTTCCGCTTTTCAGGGCGAGAATGCCGGCGTGGTGTTCGTACGTTACAACAAAGAGCTCCTGGACCGTATGCTTGATTCCGAATCCAAAACGGCATTTGATTCAAATAGAGCCGGCATTGTGTTTCTTGTAGCGGATTCGAAACAATTCAATGAGCTAAAGAAAGATTTTCCGCCCGCAGCACAGCAAAAGGGAATCGCAATCGCGCTTTATCCGAAACTGGCTCAAGCGGACGCAGGGGAAGGGCTTGGAAATCTGGCGCGGTCGGACATTCAGAATGTAATTTCCCGGCGCGCCGCGGATTTGATACAGAGTCTTTTGCGCAATGCGGCTGTCACCGAGATGAATTTGGACAATGTGGCGATTGTCAGCGCCGCTTTTTCCGATAAAGTCGGCGATGAACCCAAACGGCTCCGTTACAATGCTGAAGAATTTGAAACAAATCCGGAATATGCGGCTGCGCATTCGCTCGGAGCTGCTTACCTGGCGTTGGGATTAAGTCCAGACGGCCTGTTCGACAAGGATCCGCAAACCGGGGATTTTATTCTGTCGCGATCGGTTATTGACGGATTGATTGCGGTGATGAAGTCCAAACGCATGGTGGCGGTGATGGCGTAATCTTTTTGATGAAAATCCGGGGTGGGGCTTGTGCCAAGAGCCATATAACCCATCGAGCTTCACTCCGGATTTTTCACCGGATGGTGTATAATTCCTTTCATGATTTCCATCGTTCAATCCACAGTCACGAGGCAGATCAAGGATTTCGCGCGCGAGGCGGGCTTTCATGCCGCCGGTGTGGTCCGTTATGAAAAGCTTGAGGACGCCGAGCGGCGGTTTCTGGCCTGGCGCGATAAGGGTTATTCAGGCGAGATGAGTTTTATCAACCGCTATGAAGAACGGCGCGACGCGTTTTTTGCGGAAACGTCCGGCTGGGCGAAAAGCATCATCGTCCTCGGCGTGAATTATTATCAGGAGGAAAAAAAGGGGTCATCAAAAAAGGGGTCAGACCCCTTTTGGAACAAAAGGGGTCTGACCCCTTTTTTGATGACCCCTTTTTTGACTCTTGGCAAAGTCGCCCGTTATGCCTGGGGCGCCGATTATCATAAGGTGATTCGCGCGCGGCACGGAGCGCTGATCGAAAAAATAAAATCCGGAATTGCTGCGCAGGCGCGCTTTCTCTCTTCCATCGACACGCGCCCGCTTTTTGAGCGCGAGCTTGCCCAGCGTGCCGGGCTCGGATTCATCGGAAAACAGAATCAGCTGCTGAGCCTGGAATTCGGCCCCTGGCTTTTCCTTTCGGAAATCATCACTGATCTTGAGCTGGAAGAGGACAAGCCGCACCGGGGCGACTGCGGCACCTGCCGGCTTTGCATCGACGCCTGCCCGACAGGCGCGATCGTGAGTCCGCGCGAGCTGGACGCGTCAAAATGCATCGCGTATCTGACGGTCGAAAATCCCGGTGAAATTCCGCCGGACCTCGCGCCGAAAATGAAAAATTGGTTTTTTGGATGCGACGATTGCCTTACAATCTGTCCGTATACGGCCAAATCGAAAGAGACCGACTGGCCGGAGTTCCGAGCCGGGGAGGGGGAAAATCCCCAATGGGTGAATTTGGATGAAATTCTTTCCATTAAATCCCAGGGCGAGTTTAGACGTAAATTTAAGGATAGCGCTATCTCCCGCATTAATAAGAAACAGGCGGTGAGAAATGCGAAAAGAGTGCTGAGTGCTGGGTCCTGAGTGCTGAGTGCTGAGTCCTGAGTGCTGGGTCCTGAGTCCTGAGTGCTGAGTGCTGAGAAAAATATGGTTACAATCACAAGATTCGAAGATTTAATAGCATGGCAAAAAGCGAGAGAATTGACACGCATCATTTATGCTGCTGCGAAAAAAGGGGTCTTCGCGAAAGATTTCGGTTTATCCGGACAAATTCAGCGAGCATCTGTTTCCATCATGTCAAATATTGCGGAAGGATTTGAAAGATCACGATTGGGAGAATTCCATCAATACCTTTCCATAGCGAAAGCTTCATGCGCAGAGGTAAGATCTCAATTATATGTTGCGTTAGATGTTGGATATTTGAGCAAAGACGAATTTGAAAAAATTTTAAACACCGCCGAAGAAGTTGCCAGAATTATCGGGGGATTGCGGGCAGCTGTCAGTAAAGAAAAGGCAATTTCGGGAAAAGTATCAGAAAATGACCCTGAGTTTTTTTCTCAGCACTCAGGACCCAGCACTCAGGACTCAGGACTCAGCACTCAGGACTAAACTTATGCTCCAAATATTCTCTCTCGATAAAGACGGCAAACTGAAGCGCTCGGAGAACCCCGCGGATATTCCCGCGTTGCTTGCGGACACAAAAAGTGTGTTCTGGGTAGACATTGAGGATTTGACCCAGCGCGAAATCGACGTACTCACCAATGTGTTTCAATTCCATCCGCTGGCGATTGACGACTGCGTCAAATCGAATTCCTATCCTAAAATCGACGATTTCGAAAAATATTTATTTTTGATTTTTCATGCCGTGAATTTTTCCGGTCCCACCAATGAGTTTACCTCGATTGAAGTCGATATTTTTCTCGGGCCCAATTATCTGGTGACCATCCATCAGGGGCCGGTGCGTTCCATTGATATTCAGCGCGAGAAATGCGAGCGCAACCCCGCGCTTTATCTGGGGAAAAACCCCGATTTTCTGCTGCACGCGGTGCTGTCCCAGCTTGCGGATAATTATATTCCGATTCTTGCCGACATTGACGACAACATGGAGGAGCTGGAGGATTTGATTTTGCTCGAGCCTTCGAAGGAAGTGATGCATCAAATTTTTAAAATGCGCAAAGTGGTGCTTCAGATACGCCGCCTGCTCGGCCCCCAGCGCGACACGATTTATCAGCTTTCGCGGGGCACGTATCCGGAAATTTCGAAAAAAAGCCTGATTTATTACCGCGATATTTACGATCACATGTTCCGCGTGCACGAAATGGCGGAAATGTACCGCGATTTGGTGGCGGGCATACTCGATTTATATGTGTCCGTAATCACGCATCAGCAGTCCGAGCAGTCGCATCAAACGAACCGGGTGATGAAAACGCTCACGATCATGGCCACGATTTTTCTTCCGCTTACGGTGATTACGGGAGTTTACGGCATGAATTTCCATTTTATGCCGGAGCTTCACTGGAAATTCGGATATTTGTGGGTGCTTGGCCTGATGGTCGCCGTCGCCGGGTTTTTGGTGGGGTTCTTCAAGTATAAGAGGTGGATTTAGGTTGGTAGCGGCGAATTTATTCGCTAAAAACAGCGGCTGAAGCCGCCACTACGAACGAGGGAATGAAGTTGTTAGTTGGTAGCGGCGAATTTATTCGCTAAAAACAGCGGCTGAAGCCGCCACTACGAACGGGCGAACGAGGGAATGAAGTTGTTAGTTGGTAGTGGCGAATTTATTCGCT
>Ga0187892_10005983_pt1 | contig 18541 bp, 12 predicted proteins | sample MA1701073metaG_FD_139345 | JGI IMG/M metagenome (GOLD analysis project Ga0187892, IMG submission 139345) | Bio-ooze microbial communities from a basaltic lava cave in the Kipuka Kanohina Cave System on the Island of Hawaii, USA - MA170107-3 metaG ...
AGGCACCATTGGCGGACCGGTCTCGGTCCCCGGATGCATCCGCTCGTGATTCTACGCGGCCGCAACACGAGCACCCAGTTTCTTCCCGAGGGGTCGCGATACCATCGCGTACCCCTTGCTAACTAGTTCCTGTTGAGCAAACCCGTCGAGGCGCTGAGTCGCCGAGAAAAACCGAGAGAAAGTACAACGCGGATCCCCGATTCTCCGGCATAATCGTGGTTGCGACACTCACGACAAACCGGAGGAGGATCCGCGTTGCGTCCGAAACGTTCTTCTCAGCGAGGCCTCGATTTTTCGAAGTCCCACCTCAAGCTCACCAACGAATACTACGCCAGGTACGAGGCGGTGTCTACCGTTTTGGATCAGGCCCCGAGATTGGTGGACTTGGTCCATTTGGACCTGGAGAAGGCGCTGGAGTCGGTCAACCGTGACCGGCGCGGCCGCCGTCCGGAGTACACCACAGACCAGGTATTGCGGATCCTGATTTGCCAAGTGCTGGAAGGGGCGTCGTTGCGCGGGATCGTCGTGCGCATCGACGACAGCAACATCCTGCGGCGTTTCACTCGGATCGACAACGGTCCGATGATGGACTACACGACCTTGTGTAGGCTGAAGAATGCCATTCGCCCCGAGACGTGGAAAGCCGTTAACCGCTGCTTGGCAGAACACGCGGTTCGGTGCGAGCTGATCGATGGTGCCAAGTTGCGTCTTGACACCACGGCCGTGGAAACGAACATTCACTGGCCGACGGATTCCACGTTGCTGTGGGACGTGTACCGCACCCTGGATCGGTTGATCCGGCAGGCGCGGGAAATCGATCCGGCGGCGGTGGGTCCGCGGCGACTTCAGGCTCGACGAGCGAAGCGACTGCAGCTGAAGATCAACCGTCGAGCAGCCAACAAGGGTCGTTCGGCCGAGCAGCTCAAACCCCTGTATACACAGCTGATTCGGATGGTCGAGGAACTGTTCGATTGGGCACGATCCGTCCGCGACCAACTGGCGAATGGCCGGAGCTTCGCCAGCGTCTTGGACATGGCCAAGGCCGGTGCGATCGTCCAAGAGATCGATCACTACATCGTGCTGGGTCAACGCGTCGTCGACCAGGCACGACGACGAGTCCTTGAGCGTGAACGTGTTCCGAACGACGAGAAACTGTTCAGCATCTTCGAGCCGCACACGGAACTACTCAAACGTGGCAAGGCAGGAAAAGACGTGGAGTTTGGTCACATGATTCAGCTCCAGCAGGTCGATGGCAGATTCATCGCGGACTACGACGTCTTCGACAAGCGACCCGTTGAGCATGCGCTGCTCCAGCACGCCCTGAAGAGCCACAAACAGTTGTTCGGCGACTACCCCGACATGCTGGCTGCCGACAAGGGCTACTACGAGAGCATGGCCGCGGTGGAGCGACTGGAAAGCAAAATCACCGTGGTCGCCATCGCCAAGAAAGGACGGCGGACAGACGAGGAAACCGAGCGAGAGCACGATCCGCTGTTTCGCCTGGCGCAACGATTCCGCGCCGGTGTTGAAGGAACGATCTCGTTCCTCAAGCGAATGCTGCGCTTGGCTCGATGCTTCAACAAAGGTTGGGAGCACTTCGTGTCGACCATCGGTCAAACGATCCTCGCGCACAACTTACTCACCTTGGCGCGCTGCTGAACCCCTACGATAAGGACTTTCGGGCCCGGCCAGACCCCGGGATCGGCGGAACTCGCACGGCCGAGGCCAGGCCGAAGCCAGACAACGACCGATCCGTGCAAATACTGCGATTCGCAGCGTAGAATGAGTCCACGGATCTCATCGGCGACGCTGCGGCACGGGCAAACCGGTCTGCGGGCCGCCGAGGAACCGTGTTATTCAACAGGAACTAACTAGAAGTCGCGGGAACTATGATATGGGATCTCCGAGGTCTGTGTAAGACGGGGGGCGGGGGCGGAACTTGCTGTAAGTACTCTCCTGGCTGATGTTGCGGGCTCGCGGCGGCCTTCTGCATATGCTGCGAAGTCGTCCGCCGCCATCCGGTCTTCCCCCTCAGGAGGCGGGCTGGCGCAGCGCGTGCAGGGCGAGCCAGCCCAGCCCGACGACGGCCAGCACCAGGGCGGACCACAGAACGGCGGGGTTGCGCTCGGACCACGGCTCCGAGCTGACCCAGGCCGCGTTCTCGAATTCCGCGCCGGGCGCGACGGCGACGGCCGCCGCGCGCTCGGCGGCGGTCGTCAAACGGGCCAGCTCGTAACGCGGCGCCGCGGCCCGCCCGTTTCCGTAGAGCAGTCGGTGCGAGGGGCCCGCGGCCGACGGGCGGAAGACCACGTGGCGCGGCGTTCCGCGCAGCTCGACTTTCAGGTCCTCGATCGGCGGGTCGTCGCGGTCGAAGACCGTCACGCGCCAGAACCTGCCACGCGACTCTCCGAAGCGGATCTCGAGATGCTCGCGAACTTCGAGCCGATCGTCGCTCCCCGCCTCTCGCGGCGCGTAGCGGTAGATGTCGCCGTCGCCCGCTGGCCGCCACAGATCCCCGTCGTCGCTGGCCTCGATCCTGGCCGGTCGGTGGAACTCGCCCCGCCCGCTGCCGAACCGCGCCGCGGAGGCGGGGACGCCGCCGCAGCCGAAGTCGACGAGCCAGCGGCTCTCGCCGCGCGGCGCATCGGCTTCCCGCTCGAGGCGGCCCGGCAGGGAGACGAGTTCGGGTTCCTCGACCTGCTCTCCGGCCACGCTCACCCGCCGCACCTCGAGCTTCTCGTCCGCCGCGAGCAGGCGCAGCCGCAGCCAGCGCGCCTGCGTCGCGGGGTACGAGACGATTCCCGAGCCAGAGAGGCCCTCCTTGCCGAAGCGGTAGACGGGCCCGCGCTCGCGCACGATGCGCCACGTCGCGCGGTCGTCGCTGGCGGCGATCTCGGCCCAGGTGAAAAAATCGCGCTCGGCGATCTCGACCTCCAGTGTGTTGTGCGGCGCAGCTCCCGCCCCCAGGTCGGCGACGGCCTGGGTGTAGCCGCCGGGAACGAAGCCGATCTCGCTCAGCTCGGTGTCGCGCCAGATCCGGGAGCGCTGTCCCAGGCGGGCGTGGAGCACGTAGGGCACCTCGCTCCCCGCGGCGTCGATCAGGCGCAGGTCGTCCAGGCTTCCCGCGGCCTGGCCCCAGACTTCGAGCGGGAGCGTCACGCTGGCCCACGTCACCGCCTCCGGCGCGGCCAGCGGCCGACCGTACCGCCAGTGCTTCCAGGCGGCGGGAAGCTCGGCGCTCCAGGCCGCGACGGCGGCACAGGCCGCGCACGTCGCCGGCAGCAGCCACCTCACGAGCCACCTGCTTCGCGACCGCCGAACAGCTTGCGCTGGTACAGGAACGACACCACGAGCAAGACGACCCCCAGCACGAAGAAGGACAGGATGCGGTAGATGCGCTCGAGGAACGACAGGTCGAAGACGAACACCTTGAAGATCGCCAGGCCGAGCAGCGCCAGCCCCTGCCAGCGCAGCGCGGCCGATGCGCGGCGCACGCCGGTGACGATCAGGACCGTCGCGTACCCGATCCACACCAGCGACAGCCCCATCTGCTGGGCCAGCTCGTGGTCGATGCCGAAGCGGACGCGCCCGCAGTAGTCCCAGACCTCGAGCGACAGGGCCCAGACGGCGAGCACGTTGACGCCGACCGCGAGCGCGGCGAAGACCCGGCGCTCGTCGGCCGGCAGGCGCTCGCGATGCCCTTGGGCCATGAGCGCCGCCGCGGCAAAGGCGGCGATCGCGCTCGCGAAGGCGCCGAAGCGCGCGTTGAAGATGGCCTGCGGCGCTCCGACGTCGAGCGGCAGGAGCCGCACCACGACGAGCACGAACAAGACGTGGCCGGTCCAGCGCAGCCAGCGGTTGTCCGACCGGAATCCGTTCCAGACCAAGAGCGCCCCTTCGGCGGACCAGGCGATCGTGATCCACTCGCCCTCCAGGCGGACAGGGATGGCGACGGTGACGAACATCAGGGCCAGCCCGCCGTACAACAGGCGGACCCCAGACGATGGCCCCGCGGACGGGCGCGGCAGCGCCAGCAGCGCCACGAGGTGCGCCGCCGCGAGACCGAGCACGGCGGCGGTCAAGCCCCAGCGGTGCTCGCGGTACAGCATGACGTGCAGCGCGGACATGAACCACGCGGCGTTCGCCAGCACGACCGCGGACTGCTCGGGGAACAGCTGCCGCGCACGCCAGGCGTGGAGCACGGCGATCGCCGCGAACTCCGCGAAGAAGAGCGAGGAGAAGGCCAGCGTCCGGCCGAGTTTCTCGGGCCCGTAGAAGCCGGAGTACCAGGCCGCGAAGTAGAACACCGTTGCGGCCAACGCGAAGGGCTCGAGCCAGCGCCAGGCGCGCGCGCGGGCCAGGATCAACAGGCCGCCGTCGAGCACGGCCAGGTACGTGAACAGCACGACGTGCCGGTCGACGCCGGTGCTCAGAACTCCGGGAGTCATCATGCCCCCGGCGAGCGCGAGCAGCGCGATGCGCTGGGAGTCGCGGCCGACGGCGATTGCCGCAAACGCCGCGGTGACCAGGACCATCCCGGCGAACGCCGCCGCCTGCGGGATCAGGTCGAAGGTCCACGCTTCATAGAGCGAGAGGTACAGGACGCCGGCGCCCGCCGCCGCGATGCCTTCGGAGAAGTAGACGAAGCCCCGGCCGAGCAGCCACTGGCTGTAGACCACGAGCGCGACGCCTGCGACGAGCCCCAGCGCCACGCGCCCCGCGGGGCCGATCCACTGGTTGTCGAAGGCGTACTTGAGAAAGAAGGCGACCGCGAGCAGCAGCGCGACGATCCCGACGCGCAGCAGCCAGCGCCCGCCGATCATGGTCTCGAGGTCGACGGCGGGCGCGCGCCGGCGCGCGGGCGGGGGCGGCGCGGCGGCCTCGTGGGGTGCCTGCGCGGGGCGCGGCACGGGCGCGGGTGGCGCCGCTGCCACCGCCGGCCCGGCGTCGGCCGAACCTGGCCCGCGCTCGAGGTTCGAGAGCCGCTGCTCGAGGCGGCGAACCCGGCTGGCCAACTCCGCCCCTTCCGCCCGCGCCCGTTCGAGCCTGTGCACCCGGACGAGCGCCACGATGGCCAGGATCGGCGCCACGGCGAGGGCGCCGAGCACGAGGATGGCAAGGAAGGCCACGAGGTGCCGAGAGTACGCCCCTTCCGCGCGGAGTTCAACGGGGTGCCCCGGGGCGTCGGGCCAGGATCGCGGGAGAGCCGGCGTTGTCACGGTCGCCATCCGTCTCTCGCAATTCATCGCGTACTTCGATATCCTCGGTCGGCGCGAGAAGAGGATGTGAAGCAAGGACGGAGCCGAGGCATGAGCATGAGCGACGAGAAACGGGACGCCCTGCGCGTGCTGGCCGGCCTCGAGAACGGCACGCTCCCTCCGGGGCAGGCGGCCATCGTCGCGCAGGACCTCGACCCCGTGTTGATCTACGTGATCGTCGCCTTCTTGCGAGCGGTCCATCCGGCTTCGGATCCCGCGGCCTCGAGCGTGCTGGAACGTGTCGTGCGCCTGATGTCCAGCGGTCCGGCGCTCGTCCGCAAGCACGCCGAGGGTGAGCGCGATCCGGTCTCCCGCTGGTTCGAGAGCGAGTACGGCTACGGGGATTTCCGTGGCCGCGGCCCCGAGCTCATCGAGCTGATCGTCGACAAGCTCGACAGCTGACCCCGGAATCCCGGGGTCGGCGAACACCCCCGCCGCGACGGACCGCCAATCCGTCGAGCTGACGGGCCAAGCCGAGCAGCCACCACGATCACGGCCGGAGGTTCGCTGCTCAGCGGGCGGGGCGCGGCGCTCCTTCGGACGCCGGCGTCGGGGCCGGGGCCGCTGGCGGGCTAGCGCCGATGGCCACGAGGTGCTCCTTGGTGCGGAAGAAGAGCTGCCCCGCGGAGATGGCCGGGGTGGCAAGCGCCGGCGCCCCCAACTCGTTGGTCGCGAGCAGCTCGAAGGCCGGGCCGGCCTTGACCACGAAGACGTCACCGCTCTCCGCCGTGGCGTAGATCTTGTCGTCGCCCGCGACGAGCGAGGCCGTGAAGCTGCTGGTCCCCGAGCCGAGACGCTGCTGATAGCGCTGCGCGCCGCTGTTCGCGTCGTAGGCCGTCAGCACCCCGTTGTCGCGCAGGACGTAGAGCTGGTCGCCGTAGACCACGGTCGTCGGCATGTACGAGCCGCCGCCGCGCTTGCTCCAGAGGACGTGCTCGCTCGACGTGGCTTCGCCCTGGAGCGTGATGTCGCCCGAGGCCGAGGCCTTGATGGCCAGGATCGGCGAGCGATTGCCGTGCGAGCTGGTGAGGTAGACGTTCCCGTGCGCGACGTAGGGTGTCGGGATCGGAATGTCCCCGCCGGCGTCCATGCGCCACAGCTCCCGGCCCGTCGCCAGGTCGTAGCCGCCGATGTGGCGGAAGCCGTTGACCAGGACCTGGGCCCGGTCGCCCTCGACGTGAACGGTCGGCGATCCCCAGGTCGGCACGTCGTCGCGCTTCGTCCGCCACAGCTCTTTGCCGGTCGCGGCGTCGAGGGCGGCGAGGAACGAGTTCCCGACGACGTCGGCCAGGACGATCACCCGCCCTTCGTGGATCACAGGGGAGCTGCCGAAGCCCCAGTGCGCCTCCGGCACCACGTAATAAGATGATAGGAGCTTGCCCAGATCGGCTCGCCACTTCAGCGTCCCGTCGAAATCGTAGGCGTAGAGCCCTTCCGAGCCGAAGAAGGCGACCACCTGCTTGCCGTCCGTCGCCGGGGTGGGGTTGGCGTGGCTCGACTTCGTGTGGCGCTTGATCTGCGGCACTCCCTCGTGGGCCGTGCGCTGCCAGACGATCTGGCCCGTCTTGCGGTCGAGGCGGAAGACGCGGTAGGCGTGGACGGAATCGTCGGAAACGGGCTCGATGTCGCCGTAGAGCCCGATGCGCAGTTTCTCGTTCTTGCCGCCCACGGCCGAGGTCAAGAAGATCGCGTCGCCCCAGATCGCCGGCCCGGAGTGGCCCAGCCCGGGGATCGGGGTCTTCCACTTCAGGTTGCGGCCACCCTCCACGTCCCAGGTGACGGGCAGCGCGTGACCGTCCGCCACGCCGCGCGCCCCGGAGCCGCGGAATTGGGGCCAGGGGTCGTCGGCCGCGCCGGCGGCGGGCGCGACGCCCAGGCCAAGCGCGAGAACTCCGGCTGCGCAACCCATCGATTTCCAGGCCATTGCTCCGTGCCTCCTGCGCTCCCGCCGTCCGGCAGACGGCCTTCATCATACGACGCCCGTGGCCTGGGCTCCGCGGCGCGGGGTGGCCCCCGAGGGTTTTCGGGGACCCTCGATTCCGATTGCGGTAGATTGTGGGGGGAGTCCCGCCGATGACGCGAATCCGTGGTTGGGCCGTTGCCGTGGTGCTCGCCGCCGGAGCCGCCCCGGGAACGGCCTTTCCGCGGGCCTCCGACCCCGGCATCCCCTCGCCGGAGCTGCGGGACTCCGTGGTGCGTCACGCCCGGCCTTGGTCCGAGCCGGTCGCCTCCCGCTCGCCCGCGGAAACAGCGCTGCGGGGCGTGCAGGATGCCTTCGACGTCACCCACTATCTCCTCGATCTCGAGTTCAAGCCCCCCGCGGTCTCGGGCCAGCCCGGCACGGTCGTGGGGCGCGTGACGGTCACGGCCTCGAGCCTCGTCGCGAGCTTGCAGCAGCTCGTGCTCGACCTCGCGGGCAACATGGCGGTCTCGTCCGTCAGCCGCGCAGCCGGGCCGAGCCTGGCCTTCACGCACTCGAGCGACCTTCTGAACATCTCGCTCGACCGGACCTTCGGGCCGGGAGAATCCTTCGCCGTCGAGATCAGGTATGCCGGCCAGCCGGCCAGCTCCGGCTTCGGCCCGGTCAAATGGTCCAAGTACAACTCGTCCGGCTGGGGCCAGATGGTTTCCACGCTCTCCGAGCCCCAGGGCGCCCGCAACTGGTGGCCCTGCAAGGATCGCCCCGACGACAAGGCGCTCGTCGAGGAGTGGTGGACCGTCCCGGTATCGTGGGTGGCCACGGGCAACGGCGTGCTGCTCGGCGTGGAACCCGCGGGGTTCGGCCGGCACCGTTACAAGTGGCGGCCGAGTCGCCCGCTGACGACCTACCTGGTGTCGATCGCCGCGACCGACTACGTGTCGTTCTCCCACACCTACACGCCCATCGCGGGCGGCTCGATGCCCGTCGACTACTACGTCTATCCCGAGGACCTGGCGGACGCGCAGGTCTCGTTCGACGGCACGGTGGGCATGCTCGAGTTCTTCTCCGACACCTTCGGCGAGTACCCCTTCGTCGAGGACAAGTACGGCATGAGCGCCTTCCCCTTCGGCGGCGCGATGGAGCACACGGCAAATACTTCCTACGGGTACAACCTGATCACGGGCGGCCATACCTTCGACTTCCTCATCGCCCACGAGCTGGCCCATCAGTGGTGGGGCGACTCGCTGAGCCCGCGCTCGTGGGCCGATATCTGGTTGAACGAGGGCTTCGCCTCTCACGGCGAGGCCCTGTGGTACGAAGAGCACCATGGCCCGCAGGGCTACCAGGCCTACATGAACTCCATGTGGAGTTCCGTGTTCAACGGACCGCTCTACGACAACCCGAACTGGTTCGGCTCCACGGTCTACAACAAGGGCGCCTGGGTGCAGCACATGCTGCGCGGGGTGCTGGGGGACGCGGCGTTCTTCCAGGGACTGCGCGACTGGTACGCGAACAACAAGGACGGGGTCGTGGACACGGCGGCCTACGAGGCCCAGATGGCCGCCGCCCATGGCGCGCCGCTCGATTGGTTCTTCGACCCCTGGGTCTACGGCGTCAACTCGCCGCGCTACGAATACGGCTGGAGCACGGCGAACCTGGGCAACGGCTACCGCACCTACGTGCGGATCGATCAAGTCCAGACCGACGCGGGGCCGTTCAGCATGCCGGTGTCGCTGACGCTCGTTACCGGCGCCGGGAGCGAGGTGCGGACCGTCTGGAACGACCTCGACGACCAGGACTTCGTCCTGGACACCACGGCGCCGCTGCTCGACCTCGTCTTCGACGAAGCGGACTGGATCCTCAAGGCCTCCCTGACGGAGGTCCTGCTTCCCGACGGCGATGCCGACGGCGTTCCCGACCGCAACGACAACTGCCCGGGAGCCGCGAACGCGGCACAGCACGACGTCGATGGCGACGGCAGCGGCAACGCCTGCGATCCGGACGACGACGGCGACGCCCTGCCGGACGGCGAGGACTGCGCGCCGCTCGACTCGTCGCAGGGTCTACCCGGCGAAGTGGCCGTGCTGACGGTGGGCCGGGGCCGGGCGCAGGAGGCGCAGCTGGCCTGGGTCACGGCCTCCGGAGCGGAGGCCTACGACCTGTCGCGCGGGAGCCTGTCCGCGCTGGTCGCGGCCGGCGACTACGGCTCGTGCCTCGCCGCGCTCGTGCCGGGGGTGGCCTACGACGACTTCGACCTGCCCGCGAGCGGCGCCGCTTTTTTCTACCTGGTCCGCGGTCACGACGCCGGCTGCGGCGGAGGCGGCCCGCTGGGACAGGACTCGAGCGGAGCGCCGCGTCCGTCGCCCTGCCCCTGACCCCCGCGACGGATTCAGTCGCTGCAGCGGACACTGTCCGGCGGCGTGTTCGAGCAACTGATGTTCTGCGCCATGCCCGACGCCAGAAAGCCGCAGGCATTGTCGACGGCCGTCCGGGTCGCCTGGTCTCGATCCGGTCCGACCGCCGTCCGACACTGCGTTCCGCCGTGGAACGTCACGCAAGCCTCGCAAGTGACCTGCGCCTGCTGCGTCATCGCATAGATCAGCAGGCCCAACGTCAGCGCCAGGAACAGGACGCTCACGACCGCGATCGTGGTCTGGGGCCTGGCCATCGCTCCTCGATCGTAGCAGGGCTCCGGATCCGCGAGTCACGCCCCGTCCTCGGGCCCGCAGCGATCAGAACTGCGACCACAGGTACTGGTTCGTCACCTCGTGGTGGAAGATGATCTCGCTGCGCTTGACCCGCCCTCCGAGCGCCCGCGGAGAGCGGTCGGCCGCGGCCACCTTCAGCTCGGCGAACTTCCCGTGGGCGTGAGCGCCGAGGATCTCGCGGATGAAGGTGCTGCCCCGGAAATCCTCGACCGCGTCATAGATGTTGTCGGGCAGGAAGCGTTGCTCTCCGCGCAACTCGGCCTCGACGGGCAAGCGACCCTCGACGCCGGTGCGCAGCAGCGCGTACAGCATCAGGTACGGGTTCGAGTCCGGCGCGATCGAGCGCACCTCGATGCGCGCCGACCGCTCGTTGCCGATCGGGATGCGGATCATGGCCCCGCGGTCCTTGGCCGAGACCATGATCTGGTTCGGCGCCTCGTAGTGCGGGTCGAGCCGGCGATAGGAATTGACGCTCGAGTTGAGGATGAGGCACAGGTCCCGCGCGCCGCCCAGGATGCGGTTCAGGAAATCCCACGCGGCCTTGGACAGCCCGTCCTGCCCCTTCGTGTCGTAGAACAGGTTCTTGCCGTTCTGGGACAGCGACAGGTTGGTGTGCATGCCGCTGCCGTTGACTCCCGCGACCGGTTTGGGCAGGAACGAGGCGGTCATGTCCATCTGCGCCGCGACCTGGCGCGCGACGAGCTTGTACAGTTGCACCTGATCGGCGGCGATCGTGGCCTCGGCGTAGCCGTAGTTCATCTCGAACTGCGACGGAGCGACCTCCGGGTGGTCCTTCTCGTTCTCGAAGCCGAGCGCCCGCTGGACCTCGGCGCACCCGTCGATGAAACGCCGCAGCGCGTCCCCGGGGAGCGAGTGGTAGTAGCCCCCGGTCGAGATGAACTCGAAGGCGCCCGTGTCGCGATAGCGCCGCTCGGCGTCCCGCCCCTTGAACAGGAAGCCCTCGATCTCGTTCGAGGCGTTCGCCGTGACGCCCCGCTGCGCCAGCGTCGCGCAATAATCCCTGAGCCGAGCGCGGAGATCGCCGGAATACGGCCCGCCGTCCTTGTCCTGGACCTCGCCGAAGACCAGCACCTTGCCGGCCCCGAACACGTCCGCGGGCAGCCAGTAGAACGAGGCCCAATCGATGCCCAGCCGCAGATCGGACTCGGCTTGCCTCGAGAATCCGCGGATCGACGAGCCATCGAAGGTCAGGTTGTCGGCCGACTTCAGCACGAACTTCTTGTCGTAGTCGAGCATGTGCAGGCGGCCTTCGAGATCGCTGAAGCAGATCGTGACCGCCTTGAGCCCTTTCTCGTCGGTCAGCGCCTTCATCCGCGCCTCGCAGATCGCGCCGGGGTCCTTGCGTTGCGCCCGCTCGGCCTTGGCCGCCAGGTTCAGCTCCTCGATCCGGTCGTAGGGGATTTCCAAGAATTCGCGCAGCGGTTGCATGGGTCCTCCAGCGCCTCGTTCGGGTCGTTCGACAGGGATAAAGATGCCAGTCCCGAGCCGACTCGACAAGCCTGCCGGAGGGCCGCGGATTCCCCGCCGGGGGGCTCCTCGCCCCGACGCCGCCGCGGGCCGGTTTTCCCGGACCGCCGTGCCGGCTCCGCCCCCGGAGCCGGTGTCGCGGGCCCGAATCGGCGGCCGCGAGACGTGACGACTCGACCCTGGCCGACTTGCCGTCGGCGGCGGGGCGGGGCAAGATACGACGGCACGCGGGAGAGGCACGGGCCCCCTCGCGGATGGTCATCAACCCCATGGAGGAGTTCCGATGAAGACGCTGACTGCATTGTCGATGGCGCTGCTCTGCGCCGGCCTGTCGGTGGCGCTGGCGGTCGCCGAAGGGACCGTGGAGACCCAGGAAGCCAAGGAGATCACGGTCGAGGGCAAGGTCCTGTGCGCGAAGTGCTCGCTCAAGGAAGAGGGCCGGGACAAGTGCCAGAACGTGATCGTCGTCGAGAGCGACGGAAAGCAGCAGTACTACTACATGGCCAAGAACGCCACGTACGAGGAGTTCGGTGAGGTCTGCCAGGGCTCGCCGCGCGTGCGCGTCACGGGCACCGTCACGACCAGGGACGGCAAGGACTGGCTCTCCGCCTCGAAGGTCGAACGACTCGACGCGCCGAAAGAGGGATAGTCCGGGCGCCCGGGTCGTGGTGCAAGCCTCGAAGGCCGGCTCGCCCGCCGTTCCGGGTTAGAATCCGCGGACATCGCGTCCTCCGGCCGGGCGAGCGGTCGAGAGGTCCGATCCAGGTGCCGTCTTGCGCCAGCTTCTCGTGTGGGCCGGCCTGGGGGCGCTGGCGTGGTCCATCGTGCCGGGCCCGACGCTCGAGTTGTCCGACGCCGTCGGGGCCGCGCCGTTCGAATCGAGCCCGCCTGAGACCGCTCGCCGCGCCCGCGGCATCGGGGGGCTGGCCCCTGCGGGCTCCGTCAGGGACGAGGCCCGCGCCTACCTGCTCGAGGGGGACGTTCAGCGCGCCGTCGTGACACTGGAGGCCGCGACCGAGCAGGATCCAGACGACGCGCGCTTGTGGAGCGACCTCGCGGCGGCGCTCTTGGCCCGGGCCGAGCGACGGGATCGCCCCGAGGATCTGCTGCAGGCCCTGACCGCGGTCGATCGGGCGTGGGCGCTGGCCCCGGACTTGCTCGAGGTCGCCCACAACCGCGCTTTCGTGTTCGAGGCGCTGTTCCTCGACGACGAGGCGCGCGCGGCCTGGGGAGCGCTCGCGGCAAGGGCCGCGCCGGGATCGACCTTCGCCGCCACGGCCCTGGCGCGGATCGCGGCGCTCGAGCCGCGCCCGCCCGCGTCGGAGCTGACGCGCCGGCAGCTCGCGCAGCTCCCGGGGGACGCCGGCGAACTTGAGCGGCTGATCGTGCGCGATCCCGCGGGAGTCCGCTCGTTCGTGGAAACGGACGTGGTTCGGGCCTGGGCCGAGGAACGGCTCGACGCTTCGGGCCCGACCTTCGCCGCCGCCACGCGCACCGCCCAGGTCTTCGCGCGGGTCACGGGCGACCGTTTTCTCGCGGATGCGCTGGCCGCCCTGGAAAGCGAGGCCGCTTCGCCCGCCTCGAGCGCAGCCGCGCGGCGCGGCCTCGCGGCCTACTTCGAAGCGCGCGACCTCCACCTGCGGGACGAGACCGCCGCGGCCGCCCCGGGATTCGAGCGCGCGGCCGAGCTGCTCCACGCCGCCTGCGAGCCCTTCGCCCTGAAGGCGCGCCTGCAGCTCGCGATCTACGAGTACTTCCGAGGCAACATGGATGCGACGCGGGAGCGCCTGCTGGCCATGTCGCCCGGCGCGCGGGCGCGAGCCTACGGAGCGTTCGCCGCCGAGATCGAGTGGGTGCTGGGGCTCGTCGAAGGGCGGCGCGCCGCACCCGCGGCGTCGCTTGCGCACTACGAAAAGGCGCGGGAGGCCTTCGCCACAATGGGCGAACTCGAACGCGTCTCCTCGATCGACATCCGCATGGCCGGAACCTACGCCGTCATGGGGGACGGCCGCGAGCGCTGGCGCGCGTGCCATCGTGGGCTCTCCGGCCTGCGCCGGGTCGAGCCGCTCCGGGAGCGCATCACCGCGCTGTTCTCCTGCGGCGACGCCGTGCTGCGTTCGACGGGCCCGCAGAGCGCCCTGCACTTCATGGACACCGCGGTGAGCCTGGCCCAGGCTGGGGGAAACCCGGCCGAGCTGCTCCACGCGCGTCTGTACCGGATGCTCGCTCGGCTGGACTCCGGCCTGTCCGTGGCAGCTCTCGACGACCTCCCGCTGCTGCATGACCTCTTGGCCCGGATCCCCGAGGGTCCGCTGCGCCAGCTGGTGGAAGCGGAGGTGGCCGCCGTCGAGGGACGCATCCGGCTCCACCAGGACCCGGAGCGCGCGCTGGCGCTGCTCTCGTCCACGAGGGACTACTTCGTCCGATCGGGCTCCGACGGCTGGCTGGCGGTGGTCTCCCTGGACCGCGCGCGGGCCTTCCTGGCTCGCGGGGACCTGGACGCGGCCCTGGCCGACCTGTCGACCGGCATCGAGAGCTACGAGCGGCACCGCCGCGATGCCGGATCCTCGACGATCGGCTTCTTCGATCGGTCCCGCGACCTGTTCGATGCGATGGTCCGCCTCCACGCGCTCGAGCGCAAGGACGCTGGCCTCGCGTTCGCCTACGCCGAGCGGGCGCGCGGGCGCGACCTGCTCGACCGCATGGCCGGAGGCCCCGCGCGCGAGGCGCGACCGCTGGCGACGATCGGCGAAATCCGCTCGACGCTGGGGCCGGGAACGGTCATCGTCGCCTATCACGCGCTGGAGGAGCGACTGCTCATCTGGGCCCTGACCGCGACGGGCCTGCACGGGACCGAGGCCGCCGTGCGCGCTCCCGAGTTGAGCCGCAAGGTCGCGGATTTTCGGCGACTCATCGAATCGCCGACCGAGCGCGAACGGCAGCGCGGGCTGGCGCGGGAGCTGTACGCGCTCCTGCTGCGCCCGATCGAGGCGCACCTGCGCCGCCAGCGGACGCTGGTCGTGCTGGCCGACGGTCCCCTGCACCAGCTTCCGTTCGCGGCGCTGGTGCAGGCAGGCAACGGCCGCTACCTCGTAGAGGACTACGCGATTTCTTTCGCCCCGAGCGCCAGCGTGCTGGTCCACGCCGCCTCCTCCTCCCGCGCGGCGGCCGGCGGCGTTCCGGCGCTCCTGGCCGTGGGCGACCCGAGCTTCGACCCCCGGGAGTTCCCGGACCTGCCGCGGCTCCCGGGCGCTCGCAGCGAAGCCGCGACGCTCGCGGCCCTTTACTCCGGCGCCCGGCTGCTGGCCGGCGACGAGGCCACCCACACCCGTTTCCTCGACCTCGCGGGACGCCATCCGGTCGTGCACTTCGCAGGGCACGGGGTCAGCGACCTCGAGTTTCCGGAGCGCTCACGGCTGGCCCTGGCGCCCGATCCCGGCGCGCAACGAGGCGCGCTGCTCGTGGCCGATCTCGAACGCCTCGACTGGCCGGCCACGCGTCTCGTCGTGCTGGCCGCCTGCCACACGGCCTCGGGACGTCTGTCGCGCGGCGAGGGGCCCTCGAGTCTCGCGCGACCCTTCCTGGCCGCGGGCATCCCGGCGGTCGTCGCCAGCCTGTGGACCGTCGACGACGCTTCGAGCGTGGACTTCTTCCGGAGCTTCCACCGCCGCCTGCTCGAGGGAGCCACCGCGGCGGAAGCCCTCCGACGGGCGCAGCAGGAGAGCCTCGCCTCTCCCAGCGCGGCTGCCGCCGCCCCGGCCGCGTGGGCCGCCTTTCAGCTGTTCGGAAACCCGGCGCTCGTCGTTATCGAAGACGAGCCCTGAATCGGAGCCCCGAGGCTCTCGCAGCGGAGGTATTCCATGCAGAAAAGACGCCTGGTGAGTCTGGCCGCCCTCGTTTGCGCCCTGGGAGCGACGGAGGTCCGGGGTGGGGACACGATCAAGTTCTCCGGGCACATCGCCTTCGTGGTGCCGTGCGCAGAGGCCGACTGCTCCGGCAACGAGTACGCGGCCGGCTTCGTGAACTTCATCGACTCCTCGCTGGCGCGCCCCATGCATGACCGTGGAGACACCCATGAGACCGAGATTCGCTTGAAGGACAAGGCTTTCTTCGACGAGAACGCTTCATCCAAGTATCGGTACTCCCAGGGTCAGTACTACTGGCCCATTCCCGTCGAAAAGGGGACGCTCACGCTCGAGTTCCAAGCGCCTCCGAACGGCAAGCTGGCATTCGCCGCCGACCTGGCGATCGTGCGGATGGACTGGTTCGGTGCCAAGAAGCCGCATCCCGAGCGAAATCTGAAAGACATCGCGCAATTGACGGTCGAGATCAAGGACGGAAAACTGGCGATCGAGGACGAGGGGCGGGTCAGGTTCGAGCGTATTGACAACGGCAAGAGGACATTGTGCACCGACTACGATGGCAACGCCGTGGGCCACACCGTGGTCTTCTTGCCCCGGGGCGATCTGAAGAAGATCAGCTGGGCCACTGCCGGGGGCAACGGCCACATCACGCTAGCGTCCCGGGACGTCGAGGTACGGATCCTCCACAGGACGCGCTCGACCGCGCAACTCGCGGAACACTTCAGGGAGTTCTATTCCCTTTGGAAGGGTAACGACGGTTACGACAAGCCCATGGGCGAACGTTGCTACCCGGAGCACGCGAGTCCGAGCGTTGCTGTCGAGTCGCACCATTCGTCGTCACGGCTTCTCGTCATCCCGGACCTGGGCGGGGCGTTCTGTCCGCCGGTGCTACTGCAGAGGTATCCATGATCCCGGGCCAGGCCTCCGTCCTTCGCGCCGCCTCCCGGATTACAATGCCGCGGAGGGGCCGTCGGGCCTGGAGGACGGCAGGTGGCGCAGCAGGAGGAGCGACCTCTCGCGGGCGAGTCGTCGATCGAGCTGGTCCAGCGGGCGCGGCGCGGCGACAACGCGGCGCTCGAGAGGCTGTTCGCGCGCTACGTGGCGCCGCTGCGGCGCTGGGCCACGGGCCGGCTGCCGCGCTGGGCCCGCGGCGCGCTCGACACCGACGACCTGGTCCAGGAAGCGCTGATCGCCACCTTCCGCAACCTCGAGAGCTTCGAGCCGCAAGGGGACGGGGCGCTCCACGCCTACTTGCGGCAGGCGTTGCGCCGGCGCGTGGTGGACGAGCTGCGCCGAGCCAGGCGCAGGCCAGCGAGCGCCGAGCTGTCCGCGGACCCTGCCGATCCCGCGGCGTCCCCGCTCGAGGAAGCGATCGGGGCCGAGGCGCTCGAGCAATACGAGCGGGCGCTCGAGCAAGTCGGCGCGCCCGACCGCGAGATCATCGTCTCGCGCGTCGAGCTCGGCCTGTCCTACGAGGAGATCGCGCGCGCCTGCGGCAAGCCCTCGGCAGAGGCCGCGCGCATGGCCGTCAGCCGGGCGCTGGTGCGTCTGGCGAAAGAGATGGGACGTGAAGCCTGAGGAAGCCGAGCTGCTCGAGCTGGCCGGGCGGATTTCGGACGGCCGCGACGTGGACTGGGCGCAGGCCCTCGGCCGCGCCCGGGACGACGACGAGCGCCGCACTCTGCGCCACCTGCGGCTCGTCGAGGGCCTGGCGCAGGTCCACCGCACCGCCACCGGCGAGGATCTGTCGGGGGATCCCGCGGCTTTCACCGCCACCGTCGACGTGCGGGCGCTGCAGCGCCCGGCCGGCGCGGATGCGGCCGCACTCGCGCAATGGGGACGGCTGAGAATCCTCGGCCGGCTCGGCGGGGGCGCTCAGGGCGAGGTCTACCGCGCGTGGGACGAGAACCTCGAGCACGAGGTCGCGCTCAAGCTGCTGCCGCCGGCCCGGCCCGGCGCTTTCGACCGAACGGGGCGCTTCCTCGCCGAGGCGCGGCTGCTCGCACGGGTACGGCACCCCAACGTGATCACGGTCCACGGCGCGGACGTGCATGACGGCCGGGTCGGCATCTGGATGGACCGCGTGCAGGGCCACACGCTGGCCGAGCTCCTGGCCCGGCAGGGGCTCCTCGGCGCCCGCGAAGCGACGCTCGTCGGGATCGAGCTGTGCCGGGCGCTCGCCGCCGTCCACGGCGCGGGGCTCGTGCATCGCGACGTCAAGGCCCAGAACGTGATGCGCGCCGAGGGCGGGCATATCATCTTGATGGACTTCGGCTCCACGGTCGACCGGCCCGAGGCCAACGACCGTCCTTCGGGGACGCCGTATTACATGGCACCCGAGACGGCGCTCGGGCAGGATACGACGCCGCGGTCGGATCTCTACAGCCTGGGCGTGCTGCTGTTCCACCTGGTCAGCGGCTCCTACCCCGTCGAGGCGCGCACGTTCGCCAAGCTCCTCGAGCAGCACCGCTCGGGCACGCCGCGCCTGCTGCGCGACCTGCGCGCCGACCTGCCGGAGGGCTTCGTGCACGTGGTCGAGCGGGCCTTGGCCCGCGATCCCGGCGAGCGTTTCGCGACGAGCGGCGAGATGGAACGCGCGCTCGCGACGGCGCTCGGGGTCGAAACGCGGCCGGGCCCGCGACCCGACCCGACCCCCGCGCCGTGGGGGAGGCGGCTGGCGCTCGCGGCCGCGGGGCTGGCCTGCCTGGGGTTGGCGGCGCTCGGCTGGTGGGCCCTGCGGCCCGCCGCATCCTACGAAGTTCGCGCTGCGCTCCACCGCCAAGGCGGATCGGACGAGCCGGCGCGGCCGATCCATTCGGGGGCGACGCTGGCTCTCGGCGACAAGCTCTCGCTCGAATTCACTGCCTCGACCCCGCTCCACGTCTACGTCTTCAGCGAGGACGAGCGTGGGCGAGCGCTGGCGCTGTTTCCCCTTCCGGGCTTCGATCTCCAGAACCCGTTGCCCGCGGGGGTCACGCACTGGCTGCCCGGCCAGCGCCGGGGCCGACCGATCACCTGGCAGGTCGACACTCCGGGAGGTCGCGAGCAGTTCGTGGTGCTGGCGAGCCCCGAACGCCTGATCGAGTTCGAGGCGGAGATGGCGCGCCTGCCACGCCCCTCCGATGGAGCGGTCGCCATGGCCCTGCCGGAGGGAGCCAAGCGGGTGCTGCGCGGGATCGGCGTAAGCGTCCGGCCTGACCAGGGGGGGCGGTCGGCCGGGCTGATGGAGTCGGCGGTTTTTCGGTGGCTTGGGAGGGCGGCGCTGGGGTCGGGGTGTCGGGACCGTACCGCCGGTGGTTACAA
>Ga0187892_10005984_pt1 | contig 18535 bp, 14 predicted proteins | sample MA1701073metaG_FD_139345 | JGI IMG/M metagenome (GOLD analysis project Ga0187892, IMG submission 139345) | Bio-ooze microbial communities from a basaltic lava cave in the Kipuka Kanohina Cave System on the Island of Hawaii, USA - MA170107-3 metaG ...
GGTCTTCAGCCTGAACTTCCAGTTCCTGGCTGGGGTGCCGTCTCAATGCCCCGGCTCCATGGACTGCAACAAGGACGGGGTGATCGATCTCACGGATGCCGTGTTCGACCTGAACTTCCAGTTCCTCGCAGGTGTCCCTCCGCCGGCTCCGTACCCGGAGTGCGACCTGTTCGAAGGCTGCGACGGTCACCCGAAGTGCCCGTAAGCGGCTAGTCGACTCGACACGAGGCGCGAGCGGTCTCCCTCAGGAGGCCATTCGCGCCTCGTTCATTTTTGCTCCGTTCGTTCTTCCATCGTCAAGGATCTCCGGCAGCGCTTGCTCCGAATCCTCAGCGGCTCACGAATTCCGTAAGTGGGCCGGTCGATCCAGGATCAATACCGATAACCCGGAACCGACCCCCGGCGAGAGAGACCGGAGAAGAGACATGCCCTTTCGTTCCTTCACCTTCCTGATTCTTTCGACCTTGCACCTTGGCGCCGGGAGCTTTCGGGCCGCCGAATCCCCTGCTGACCGGAACTGGCCCCAATGGCGCGGGCCGCTCGCCAGCGGCGTCGCCCCCGCCGGAGATCCCCCGATCGCTTGGGACGAGACGAAGAACGTCAAGTGGAAGGTGAAGATCCCCGGCCGCGGAACCGCCACCCCGATCGTCTGGGAGGACCAGATCTTCATCCAGACGGCGATCCCCGCCGCCAAGAAGCCCGACGCTCCGGCGGAAGCGAAGGATGAGAAAAAAGAGCCGGAAAAGGTCGAGGCCCCGAAGGAAGAGAAAGCCAAGGAAGAATCGAAGGGCCGCCGCGGAGGCCGCGGAGGGGGGTTCGGCGGGCGCGGAGGGCGCCCCTCGGAGCCCCAGCAGTTCGCCCTCCTCTGCCTCGACCGCGCCACCGGCAAGACCCGCTGGCAACAGGTCGCCTGCGAGGAGCTGCCCCACGAGGGTCACCACCCGGATCACGGGTTCTCTTCCTATTCGCCCATCACCGATGGCAAGCTCGTTTTCGCCTACTTCGGCTCGCGAGGTCTCTACTGTTTCGATACGAAAGGCGAGCTGAAATGGAAGAAGCGCTTCGGCCAGATGCGAACGACCAACTCCTTCGGCGAGGGCAGCTCGCCGACCCTCTCAGGCAACCTGGTCGTCGTGAACTGGGACCACGAGGGGGAGGATTTCATTGCGGCGTTCGACAAGGAAACGGGCAACGAGCTGTGGCGTCAGGCGCGGGATGAGCCGACGTCCTGGGCGACCCCCCTCATCGTCCAGCACGAAGGGCAGACGCAGGTCGTCACCTCCGCCACGCGGAAGATCCGCAGCTACGACCTCGCCTCGGGGAAACAGCTCTGGGAGTGTGGCGGGATGACGTCGAACGTGATCCCGAGCCCCGTGGCCGCGGGCGGAGTGGTTTACGCGGCGAGCGGCTTCCGGGGGAACGCTCTTCTGGCGATCCGGCTCGGACGGACGGGGGACCTCACCGGCACCGACGCCGTCGCCTGGAAGAAGAGCGAAGCCACCCCGTACGTGCCGTCGCCGCTCCTCTACGGCGAGATGCTCTACTGTTACAGCGGCAACAACGCGACGCTCTCCTGCCGCGACATCAAGTCGGGCGAGGCGTTGATCGACCGCCAGCGGATCGAAGGCCTGCAGGGAGTCTACGCCTCGCCGGTGGGGGCGGCCGGGAGGGTCTACCTCGTGGGCCGAAACGGCGTCTCGCAGGTCATCAAGCACTCCGAGAAGTTCGAAGCGCTGGCGACCAACAAGCTCGACGAGCGGTTCGACGCCTCACCGGCCATCGCCGGCAAAGAGCTCTACTTGCGCGGCCAAGAGCACCTCTACTGCATCGCCGAGTAGCAGGCTAGCCTGGATTTTTCGACCCCCACGGCCGCCGAGCGGATACATTTCTCGCGGCCCGCATGGGAGCTTCAAAGCAGACCATCCACCTCGCCCTCGTCGGGGGCGGCATGTTCGGCGGCGACGTGGTACTCCGGACGATCGAGGACATCGAACGTTGCGGCCTCGCTCCCAATCTCGGACGCATCGGGCTCGACCACCGAGCCCGCGAAGTGGCCGCCGTCGAGCTGAAGCTCGTCGCGATCGCCACGCGGACTCCGGAGACCGCCCGGAAGCTCGTCGAGGGCTACCGGAGGCGGCTCCCGGGCTCGAATCCGAAGCCCTTTTCGGGCGAGCGGCCGTGGGAGGACGCCTTTCGGGCTTCGCCGCGACCCGATGTCCTCTTCGTCGCCACCCCGGACCACCTCCACACCGAGCCCGCCCTCCACGCGATCGAGCGCGGGGCGCACCTCGTGGTGGAGAAGCCGCTCTCCCTCACGCTCAAGGAGGCGGACACGATCGAGCGGGCCGCGCGGGCCAAGGGGCTCGTCGTGGGCGTGGACATGCACAAGCGGTACGACCCCTGCCACCGGTTCATCTTCGAGGAGCTGCTGGCGAAGATCGGGACGCCGCTCTACGGCCGCGCGGTCCTCGAGGAGCCGCTGGAGTTGCCGACGCGGACCTTCCGCTGGGCGGAGCGCTCGAACCCCTTCAGCTACGTTGGAGTCCACTGGGTGGACCTCTTCGGCCACTACCTGAGGCTCCATCCCGCCTCGGTGCACGCCGTGGGCCAGAAGGACCTTCTCGCGCGCTGGCATCTCCAGGCCGATGCCCCCGCCGGCGCCAAGGCCATCGATGCCTTCGACGCCATGCAAGTCGCCGTCGACTACCGCGAAGGCCCGCGCATCTACTACGCCAACTCCTGGATCAACCCCAAGGAGTTCGAGGGGCCCGTGAACCAGGAGATGGAGCTGGTGGGGACTCGGGGGAAGATCGAATTCGATCAGCAGTACCGCGGGCTGCGGGCTACGTTCGCCGGCCTCGGCTCTCGTACCTTCAATCCCCACTTCACGGCCGACGTGCGCCGGCTGCCCCCCCACGAGGGCGATTCGACTCTCAGCGCCCACGCCTACGACGGCTACGGCAAGGACTCCATCGTCGCCATCGTCGATCGAGCGGTCCGCGTCATCCTCGGCCTGGCGACGGCAGAGGAACTGGCCGGAACGTACCCCGACGCGGCCTCCTCGCGCTCGACCGTGGCCGTCCTCGAAGCCGCGGACCGCGTGGCCCGTCGTAACCTCGAGCACCTCCGTGCGGGGCGGGGCACTCCCGTCACGGCTCGGATCTCCGAGGAGGGAATCGAGATCGTCGACCCGACGGCGCCCGAGCCGGAGCGTATCTTCTCGGGCAACGCCTACATCGCATAGCGCACCTCTGCGTCCTTTGCGTTCTCTGCGGTTACAATTCGTCCGTCCATCACGGATCGAGTCGAAGTTGACTCGCCGCGCGGTCGGCGATGATCCGTGCGCGCTCCGCCCGCACTCGCCCCGCCGGGATCGAGGGGTCTCCTGCAAGGAGACGGCCGAGCATCGGAGCCTTTTCGGCTCCGGTCACGAGCCAGAGGATCTCCCGTGCCCGATCGAGGGCCGGGAACGTGAGCGTGAGCCTCCGCCGGCCCTGGTACGGGCCGCAGGCGGCGACATTCGCGTCGCGCACTTCGAGGACCGCGTCTCCCGGCACGAGCGAAGCCGTGTGGCCATCCGCTCCCAGCCCGAGATGGACAAGGTCGATGACGGGCGGCTCGCCGCAGAGGTCCGCGAGTGCTCGGCCGCAGCGGGCGGCCGCGGCCGACAGGTCTCCGTCCATCACGGGCATCGGATGGAGCTGAGAGGCGCATAGAGGAACGTGGGAGAGGAAGCGCGCGGCGATATGGGTCCAGTTGCGGTCCGGGTCGCCGTCCGGGGCGTCCCTCTCGTCGACCTGAAGGAGGTGGAAGCCCCCCCACGGGACATCCTCGCTCGCGAGGGCTTCGAGCATGAGCCACGGCGTGCGGCCGCCGCTAGCGGCAAAGGTGAAGAGGCCCCGCTTCGCGATCGCATCGCGCGCAGCCTCGGCGATCCGCGCCGCCGCGCCCAGGGCGGCCGCCGGCGGATCGGGGTAGACATCCAACCTCAAGGCGACGAGGACTCCTCGGCGCCTTCTTCTTCCTCTTCCTCCCCTTCGTCCTTCTTCTTCTCGCCTTCCGATTTCTTCTTGCCGCGCTTCTTGGCGGCCACTTCGTCCTGCGTGCGGGCCGTGTCCGCGGCCAGGAGGAAGTTCAGGAGGAGGTTCTGGAGGGTCGCCTCGTCCACGGCGGACTTCTGCTTCCCGAAGTGGCTGAGGACCTGCATCACCATGCCCGGCCCCTTGCGCCGCTTGCCCGTGCCGCCCGTGTCGCTGTTGTCCCCCGATGGTCGGAAGCAGAAGGCCACCACGTTCTCGCCCGGGACGTCCTTCTGGAGCTTCGGGCTCGTCAGGAGTACCGTCACCTTCGATGCATCGCTCAGGTGAAAGGCCCAGCTCTCGTCGTCGATCGTCCAGTGATGCTTGACCTTCACCAGCTCCGGGGCGGGATCCTTTTCCGAGCCGGGGTCCGGCTCGGGCTTGCGGGCGACGGTGCCCCCCTCGCGCTTGCCCGATTTGCCATCCTTGCCGGTCTCGCCGGCCTTCTTTTTCTCCTCTTCGATCTCATCCCACGGGTCTTTTCCCGACTGCTCGGGGGGCGTGAAGATCCCCTTCAAGTAAGGATGGCCCGTCCGCCCGCGGGCCGGAACGACGTCGGCGATCCCTTCGCGGAGCACCGTCCCGGCGGAGACATGTTGAGGGAAGGCCCGCTCGAGCACTTCCTTGACGGTCCAGTCCTCGCAGAAGAGGAACCCGCCGCGCTTGACGAAGCCGACGATCTTCTTGATCGAGGCGTTGGAGAGCTTGGCGGAGAACTCCTTGTGGACGTTGCAGTCGGAGCACTGCCTGAGTCGATTTTCTTTCCTCCCCGAAGGCTTGCACGTCGGGCAGATGCAAAACGTATGGAACTGGGCGCAGTTGACGACGATCGCCCCGACGCCGCGGAGGTCGTACTTTTCGAAATCCGGGCGCTTCACGACTTCATGGGGGATCCCCATCGACTCCAGCGAGCTTTCGATGTGGCCGTTGTCCAAGTTCCGGTCGGGGAACTCCGCGCTCAGTACGATCACGGCCTTCTTGGGGGCCTTCTCGAGCTGCTCGAAGCCCGCGAGCCGCTTGCGGTCGAGCCGGTCGACCACCGTCCCGGAGGATGTCTGGCCCTCCTTCCGCTCGATCGGCCCCTCGGGCAGCGGTTTGTCCCGGTTCTTCTGCCACCAACCTTCCCAGTTGACGGAGTTCGTCTTGAATTCTTGATGCGTGAGCTGCTGGAGCCCGTCAACGATCAGGTTGAGAAGCTCCGATTCCCCCTTCGGCTCCTCCCGCTTCAACGCATCGACCAGGGCATCGACCGATTCCTTCAGGCGGATCTCGCCGATTCTCTCCGCCGCCATGATCTGGAGAGCCGGCGTCCCCTTCTGAAGGATCGGAACGAAGGCGAAGACGACCTTCTTGGACGTGTTGCGGCCGAGCGCCGAGGTCAAGTCGGCGGAAAAGCCTCCCCCTCGGGTCCTGAGGATCGTCTCCCCGAGGTGCTCGAGGGCCTCCCGGTCGGTGAAGGAGCAGGCCCCGCGGACCAGGTCCCAATAAAGCCAGTCCTCGGAGGCGGGGACCTGCGGGATCAATCGGAGGATGCCCTCGAGGTTGTCCCGCCCGCCCGCACTGACGAGCGCCTGGAGGGCGCTTTCGATGTCCGGCTGCGAGCGGAGGTCCATGGCGCGCCGGAGCAGCCTGCGAGCGTCGCGGGCCGGATCGCCGCCGCCCGAGTCCGTCTCCTTCTCGGCGGCCCATGCTCCTGCCGAGAACCCAAACGCGACAAAAAGCAGCGCAGCCTTCATGAAGGTCACTCCCGTTCCGCGGATCGAGTTGGAGTCAGGAACGAATCAGCGCGCAAGAATAACCCCGCTCCGGCAGGGGATCAATCTTGAGGATGGACGGGAACCACAGAGGAAATACGTGGAGGACTCAGGGGAGATCGTTGCCGACGAATCGGTCCCTCTGCGTAACTCTGCGTACTCTGCGGTTAATCATCCGTTCTTCGTACGATTCATCGGCTTGGTGTCTTGACGGCGCTCGGGGCGGCGAGGTTCTTCTTGTACCAGTCCAGCGCCTCGTCGAGCCCTTGCTCGAGCGTATGGGTCGGCTGGTAGCCGAGATGCTTGCGTGCGAGACCGATATCGGCGAGCGACCGGCGCACGTCGCCCTTGCGCTCCGGAAGGTACCGCGGGCGCAGGGTGCTTCCCAGCCGATCGGCGATGTGCTCGAAGAGCCGATTGATGGAGGCCTTGGCGGCGCAGGCGACGTTGTAGGCGCGGCCGCAGGCCGAAAGCCCGGCTTCGCACGCCTTGAGGTTCGCCTGGACGACGTTGGCAACGTAGGTGAAGTCGCGCGTCTGCTCGCCGTCGCCGTAGATCACCGGAGCCGTGTTCTCCAAGAGGTGCTTCACGAAGAGGGGGATGACGGCCGCGTACTGCGAATCCGGGTCCTGCCTCGGTCCGAAGACGTTGAAATAGCGGAGGGCGACGGTCGGGAGGCCGTAGACGCCATGGAATACGGTCGTGTAGCTCTCGGCGGCGAGCTTCGAGGTCGCATAGGGGGAAAGGGGCAACGTCGGGAGCGTCTCCACCTTCTCGAGTGCCTCGCTGTTTCCGTAGACCGACGACGACGACGCGAAAACGAAACGCTTCGCCTTCGCATCCCGCGCGGCGATGAGCATGTTGAGCGTCCCCGTGATGTTGACGTCGTGGGTCGTGACCGGATCGACCACGCTTCGGGGCACGGAGCCGAGCGCCGCCTGGTGGAGAACGAAGTCCGCCCCTTTCACGGCCTCACGGCAGGCCGCGGCGTCGCGGATGTCCCCCTCCAGAAGCTCGATGCGCCCGCGCAGATCTTCGACGTTCTCGCGCCGGCCGGTGGCGAAGTTGTCGAAGATGCGCACGCGCGCTCCGCGGTGGAGGATCTCCCGCGCCAGGTTGCTGCCGATGAAACCCGCGCCTCCCGTGACCAGATAGAGCATGGACAACTCCTGAATCGATTCCCTCAATACGTCGCACGCCCGCCGGAGAGGTCGAAGCAGAAGCCCGTCGAGAAGCTCATCCTCTCGGAGGAGAGGAACAAGATCAGCTCCGCCGCTTCCTCCGGCCGCCCAACGCGCCCCATGGGTATCTTCGAGATCATGTAGCGCTTCACTTCGTCCGTCACCTGCCGGAGGATCTCCGTCTCGATCACCGCGGGGGCGACGCTGTTGACCAGGATCCCGTTCGTCGCGACCTCCTTGGCGTAGGCCTTCGTGAAGCCGATGACCGCCGCCTTCGTCATCGAGTAGGGTACGAGGCCCGGGTTCCCTTCCTTGCCCGCGATCGAGGCGATGTTGACGATCCGGCCGTAACCGCTCCTCGCCATGTGCGGGTGCACCGCCGCGCAGGCGAAATAGGTCCCCTTCACGTTCACCGCCCAGATCCGATCGAGGTCCTCCTCGCTCTGAGTCTCCATGGCCCCCTGGCGGCCGGCGATGCCGGCGCTGTTGACGAGGGCATCGATCCGCCCGTAGCGCTCCGCCACCCGCCGCACCGCCGCCTCGATCTCCGGGCGCGATGTCACATCGACCTCGAGAGCCCACGCGCGCTGCTCGGACGGGTCGAGCGACCTCGCGGCCTCGCACGCGACGTCGAGGTCCCGGTCGGCGATGGCGACCCCGGCCGCTCCGGCGGAGAGGAACCGGGCCACGCAGGCCCGTCCGATCCCCCGCGCCCCGCCGGTGACGATCGCCACACGCCCCTCCATCTCCGCGCTCCCGGGCGACGTCCTGTCCATGCTGTTCGCGGCTCCCGTCACGCGCCGGATGTTCGGCGAAAGCGAAACCATTTTCGAGGGAAAAGATCCGATGCCGGGGGAGGTCGGCTCCGGCGGTCAGAACCCGGTCAGGACCGGCTCCTGGATGATTTCGAGGAGGGCGCCCCGCAGGGGACGGACCTGGCGGATCGCCTCTCCGAGGACCAGGGCGGGATCACAACACTTCAGCGCAGGCATCTCTTCGCAGAGGGCGCCCCATGCCGGGTGCCGGTCGAGCCGAGAATCCGGAACGTCCTCCTCGGGAAAACCGTAGCCGAAGCCCGCGTCCGAGCAGATCCGATCCCCAAGCCCCACCACGGCCGCCAGGGCCCGTGGCGGCGGGGCCGCCATCGGGTCGTGGTGGAAGCGGATCGCATCGAGGATCGGCCTCGGCAAGTCGAGCAGTTCCCCGTACCAGAGGCCGCAGGCCGCGTGGTCGACTCCGAGGATCGACTGCTCCATCGGAACCAGGGCCCTTTTCCCCTCGGTGGCGCCCGCGATCGCCCGAGCGGACGCCTCCCGCGGCCCGGCCTGGAGGGCCATGAGCCCAATGTCGTGGACGACGCCGGCGCGGTAGGCGACCGCCGGGCTGGCCACCGAGAGCCGCTCGGCCAGCGCCCGGGCGAGGAGCCCGCAGGCGATCGAGTGTGCGCGCAGCGACGCGGCATCGATCGATCCGATTCCGTTTCCGAAGAGCGGCATGGCGGCGATCGTGAAGAGGAGGTCGTGAAACGTCTCGCGACCCAGGCATGCGATGGCTTCGCTCAGCGACTGGACCCCCTTGCGGAGTCCGAAAACCGGCTGGGCAGCCGCCCGCAGGAGCCGCTCCGTCAGCTCGAGCTCGGACTCCAGGAGTCGGGCGAGGAACTCGGGGCTGATCTCGCGGTCGCCGATGTGCCGAAAAACTCGGGCCACCGCGCGGGGAAACAAAGGCAGGCGACTCGACTGGATCGAAGGGATTCGAACGTGCTGCATGAGTCCCTTATCGAACGGGGATGGAGGTCGGCTGAAGGCGGACATGGGGATTCGGACTCGCGGAGCGTTTCGGGATCCGGAGCGCGGGTGGGACCGATCGCCCGCGCTCCCGGCGGTTCCGGAAAGGGGGCTGCATCGACGGTACCACAAGCATCAGAGAGCGGGCGCCGGCGGATGCCGGGCCTCGCCCAAGGTAAGATTCGGCGAGCATGGACTCACCCGAAGGCGATCGCAAGCTGCGCGAACGGACCTTCCACGATCGCTTCTTCGCCGATACGGAGATCCGCGGGCGGCAGAACGAGTATTACGACCCGCGTACCCGCCGGGGGCTTCTGGAGATCGCCTTTTCGCTCCTTCCGCCCTTGAAGGGCGGTGTTGCCCTCTACCTTGGGTCCGGGACCAACGCGAAGATCGCCCGCGAGCTTGAGGCTCGCGGCGCATCGAGGGTCTTCTCGGTGGACATCGCCCCTGAAGCCGCTCGCTTCGTGCGAGCCAGTCTTCGGCGGGATGGCGACGCGAACGCCGAGCGGGTCGGGATCATGGACGCGGAGCGCGTCGCTTTCCGCGATGGGACGTTCGACCTCATCTTCGGCCGGTCGATCATCCACCACCTCTCCATCGAACGGGGCAGGGAGGAGCTTCGCCGGCTCCTCAAGACCGGCGGACGGGCGATCTTCATCGAGCCGCAGGGGATGAATCCGCTCATCAACCTCTACCGGCGTCTCACCCCCGCCGCGCGCACTCCCGATGAACATCCCCTTACGACGCGCGACGTTCAGCGCCTCGCCCAGGGCGTCGGGCGGTTGGAGGTGCGCCACGCTTACTTCCTCGAGCTGGCCGCCTACTTCTGGCTCAAGGTGATTCCGATAACGGCCCTGCACAGGCTCACCGCGGGCTTCCTCGGAGCGCTCGACCGGCGCCTCTTCGCGGCGCTGCCGTTCCTGCGGCGATTCGCCTGGGTCGTCATTTTCATGATCGAGCGCGCCCAAGAATTCCCTCATCTGCGCCAGCCCGGTAATCTCCACCCACGCACTCTTCCCGATCGGGGAGAAAATCCAGTCATGGGGCCGCGGTAAAGCGCCCACGCCCCACTGGAGCCAACGTCTTTAGGGCCTAGAACTTTCGAACTTCCGATAATAGTCCTCGAAGAGGGGCCGAGGAATTGCCTTCCTCTGCCATCGCAAGGAGAGCCTGGAGCTCCACGAATCAGGGTCTCGACGAATCAGGGTCTCAGCTCCGGGCGCTCGAGTCAGGAGGATAGAAGGATGACTACTCACAGGGTCTATCGGTACGCGGCCCTTTTCGCCGCATCCTGTTTGTTGGGGTTCGCCGGAGGGTGCGGTGGGAGCGGGAGCGGCGGTGTGGCGAACGCCGCCGGCGATCCTCCGCCGGGGGAATCGGGTCCGATCATCGAGTCGTTCGCTCCGGCCACCGAGTCGACGGCCTCAGCGGGCGACAGCGTGACGTTCACCGTCAACACGACAGGCGGCGAAGTGATTCTCTATCGGTGGACTGTCGACGGTGTTCGGCAAGCATCCCTCGACAACGAGCTCGTGCTGGCCACCTCCGCGGACGTCGAGGAGGATCACATCGTCGAGGTCGCCGTGACCGACAGGCAGCTCGCGACCACGGGGCTCCGATGGAACTTGCGGGTCATGAAGCGGCCGAAGAACGAGCCGCCGGAGATCACAAGCTTCAGTCCCACAGGCGCGGTGACGGTCACTCAGGGAGACGCCATCGCGTTCATGCTCACCGCCTCCGACCCCGACGCGGGGGACAGGCTGACCTTCGAGTGGTCGGTCGACGGCCGCCGGCAGACGGCGACCGGACCGAATTTCAGTCTCAATACGACCGCTCTGACGGAGGGCTCCTACACCGTCAAGGGAGTCGTCTCCGATGGGATCAATCACGGCATCGAGGTCGCGCACAGTTGGGCGCTTACGGTGCGGGCCGCCGCCCCAGTCAACCGCGCTCCGGTCATCGGTTCGACGGCCCCCGCCGGCTCGCCGAAGCTGACCGCCGGCACTTCGATGACGTTCAGCGTGACGGCGACCGACCCCGAAGGGGACACGCTCGCCTACACGTGGACGGTCGACGGCTCCGGGCAGTCCGCGACGGGCTCCACCTTCCGCTACAGCCCCCTGGAGGCCCAGGTCGGCGCACATTCGGTTCAGGTGAAAGTGAGCGACGGAAAGGCGAACACCGACGGGAGCACCGATCCGAGCTTCACCTGGAGCGTCACGGTCGAGAGTGCGGCCCCGCCGCCGAACGAGGCGCCGGCGATCACCGCTACGGCTCCCGCAGGCTCGCCGGTTCTGGCCGCCGGGACGTCGATCACGTTAAGCGTGACGGCGAGCGATGCCGATGGCGATCCTCTCTCCTACACGTGGACGGTCGACGGATCGGCTCAATCGGCGACGGGCTCCACCTTCCGCTACAGCCCAACGACCGCTCAGGTGGGCACCCACGCCGTGAAGGTGAAGGTCGACGACCAGATGACGAACACGACGGGAGTCGACCCCAGCTTCACCTGGAGCGTCACCGTCGAGAACCCGGCCCCGCCGCCGAACGAGGCGCCGGTGATCAGCGCCACGTCGCCCTCCGGTTCGCCGGTGGTGACCGCCGGGACGTCGATCACGTTCAGCGTCACGGCGAGCGATGCCGATGGCGATCCTCTCTCCTATACGTGGACGGTCGACGGATCGGCTCAAGCGGCGACGGGCTCCACCTTCCGCTACAGCCCAACGACCGCTCAAGTGGGCAACCACGCCGTGAAGGTGAAGGTCGACGACCGCATGACGAACACGACGGGAGTCGACCCCAGCTTCACCTGGAGCGTGACCGTAGAGGCGCCGCCTCCGCCGCCGCCTCCCCCCCCGCCGCCGGCCACCTACTCGGCCCGGGTGATGTGGGACGTGGTGACGACGGACACGCTCGGCCGCCCGACCACGGTTGCGGGTTATCGGTTGTACCTTGCTGAGAGCCCCTCCGAGCTGACCACCCCCCTCGGCTCGGTCACGCTCCCCGAGGTTGAGATCGACAACCTTGAGCCGGGAACCACTTACTACTTCGCCGTGAGCGCGTACGACGCGGCGGGGAACGAGAGCGCTCTCTCGGCTATTGTGACGATTCTCCAGTAGAACCAAAAACCACTCGCACCCTTGTTTCCGGTAGCAGTCCCCCGCCGGTCTCTTCCGACCAGGGAGAAAATACAGGTCTCCCGACGAAGGGGCCGGCGGTGGGACCCGGTCTAGGGACCTCAACGACTGGACCTTACGCGATTCAGTCGCCTCGCGACTTCGCCGGCAGAGGAATTGCCAATCGACCCGGAGAGAGAATCTGGGTCTCTCAGGAAAGGGACAGGAGGTTCAAATGTCCGGGTCAAAAACGAATTTCGGGCTGACGGCAGTCGCTTTGGGTCTTGCCGTCGCGTTCCTGAACGGGTGTGGGGGCGGAGGCGGAGGGGTGGCGAATGCCTCGACGGGAGGCCCGAGCCCGACTCCCTCTCCCTCGCCGGTACAAGGCGTCTACTCGGCATCGGTCCAGTGGGACCAGGTGTCGACCGATGTGTTCGGCAACCCCGTATCGCTCGCCGGCTACAACGTCTACCTCGCGGAGGACGAGCCGAGTTTCTCGACGCCGCTCAGCACGGTCAACGCAACTTCGGTGGAGGTCGACAACCTCTCGCCAGGCGTCACCTACTACCTGGCGGTGAGCGCCTACGACACGAGCGGCAACGAGAGCGCGCTGTCCACCCCGGCGATGATTCGCCAGTGAGTGAGCGGCTTCGAGCGGACGGCTCGGCACAGGAAAACAGTCCACGGAGGCACGCGGCTGCGAAAGCGGCGCGACTCTCCGTGGTTTCGTTTTGAGAGGCCGCCGCTCAACCCTCGACGCCCTCTACCCGAACCTCCCATCTCGGCCGGACGGCATCGCTGTAGGCAACCCAGAGCCTGCCGCTCGAGTCGAAGCAGGCCGCTGGATAGCGCGGGTTCTTCGCCTTGAGTTCGAGCCTCCTGGGCTCGCCCATGGACTTCGTTCCGATGGGCCGGACCCATACCTCCCACGTCCCACCCCCATCCTGATTCCAGAGGAGGTGGAGCCCGCCTTTCGGGTCCGCGAGCAGCCGCGGGGAGTCGATGGCACCGCGGCTCGCGGCCCCTTCGACCTGGTCCTCAAAATCCTTCCCCGTGAGGCGGTTCACGAAAAGCGCCTTGGCGTTGTACCCGAGGGAGGATTTGTGGCTGTTGTCCCAGGCGACCCAAGGGATGCCGTCCGAGGCGATGGCGACGGAGGGGGTGTAGTCGCGCGCGCGTCCCGAGCCGCGGAAGCCTGCGGCCAGGATCTCCCCGAGCTTCATCGAGCCGTCCACCCGCCGCATGAAGATGGAGTTCTCGTCGACGGGCGGCTTCTGGGGGAGGGTCCCGTGGTAATCCCATGCCCACGCCACCCACGCGCCGCCTTTCCCGTCGGGGGCGATGGATGGGTCGGCGTGGTCCTCGTAGGTGGGCACCTCGCGCGGGCTCACCTGGATCGGGCGGGACCAACCGCCTCGCTTGAAGGCTGCAGCGAAGACTTCCCGATCGCGCGAGAGATCCCCCATGCGGGACCACTCGTACCAGGCGAGCCACGGTTCGACCTTTCCGCCTCCGCCGAGGGCCGGGGCCATCGCGTCGTTGCGCGACTTCGTGATCTGTTGCCTCTTCTGGACCTTGCCATCCTTCACGACGGCCGTGTGGATGTCGTAAAGCCCCTTCTCGTTCGAGACGAAGGCCACGAGCGCTTGCCCTTTTCCCACCGAGACGGTGGTGGGCGCGTATTCGTCCGCCTTCGTCGACGCCACGGGGACGTCTTTGCTCCACTTGCCCCCTTCGAAGGACCTCAGGAGCACGTCCCCTGTCCCGTTTTCGTCGGATGAGTAGGCGAGATGGAGTTCGCCGGCGGGTCCCGCGGCAAGCGACGGCGTGCGCTGGCGAACGATGGCCCCCTCGTCCTTGACGGGCGGAGCGTAGACGGTTCCGGCGTCGATGAACGCCGCTCCTCGGCGGTTCGGCCCATCGAGCTTCGCGAGGGCCGTGTCGATGGCTTTCTCGAAGTCGCTTCCACTGCCCCCCTCCATGAAGCTCTCGTTCAAGACGCAGACGCCGTCGCCGCCGAATACGGCGACGTTCGTGATCCCCGTGACGCGGATCAGGTGGCGGTAGCGGTCGAGGTTGTCGGGGATGACCGGGTAGTTGAGCCGGTAGTGCTTCTTGAAATGAAGAACGGGCAGCTCTTCATCACCGCCGAGCGTGTGGATGAAGAAGACGTTCTTCTTCTCGTAGCTCCGAACCAGGGCCTCCATCCTGGAAGCCTCCGCCTGGCAGCCTCCTCACCACGGAATGCCTGTGATCATCACGAGCACGGACCCGAGATAGTGCCGCAAGTCGACCGTGTGCCCCTCCGAGTCGGTCAAGACGGCGGGGGGGAGCTGCTTTCCGACGAAGCTCCGTCCCTCGCGCTCCGGTTGAGCGAGAATGGAAGGCGCGAGAAAGGTCAGGGTACAGGCGACAAGGATCGATCCCGCCATAGCGGTGCATCATTCTCCGGCCGAGGCCGCCGAAGTAAAAGCGAGTTCTTCCACGGCGTGCAGGCGCGTGACTGAGGAGAAAGTTGACCGCAGAGGACGCAGAGGAGCCGCCCCCCCTCTCTGCGTAACTCTGCGTCCTCTTTCTCGGTCTGCCAGGACGTGGGAAACTCGCGGTTCCGCACGTGCACACCCCCACTCCGTTCACTTGGGCTTCACTGCACTGAGAAGCTCATCTCGAGCCGTTTGCCCTCCCGCAGCACGCTGAACGCCAGGCGATCGCCGGGCCGCTTCTCTTGAAGGGCATAACCGATCAGGCCGCTTTCTGACTGCCGTTCGCTGCGGCCATCGACGGCGACGATGATGTCTCCCTTGCGGAAGCCGGCCTTCTTCGCGACGGCGTGCTCGCCGTACTCCCCGACGTGCTTTGCCCGAAGGGCCAGGACGTTCTCGGCGAGCCCCGCCTCGCGCCTGTCCGCAGCCGGCAGGTCCTCGAGGAGGAGTCCGCCGGCCGCACGCCGGCGCAATTCCCAGGTCGTGGCGCGCCAGGAGATGTCGCTCCCGCGCCGCCACCCTGCTTTGAGGGGGAGTTTCAAGGTGGCGGCTTCGCCTTCCCGCCTCACCTTGGCTTGGAGGGTCCCTACCTCCGGCGACCGCTCCAGCACCCACTGCACATCGGCGATGGAGACGAGCGGCTGCCCTTCAAGCTCGAGTAGGGCATCGCCCGCCCGGAAGCCGGCCTTCTCGGCCACCGAGCCTTTATCGACGCGCTCGATGCTCGCCGCCTTGTGCGGATCGAGGTGGAGACCGAAGACATCGGGCAGGGGCCAGGGGTAGAGCACCGAGTCCGGGATCGGTTTCTTCGCCGAGCGGACCATTTCGCGCTCCGAGTCGCGGATCTGGTGGCAGTGGATGCAGCTCTTGACCGGAGCGTTCTCGTAGTCGATCTTCGCCGTGTATTTCCCCTTGAGGGGCGGATACTCCTCAGGGACTTTCAGGGCGGGGACGGGCCCTGTCTTGGCCTTGAGGCGCTCCTTCAGCTCCCCGTGGCGCCCGTGCAGCTCCAGCGCGGCCACGAGCGCCTCTCGGAAAGCGTCCATGGATACCTCGCCCGTCTTGTCCTTCTGCGTCGAAGGGGAGCCGAACCGCCCGTAGATCGTCCGGTCCGCGTTCAGGAAGAAGGCGTAGAAGGAGAGGTCGTAGTCGAACTGAAAGAGCGAAAGGTCGAGGCCGTTCGCCTGCGGAATGCGGACGCGGACGAACCGATCGAGGAGCGCCTCGATGCGCGGGTCGCCGGCCGTCAACTCCTCGTCGAAGCCGCGGCAGGATTCGCACGGGATGCAGCGGATGGTGACGACGAGAGGTTTGCCCGATTTTCGGGCCTCCTCGAAGGCCTTCGGGAGGTCGTTGTAGATCCAGCGGCCGGAAGCGAGGAACTGCTCGCGGTCCTTGCGGACCCGACCCGGCCGGTCTTCCGCCGAATCTACACGGCCGGACAGGATCAGGATGGCGGCGGCAACGAGTAATTTCTGCGTGCGCACGGTCTACCTCACTTTCGCAGGATCTGCCGTCGGGAACAGTCGAGCGGGATAGTAGGCTACGACGAAGGCGGTGCTGCAGACAACGGAAAACCTCGGTTCCCGGCGGACGGACGGAAACCACGGAGGACACAGAGGCTCACAGAGGGATCCTGGTACTCGGCGAGGGCCACCTCTGTGTCCTCTGTGGTTCATCATCTCTTCTCCTATGGATGTAGAGACGACTTCCACCTCATCGCGTACCATCCTCACGACATGGAGCACTTCCCCGACCGCTACATCCGCCAGACGCTCTTCGCTCCGCTCGGCGCGGAGGGCCAGGCCCGTCTGGGGGCCGCGCGGGTCCTCATCGTCGGCTGCGGCGCCCTCGGGACGCACATCGCCGAGCACCTCGCCCGGGCGGGCGTCGGCTTTCTGCGACTCGTCGACCGCGACGTCGTCGAGCCCTCGAACCTCCACCGCCAGTCCTGCTTCACCGAGGAGGACGCGCGGGCGGAAGAGCCGAAGGCCGCCGCCCTCGCGGCGCGATTGAGCGCGGTGAATTCCGAAGTCGCCTTCGAGCCTGTGGCGTCGGAGTTCAACCCGCAGAGCGCGCTCGATCTGACCTCGAGTGTGGACCTCATCGTCGACGGCACCGACAACGGGCCGGCGCGCCTTCTCTTGAACGATGTCTCCCTCGAGCGTGGCCTCCCCTGGATCTATAGCGGCGTCGTGGGCGAGGTCGGCCACGCCCAGCTTTTCGTCCCGGGGCTCGGCCCCTGCTTGCGCTGCCGCCTGCGGGACCTTCCCCTGCCGGGCGAATTGCCCACCTGCGACACCGCGGGGGTCATCGGCCCCGCGGTCGGGGCAATCAGCGGCTTTGCGGCGGCCATCGCCCTTCGCTTCTGTGCTCAGGAAAAGGGATCTCAATGCGACGGAGCGGCGCGCGCCCTCGCCGGACGCCTCGTCCGCATCGAGCCCTGGAGCCTCCGCGCCGCGATCACGCTCGTCCCCCCCGATGCGGAGTGCCCCGCCTGCGCGGGCGGAAGCCGCGAGTTCCTCCACGGCGCCGCGGCGTGCGCCGGAGAGACGACGGTCCTCTGCGGCCGCTCCGCCGTCCAGGTGCGCCCCGGCGGTGCGCCGTCCCTCGATCTCTCGGCTCTGGCCCGGCGGCTGCGGCCCGTCGGGGCGGTGGATGAGCGGCGGGTCTTCCTGCGCTTTCGGGCCCCGGAGGCCACGATCACGGTCTTCGCCGACGGCCGCGCCATAGTGGAGGGCACGACCGACCCGGTCCGCGCCCGAGCGATCTACGACCGTTACGTCGGCCGGTGAATCACAATGGCATTGAGGTCGGCGCGAAGATCGATTTAAATCGTTCCCGCACGACGGTGACAGAGAGGAGCCCCCGGACCGGACCGTTTCCGGAAGGGGTGAGTTCATGAGCGCCAGCCAGCGGTTCGTCCACCTCCACGTCCACAGCCACTACAGCCTCCTCGACGGAACGATCTCCATCCCCGACCTGGTCGGCGCCGCGAAGGAGCACGGCATGAAGGCTCTTGCGCTCACCGACCACGGAAATCTCTTCGGGGCCGTCCAGTTCTACCGCAAGTGCCGCGAAGAGGGGATCAAGCCTATCGTCGGCATGGAGGCCTACGTCGCCCCGGGGAGCCGCTTCGACAGGAAGCGCGCTGGGTTCGGAGCCTTCACGCACTTCAACCTCCTGGCGCGGAACGGTGAAGGCTACCGGAACCTGATGGTCCTCTCCTCGAGGTCCTACCTTGAGGGGTTCTATTACAAGCCGCGCATCGACAAGGACCTCCTCCGCGAGCATTCGAAAGGGCTCATCGGACTCAGCGCCTGCCTTTCGAGCGAAATCAACCGGGCCGCAATCGAGGGATCCGAGGAAGAACTCAGGTCGCAGATCGAAACCTACCGCGGACTTTTCGAGCCCGGCTGCTTCTTCCTCGAGATCCAGCGCAACGGCCTCGTCGAGCAGGAGCGGGTGATCGAGCGCGTGCCGCCGGCCGCACGCGCCCTCGGCGTTCCGCTCGTGGCCACGAGCGACGTCCACTACCTGCGGAGGGAGGACGCCCGCGCCCAGGAGGTCCACCTCTGCATCAACACCGGCCAGACGATGGACGACGCGGAACGCATGCGCTTCGGCTCCGAGCAGTTCTATTTCCGCTCGGGGGCGGAGATGGAGCGCGTCCTCGGCGAGTTCCCCGAGGCTCTCGCCAACACCGCCGCGGTCGCGGACCTCGTCGACCTCGAGCTGGACTTCAAGACGACCCACCTCCCCCGCTTCGAGGCGGAGGGCGTCACAGACACCGCCGCCTACCTCCGCCATCTCTGCGAGGAAGGGCTGCGGGTCCGCTATCCGCAGTGCGACCGCGACCCCGAGATCAGGAAGCGCCTCGACTACGAGCTTTCTGTGATCGTGAAGACCGGCTTCGTGAGCTACTTCCTCATCACATGGGATTTCATCCGCTACGCCCGGGAGAACGATGTTCCGGTCGGACCGGGCCGCGGCTCGGCGGCGGGCAGCCTCGTCGCCTACGCGCTCGGCATCACCGACGTGGACCCCCTTCGCTACGATCTCCTCTTCGAGCGCTTCCTTAACGTGGACCGCATCTCCATGCCCGACATCGACATCGACTTCTGCATGGAGA
>Ga0187892_10005986_pt1 | contig 18531 bp, 18 predicted proteins | sample MA1701073metaG_FD_139345 | JGI IMG/M metagenome (GOLD analysis project Ga0187892, IMG submission 139345) | Bio-ooze microbial communities from a basaltic lava cave in the Kipuka Kanohina Cave System on the Island of Hawaii, USA - MA170107-3 metaG ...
GCCCGCCTTCGAGGCCCCGAAGCGCTTCGCGCCGAACGCGCCGGCCGCGAAGTCGATGAAGCTGCCGAGCAGGCCGAGCACGCCGATCAGCGCCAGCGACCACCAGCCCACCTTCTCGAAGCCCTCCGCCCAGGCCGCCACGATCAGCCCCGCGAGCAGCAGCGGCGCGCCCGGCAGCACGGGCAGCACGAGCCCCACGATGCCGAGGGCGACCAGCAGCGCGGCGAGCAGGAAGAGCAGCGCGTTCCCGTCCATGACGCCTCCTAGCGCGTGGGGGCGAAGCAGACCACGCTGATCGCGACGGCGGGGCGCCGCGCGTCGAGGTTGCGATACGCGTGGCGCTGGTCGCCCCGGAACACCAGCGCGTCGCCCGGCCCGAGCTGCCAGCGCTCGCCCGACGCCACCAGCTCGATGCGGCCGGCCTCGCAGGTGAGGTACTCGCGCGTGCCCGGCGTGTGCGGGATGCCCCCGAGCTGGCCGCCGGGCGCGAGCTCCATGCGCGCGATCTCGAGCCCCGGGATCGCCTCGGGCACGAGCGGCCGGATCCGCGCGCCCTGGCGCCGGCGCTCGGGCACCTCGCCCGCGGCGAACAGCCGCGCAGCGGTGCGCGGGGGGCCGATGAGCTCCTCGATGGAGACGGAGAGCGCGCCCGCGGCGCGGCCCAGCACGTGCAGCGTCGGGTTCGCGCTGCCCGCCTCGAGGCTGGCCCAGGTGGGGCGGGGGATCCCGGCCAGGCGCGCCATCTGCTGCTGGGACAGGCCGCGCGCCTCGCGGAGGCGGCGCACGTTCGAGGCGAGATTCGCTCCGGAAGCGTCCACGACGTCAGCAGACTAGCCGGCTGCCATTTCGCTGGCCATCGCGTTGCCCAGATGGCGGGTCGCGCACCAGACTGGAGCCATCCGAAGGGAGGATCCCATGAGCGCAAGGCTCGACCACGCGAACCTGTCCGTCCGCGACGTGGACGGCATGGTCCGTTTCCTCACCACCGCCTTCCCCGACTTCCGGCTGCGCGGGCGCGGGCCGAACTGCGCGGGGCGCGTCTGGGCCCACGTCGGGAACGACGAGACCTACCTGTCGCTGCTGGCGGCCAGCGAGGAACCGGCGGAGCCTTTCGTGCCCTACGCGGGCGCGCCGGGCGTCAACCACCTCGGCTTCGAGGTGAGCGACGTCGCCGCCGTGCGGGAGCGGCTCGCGGCTGCGGGCTATCGCGAGACCACCGTTCCGAACTCGCATCCGCATCGGCGGCGGGTCTACTTCGAGGACGCCGAGGGCAACGACTGGGAGTTCGTCGAGTACCGCTCGAACGACCCGGCGGAGCGGAACGACTACGCGCTCGAGGACGCGCCGTGAACGCGGACGCCGCGCACGACTCTGCGCTCGACTTCCTCGCCGGCTACGGGCACGACCTCGCGAACGGCTTCACCAGCCACGCGCCGATGGTGGTGGAGGCGCTCGCCTCGCTCGGTCGACCGGACGCGGTGCGGCCCTGGCTCGACGCGTACCGGCCGCAGCTGCTCCCGCGGCCCGCGCCGCGCCTGCCGCTCGCGGCGGCGGACTGGCGCGCGGCGTTGGGGCGAGAGGAGCGCACCGCCGACTGGATGGCGTTCCTCGGGGCCGAGCTCGACGAGGCGCCCTGGCGCGAGGTGCTCGCGCGCTGGCTGCCGCGGCTCGCGCCCGGCTACTGCGGCGGCGCGCTGCACGGCGCGCTGCGGGTCGCGCACGCCGCGCGTGCCCTCTCGCGAAGCGAGACGCCCGCGCGCGTGCGCGAGCTCGGCGATGCGCTCGGCGCGTGGGCGGCGAGCTACCAGACGCTGCCGGCGGCGCCCGCGCGAGGCGCCTCGCGTCGCGCGCCGGCCGACGCGATCGCGGCCGTGCCGCTCCAGCCGAGCGGCGAGCGCCGCTTCCGCGGCTCGATCGTCTCGGCGCTCGAAGGCCTCGCGGGCTTCGCTTCCTTCGCGCCGGTGATCGATTGGATCGACGCGAGCGCCGCGCCCGAGCGCGCCATCTCGTCGCTCACGCAGGCGTTCGCGCGCGTGTACCTCGGGAACGCCCGCGACGCGCTCACGACCATCGTCTTCGTGCACGGGATCACCGGCGCCGCGGCGCTGCGCTCGCTCGTGCCGCACACGGACGCGGCGGGGACGCGCGAGCTGATCCGCCACGCCTGGCAGGCGGGCGCGGCGCTCTATGCCAGCTTCGGGAGCGCCGCGCCCGACGCCGCATGGCCCGTCGGGCCGCTGCCCGAGCCAGCCACGCTCGCCGCCGCTGCCGTCGCGCACGGCGACGACCACGCGATCAAGCTCACGGCAGCGTGCCTCGGCGAATACGCGCAGCTCCCCGATCCCGTCTTCCTGCATGCCGCCCGCCACGCGCTCGGAGCGCTCCCGACGGCCCACCGCTAGGTTCCGCGTCTGCTCGAAGGAGGGGCATGGACGCGAGGGGGGTGCGCGCACGCCGGGCTCTGGCCTGTCTCCTCGTGCTCGGCATGGCGTACGCCGCGCCCGCCGGCGCGATCCGGCTCGAGGAGCTGGGCGACGGCCCGGTGCCGGTGCCCGGGATCGGCAACGCCGAGCTGTCGGGCATCACCTGGGCGGGCGGCACACGCTACTTCACGGTGGACGACGGCCGCTCGCGCCTGTTCCCGCTCGAGGTGACGATCGACGAGCTGCATGCGGAGATCGCGCTCGTCGTGGCCGGCGAGTTCGTCTCGCTGAAGGGCGCGCACGACATCGAAGGCGTCGCCTGGCGCGCGGCCGAGCGCACCGTGCTCGTGACCGACGAGATCGCGCACGAAATCCGCGAGTACGACCCGGTGAGCGGCGAGCTGCGGAAGTCCTTCCCGCCGCCGCCCGTGTTCCAGGGCCGCTTCCGCCAGAACCGCGGGCTCGAGGGCATCGCCGTGTCGCCAGCCGACAAGAGCGTGTGGACCGCGAACGAGGGGCCGCTCCGCCTCGACGGAGACTCGCCCGGCGCGCTGCACGGCGCGTGGGTGCGACTCCAGCGCTTCGACTCGGGGCTCCGTCCCTCCGGCCAGTGGGCCTATCGCACCGAGGCGGGGCTCGGCTTCGTGGGCGTGGTGGACCTGATGGTCGCACCCGGGGGCGAGCTGCTCGTGCTGGAGCGCGCGCTGACCGGCGGCGGCTTCTCGGCGCGGATCTTCGCCGTGGACCTCGCCAAGGCCACCGACGTCTCGGGCCTCGACAAGCTCCGCAATCGCGACGATTTCTGGCCGGTGCGGAAAGAGCTGCTCTGGGAGCGCAGCGGCGGCGGCCAGAACTTCGAGGGGCTCGCGCTCGGGCCCGAGCTCACGAGCGGCGGGCGACTCGTGCTGCTCGTCTCCGACGGCGGCGGCCAGCGCCAGCCCACGCTGCTCCCGCTGCGGCTCTCGCTCGGCGCGAGCCCGACGCCTCCGGCGGGCGGGGGCGCGGCCGGGCGCTAGGCGAAGACGCGGTCGCGGCCCGCGCGCTTGGCGGCGTGCAGGCGCTCGAGCGCGATCTGCATCACCTCCTGCACGTGGGTGCCCTCGCGCGGGAAGCGCGCGAGGCCCGCGGAGAGCGTGAGCCGCACCGGGTCCGCGAGGCCGGTGCGCTGGATCTCCACCTCGGCCACCTCGCGGCGCAGCGCCTCGAGGCGTCCGACCAGGGCGGGGTGCTCCGAGTCGAGGAACGCGACGCAGAAGCGCTCGCCCGGCAGGCGCGCGACGAGATCGGTGTTGCGGACGGACTCGCGCAGCAGCTCCGCCACCCAGCGCAGGATCGCGTCGCCGAAGGCGTGGCCGTGCGCGTCGTTGAGCTGGCGGAAGCGGTCCAGGTCGATCAGCGCGATGGTGAGCGGCAGGTCGGCGCGCACGCTGCGGCGGGCCTCGCGCTCGAGGCAGCGCTCGAAGGTCTCCGCGCGGATCAGGCCCGTGAGCGGGTCGCAGTGCGCGAAGCGGCGCAGCGTGCGCTCGCGGGCCGCGTTCGCGGTGCCGAAGGCGGTGGCGCACAGCAGGATCACGAGCTGCACGGCGACGTTGGTGAAGTCGAGCTGGCGCGCGAGCTCGGCGGCCTTGTGCGCGTCACCCGCGGCGAGCCCCGGTGCGGCGGCCGCGACGGCGACGAAGCCGAGGATGCAGAACACGCCGGTCGCAACGCACAGCCGCGGGTCTCCGCGGAGTCCGGTCGCCAGCACCAGCAGCGGGAAGACGAGGAACACTGTCGCGTGTCGCGTCCAGACGCCGGGCAGCTCGGCCCACAGCACGGCGGCGAACAGGGCGCTCACCGCCACGCCATACACGAGGCCGCCGATCAGCGGCAGCAGCGCGACGCCGCGCGAGCGGCGCTGCACCTCGACCTCGGAGGCGGAGAACACGGCGGCCATGGCGGCGGCGACGAGGAGGAAGCGGCCGGTGGCGTCGGGCGGCCCCATGCCGAGGCCGATGCCCGCGGGCAGCAGCAGGAGCAGCAGCAGCCCCAGGTAGAGCGCGGCCCGGCTTTCCGCCGCGGTCCACAGCCCGGCGATCAGGCGATCCTCGGGACGTCCCACCATCCAGTCGGCCCAGCGGCGGCGGAAATGGTTCCAGGGCGTGCGCGCCGCGGCGGCAGCCGCCGGCGTGGCGATCGGCGAATCGGTGCGCAGGACGGTCATCTCAGCCTTCGGGAAGGGGATCGGCCGACCCGCCGGCCGGCTTGAAGCGTGGGCGCGACTGCGGGATCGTGCGCGCGATGGCCTGGCTCCCGCCGCACGGACGCCGCCGCGCGCTCGTGCCCCCGTGCCTGCTCCTCTTGCTCGCGCTCGCCCAGATCGGCGGCTTCGCCGCGTTCGACCTGTCGCCCTGGAAGGGCGGCGGCTTCGGGATGTTCGCGACCACCGACCACGGCGGCTTCCGCAGCGTGCGCGTGATCGAGCAGACGGCCGCGGGCGAACGGCGCGTCCCGGTCCCGGACGAGCTCGAGCGGCTCCAGCGGCACGTGCGCGAGGTGCCGCGCGAGGCGAACCTGCGCCGCCTGGCCGCTGCGCTGCGCGCGCGCGAGCCCGGCCTCGGTGCGCTGCGCGTCGAGGTCTGGCGCGCGGAGTTCGACCCGGACGACCTCGCCCCGAGCCGCGTGCGCATCGCGGTCGCGGAGCGCCTCTGATGGAGCTCGCGCTGCGCGTGCTGCTGCTGGTGCTGCTGCTCGACGCACCCCTGTTCTGGTTCCAGCGCGTGCCGCTCCAGATCGTGTGTGGGCTCGGCCTGCTCTGGCCCGCGCTCGCCCGCGATGCGCGCTACTGGGCCGGGCTCACCGTCCTCGTCGGTTGGCCGCTGTTCTGGAACTGGCCCTTCTCCGACAACCACGACTACCTGCGCGCGTTGACGACGCTCGCCGTCGCGCTCGCGCTCACCACCTCGGCGCCGGAGCAGGCGCTTCGCACGAGCGCGAGGCTGCTCGTCGGCGGCACCTTCTTCTTCGCGACGCTCTGGAAGGTCGTGCTCTCCCCCGACTGGATCGACGGCACCTTCTTCCGCGTCACCCTGCTCTCGGACCCGCGCTTCCACGACCTCGCGGTGCTGGTCGGCGGCGCGAGCTGGGAGACGCTCGACGCGTTCGACGCCGCGCTCACCGACTTCCTGACCGGCGCGGGCGGTTGGCCCGGTGCGTTCGTCGAGCCGGCGGGCCTCTACTCGCTCGCGCTCGCGCTCACGGCCTTCACCGCGCTGATCGAGAGCGGCATCGCGCTCGCCTTCCTGTGGCCCCGCCTCGCGCGCTGGCGCAACTGGCTGCTGATCGCGTTCGGCGCCACCACCTTCGCCTTCGCCACCGTGCGCGGCTTCGGCTTTCTGCTGATGACGCTCGGCCTCGCGCAGTGCGAGGACGACGAGCGCCGCACGCGCTACGCCTACGTCGCGACGCTGTTCCTGATCGAGGCCTACCGCAACGTCCCGTGGACGCGGCTCCTGATCGACGCCCTCGGCCTCAGCTGACCGCTAGGAGGGGACTTGCATACCGCGCTGGACGGCGGGGCGGGCGGCGATGCGCTGGAGCCACTCCACCACGCGCTTCTGCTCGGTGATCTCCTTGGCTCCGAGGTCGAGCATCAGCTTCAGCCACGGGTAGTGCATGATGTCGCCGATCGAGTACGGGCCGGCGAGGTACGGACGGCCGTCGCCGAGGATGCGCTCCAGCACGCCGAGCAGGCGCGCCACCTCGCTGCGGAAGGTCTCGATCATCTCCTGGTTCTTCTCGCCGGGCTTGCGCAGCGCGGCGCCGAGCCGGCCGAGGTTCGGGCCGATGCCGCCGGCCTGGAAGAACGCGTACTGGATCGCAGCGAGGCGCTGGCGCGGATCCTTCGGCAGGATGCGCCCCTCCGGATCGTGCTTCTCGCCGAGATGCAGCAGGATCGCGCCCGACTCCCACACCACGAGGTCGCCGTCTTCGAGCACGGGGATCTTGTGGTTGGGATTCAGCGCCAGGAACTCCGGTCGCATCTGCTCCTCTTTCTGCAGGTTCACCGGCCGCACCTCGTAGCGCAGGCCGAGCTCCTCGAGCGCGATCGAGATCTTCCTTCCATTGGGCGTGGTCCACGTGTGCAGGCGGATCATTCGTCGTCCTCCGGGCGTGCGCCCCTGTGATAGCGTGCGCGACGGGGAGGATCGACGTGGCGCGCAAGCTCGGGCTCGCTCTCTTCGCGCTGTTCTCTCTCGCCGTGATCCTGACGTGGGCGGCGGGCCAGGGCTGGTTCGGCGCTCACGAGTCGATGGGCGAGCCTGCGGCCGCCGAGCGCGGCGCCGCGCTGCGTCAGTCCGAGGCGAAGGCGCTCCGCGAGGCCGCCACCGGCATCGGCGTCTGGAAGCCGAAGCAGATCCTGTTCGGCGATCTCCACGTCCACACCACCTATTCGCTCGACGCCTTCCTGTTCAGCATCCCGCCGATCGGCAGCGAAGGCGCGCACCCACCCGCGGACGCCTGCGACTTCGCGCGCCACTGCTCTGCCCTCGACTTCTGGTCGATCAACGACCACGCCGAGGGCCTCACCCCCCGCCTCTGGCGCGAGACGGCGGAGGCGATCCGCCAGTGCAACGCCGTCGCGGGCGACCCGGCGAACCCCGACACGGTCGCCTTCCTCGGCTGGGAGTGGACGCAGGTCGGGAGCACGCCGGCGGACCACTACGGGCACAAGAACGTGGTGCTCGCGCACACCGAGCCGGAGCGCATCCCGAAGCGTCCGATCGACGCGTCGCGCTTCCTGGTGGGCGCCGGGACATCACCGTACGGGCTCGGTCTCGTGGCGCTGCTCTCGGGCGGGCGCGTGCACGACTACGCCCGCTTCACGGCGGAGCGCGCCGCCGTGCCGCGCTGCGACCCGGACGCCGAGGAGCACGAGCTGCCCGACGAGTGCATCGAGTCCGCCGCCACGCCCGAGGTGCTGTTCCGCAAGCTCCGGGAATGGGGCCACGACGCGATGGTGATCCCGCACGGCACGACGTGGGGCTTCTACACACCGCCCGGCTCGGCGTGGGACAAGCAGCTCACGCGAGACCAGTACGACCCGGAGCTGCAGCGCCTGCTCGAGGTGTACTCGGGCCACGGCGACGGCGAGGTGTACCGGAGCTGGCGCGAGGTCGAGTTCGACGCCGAGGGCAAGGCGGTCTGCCCCGAGGCGCGGCGCGACTACCTGCCGATGTGCGTGCGCGCCGGGCAGATCATCCGCGCGCGCTGCGAGGCCGCCGACCTCGGCGCGGCGGAGTGCGAGCGGCGCGAGCAGGAAGCGCGGCTGAACGCGGCGGCCGCCGGCGTGGCAGCCCACCGCACCGTGCCGGGCGCGCGCGGGACCGACTGGCTCGACGCCGGGCAGTGTCGCGACTGCCGCGAGCCGGCCTATCACTACCGGCCGAAGAGCTCGGCGCAGTACATCCTCGCGCTCGGCAACTTCGACGACGCCGAGCAGCCGCCGCGCCGCTTCCGCTTCGGCTTCATGGCGTCGAGCGACAACCACTACGCGCGGCCCGGCACCGGCTACAAGGAGGTGCACCGCCGCGGCTTCAGCGAGTCGCTCGGGCGGCCGGGCGGCGCGCGGGGCCCGATCGCGCGCCGGCTCCAGCCGCCGGTCGAGGAGCCCACGCTCGAGTCTCGTCCCTTCACCTACGAGACGCCGAGCTTCGAGGTCTTCGAGACCGAGCGGCAGGCGTCGTTCCTCACCACGGGCGGGCTCGTCGCCGTGCACGCGGAGGGCCGCGACCGCGCCGCCATCTGGGACGCGCTCGAGCGCAAGGAGGTCTACGGCACGACGGGCCAGCGCACGCTGCTCTGGTTCGAGCTGCTGAACCCGCCGGGCTCGCGCGGCCGCACGGTGCCGATGGGCGGCGAGGTCGAGATGCGCGAGGCGCCCATCTTCCAGGTGCGCGCCGTCGGATCCTTCGAGCAGAAGCCCGGCTGCCCCGACGACGCGGCCGCGGCGCTCGGGCCGGAAGACCTCGAACGCATCTGCAAGGGCGAGTGCTACCACCCGTCCGACCAGCGCCGCCGCGTGACGCGCATCGAGGTCGTGAAGATCCGCCCGCAGCGCGAGGAGGGCGAGGACGTCGCGTCGCTCGTCACCGACCCCTGGCGCAGCTTCGGCTGCGAGCCCGACGCGATGGGCTGCACCGCGACGTTCCCCGACCCGGACTTCGCGCGCGACGGGCGCGAGGCGGTCTACTACGCCCGCGTGTTCGAGACGCCCATCCAGGGCGTGAACGGCGACAACCTGCGCTGCAGCTTCGACGCCGCCGGCAATTGCACCAGCGTCACGCTCTGTCCGGGCGACGCGGGGGACGCCGACGATTGCCTCGGCGAGAAGGAGCCGCGTGCCTGGTCGTCGCCGATCTTCGTCGACTTCGGCGGGAAGGCGCGATGATCCGCTGCGAGGTCGAGAACGAGATCGTGACGATCGTGATCGACCGGCCCGAGAAGCGCAACGCGATGACGTATGCGCTCCTCGGCGACTTCCTCGCGGCGGTGAAGCAGGCGGGCGAGGACCCGGCGGTGCGCGTGCTGATCGTGACCGGCGCGGGCGGCGCCTTCTGCGCAGGCACGGATCTCGCCGACCTGGCGACGGTGCCCGGCCCCCAGCGCGGGCTGCGCGGAAGCCCGGACGCGAGCGAGCGCTGGTGGCCGCTGGTGGCATGCCCGAAGCCGGTGATCGGCGCGATCGACGGCGTCGCGGTCGGCATGGGCGCCGAGTTCACGAGCCAGTGCGACGTGCGCATCGCCTCGACGCGCGCGCGCTTCGCCTGGAACTTCGCGCACCGCGGGCTCGTGCCCGACACCGGGGCGGGCACCTGGCTGCTGCCGCGCCTGCTCGGCCCCGCGCGCGCGCTCGAGCTGCTCTACTCCGGCCGCTTCGTCGGCGCCGAGGAGGCGCTCGCGCTCGGCTACGTGTCGCGCGTGGTGCCGCCCGAGGAGTGCCTGCCCGCCGCCCGCGAGCTCGCGCAAGGCTTCCTCGCCGGCTCGCCCTTCTCGCACCGGCGCATGAAGGAGCTGGTCTACCGCGGCCTCGAGCGCGACCACGGCGAGCACATGACGGCCCACACCGAGGCGCTCACGGCGTGCTTCCGCTCGGCGGACCACAAGGAGGGCGTGGCCGCCTTCCTCGAGAAGCGGCCGTCGCGGTTCACGGGGCAGTAGCCGAGCGCCCTCGCCTACGGGGCGAGCAGGATCTCGTTGTGCGTCGCGATCCAGGAGTCGGAGCCGATCTCGAGCGACACGACGGGGAACGAAGAGGGCAGCAGCGAGAGGCTCTCCCCGGCGTCGCCGAAGTCGCCGTCGTTGTTCAGGTCACGCAGGCGCGTCAGGCTGGCGCCGCCGTGGACGAAGAAGAGTCCGCCGCCGCTCCCGCGCTCCACGTCGCACACGCCCGTGTTCGCCGCGATCTCGGTGCTCTCACCGGCATCGTTCAAGTCACCGTCGGTGTTGAGGTCGCGTGAGAGCCGGATCTGACCCGCCTGGCTCTGGAAGGCGAGCGCCAGCCGTCCCGCCGAATCGAAGGCCACCCCGAGGCAATCGGTGTTGCCGCTGCCGAGGTTGACGAGCGAGATCTCGGGCGTGCCGCCGACGGTGTCGTCGAAGTTGCCGTCGCCGCTGCGGTCGTACGCGATGCGGAGGTTGTTCGTCGCCCCGCTGATATACACGTAGGCCGCGCGCCCGGCGGGGTCGATCGCGAGCTCGGTGCGCCGCACGATCGTTCCGCCGTACGTCTGGATCTGGATCACCTCGCCGGCGTCCGCGAAGTCGCCGTCGCCGGTGAGATCGCGCGCCAGCATGGCCTGCGTGCCCGTGCCGGTGCGGAGGTAGCCGACCACCGGCCGGCCGCTCGCGTCGAAGGCGAGCGACGCATGCTGCGGGCTGATGCCCGTCTCGATCACGGCAGGCGTCTCGTCGTTGACGTCGAGGTCGCCATCCTGGTCGGCGACGTAGCAGAGCGAGGAGGCGCCGCAGTCGTTCGTCTGCACCGCCGCCACGCGCCCCGCCGGGGTCCAGGAGATCGCGAGGAAGGAGCCGGTGCCGGCGCTGATCGTGGTATCGACCAAGCCGTCGGCGTTCGCGTCCACCCCGTAGCTCGAGCCGCGGCCGACGAGCGCCTGCGCGAAGCCGAAGACGTCGAAGTCGAGCGCCGCTCCGATCACTCCGCCGGGCGTGTGCGTGCTCACCGGCGCCCCCCCGAAGGAAAAGCTCGCGCTGTCCGACTCGCCGTTGAGCCGGGTCACCGTCACCGGGACGGTGCCCAGCTGCGGCCCGACGAACACGTCGAAGCCCGTCGAGGTGACGTTGCTGGGCGCCGGGGTCTGCGACCCGAACACGACCGCGATGCCGGGCTCGAAGAAGGTGCCCTGCACGTGCACCGTGTCCTGCTCGCCGAACGGAATGGCGCTCGGGACGAAGCTGGTGATCGTCGGCGTCACCAGGTTGATGCTGCTGCCCTGGCTCACCTCGGCGACGTCGGCCTGCCCGTCGCCGTCGTTGTCGGGATCGACGAAGTTGGCGATGCCGTCGCCGTCCGCGTCGCCCTGGCCCTCGGCCGGGTCCGCGTTCGGCGGGCCGCCGCCGTCGAGGTTCGTGTTCAGGTAGATCTGGGCGAGTACGTCGGGCGGGAGTCCGCCGACCTGCGCCACCGTGTCGGCGCTCTCGGCGGATTCCGCCGTCGCGGAGCGCAGCGCGAAGGGCACCACCAAGAGGCGCGTGCGCGCGAGCGGCGGCGACGGGTCCACCGTGACCTCGACGAAGCGACCCGGGGCGGTCGCCGCGAGGTCGCCGGCGAGCGCGGCCACGAGGCTCGTGGTGAGCGGGTTTTGGGGCGTGTCCGTGGCCCGGCCCGTCGGCCCGAGCGCGAGGCTGAAGGCTCCCTCGTCGAGCGCGACGTCCGCGAAGTCCTGCACGTAGAGCAGCGTGCCGCCCAGCGCGGCGTCGTAGATGCGGATGGTGAGGTCGACCGTCCCCGTGCCGCTCGGGATGCTCCCCGAGAAGGGCACCTGATCCGGGATCGCGGGCGGGGCTGCGCCCGCCGGAAGCGCCAGGCTGACGAGCACGCCGACCACGGACAGGGAAAGGGCGCAACGCATCGGTGCACCTCCGCTCGCAGGGCGCCATTCTACGCCGCGGCTGCCCGGCGGGCCCTCTTTCTGTTACCAAAGGAGGCCTCGCGGGAGGGCCCATGGACCTCGGAACCCTGTTGACCGGCAGCACCGCCGGCCTCGTCGACCTCGCGGTCTTCGTGGGCCGCGTGGCGATCGGCGTCTGCTTCGTGGTCCACGCGCTCGGCAAGCTGGGTCTGGTCGGCACGGGCAACCTGGCGGGCTTCACCGACTGGCTGCGCAGCCTCGGCGTGCCGTACCCGTGGGTGCAGGCGCGCATCGCGATGCTGTCGGAGCTCGGCGGCGGCAGCCTGCTCGCGCTGGGCCTGTTCACCCGGCCCGCCTGCCTGCTGCTGATCGGCACGATGGCGGTCGCGGGCATGCTCGGTCACAAGGGCGCGGGCTACCTCATCACGAACAACCCGCCCGGCGCGGAGTACACCATCAACCTCGCGGTGATCTGCTTCGTCTTCCTCCTGATCGGGCCGGGCGTCCTCTCGCTCGACGCATTGCTGTTCTGATGGGCCGGCTGGACGGCAAGGTCGCGCTCGTCACCGGCGCCGCGCGCGGCACCGGCGAGCAGGTGGCGCGGCTCTTCGTCGCGGAGGGCGCGCGCGTGATGATCGGCGACCTGCTCGAGGCCGAGGGCGAAGCCGTCGCCAAGGCGCTCGGGGACGCGGCGGCGTTCGTGCGCCTCGACGTCTCGGCGGAGGGCGACTGGGCGCGCGCCGTGGAGCGGACGCGGGCGCGCTTCGGCGGGCTCTCCGTGCTGGTGAACAACGCGGCCATCCTCCAGATGAAGCCGCTCGAGGAGACGACGCTCGCCGACTACGAGCGCCACGTCCGCGTGAACCAGATCGGCCCGTTCCTCGGCATGAAGGCGGTGGTGCCCGCCATGAAGGAAGCGGGCGGCGGCTCGATCGTGAACGTCTCGTCGGTGGACGGGCTGAGCGCGAAGCCGCACATCGTGGCGTACGCCGCGACGAAGTGGGCGCTGCGCGGCATGACGCGCGTGGCCGCGCTCGAGCTCGGCAAGCACGGCATCCGCGTGAACACGGTGTGCCCCGAGGTGGGCGGGCCTGCGATGCGCGCGCCCTACGTGCCGGCAGGCATCGAGGTCGAGAAGACGCTGGCCTTCGCGCACGGCATCATCCCCTACCAGCGCGGGCGCGAGCCGATCGAGCTCGTGCGCGACGTCGCGCGCATGGTGCTCTTCCTCGCTTCGGACGAGAGTCTCTCGTGCACGGGCGCCGACTACGCGGTGGACGCCGGCTGGACCGCGGGCCGCCTCTCGCCGAAGGCCTGAGCCGTGCGAAGCGGCCTGCGCGCGCTCTCGGAGATCGCCCGCTTCGACGAGGAGGCGGACGTCCTCGTGGTGGGCCTCGGCTGCGCGGGCGCCGCGGCAGCGATCGAGGCGGCGCGCGCCGGCGCGCGCTGCGTCGTGCTCGAGCGCGCGAGCGGCGGCGGGGGCACCTCGGCGGTCTCGGGCGGCGTCCTCTACCTCGGCGGCGGCACGAAGCTCCAGCGCGCCTGCGGCTTCGAAGACTCTCCCGAGGCGATGTTCGCCTACCTGATGGCGTCGGTGGGAGACTCCCCCGACGAGGCGAAGATGCGGCTCTACTGCGAGGGCAGCGTCGCCCACTACGACTGGCTCGTGGCGCAGGGCGTGCCCTTCAAGGAGACGTTCTACCTCGGCGTCTCCGGCGAGCCGCCCACCGACGACGGCCTCGTCTGGTCGGGCTCGGAGCGCTGCCATCCCTTCTGCGACGTGGCGAAGCCGGCGCCGCGCGGGCACGTGCCGCAGCACCCGCACCAGACCGGTCACGTGCTGATGAGGCACCTGATCGAGAGCACGAAGGCGAGCGGCGCAGCGCTCGAGGCCGACGCGCGGGTGACCGACCTCGTGGTGGACGCAGACGGCGGCGTGGTGGGGGCCGTGGCGCGGCGGTTCGGCGTCGAGCGCAGCTTCCGCGCGCGCGGCGGCGTGATCCTCGCGACGGGCGGCTTCATCCACGCCGACGACATGCTGCGACGCTTCGTGCCGCTCGCGCTGCGCTGCAAGGTGCGCGTCGGCGCGGAGGGCGACGACGGCTCGGGCATCCGCCTCGGCATGGCGGCGGGCGCGCTCGCCATGCACATGGACAAGGCCTCGATCTCGCTGCCGGTGACGCAGCCCTGGGGGCTCAAGCGCGGCATCCTCGTCAACGCGCAGGGCCAGCGCTTCGTCAACGAGGACGCCTACTACGGCCGGCTCGGCGAGGCTGCGCTGTTCCACCAGAACGGGCGCGTCTGGCTGGTGGTGGACGACGAGGTCTTCGAGCAGCCCGACTATCTGAAGCGCGTGGCGGCCGTGGGCGAGACGCCCGCGGAGCTCGAGCGCGAGCTCGGCCTGCCGGAGGGCAGCCTCGCGGCCACCCTCGAGGTCTACAACCGGCACGCCGAGCGCGGCGAGGACCCGGCCTTCGGCAAGCAGCGCGACTACCTGAAGCCGCTCGTCGTCGCGCCGTTCGGTGCGATCGACTGCACGACGGAGAAGGCGATCTACGCCGCCTTCACGCTCGGCGGCCTCGCCACCGACGTGGACGGCGCCGTGCTCGATCCCGAGGGCCGCGCCATCCCCGGCCTGTACGGCGCCGGGCGCGCGACCTCGGGCCTCTCCGTGGGCAGCTACTCGAGCGGGCTCTCGCTCGGCGACGGCACCTTCTTCGGCCGGCGCGCCGGACGCGCGGCGGCAGAGCGACGCGGTTCGTGAAGCGCGCGCTCATGAAGCGCGCTTTCGTGCTGCTGCTCCTCGCCGGGCTCGGCTGCGCCTCACCCACCGGCATCCGGCGCGTGGACGCCCGCGAGGTGCACAAGACCCTCACCGAGAACGTGCTGTCCACCGGCCGCCCGAGCGTGCCGACGCGCCAGACGCTCCAGCGCCTCGGCCTGCGCGAGCTCTTCGAGCACGAGCCCGCGCTCGGCATCGAAGCGCTCCACGCGAGGCTGCTCGAGCAGCCGAACTCGGGCGCGCGCCTGTTCGCGCTCGCCGAGCTCTCCTTCTGGCTGGGCGAGCGCGAGCACGACCGCGCGCGCTACCTGAGCGCCGCCGTCTACGCCTACGCGTACCTGTTTCCGCCGGAGGGCTTCCCCCCGCCCGAGGCGACGGACCCGCGCTACCGCGTCGCCTGCGACCTCTACAACCGCGGGCTCACCGAGGGCATCGCGGCCGAGAAGCTCCAGTCCGACGACTGGGCCGGCGAGACGATCGCGTTGCCCATGGGCGAGCTCGCCGTCGCCTTCGATCGCCGCGAGCTCGAGTGGGCGGGCTGGCGGCTCGGCGACTTCCTGCCCGCCGCGTACTTCGAGGTGCGCGGGCTCCGCAATCGCTACCGCTATCCCGGTGTCGGCGCCCCGCTGGTCGCGACCCTGGACGCGCCCGTCGCCGGCGCGGACGCGGCGCGGCGCCGCAAGCACATCCCGCCTCGCCTCAAGGTGCCGGTGTCCGGCTTCCTGCGCATCGACGACGCGCGTGCGGGCATCGCCGCCGGCCGCGTCGCCTCGCGGATCGAGCTGTTCTCGCAGGACGAGGCGCTCGCGGTCGAGGTGGAGGGGAAGCGCGTGCCGCTCGAGTTCGAGACGAGCTCGGCGCTCGCGTACACGCTCGACGGTCCGCCGATCTGGTGGGACGAGTTCCGTGGTTTCCTCTACGGCGGCGTGCTGCCGCGGCTCACCGCGGCGCCCGCGGACCAGATCCTGTTCCTCCATCCCTACCGTCCCGGCAAGATCCCCGTCGTGCTCGTGCACGGCACGGCATCGAGCGTGCAGCGCTGGGCCGAGCTGGTGAACGAGCTCGAGAGCGACCGCCTGCTCACGGAGCGCTACCAGCTCTGGCTCTACCGCTACGACTCGGGGAACCCGATCGGCTTCTCGGGCGGCGTGTTCCGGGATGCCCTCCGCGAGACGCTCCACGAGCTCGATCCCGAGGGTCTCGACCTCGCGCTCCAGCAGATGGTGGTGATCGGGCACAGCCAGGGCGGGCTCCTCACCAAGCTCACCGTGGTGGACAGCCAGGACCGCTTCTGGAGAACGATCAGCCGCAAGCCGTTCGATCAGATCGACCTGGACGACGACGAGCGCGAGGTGCTCGGCCGCAGCCTGTTCTTCGAGCCGCTGCCCTTCGTGAAGCGCGTCGTGTTCATCGCGACGCCGCATCGCGGCAGCTACCTCACGCTGCAGCGCCTGGGCCGCTGGGCCGCGAGCCTGGTGGAGATCCCGAACGGCCTCTCGCAGCTCACCTTCGACTTCGTGACGCGCAACCAGGACGACCTGCTGATCCGCTCGCTCGACCGCCCGACCACCGCGATCGACAACATGACGCCGAAGAACCCGTTCCTGCGAACGCTGCTGAAGCTCCCGATCGCTCGCGGCGTGCACGCGCACTCGATCATCGCCGTCGAGGGCGAGGGCCCGGCCGAAGCGGGAGCCGACGGCGTGGTGCAGTACCGGAGCGCGTACCTGAAGTACGTGGATTCGACGCTGGTCGTGCGCTCGCCCCACTCGTGTCAGGGGAACTTCGCCACGATCGAAGAGGTGCGCCGCATCCTGCGCGAGCACGCAGGGATCGAATGAGCCGGCTATCGTGCCGGGCCATGCCGCGGATGCTCGCGCTCGCCTGCCTCGCCGGGCTCGCCTGCAGCTCCGTGTACTACGGCGCGCTCGAGCAGGTCGGCATCCAGAAGCGCCACATCCTCGCCGATCGCATCGAGGACGGGCGCGAGGCGCAGCAGGACGCGCAGGAGCAGTTCCAGGACGCGTTCGAGCGCTTCAAGACCGCGACGAGCTTCGAGGGCGGCGAGCTGGAGGACACCTATCGCGGCCTCGCGGCCGAGCTCGAGGACAGCGAGGCGCGGGCGACCGACGTGCGCGACCGCATCGCGTCGATCGAGGAGGTGGCGGGCGACCTGTTCGAGGAATGGGAGGGCGAGATCGGCCAGATCTCGCGCGCCGACCTGCGCAAGAAGAGCGGCGCGCAGCTGAAGGAGACGCGAGCGCGCTACGCCAAGCTGCTCGCCGCCATGAAGAAGGCGGAGCGCAAGATGGATCCGGTGCTGGTCGCCTTCCGCGACCAGGTGCTGTTCCTCAAGCACAACCTGAACGCCAGCGCGATCGCGTCGCTCGAGACGCAGGCGGCGGGCATCCAGAGCGACGTGGATGCGCTGGTGCGCGACCTGTCGAGCTCGATCCGCGAGGCCGACGCCTTCCTGGCCACGCTCGAGCAGGGCTAGCCGTGGCGAGCCCGCGTCCGTCGATTCGCCAGCTCGAGTGCGCCGTGGCGGTGGCCGACGAGCTCCACTTCGGCCGCGCCGCGCGCGCGTGCGCCATCACGCAGCCCGCGCTCTCGGCGCAGATCCAGGCGTTCGAGGAGCTGCTCGGGCTGCGTCTGTTCGAACGCGGGCGGCGCGGCGTGATCGTCACCACCGCCGGCGCGCCGGTGATCGAGCAGGCGCGCGCCGCGCTGGCCCAGCTCGACCGCCTGGTCGAGAGCGCCGCGAGCCAGGCGGAGCCCCTCACCGGCACCCTGCGCCTCGGCGTGATCCCGACGGTGGCGCCCTACCTGTTGCCGCCGCTGCTCCCCGGGGTGCGGCGCGCGTGGCCGAAGCTGCGCCTCGTGCTGCGTGAGGAGCAGACCGCGCGGCTGGTGGAGCAGCTCGCGCTGGGCGCCCTCGACCTGCTGCTGCTCGCGCTTCCGGTCGAGCAGGGGACCCTCGAGGAGCTGCCGCTCGTGCGCGAGCCGTTCTGGTTCGTGGCGCCGGCGCAGCACCGCCTCGCCAAGGCGCGCGGCCCGCTGCCGGAGCAGGCGCTCGCCGACGAGGAGATCCTGCTGCTCGAGGACGGCCACTGCCTGCGCGCGCAGGCGCTCGACGTGTGCCGCCGGGCCGGCGTCGAGACGCCGGGCCGCATCCAGGCCACGAGCCTCTCGACGCTGGTGCAGATGGTGGCGAACGGGCTCGGCGTCACGCTGCTCCCCGAGCACGCGCTCGCCCTCGAGCTGCGGCCCGACACCGGGCTCGTGGCGCGCCCGTTCAAGAAGCCCGCGCCGTCGCGTACGCTCGGCCTCGCGTGGCGGCCCGGCGCCGCGCGCGCGGGCGAGTACCGGCTGCTCGGCCAGACGCTCGCCGCCGTCCTCGCGGCCACCGGCGGCTCGAGGCGGCGCGCATGAGCGAGCGCAGCATCTGCGTCTACTGCGCGTCGAGCCAGCGCTGCGCAGCGGTCTACCACGACGCCGCCCACCGCCTCGGCGCAGTGCTCGCGAGCGCGGGCTTCACGATCGTCTACGGCGGCGGCGCTACGGGCTCGATGGGCGCCGTGGCGGATGGCGCGCTCGCGCGCGGCGGCCGCGTGGTGGGCGTGCTGCCGCGCTTCATGGCCGAGCTCGAGTGGGGCCACGATCGGCTCAGCGAGCTCCACCTGGTGGACGACATGCGCACGCGCAAGCACGAGATGCTCTCGCGCAGCGAGGGCGTGGTGGCGCTGCCGGGCGGCTCCGGCACGCTCGAAGAGCTGCTCGAGGCGATCAGCCTGAAGCGGCTCGGCATCTTCCTCGGTCCGATCGTCCTGGTGAACACGCAGGGCTTCTTCGCGCCGCTGCTCGAGATCCTGGAGCGCGCCGTCGCCGAGCACTTCATGGACGAGCGCCACCGCACCATGTGGCAGGTGGTGGCCGAGCCCGAGCAGGTGCCCGCCGCGCTCACCGCCGCGCCGCCCTGGTCCGAGGACGCGCGGCGCTTCGCGCGGCCGTAACGGATCCGCGACGGAATGGCTTTGGAGGGAAGGGCTCTGCGGGCGCGGCCAGCGGCCCTCTTGTGTACAGCCGGGGACATGGGTGACAGGTAGACCGGCAACATGGGTAACACGTCAGCGGTGTAGCTGTTGTGTCCGTTCGTCATAGCGGGCGATGGGTTCCTTGCAGAAGTACACCGACC
>Ga0187892_10005988_pt1 | contig 18520 bp, 12 predicted proteins | sample MA1701073metaG_FD_139345 | JGI IMG/M metagenome (GOLD analysis project Ga0187892, IMG submission 139345) | Bio-ooze microbial communities from a basaltic lava cave in the Kipuka Kanohina Cave System on the Island of Hawaii, USA - MA170107-3 metaG ...
GCGCTGCCAGAAGTCATCAGTCACCACCCATGAATCGACACGCTTCTTCGCCACCACAGGCACGCTCCGTCGCCGCGCATTATGCGGCTCAGAGCGATAGTTTACTATTTACGGATAACTTCTAAGCGCCCGCCTCCTATTTAGAAAGAGCCGGGCCGAGGCGCGGCCCCTGGGCCGTCAGTAGTCTTCCGGTGCCAGCATCAAGGCACTGTGCGCACCTTCGGTCACGCTCTGCGCGATGGCCGGCGCGCGATTCAGGATGTGCTCGGCGAAGAAGCGGGCGGTGGCGATCTTGGCCTTCATGAAGGGCACGTCGCGGCCCTTTTCGGCCAGCACCTGCGCCACCAGCAGCGAGCGCGCCAGCTGCCAGCCCGCCATCAGCATGCCGCCGGCCATCAGGTAGGGCACGCTGCCCGCGTAGGCGGCGTTGGGCGCCACTTTCGCCTCGCGCGCCATGAAGTCCCCGATGCGCACGAAGGCCTCGCGCGCGGCGGCCAGGTGGCGTGCCACGGCGGCCGAATCCTCGGTGCCGCTTTCCATGAGCTCGGATTCGGTGCGCGCCACCTGTGCGGCGATTGCCTTGGCGGTGGCGCCGCCGTCGCGCACCGTCTTGCGGCCCACGAGGTCGTTGGCCTGGATCGCGGTGGTGCCTTCGTAGATGCTCAGGATCTTGGCGTCGCGCAGGTATTGCGCCGCGCCGGTTTCCTCGATGAAGCCCATGCCGCCGTGCACCTGCACGCCTAGAGAGGCCACATCCAGGCTCATCTCTGTGCTGTAGCCCTTCACCAGTGGCACCAGGAACTCGTAGAAGGCCTGGTTCTGCGAGCGGGTGTCGGCGTCGGGGTGGTGGTGCGCGGCGTCGTACGCGGCGGCTGCCACGCTGCCCATGGCGCGGCAACCTTCTACCTGCGCGCGCATGATCATCAGCATGCGCCGCACGTCGGGGTGGTGAATGATGGGCATGCTTGACTTGGCTGAGCCATCCACGGGCCGGCTTTGCACGCGTTCCTTCGCGTAGGCCAGCGCATGCTGGTAGGCCCGCTCTGCCACCGCCACGCCCTGCATGCCGACGGCGTAGCGGGCCGAGTTCATCATGATGAACATGTATTCCAGGCCGCGGTTTTCCTCGCCCACAAGGTAGCCCACGGCGCCGGGTCCGGCGCTGTCTGCAACGCTCGCGGCCATGCCGTCGCCGTACTGCAGCACGGCCGTGGGCGATGCCTTGATGCCCAGCTTGTGCTCAATGCTCACGCAGCGCACGTCGTTGCGCTGGCCCAGCGAGCCGTCGGCATTGACCAGGAACTTGGGCACGATGAACAGGCTGATGCCCTTCACGCCCTCCGGCGCGCCGGCCACCCGCGCGAGCACCAGGTGCACGATGTTCCCGGCCATGTCGTGCTCGCCCCAGGTGATGAAGATCTTGGTGCCGAAGACCTTGTAGCTGCCGTCGGCCTGCGGCTCGGCGCGGCTGCGCACCAGTGCCAGGTCGCTGCCGGCCTGCGGCTCGGTCAGGTTCATGGTGCCGGTCCACTCGCCGCTCACAAGCTTGTCGAGGTAGGTGGCCTTCAGTTCTTCGGAGCCGGCCATCAGCAGGGCTTCGGTGGCACCGTCCGACAGCAGAGGGCACAGCGCGAAGCTCATGTTGGCCGAGTTGAGCATTTCGCGGCAGGCCGCGCCGATGGTCTTGGGCAGGCCCTGGCCGCCGAACTCGGCGGGCTGCTGCAGACCTTGCCATCCACCGGAGACGTACTGGGCATAGGCGTCCTTGAATCCGTCGGTGGTGGTGACCTCGCCGTCCCGGAAAAACGAAGGCTGGCGGTCGCCCGGTGCATTCAAGGGGGCGACCACGTCCTGGTTGAACCGGGCGCATTCGTGCAGCACCGCTTCGGCGGTGTCCAGGCCGGCGTCGGCAAAGGGGGGCAGCCGTGCAATGTCTCCGATGCGAGCCAGGTGCTCGATGTCGAACAGCATGTCTTTGAGGGGGGCGGTGTAGGGCATGGAATCCGGGTGAATAACAAGGGAGAAGGGGGTCCTGAAGTTGTAGGTGCGAGCGGGGAAAACACCACCCCCCGGTGTGGGTGGCGCTCCGTCGGGCACGCGATTCCATAATTCGCCTCAATATGAAAGCCGATATGGAGACACTTGCGATGCACTCGACGATGCCTACGCCTTCGAGCGCCGGCTATGGCTACCGGCAAACGCCTTTTCCAAGGCGCAAGGCCGTGTGCGAGCGGCGCGAGGATGGCACGCTGGTTCTTCGCAACGTGGCCGCGCCGCCGGTGCCCGAGCACATCGGCTTTGCAGGCTACGTTCCGCAGTGGGCGGCCCGGCGGCCCGACACCAATGCCTTCTGCGAGCGCGATGCTCATGGCCAATGGCGCTGCCTGACGTGGGCGCAGTTGTGGGAGCAGGTACAGCGCATCGGCAGCGCGCTGCTCGAGATGGGCCTGGGCCCGGGCCGCCCGCTGATGGTGCTGTCACCCAACTCGCTCGAGCACCTGCAGCTGATGCTGGCCGCCGAGTTCGTGGGCGTGCCCTTTGCCCCGGTGTCGCCCGCCTATTCGCTGCTCAGCCGCGACCTGGTGCGCCTGGCGGGCGTGTGCGAGCTGGTGCCGCCCGCAGCAGTGTTCGCGCAGGACGCGCAGCTTTTTGCCCGCGCACTGGCTTCGCCGGCCTGCGCCGGCCTGCCGGTGATTGCTGTGAACAACGCCGCCGGCGGCCAGACCGCCTGGCAGTCGATGGTGCAAGCGCCGTTGACGCCCAAGCGCCGCGCCGCCGTGCTGCAGGCGCACCGCGCCATCGAGCCGGCGCACGTCGCACGCGTGCTCTTCACTTCCGGCTCTACCGGCGTGCCCAAGGGCGTGCCGATCAGCTACGCCAACCTGCGAGGCACCGCGGCGAACCTGCTGGACATGTTCGGCATGCTGCAGGAAACGCAAACCGTGTTCCTGGACTGGCTGCCCTGGCATCACGCCCTGGGCGGCGTGTTGAACCTGGGGCGCTCGCTGCTGCTGGGCGCCACGCACTACATCGACGACGGCAAGCCGCTGCCTGGCATGTTCGAGCGCACTGTGCGCAACCTGCGTGAGGTGTCGCCCACGCTGCTGACCAGCGTGCCCGCGGCCTGGACGATGCTGGCCGCCGAGCTGGAGCGCGATCCGCAACTGGCGCGCAGCGTGTTCTCGCGCGTGCTCAACTTCGGCTACGGCGGAGCCAGCCTGCCGGCCGACGTCAACGAGCGCATCCAGCGCGTGGCAGAGCGCACTGTGGGCGAACGCATCATGTTCGCCACTGGCCTTGCTTCCACCGAAACCACGGGCGTGGGCACCTACCGCATGTGGGCCAGCGAAGACCTGGCCAACATCGGCATGCCGGCGCCCGGCACCGAAGTCAAGCTGGTACCGCTGGAAGACGGTGTGCGCTACGAGATCCGGGTGCGCGGCCCGCACAACTTCGTCGGCTACATCGGCCGGCCGGACCTGACCGAGGCCGCCTTCGACGATGAGCATTACTTCCGCCTGGGCGACGCGGTGCGCCTGGTGGAGCCGGCCGACCCGACGCAGGGCCTGCACTTCGACGGGCGCGTCGGGGAAGACTTCAAGCTGGTAAGCGGCACCTGGGTGCGAACCGGCGCCGTGCGCCTCGCGCTGGTGGAGCGCTGCGCGCCGCTGATCAGCGATGCGGTGATCTGCGGGCACGACCGCGGCTACGTGGCGGCACTGGCCTGGCCCAACGTGGCTGCCTGCCAGCAGCTTGCCCCCGAGCTGGCGCAGCTGGATGCAGCCGCGCTGGTGAAGCACCCAGTGCTGCTGGCGGCACTGCGCGAGCGACTGGGCGGCAGCGACGGGCGTTCGAGCCTGGCGGTCGAGCGCCTGCTGCTCATGGACGAGCCGCCCTCGATGGACGCCAACGAGATCGCCGACAAGGGCTATGTCAACCAGGCTGCCACCCGCACACGGCGCGCCCACCTGGTGCAAGAGCTCTACAGCGAGCCAGCCCCCGAACACTTGGCCTGCGCCCGTTAGGGCCCGGGCGGCTCACGAACTCAGAAAAACATCGGAGACATCATGAAATTGAAGGCATTTCTCGCAGCCGCCCTGGTCGCCTTGATGGCCCTGAGCGGTGCCCCGGCGCTCGCGCAGGACAGCTACCCGGCCAAGACCATCACCTTGGTGCTGCCGGCACCGCCGGCCGGTGCCACCGACGTGCTGGCACGCGTGTTCGCCGATGAACTGGGCAAGCGCTTGAAGACCGCGGTGATCGTGGACAACAAGCCCGGCGGCGGCGGCATGCTGGGCGCCGCTGCCGTGGCACGCGCCAACCCCGACGGCTACACGCTGCTGTTCACCCATGCCGCGCCGATCTACTACGCCCCCCACATGTTCTCCAAGGTGCAGTACGACGTGCGGCGCGACTTTGCCTTCATCACCGAGATCTGCACGGCCAGCCTGGTGTTCGCGGTGAACAAGGACGTGCCGGCTCGCAACATGAACGAGTTCATTGCGTGGGCGGCGAAGAACAAGGGCAAGATCAACTACGGCTCGTATGGCGTGGGCTCGGCCAGCCACTTGCTGAGCGCCCACCTGAGCGAATCGCGCAAGCTCGACATGGTGCACGTGGGCTACAAGGGCGAGGCGCCCATGATCCAGGACATGGTCGCTGGCCAGATCCCGGCGGGCATCGGCACCCTGGGCACCATGGCCCCGCACATCGCCAGCGGCAGCCTGCGTCCGCTGGCCGTCATCGGCGAACAACGCCTGTCCGACCTGCCGCAGGTGCCGACCATGGAGGAGCAGGGCTTCAAGGACGCCGAGTTCAAGCTGGTGGGCGGCGTGATGCTCATGGCGCCGGCCAAGACGCCCGATGCCGTGGTGGCACGACTGGAGAAGGAAGCGCGCGAGATCGTGCAGGGCGCCCCCATGAAGGCCCGCTTCCAGGCCTTCGGGCTGGGTGCGATGGGCAACAGCTCTGCCGATTTTCGGAAGAACTTCGAATCGAGCGGGCCGCTGATCCAGCGACTGGTCGTGGTGTCCGGGGCGAAGGCGGACTGAGAAGCCCGGCGGGCAGCGTCAGCACTACTTGTTGAGTAGCCCGACAAGCGCAGGAATCGTCTGCTGTTACTTCGCGGGGGCCTCGGTGGGGCTGCAAAGACGACGAGTTGGCGCTGGCTGAATGGCGAGTGTGTTGATTTCGCCTCGCCTCCGCCAACGTGACATTGCCGGCTGGGGCATCACACACATCTCGGGATCTGCCACCCGCCGCAGGTGGATTCACGAGCGAACGGTCGTCCGATGATCAAGCGTCGAGGCCGGCGCCGCCGGCCTCCCTGCAGGAGACACACGACATCATGAAGACAAGAATCACGGATCTGCTCGGCATCCGCTACCCGATCGTCGAGGGCGGAATGCAGTGGGTGGGCCGCGCCGAACTGGCCGCGGCCGTCTCGAATGCCGGGGGGCTCGGCATGGTGACGGCCCGCACGCAGCCGACGCCGGACGAACTGCGCCGCGAGATCGATCGAACCCGCGAACTCACCGACCAGCCCTTCGGCGTGAACCTGACCCTCTCGCTGACCGGCCAGGGCCTCGACTACGGCGAATGGGTGGACGCCATCATCGAAAGCGGCGTCGGGATCGTCGAGACCGCGGGCAACAACCCGCAGCCGGTGATCGCCAGGCTCAAGGAGCACCGCATCAAGGTCATCCACAAGTGCACCACGGTGCGCCACGCCCTTTCCGCCGAGCGCCTGGGCGTCGACGTGATCTCGATCGACGGCTTCGAGGCCGGCGGCCACTGCGGCGAGGACGACGTGCCGGCGCTGATCATGATCCCCGCCGTCAGGCGCGCGATCAGGATCCCCTTCATCGCCTCCGGCGGCATTGCCGATGGGCGCAGCATGGCGGCCGCGCTCGCGCTCGGGGCCGACGGCGTGAACGTCGGCACGCGCTTCATGCTGACGCGCGAATCGTCCATCCACGAGCGCGTGAAGCAGGCGCTGCTCGACGCCACCGAGCGCGACACCACGCTGGTCAAGCGCACCCTCAGGCGCACGGCGCGCTACTTCACCAACGGGGTCTCGCGCGAGGTCGTCGAGCTCGAGCGCCGGCCCGGCGGCGCGAGCTACGAGGACCTGGCCGACCTGCTCTCGGGCCGGCGCAACCGCATGGCGCTCGAATCCGGCGAGGTCGATGCCGGGCTGATCTGCGCCAGCCAAGTCATCGGCCTGGTGGATGACATCCCGAGCTGTGCCGAGCTGGTTGCGCGCATGATTGCCGAATGCCGCACCGGCCTGCAGGCCGCGCTGCAAGTGTTCGACAAGGAGCCCTGCCATGCCTGATGACCGCGTGCTGGTCAGCATCGACGCGCAAGGCGTCGCCGACGTCCGCCTCAATCGCGCCGACAAGATGAACGCGCTCGACGCCGCGATGTTCGACGGCCTGCTCGCCGCCCAGGAGCGCCTGCGCGCCGAGCCGGGCCTGCGCGCGGTGGTGCTGCATGGCGAGGGTCGCGCCTTCTGTGCCGGCTTGGACATGGGCCGCGTCGGCCACATGGCGCAGGGCCAGCCCGGCCGTGACTTCATGCTCGTCGAGCGCAGTCACGGCATCGCCAACGCGCCCCAGCAGGCCGCCTGGGGTTGGCGCGAGCTGCCGGTGCCGGGCCGCAAGGATCATCCATGTCCCATGCCCCATCCGCCCGGCGGCGGCCCGCGCCGGCTGCGCCGCTGCCTGCCCTGCCGGCACCGCGCCTGCCACGCCGCGTGAGGAGCGCGCCCATGCCTGAGCGCCCCCATCCCTTCGCGGCATCCCGCGAGAAGGCGGCCACGGCCCTCGAGCCCGCGGTGCGCGTGCTGCGTTCCAAGCTGGCGCCGCCGCTCGAATCGCCGACGCATCTGCCGCGTCCCGCGCTGGTGCGCGCGATGCTCGACTCGGGCCCTGCACGGCTGGTGCTCGTGCGCGCGCCGGGCGGCTTCGGCAAGACGACGCTGCTGCAGCAGTACCGCGTGGCGGCGCTGGAGGCCGGGCGCGCGGTGCAGTGGCTCAACCTCGACGTCTCCGACAACGACCTCGATCGCTTCGTCGCCCACCTGGAGGCCGGCTTCGAGCAATTGCGCGCGCAGGACGACGCGGCCCCGGAGCACGACGACGAGCCCGACCTGATCGAGCGCATCGCCGAGCACGAGCGGCCCTTCGCGATCGTGCTCGACGAGTTCGAGGTGATCCAGGGCGCCGCGATCCTGGACTACGTCCACCGCCTGCTGGAGGCCCTGCCGCCGCAGGGCACGCTCGTGATCGCGTCGCGCACCCAGCCCGATATCGGCCTGGGGCGCATCCGCGCGCGCGGCCAGCTGCTCGAGATCGGCCCCTCCGCGCTACGCTTCTCGCTCGACGAGGCCGCGGCCTTCGTGCGCGAGCGTCAGCACCTCACCCTGCAGGACAAGGAGGTCGCCACGCTGCACCGCTGCACCGAGGGCTGGATCGCGGCGATCTTTCTCGCCACCCTGTCGCTGCACAAGCGCAGCGACCCGGCCAGCTTCCTTGCGTCGTTCTCGGGCTCCAACCAGGACATCGCGCAATACCTCGCCGAGGACGTGCTGGCGCGCCAGGACGAGTGCAGCCGCGACTTCCTGCTGCGCAGCAGCGTGCTCGACGCGATGTGCGCGGAGCTGTGCGACGCCGTGCTCGGCCGCGACGACAGCCGCCAGATGATCGAGCAGCTCGAGCGCGCGGGCCTGTTCATCTTCCGACTCGACGACGAGGGGGCCTGGTTTCGGTACCACAGCCTGTTCGCCAATTTCCTGCGCAGCCGGCTCAACCGCGAGCACCCCGGCATGGCGGCCTCGTTGCACCGCGCCGCGGCGGCGTGGTACCAGCAGGCCGGGCGCCCCGTGCCGGCCATCGAGCACCTGCTGTACGCCGGCGCGCAAGGCGAGGCGCTCGACGCGATCTCCGGCTGCGCGCAGGAGATGCAGGAGGCGGGCCGCATTCGCTTGCTGGCGCGCTGGTTCGACCGCATCTCCCCGGACACGCTGGCGACCCGCCCACGCCTGGCCATCGTTCAAGCGTGGACGCTGGCGCTCAACCGCCGCCACGACCAGGCGATGAAGGTGCTCGACACCGTGCTGCAGGCGGCCGAAGCCCGCCCCGAGCTCGCGCAGCTCGAGCTGGCAACGCAAACGGTCCGCTGCGCGCTGCTGGCGATGACCGACCGGGTAGAGGAATGCATCGAGCTCGGCATGCCGCACATCGGGAAGCTGCCGCTCGACCAGTCGTTCCAGTACGCCACGGTGGCGAATTCGCTGGCCTTCAGCATGGTCTCGACCAGCCGCTACGACGAGGCCCGGCAGGTGCTCTCGCGCGCGATGCAGCGCGACACGGTGCGCCGCTCTTCACTGATGCGCGGCGTGGCCGACGCGATCGAGGGCATCATCGACCTGCTGCAGGGCCGTCTCGGGCAGGCGCTGGCGCGCCTGCGGTCGGCCTCGGAGCGGCGCGGCGCATTCCTGCAGGCCGCCGGATCGGGCGGCAAGTCGACCGTCGACGTGCCCCTCGCCATGGCGCTGTACGAGTCCGACGAGCTCGACGAGGCCGAGCGCACGCTCGCCGACACCCTGCCCTACGTCAAGGTCAACGGCACCAACGATTCGCTCATCGCCAGCCACCTGCTGACGGCGCGCATTGCTCACCTGCGCGGCGACCGGGACCTGGCCCAGCGCACGCTGGCTGCGCTGGAGCAGCTCGGGCGCGACGATGGCAACCCGCGCGTGGTCTGCAGTGCCTGGCTGGAGCGCGCGCGCCACGCCACGCGGGAGGGCCGGCTCGACGCGGCACGGCAGGCGCTGCACAGCGCGGGGCTCGTCAGCGGCTGGCTGCGCCCCGGCGTGTCGATGCACGCCAATGACGTGGAGACGCCCTTCTTCGCCGAGGCGCGCCTGTCCATCGCCCAGGGGGACTGCGCCGCCCTGCCCGCGACGCTGCGCGCGGCAATCGACGAGGCCATGTCGCTGCGGCGCCATCGTCGCGCGCTCGGGCTGCAGGTGCTGCTCGCGGCGAGCCTCGAGTGCTCGGGACAGGCCGAGGAGGCGCTGTCCTCCCTGACCGAGGCGCTGCGCGCGGCCAGCGAGGAAGGCTATGTGCGGGTCTTCCTCGACGAAGGCGAGATCCTGGTCGCCCTGCTGCGGCGCTGGGTCGGGCGCCACCGGCACGACTGCGACTCGATGGGCATCGCGGAGCACTACGTGGCGACCTTGGTCGACAAGCTCGGATCCGGGCAGACCGCTGAAGGTGCGACGGCCCAGCGCGAGGCCGGATCGCCCGACGGCGACGCGCTCAGCTCGCGCGAGCTGCAGGTGCTCAAGCTGCTCGCGCTCGGGCTGCGCAACAAGGTCATCGCCGAGCGCCTGTTCCTCTCGGAGTTCACCGTGAAGTCGCACCTGAGGAACATCAACTCCAAGCTCGGCGCCACCGGTCGCACCGAGGCGGTCGCGATCGGTCGTCAGCGCGGTCTCATCGATTAGCAGCCTGTTGAAAATGGAACCGACTGGTCTCGACTCCGGTGCGGTCTTTCAGGCTCCCTCTCCCGCCCTGCGGGAGAGGGAGCCACGCATATCGATCGCTTGCTCATTCAGGTTCCTGGGTAGGGAGCCAAAGCAGCCACTCGCGAAAGACCGCCCCGGGCAGCAGATTCAACTGATCAATGCGGGCTTTCGACAGGGGAACACGATGCGGGCACCCCCGATGATCGAACTCGCCACGCCGGCACGATGCGCCGACGGGCAAGTAGTCCTGAACCCAACAACGAAGAGAGCTGGCCGCATATGAAGAATCGCCAAAGTCCATCGCTCGTTCCGGATGGCGCCACGAACCGCAGCGCGGCGCAGGTGCCGCAGGTCGGCATGCCGCGAGTGCGGCGTTCCAGCCGACTCGACCGCGAAGCGCGCGCGCTGCTGCGATTGGTGAACCTCATGTCGTGGCTACCTCAGGGCAAGGGCTCCGTTCGCGCCCTGCGCGAGATCTGGCGCATGACGGCCTTGTCGATGGGGCACAGGCCCGATGTGGCATCGGTACGCATGCACACCATCGACGGCCCCGGCGGGCCCATCGAGATGCGCGTGTTCTCTCCGAACCCGTCCGCTCAGCCGCTGCCAGCATTCCTCTGGTGCCATGGCGGTGGGTTCATGGTGGGCGGCCTGGACACTTCCGACTCGATCTGCCGCAACATCGCGCGCGATGCCGGCTGCATCGTCATCGCGGTGCGCTACCGGCTCGCGCCGAAGCACGACCTGCTGGCCAGCGGGGAGGACTTTCTTGCCGCGCTGAACTGGGTGGCCGAGCAGGGTGCGGCGCTGGGCATCGACACGACGCGCCTGGCCATCGGTGGCGACTCGGCCGGTGGCAACATCTCGGCTGCGGTCGCGCAGCATGTCGCGCACCACGGCGGCCCAAACCTGCGCCTGCAAGTGCTTGTCTATCCGGCCACCGAGCTGGTGGATGAGTTCCCCTCGATGGCGGAAAACGCCAAGGGCTACCTTCTCACGGAAGACGGGGTGCGCAAGATCGCCGAGATCGTCCGCGTCCCGCCCAATGCCACCGACCCCTGGCTGTCGCCGCGCCGCCATCCCGATCTGCAGGGGCTGGCCCCGGCCATGATCGTCAGCGCCGGCTTCGACCCGATCCGCGACGATGGCCTCGACTACGCCGCCCGCCTGCGCGCCGCCGCAGTGCCGGTGGAAGTCCTTCACTACGCGGGCGAGTTCCATGGCTTCCTGAACTTCGATGCCCTGGTTGGCGCAGGCAGCGATGCATTGCAGCGCATCGGCACCGCACTGGCGGCCGCGTTTGATGACAAGCCGGCACCCGACCGCACGATCGAGATCGCCGAACGCTACCCGAATCTGGGGCCGCTGCCCGTGGCGGCACTGCGTGAGCTGTTCCTCACCTCGCTGGCCGGGTGGGCAGGCGCCGAGAGACTGGGCCTGAGCCTGCTCGGACGATTCGTGCCCGGGACGAGCCGCATCGCGAACCGGCTGGCCGAGTCGCGGTTGGTTCCCGGCATCTACCTGCGACAGTGCGCCTCTTCCAGCACCAATCGGCTGACCGCCAGCCTGACCTACTCGAGCACCAGGCCGCCCACGGCACGGGCCAGCCGGCCTCGCCACGAGGCGCGCTGACGTCGACAGGGGGCGCGGGGCGCCCCATCCACCAGCCATCCGCTTCTCCGTAGTTCGTTTGAACGGACCGCCCCGCCGCCCCAAATTACTCCGTTCGACCGCAGACAGCCCACGGCGTGCTTTCCAGAATGGCTGCATCGGACCGCTCCATGCGGCCAAAGCCAGGAGACAAGCACCCATGTACCTCACCCAGGGCCTGCACCGCGCCTTGCAGCTCCAGCCGGAGCGCGTCGCCACCATCTTCCGCGGCCGCACGCGCACCTACCGCGAGTTCGTCGACCGCATCTCGCGCCTGGCCGGTGCATTGCAGCGCCTGGGCATGGCCCCCGGCGACCGCGTCGGCATGCTGGCGCTCAACTCCGACCGCTTCCTGGAGTACTTCATGTCGGTCTGGTGGGGCGGCGGCGTGCTCAACCCCGTCAACATCCGCTGGAGCGTGCCGGAGATCGTCTACTCGCTGGACGACTGCGACACCCGCATCCTGATCATCGACGACCAGTTCCTGACGATGGCCGAGGGCATCCGCAGCGCCGCCCGGCACACGCCCGCGATGATCTACGCCGGCGAGGGTGAAACCCCCGCCGGCATGCTCGGCTTCGAGCAGCTCATCGCCGAGAGCGAGCCCGTCGAGGATGCCGGCCGCGGCGGCAACGACCTGGCCGCCGTGATGTACACCGGCGGCACCACCGGCCACCCCAAGGGCGTGATGCAGAGCCATCTCAACCTGTGGTCCTCGGGCATCCAGCGCCTGCCGGTCGCGCCGCTCCTGCCCGGTTCGATCACGCTGCACGCGGCGCCTCTGTTCCACACCGCCGCCATGGCGCGCGCCATCATGCAGTTCGAATCCGGCGACACGAACGTGTGCCTGCCGGGCTTCGAGCCGCGCGCGACGCTCGAGGCGCTCGAGCGCCACCGCATCACCGAGGTCCTGCTCGTGCCAACCATGCTGCAGGCGCTGATCATGCACCCCGACTTCGGCCAGTTCGACCTGTCGAGCCTCCAGCGCATGGCCTACGGCGCCTCGCCGATCGCCGCCCCCGTGCTCGAGCGCGCGCTCAAGCTGCTGCCCCATGTCCAGTTCATGCACGCCTATGGCTTGACCGAAGCCTCGCCGGTCGTCTCGGTCAACCCCTGGCAGAACCACACTCCCGAGGCCATCGCCAACGGCCTGTACCGCTCGGTCGGCCGCGCCTGCCCCAGCGTGCATGTCAGGATCGTCGACACCGAGGGGCGCGAGGTGCCGCGCGGCACGGTGGGCGAGATCGTCGTGCGCGGCGCCAACGTCATGCTCGGCTACTGGAACAAGCCCGAGGAGACCGCCAGCACGCTGCGCGGCGGCTGGCTGCACACCGGCGACGGCGCCTTCATGGACGAACAGGGCTACCTGTTCATCGTCGACCGCCTGAAGGACATGATCGTCACCGGCGGCGAGAACGTGTACTCCGCCGAGGTCGAGAACGTGCTGGCGCGCCACCCCGCCGTGGCGATGTGCGCGGTGATCGGCATCCCCCACGAGCGCTGGGGCGAGGCGGTGCATGCCGTGGTCGTGCTCAGGCCGGGCGCGCAAGCGGCCGAAGGCGAGATCCGCGCGTACTGCAGGGAGTTCATCGCGGGCTACAAGTGCCCCAAGACTGTCGAGTTCCGTGCCGACATGCCGCTGTCGGGCGCCGGAAAGATTCTCAAGAAGGACCTGCGCGCGCCGCACTGGAGCGGCAAGTCCCGCGCAGTCAACTGACCCCGCAAGCAAATACCAACCAGGAGCAAGCCATGAGCAAGAAGGTCGTGGTCGCCGGCGTCGGCATGATCTCTTTCACCAAGCCCGGAGCCAGTGACGAGTACCACGTCATGGGCGCACGCGCCGCCAAGCAGGCGCTCGACGATGCGCGCATCGACTACGCGCTGGTCGAGCAGGCCTATGCCGGCTACGTCTACGGCGATTCCACCTGCGGACAGGCCGCCGTCTACGGCGTTGGCCTGACGGGCATCCCCGTCATCAACGTCAACAACAACTGCTCCACCGGCTCGACCGCGCTGTTCCTGGCGCGCCAGGCAGTGGAAAGCGGCGCCGTCGAGTGCGCGCTGGCGGTGGGCTTCGAGCAGATGGTGCCCGGCGCGCTCAAGGGCGCCTACACCGACCGCACCCCGCCGATGGCGCGCTTCGCCAAGGTGCTGGAAGAGGTGCAGGGACTCGACGAGCAGGCCCCGCGCGCCGCCCAGTTCTTCGGCGGCGCCGGCCGCGCCTACATGAAGGAGCACGGCATCGCCGCGGAGACCTTCGCGCGCATCTCCGTCAAGGCGCGCCAGCACGCCGCGCGCAACCCGCTCGCGGTGTTCCGCCAGACGGTCACGCTCGAGGAAGTGCTGGCCGCGCCCACCGTGTTCGACCCGCTCACCCGCCTGCAGTGCTGCCCGCCGACCTGCGGCGCGGCCGCCGCGATCATCTGCAGCGAGGACTTCGCCAGGCGCCACGGCCTCGACACCCGCGTGCTGATCGCAGGCCAGGCCATGACCACCGACCGCAACAGCACCTTCGACGAAGGCGACATGCGCAAGGTGGTGGGCTACGACATGACCGCCTCCGCCGCGGCCAAGGTCTATGCCCAGGCCGGCGTCGGCCCCGAGGACGTGGACGTGGTGGAACTGCACGACTGCTTCACCGCCAACGAGCTGATCACCTACGAGGGCCTCGGCCTCACGCCCGAGGGCACCGCCGAGAAGTTCATCCTCGACGGCGACAACACCTACGGCGGCCGCGTGGTGACCAACCCCTCCGGCGGCCTGCTGTCCAAGGGCCACCCGCTGGGCGCCACCGGCCTCGCGCAGTGCTACGAGCTGACGCACCAGCTGCGCGGCACCGCCGAAGCCCGCCAGGTCGAGGGCGCGCGCATCGCGCTGCAGCACAACCTGGGCCTGGGCGGCGCCTGCGTCGTCACCCTGTACCAAAGGCAGTAAACCGCTGCCGCATCACAAGAGGAACCCCCATCATGACCAAGCTCGCCAACAAGGTGGCCATCGTCAGCGGCTCGGGCCGCGGCATCGGCCGTGAAATTGCTCTCAAGCTCGCCGCCGGCGGCCGCGCCGTCGCCTGCGCCGGCAGCGTGACCGAGCCCGACTTCGGCACCCGCTTCGTGGGCACCGCGCTCAAGGAGTTCGGCCGCCTCGACATCATCGTCAACAACGCCGGCTACACCTGGGACAACGTGATCCAGAAGATGAGCGACGAGCAATGGAACGCGATCATGGACGTCCACCTGGGCGCCCCTTTCAGCATCCTGCGCGCCGCGGCCGACTACTTCAAGGAAGCCTCCAGGAGCGAGGCCACCGCGGGCGAGGAAGTGTTCCGCAAGGTGATGAACATCTCCTCCGTCTCAGGGGTGATGGGCAACGCGGGCCAGGCCAACTATGCCGCCGCCAAGGCCGGCATCAACGGCCTGACCAAGGCGCTGGCCAAGGAATGGGGCCGCTACAAGGTCACCGTCAACAGCGTCGCCTTCGGCCTGATCCACCTGGAACATCTCCAGGTCTTCGGTGATCCAGGGGGACTTGGGTGTGCTCATGCTCTGCTTGCTCCAGTTGCCTGCACCGTCCCAGACGGTGACCTGCGTGGCCACGCGCAGCAGCAGCATCTCGAGCGCCATCACGTCACGGTGCCTTGGGGCAGAGCGCGCATCGCGCGTAGATTGGCAAAGGGGTCGAGCTCGCTCGACCCCTTTGCTGCCCTCAGCGTGCGATGGCGACGTGGGCATCGGGCTCGGCGCGGTACAGCTCCTGCACCAGGTGGGCGCGGCGCGCCCGCGTGGCGCCCTGGTTGACGTAGCCCTTGTCGGCGATCTCGTTGGCGTCCATCGAGGGCGGCTCGGCCATCAGCATCAGCCGCTTGACCTCGAGGCTGGCACCGGCGCCGGGGGCGCCGAGCCGTTCGCGCAGCGCCCCGACCAGCGTCGGATGGCGCACCAGCGTGGCGGCGTCCAGCTCGGCCAGCTCGGGCGCCAGGCGACGGCACGCCGCGAGGTTGGGCCATGCCAGCGCGGCGACGAATTCGCGGTCGTGCCCGCAGATCACCGCATCGGTGATCAAGGGAGCGCAACGCTCGACCAGCTCCAGCCGCACGGCGCCGGTGCGCACCCAGGTGCCGTTGACGAGCTTGAAGTCCTCGCCCACGCGCCCGTCGAAGCGCATGCCCCGGGTGGGATCGGCAGGGTCGATCAGGCGCACCGCGTCGCCCAGGCGGAAGAAGTCCTCCTCGTCGAAGGCGGCGCGGGTCAGCTCCGGCTGCCCGACATAGCCCTCGAAGTTGTGCGCGCCGCGGACGCGGATCTCGTGGCGCCCGCCCTCGAGCGGCACCAGCTTGATCTCGGTGCCGGGGCCGGGCGCGCCGATGTCGGCAAGCTCCTCGCTCGCCCAGCTGCGGCTCGTGCCGACACCGGTGGTCTCGGTCGAGGCCAGTCCGGTGGCGAACACGATGCGCTCGCCCACCGTGCGCTCGGCCACGCGCTGTATGCGCTCGCTGACGTCGCGCGGCAGGCTCGCGCCGCCATAGCCGAGGTTCACAACCCGCGCGAACAGGCAACGCGCCAGCTCGGGATCGCGTTCGAGCTCCGTGGCCAGCATCGCCCACGCGGACGGCACGGTGCTCATCACCGTCGGCGAAACCTCGCGCAGGTTGCGCACGGTCTTCTCGAACTGTCCCGGCAGCGGGCGGCCGTCGTCGATGTAGTGCGTCGCGCCGAGCAGGATCGAGCGGCCCAGGTTCAGCACGCCGCCCAGCGCGTGGTGCCAGGGCAGCCAGTCGAGGAACACCGGCGGTTCCGAAATGTCGAGCGCGTCGAACAGGTCGAGCAGGTTGGCCGCGCAAGCCTGGAAGTTGCGGTAGCTGGCCGGCACGCCCTTGGGCACGCCGGTGGACCCGGAGGTGAACAGCACGCGCGCGACGTCCTTCGGCTGGATCGCGGCATGCGCATCAGCGACTTGCGCCCGGCGAGCCGGCGTGAGCTCGGTGGCGAGCAGCTCGCTCCAGGCACGCTGCCCCGGTTGCCCACCACGCACCGCGATCACCGGGACCTCGGGGCAGCCCAGCGCGTCGATCGCCCGCGCGAAGGCCTTTTCGTCCTGCACGAACAGCGCCGCCGGCGGCACCAGCTCGCACACCCCCTTGAGGCGCGCGAAGTCGCTGCTCAGCAGTGAATAGGCCGGCGACACCGGCGCGGCCGGCACGCCCACGTATTCGGCCGCCAGCAGCAGCACCGCCTGCTCGATCGAGTTGCCCGAGAGCAGCACCAGCGGGCGGCCCTGTCCGAGGCGCATCTCCAGCAGCGCCGCGCCCACCGCCTGCACCTGCCGCCACAGCTCGGTCCAGCTCAGGCGGCGCCACGCGCCGTGCTCGTCGCGCGCGCAGATCGCCGGCGCATCGCCGCGGTGCGTGGCCCATTGCGGGATGAAGCCGGCAAAGCTGTTGTGGGCGAGCGTGGGCGCTGCCTTCGGCGAGCGCAGGATCAGCGTGCCATCGGCGCGCCGCTCGCAGAGGGTCTGGCGCTTCGGGTAGGGCACCGGCCGGTAGCCGGCAGGCGTCGCGGGCCCGTTCGTGGGCGAGTTCATTGTCTTGTCTCCTGCGTTTTGACGGAGATCAGTGGACCCACTCCAGCGGCGTTGTCACCCACCCGCAATGGGTAGACAGAGGGAAGATCCCAAGGGCCCGTCAACGACGGACAGGCCCACACCCGAGGCATCCCCGCCGCTTGCGCCCCCCACTGCAGGTGGAGCCTTGCACACCTCGCCGCCCGATCATGCTCCTGCAGCGGCGGACCCCGCCGCCCCGACCGGCACAAGGACCCCATGACCACCGAAACCATCCAACTGCGCGATTCGCAGCTCTCGATCGAGGGCGGCGTCGCCGTCTTCAGCCACCAGCGCCCGGCCGTGCGCAACGCCCTGTCGCTTGGCATCCGGGCCGACTACCACGACATGCTCGACCGCGTGCAGTCCGACCGCAGCATCCGCGCGCTGGTCATCACCGGCTCCGGCGGCAGCTTCTGCGCCGGCGGCGACCTGGCCTCGCTCAAGCAGCGCATGGACGACCCGGACCCCGAGGCTCGCTCGGCCGACGCGATGCGCCGCCGCGTGGCCTCCGCGCACGCCTGGATGGAGCGCCTGCGCTCGCTGGACATTCCCGTCATCGCGGCGGTCGACGGCGCCGCCGCCGGGGCAGGCTTCTCGATCGCACTGGCGGCCGACTTCATCCTGGCCTCCACCCGCGCCTTCTTCTGCATGTCCTTCGCCAAGATCGGCCTGGTGCCGGATCTGGGTGCGTTCTACTTCCTGCCCCGCGCCGTCGGCCTGCCCATGGCCAAGGAGCTTGCCTTTACCGCGCGGCGCGTCAGCGCGGCCGAGGGCAGGCAACTCGGCTTCGTGCATGCGATCCACGAGCCGGAGGCGCTGCAGGCCGAGGCCCTGGCGTTCGCGCGCCGCTTCCTCGCCGCGCCACGCGACGCGATGGGCTTGACCAAGAGCCTGCTGAACAAGAGCTACGAGACCAGCTACTCCACCCTGGCCGAGCTGGAAAGCCAGGCCCAGGCGGTGGCCTCGACGGCGCCCTATCACGACGAGGCCGTCAAGGCCTTCATGAGCGGCGCGCCCGCGGCCTTCGACTGGGATCGCCAGTCGGCCTGAAGCGCCCGCCACCCATCGCAGGTGGTGGCTGCATCACCCCCCGCACGTACCTTTGAAGCTGCATGCATTGCTCCACCAGGACGCTGCGCTCCGACACAAGATCCAGGAGACCCTTTCGTGAATATCACCCGCACCGTCTTCCGCGAAGACCATGAGATGTTCCGCACCACGGTGCGCCGCTTCATCGAGAAGGAGTGCGTGCCGCACATGGACGAGTGGCACAAGGCCGGCCGCGTGGACCGCGAGCTCTGGCTCAAGGCCGGCCGCGAGGGCCTGCTGTGCCCGACCCTGCCTACCGAGTACGGCGGCGGCGGCGGCGACTACGGCCATGCCGCGGTCATCGCCGAGGAGATGGCCCGCCGCGGCATCTCCGGCGTGAGCTTCGGCATGCACTCGGACATCATCGCCCCCTACATCAACCGCCTGGGCACCGAGGAGCAGAAGCAGAAGTGGCTGCCGCGCTGCGCCACGGGCGAGACGATGCTGGCCATCGCGATGACCGAGCCGGGCACCGGCAGCGACCTCAAGGGCGTGCGCACCACGGCGCGCCGCGAGGGCGACGAGTACGTCATCAACGGCTCGAAGATCTGGACCACGCACGCGCAGTGGGCCGACTGGATGTTCTGCCTCGTGCGCACCAGCCGAGAGTCGCGGCCGCAGGAGGGCATCTCCTTCCTGCTGTTGGAC
>Ga0187892_10005989_pt1 | contig 18519 bp, 23 predicted proteins | sample MA1701073metaG_FD_139345 | JGI IMG/M metagenome (GOLD analysis project Ga0187892, IMG submission 139345) | Bio-ooze microbial communities from a basaltic lava cave in the Kipuka Kanohina Cave System on the Island of Hawaii, USA - MA170107-3 metaG ...
CGTTGGGCGTCAAAAACTTCCATTATCAGAGAGTGAGGATTTAGCGATGGCACATTTTCAGCGGGCTGTTAGTGCAGCCGTAGTTCTAAATACGGCCATCGTGATCGGCGAAGCAGTCGCTGGCTTTCAGGCAAACAGCCTGAGCTTGCTAGTTGATAGCGTGCACAATTTTTCTGACGAACTGGCGCTCCTTTGCCTCTACTTAGCCTTTTTCTTGCCCACCTATCTCGGCCGTCAGTCGCAACGCACGGCAAACGTCTTTAACTCTCTGGGCTTAATCACACTGTGCGGCCTCGCCATCGTGCAAGCTGTAGTGAGATTCCAACATCCACAAGAGGTTTACGGCCTCATCCCCATTCTCGCCGGTTTTGCCGCCGCAACCGCTAACTACGGTGTAGCCAGGCTGCTACGCGAGATGGCTAATCACAATGCAACGGCACGTCTGGCTTATCTTCACAACAAGAGCGACGTTGTAGTCTCCCTCGCACCTGTGCTCGCTGGAACCTTGGTCTTTCTTACCGGGCGTAACGAAGCTGACGCGCTAGTGGCGCTCGCCGTTGCAGCTTGGTTAGCGGTCTCAACTGCCCGCGAGGTGCGCGCTTCTGCCAACGAGTTGTTGTGGCCTGAGCGTGTCGAGTGTATTCATCCAGAGGGGGCAGTGGGCCACTCTTGACGCAACCTTTGTCGCCCAACCAGCCGCGCCACCGCATCGCGGCCACGTTGGGCTTCTGCTCAAGCTGAAAGGCCGCGTGCTGGCCGCTCGCGGTGCGCGGGGGCGTTAGCCGGCTTCGATTAGAAAAGGAGGAAATCCTATGTCAGCGGTTGAGAACAAAGCTGCCATCCGCCGCCTCATCGACGAGGTCTGGAACCAACGAGCCTTTGAGGTCCTAGACCAACTCTTCGCGGCCGATGCGGTCATCTTCGAGAGCGGCCTCCCGTTCCCGACGCGCGGGCCGGCCTGCGTCAAGGAAGGCATTGGCGCGATTTGCGCGGCGTTTCCGGACATTCGTCAGAGGATCGAGGATCTCTTTGCCGAAGGGGACAGGGTGGTAGTGCGGTGGTCTTCGTCCGGCACGCACCAAGGGAAATATTTCGGGATCGCGCCGACGAACCGGCAGATCACGGCAAACGGCATGGCCATTTACCGATTCGCTGAGGGCAAGATTGTCGAGGAGTGGATGAACACCGATATGTTAGGCCTGTTGAGACAGCTCGGAGTAGTTCCCGGATAGAAGCAGCTAATTTCCGGGCTCAGGTGAGTGGGGGTTCGCAGGCTAACACGGCCCTCCAGCGCATCGCTGCCCGGTTGCGGTTCCTGCCGAACGTGAAAGACTACGGTTGGGCAGCGGCAAGTGATCGGCGACGTTAGACCACGCCTTTCCAGGCTATCTGGGAACCGCTAAGCTTCATGAGGTGAAGGCGTACAAATTCACAGATTACTTCGAGAACGAGGTCTTGCGCAAACGTCCTTATCTGAAAAAGGAGTGGTGCATGCAAGTCCTCGAAAATCCGCTGCGGAGTGAACCCCAGGAGAAAAATCGGTTTCGCTTTTGGGGAGCAATTCCCGAATTTGACAATCGCATCTTACGAGTCGTCACACTTGAGGACCAAGTGACTATTCACAATGCCTTCCCTGACCGGAGGTTCAAACCATGAAGCTGACCTACTACCCTGAGACGGACTCCCTCTATATTAATCTCTCTGAGCAACCGAGCGTGGACAGCCAGGAGATTTCCGCAGGGATCGTGCTTGACTACGATGCCAGTGGAAACCTGGTCGGGATTGACATTGATAACGCAAGCAAGAAAGTACAGCTCAAAGAACTGACACTCAGCAAGTTGCCGACAGAGGTTCAGACTATCGTGGCCTAACCAGCGCCTCCAGCCCGACCGCGGCCCGCGAGCGGCTCTGACTGAACGTGAAAAGATACGGTGGGGCCGCGGCGGCTGAGGCGGATGTTAGCCTGCGTTTATCTCAATCGGCTCGGTTGAACATGACAGAAAAACCTTTACGATAGGCTTGCTCAACCAGTAAGCAAAAGGTGATTCTCCGATGCCAGCGCGAGATCGTTACCACAACCAAGTCAAGGCTGCTCTTCTCAAGGAGAAATGGACGATTACCCACGATCCACTCCGGCTCCATTGGGGCCTCAAGGATATGTATGTGGATCTGGGTGCCGAGCAACTCTTAGCGGCAGAAAAAGATACACGCAAAATCGCGGTGGAAGTCAAGAGTTTTGTTGGTCTCTCTGAAATGGAGGATCTCGAAAAAGCTATCGGCCAATACGTGGTCTATCACGACGTCCTGCTTCAAGTAGAACCGGAGCGGAACTTGTATCTAGCCGTCAATGAAGAAACCTTTGTCAACCTCTTTGAAGAACCGATCGGCAAGCTCTTACTCGACAACCGTCGTGTGCGGTTACTAGTCTTCGATCCACAAACGGAGGTCATTCGCCAATGGATACCGTAACATATCGCCCAATCATTGAGCGTGTCCTAACAGATTATGCCCAGGTCCCCTACGCACATGGAGACATTCAGATCCAAGCGGTTTTCGACCGCGAGGCGGATCATTATTTGTTGATGCTTGTGGGGCGCGAGGGCGTGCGGCGGGTGCATGGGTGTCTGGTGCATATGGACATCTGCGGGGAGAAAATCTGGATTCAGCGTGACGGCACGGAACACGGGATCGCACGGGAGTTGATAGAGGCCGGTGTCCCCAAAGACCATATTGTCCTTGCCTTCCGCTCGTCGGAGATGCGGCAGAGTACAGAGTTCGCAGTCGCATAGCATAGCATAGCTTGGACAACCGCTTTCACAAGTATAGAGGCTAACCACCGCCTCCCGCCTGACCGCGGCCTGCGAGCGGCTTTGGGTAGAGTTGAAAAGACACGGTGGGGCCGCGGCGGCTGAGGCGGAGGCGTTACTGCGACACGAGGTCGCAGGTTTGTACTACTGAACGTCAAACGAAAGGATGATTCAGTCATGAGGTCGTGCCCTCTGTCCCCGCGCTGTGGGGGCGTCACTGGTAACGGTGGGGTCTCAAGCACACAGCAGGCGCTGGAATGGCGAGTCGCACGCCAGACCGGCTGTGGGGAATGACGGGTAAGGGTAACGTAAGTGAAGCCTTGGTATTACGCACCGTGACGCCTGCGGAGCTTAAGCGGCTGAGTGGCTCCAGACCCAAAATGGGATGGGGAACAGGTTCGGGAGATGTTAACGGTCGCCCGACGCACGTGCAGTATCCTCCGGGGTACAGAGGCGCCCTAAGCCCGTTTGTTGGTACAACCTGCGGAACGTGGTAAGCCCGTTGCACTCTCGGCCAGCGCGAACGGGACCGAGTCGCCCAAGCGTAAGTACGGGGAAAGGTGCAGCGGGTAAAGGACCGGGAGGAAGCGAAGGCTCGACTGTAATGGTGGAGATAGGGGTTCAAGCTTTGCCCCGACCCGAAAGGGTGCTGACTTCCCAGGGGTGTGACCGGACGAAGAACCTGGGGCAAACTGCAAACCGAGGCTCAGTTTATAATGAGTAGCAGACTGCCACAAGCGTCCTCAGGCCCGAGGATACCCCCCTGGCACAGCATTGACTGGGCAGGCTGTTATCGGCGGGTGCGGTCCCTGCAACGGCGGATCGTCCAGGCGGTGCAGGCAGGCGCTCGGCGCAAGGTCAAGCGCCTGAGTTATGCACCAGAACATACACCTGCACCGACGCGTCCTTTACGGGGCGTTGGTCATGCTTGAGCGCAGTGCGGTGAAAGTCGCACGCTGCGTTCTGAGGGGGGAAAGGAGCCGCGAGGCTCCTGACCTACCCGGCGCTGGCTGAGCCTTGTGCCACGCTCAACAAAGTCGGCCTGATCGGAAGGAGAAGCTATGGCTATAGTGAACCATCGGGTCATCAACACGAACGGCATCAACATGCACATAGCTGAGCAGGGCCAGGGACCGCTCGTTATCTTGTGCCACGGGTTCCCGGAACTGTGGTACTCCTGGCGACATCAGTTGCCTGCACTGGCAGAGGCAGGATACCACGTGGTTGCCCCGGACCAGCGCGGCTATGGACAAACCGATTGCCCCGACGCCATCGACGTGTATACCCTCCTCCACCTGACGGGCGATATCGTGGGACTCGTCCAAGCCCTGGGTGCGGAACAGGCGGTCATCATCGGGCACGATTGGGGAGCGCAGGTAGCTTGGTCCTGTGCCTTGTTGCGACCAGATCTGTTCTCGGCGCTCGGGCTGTTGAGTGTCCCCTACGTCCCGCGCCCAGATGTTCGTCCCACCACGATTATGCAGCACTTCGCGGGCGAGCAGCAATTTTATCAGCAATACTTCCAAGAGCCGGGGAAGGCTGAAACGGAGTTTGAGGCTGATGTGCGCACCACCATGCTCAAGTTCCTCTATTCGGGTTCAGGGGATGCGCCGCCGGCGCAGCGGTTACGGCTGGTGTTCGGCAAATCCGCAAAGTGCCTTGATAGCGCCACCGTGCCCGCGATGCTTCCCGCCTGGTTGACCGAACAAGACCTCAATGTCTTCACCAAAGAATTTGAGCGGACCGGGTTCCGGGGTGGGCTAAACTGGTACCGGAATGTGGACAGGACTTGGGAATTGACGCCGTTTCTGCGAGGAGCGAAGCTGCGGCAACCCTCTCTTTTCATAGCTGGAGAAAATGATGTGGTAGTGACCCTGGCGCGACAGGCCATCGAGAATATTAAAGACGCGATGCCCAACCTACGGACAAAGGTGCTGCTGCCAGGGGCGGGACATTGGATTCAGCAGGAGCGTCCGACTGAGGTCAACACGTTACTCATTGAGTTTTTGGTTGGCCTAGCCACCTAACGAGCCCGCTCCAGGTGACGCGGCCCCTGTTGCAGTTCTGAGTGAATCCGAAAAGACTCGTTTAGGGCCGCGCCCCTGAGCGGGAAACGTTAGGCAGGCAAGGTTCGGGCTGACACCGAGCGTATACTGACGCAAGTGCAGGTCACATGGGATCCTGATAAAGCTGCCGCGAACCTCGACAAGCATGGTGTAGATTTCCAAGACGCGGCGACAGTTTTCACCGATCCTCTTTCAACTACTTTTCCGTGACTTGACCGGTGTTCTCAGAGGGGGCTTCCACCCTTTTTCCAAACATAAACAGAGATATGCGACACTGAACTTCGCGACACCACTCGTTTATGCTGCCTATCCGTGGGACGCTGAAGGAGAGCACGTTCGACTCCCCGTCGTTAAAGGCCCGCCTCAGTCTCTACATCTATACTCCACCCGGGTACGACGCCTCAGTGGGTGCGTACCCGCTGGTGGTTCTGTTCGATGGTCCCGCGTACGCAACTGGAATCAACGCAGCGCCCACGGCGCTCGACAATCTCATTGGGGACCGTCGGATACGCGCGCCTATTGTTGCCTTCGCGGACAGCACGACGAACGTGGTAAGAAACCGCAGCGCAAACTTGAATAATCCCGCTTTCACCGATGCGATTGCACGCGAATTGATTCAATGGCTGCGTTCGTCGTATTCGATCAGCGTTGATCCGAAGGACCTGGTGATCGGCGGCTATAGCGTTGGGGCGGTTGCAGGAGCGCGCGCGGCGCTGACACATTCTGCGGTGTTCGGAAACGTTCTCGCCCAATCCGGTGGCGCCGCGGCTGCGGCTGCATATCTCGCTGCTCCTCGGGCCCCAGTCCAGTTCTACATCGACATGGGGCTGTATGAGCTGAACGCCGGCGAGCTACCGTTCGACGAAACGCTCCTCAGCGAAGGCATGACGGTCGCAAACCGCCGATTCCGTGACGTTCTGCTGGCCAAGGGCTATGACGTCACGTACAGGGGTGAAGGATAGTTTCTGTGTTGCAGCTTCTGCGAGGACGGCAAGTGTCCCAACTGGATGCAGATTACGGCGGATTGCCTCCTCATATCCCTTTCGGTCGTCTATGAGAAGAATGTTCGCGTGAAGTAATTCTACGAGGGCGAGCGCAGCCAGTTCCCCTGGATCCAGGGACGTCTCTGATTCTTCTGTAATGGTGACGTCTCGAATCTCCGCCATTCTGGCGGGTTTTCTATCCAAGCGGAACCGAAATCGGTTCGGACCTGAGCGCCTCGGGATCCAGTCCAGTGACTCTTCCGCGAACTCGTACTGGCGGTAAATTCGGAGTCGTCACTATGAGACGAAGCTCATCTGTATCACAGGTGTCTGCGCATAATAGATGAAATGTGCTGCAGCACATTTGGTGTATACCCATGTACATAACCGGGGCGGCCGCGGCGTCCGTAGCCCGTTCGACAGTCTGTGATTAGCAGTCAAATTCCGGGGAATTATGCCGCTGCTCCCGCAGGATATTTCCGGTCGTTACGTGTAACGGTAATGACCATGATTTTGGCCGACAACAGGATATTGATCATGGAATTAGGGTCTGGAATTAGTAGGGTCTGGAATTAGGGTCAGGTCTTGCATTCACATATCTACATCCCTCAGTTTCGTCATTGCCAAACCAAGTGTGTTATTGCAAAACCTGACCTCTTACCTCTTTCAAGGAATGGGTCAGAACATTCTCAAAGAATCGCTCTGTACGATCGTTCTACTCCTTGCGGCCTCAGGGGCAGGGAGATGATCGTCACCAAATGTATCGAAGAACTAGGATACAGCAGTGACACGAGGATGAAGCATTCATCTCTATGCTGCAACCTTGAGTCGCCGGCCGATCCGAGTGACACGCCGGGCCCCTCTCATTGAGGGAGAAGCCGGAGTCTTCCGCCATTGCTGGAGCCCCTGTCGGATGTATTCCGGGTCGAGATTGAGAGCCTCACAAATAGCGATAAAAGAAAAGGGCCATTCGGAGTCGTTGCAAAAGAACCACTCCTCAACTTCTCGCCCCAGACGGCGGGAGCGAGGATTCCTCTCTTTAATATGCTTCTTGAAGCAGATGACGGCATCTGAGAGAACGGCACTGATCAGTGCACTCACGCCGTGTTTCAGGGCGGTTGGTGGCGAGAAAAACTGTTCTGGAAGAATTACCTCGTCGGGAAACATGAGGTGGTTTCCTCGCAGCACCTCAGCGGGTTGTGCCGATGAAAGCGGAAACGCAGGAAGGGGGTCTGGCTTCTGTCGCGGTTGTCGCTGCATGGCGGAAACACTCCTGACGAAAATTATCGCAGCAAGAGTGCTTGGCTCAGGTTACAACAAGATGACGACAAATAAAAAATTCCATGACAGAGACGAGCCAAGGGGGAAGGCACCTCTCGTTGACTTGACACATAGTTGGGGCATGTGACTGATCATGCTAACGACCTCGATCGTCAAGACTCTCGCGTGTCATACAATTGTCATCCTTCTGCCATCATTCCGTTACATTTGTCGACAAGAATACGCCGCTGTGAGTAGTGGGGGTATTCTTATGCAGCCGTATGACGCAGAAACCCGTGTGGAGGCGAGAGCGCCAATACCGCAAACATTACGTCAATTTGTTGCACGCCGGGGTCCGGCTGTGATCGACGACCTGCGCCGTTACCTGCACATGTGCCTCAAAGCTGAAGAATTACGACAATACGGCCTACGGACGCACGTGCGAGGACACTGGCAACGCTGGCTCGTCGTGATTGAACGAATCCCTCATCCACAGAGGAGTGAGAAGTCCTTGATGACACGTACACGCCGCTCGGTTGCGTTCGCGCGTCGTGGGCAAGTCCACGTCGCAAGCTTTCCGCCAAGACTCCGCGATCCACAGCGACCTCCGAGGAAGATGACCCAGCGTTCGTCTCTTGGAGCCCGTCGTATCCCCCCCTTACCGTGGTTTGTGTGAACCCTAACTGGACCGGGAGAATAGGCATCCTCCTCCTCAACGGCAATGTTCACAGAATTGTAACAAAGGCAACATTTCTGCGTAACGTAGCCAAGGTAACATGAGAGAGAGAAAGTATGGTGGTGGAGCGAACTGAAGAGGAGGAGCAACCCAGTGAATGCAGCAGCAGCCTACGTACATGCGCTTGATGGACGGCTACGGATCAAGAGTGGCGCGGTGAAAAAGTCGCCACGGAAGGCAATTGAAGTGGAGCAGCAGCTTCAGCGACGACCCGGCGTTACTGAGGTCTCAACCAATCCAACCACGGGGAGTGTGCTGGTGCTGTACGACTCGCGCCAGATTCAGCAGGACGATATCCTCGATACTCTGCGAGCACTCGGGTGCTTACCGGCACGAGAAGAACTGAGAACCGACACACGCGAGGGAGCGTTTGTATCTCAAGAATTTGACCAGGGGTTACTGCGAACTGTGATGGTCTCGACCATGGAATTTGCGGTCCAGCGATTGGTCTATGCTTTAATCTAAGACATCTGATCCAAAGCTGACCTCTTTCGTTCGGAGTGGTGATTTGCTTTACGGTGCACATTTCGTGCCCAAAAGATATCGCCCTTCATGACGGTGAATCGGACTGGTTCCGACCGTTCGTGTAAACACTCCTGCTCGCCCTCCTCTTCATGACCTCTGGTGAACCCAGTGTTTGCTGCGGTCGCTTCTACGGCCCCCCATGACTAAGACTGCGCGTATTCGCGTTCTTATTGCTGATGATCACCCGATTGTTCGTGCTGGTTTGAAGGCGTTGATCAATCGTCGTCCGGATATGACTGTCGTTGCTGAAGCGGCCGATGGTCGAGAAGCGGTTGAACTGTTCCAGCAACATCAACCTGATATTACTTTGATGGATTTGCGCATGCTAAAGATGGGAGGAATCGAGGCGATTCAGGAAATCCGGCGACAACACCCGACTGCGCGGATTATCGTGTTCACGGCCTATGATGACGATGAAGATATTTATCGCGGATTACAAGCCGGGGCCCAAGCCTACATCCTTAAAGATACTCCCCGACAAGGATTGCTCGACTGTATCCGCACAGTCGCTGAGGGAAAAACGCACCTTTCCTCTGCGGTTGCTGCCAAACTTGCTGAACGTTTGAAAATGGAGGCGCTCACACCACGAGAATTAGAGACGTTACAACTGATGAGTGCCGGGAAAAATAACAAAGAGATTGCCGCCGCGCTCTCAGTGGTGGAGGGGACTGTGAAAGTGCACGTCAATAACATTCTCGAAAAACTCCACGTGAACAACCGGACGGAAGCAGTGGCAGTCGCGGTGAAACGGGGACTCATTCAGATTCGCTAATCTCTCCGTGAGACTATATCGAAAGATATAGAAATAAGTATACCTTTCGATGACCTATACAGAAGAAGAAATGACGTGCTAGGGTTTCCCCCTCATTTGCGATAGGAGGTCTCCAATGGGATGGCTTGATGATGCACTTTCGGGCTGAGGAACGACTGTGCTGGTTGGCATCGGAGTCGCGGTGGCGGCACCGATACTCCTGCCCGCGGTTGGCGCAGTAATCCGTCCCGTAGCCAAAGGGCTCATCAAGGGCGGTCTTTATATCGCCGATTCGCTTCAGGAGGTCATCGCCGAAGGCAGTGAGCAACTGAGTGACTTGATTGCCGAAGTGCAAGCCGAGCGTACAGCAGCAAGTGCAGCAAGTCCAACTCCGCCAACGAGTACAATCGGAAAGTGAAAGCGATAAAGGATCACTGCCACAATGGACAATGAGGGGCTCACCGTGGTGCATGCGATTCCTGGGCGGATTCGCCTCAAGGTTCCTCAGGTCCGGGACAGCCCGCTTTTTGCCAATCAGATCGAGCAGCGATTGGCGACAATTCCGGGAATCCAGAAGGTGACCATCAACCCCCTCACGAGCAGTGTCCTGGTCCTGTATGACACCGCTGTCGTAGCCTCTCCTGAATCATTCCAAGCGTTCGCCGAGCCACTCTCAGCCTTGTTTCCAGGAGTTGCAGTTAAAGACCTTGAAACATTACAAGCGATGCTAACCAATGGAACTAGCGCCGTCCCACCGCTGGCGACAGGCGTCAGGGCATTCTTTGCTTCGTTGAATGCGCAGGTCAATACCACGACGGCTGGAGCAGCGGATCTCAAATTGCTCCTCCCGCTCGCACTTTTTGCCCTTGGCATCCGCAGCTTGTTGGTCTCGGAAAAGCGTATTTCTCCAACCTGGTACGATTTTCTCTGGTTCGCGTTGGGCACGTACTTCATGCTGAACCCAAAGCCAGAGGAACGGCAGCCGTAGTAAATTCTCCGGCGCAGAGCGCTGGAGCACATGGTGCTGCTGTCGTCCTATCTACATTCTACAGAACCGAAGAGGAGCCCTGAGTATGGCAAACGAGCCACGAAACCTGGTGATGATAGATCCTGGGCACGACCCAGTGGAAAAACTTGTGCAGCATTTGCGCCAACGACCGTATGATCTTGTCCGTGCGCGACGCCTTATGTACCGCTTGCGCGTGTCGGCGCATGAATTCCAGCGCGCCCTAGAGCGATTCGACCAAGAACCCGTGTTTCCGAAAGGCGTACAAGAATCCTGATGAAGGAGCACGAATCCGATGCCGAGAGGTGCGCTGCACGACTACGGGTTCAAGTACAAGATCGGTGACATTGTGACCCATGTCGGATTTTTACGCCCTGTGCGTCAGCCCACCGTGCAGCAGTTTGAGATCGTCAACCAGACATTGATTGCCGGCCCCGGCTGCTCACTGCGCTATTACTACATCCGTCCCCTCGGTCGTGTGAATGAGGGGATGGCGGCTTCTGGAACACTGCGTGTGCAGGAAGAACACCTGGCACCAATCCCAGAAGACGGATGATACGGAGGTGTGTTTCCTATGGCAAAACATGGTCGGCGACCCGCCAGGCCGCCAGAAAGGAGCGTCACAATGGCTGAGGAAGTTAAAAGCGAGGCAGGAGAAGAAGGTGGCATCAGCGCCGCCGGAACGGCAGTAAAAGAAGGGATTGTTGGCAGCCTCAAGGGCATCAATGAGATTGAGGCGGAGATTGTCAGTCTCGTCCGCAACACCGTGTCGAATACCTTACGCGCGACAGGCTCGGTTGCGACCGAAGGGCTGACCGTCACGCGAGATGTGGTCAAAGGCGCACTCCAAGCAACCGAAGAAGTTGGTGCGGGGCTGACGCTGGGAATCAAGAGTGTGGCAAAAGGTCTGGTGATGGGCGTGAGTGATGTTGGTGGGGATATCCTTACGGTGGCCCATCACGCGGTCAAAGGTGCAGTGTCAGGGGCAGCCGAGATCGGGGCTGATGTCGGCGTGGTAGCAAGCCGCGCGGTCTCTGGTGTTGTCGAGGCAACAAAAGAAATTGGTGGCAATGTTGGTGGGGTTGCCAAAGTTGCAGTTGAAGGTGCGCTCGAAGCGGCTGGGGCGCTCGGTAATACCGCGGTGCGGACCGTGAAAGATCTGCTCGTTGGCGTTGCTGAAGGAGTGAAAGAAGTGGCGAGTGCGGCGTTGCCCAAGCCCTCTGGAGGAAGTTCGTCTCCCTCGAGTACGTCGAGAAGGGAAGAAGGCTAGGCTTCCGTGGAGCGGGTGAGAAAACTCTAAGTGCTTATCCGGATAACCCTGTAAGGGGGCGTCCAAAGGCAAAAATCCCCCCGCCAGTCGCTCCGCGTCTGTCGGCCCCCTTTGCCAAAGGGGGCCGCGAAGGCACAGCCGAGCGGGGGATTTGAAGAGCACGGCGAAGTCAGACGTTCCCCTTGGCTATTCATCAAAACTTTAAGGAACCGATTGTGGTCCAGGCTATACACACGGCTGTCCCAGGCAGAGCACGGTATAAAGTCGAGGGACTGTACCGCTCTGAGTCGCTCAAAAAACTCCTCGAACTGCAACTCGCACAGCAAAGTGGCATTAGCCAGGTGACCGCGAACCCGTTGACCGGCAACATCCTGGTCACGTTCAATTCCGCTAACACCTCGACGACAGTAGCGTCACTTATTGTGCGTATCGTTGCTGAACACAGTGAGAATGGAACCTCTGCAGCGTCCAGTCCGGCCTCACAGAAAACCAATGCCGTCTCTCAGAACGGAACCGCACGCGAGCAGTTGCCCTCGCCACGATCATCGAACCGAAAGGGGAGAAAAAGAGCAAGGCACCCCCAGGGGTACACTCCTGACACAGTCGTGTCATCGGCACAGGCTTGGCACCTTCTCAGTGCGAAGGCAGTGCTCACGACAACCCGTAGCTCGCCACGGTCGGGATTGTCAGATGACATCGTGAAGGAACGGTTAGCGACGTATGGGCCGAACGTCTTGCCAGAAGCAGAGATGCGCTCCGGCTTGGAGATTCTTCTTGATCAGTTCAACTCCTTGCCTGTCGGCCTTCTCGGTGTCGCTGCCGGGATTTCCCTCTTTACTGGTGGGGTCGCCGATGCCGCGGTCATTCTCGGTGTGGTAGTGGTGAACGCCACTATCGGGTATGTCACCGAAAGTCAGTCAGAACGAACCATCCACTCGCTCAAAAGCCTTGTCCAGCCCTCAGCGGTTGTCGTGAGAGAGGGGATTCCCAAGGAGATTAGTGCGGTAGAAGTCGTGCCAGGAGATGTTCTCGTCCTCAAACCTGGGAGCTACATTGCCGCTGACAGCCGCCTTATCGAAGCGCAACGCTTGAGTATTGATGAATCGGCGTTGACTGGTGAGAGCGTCCCGGTGAGCAAGGTGGTCGAGCCGTTGATGAATCCTCAGCTCCCGCTTGCTGATCGTGTGAATATGGCCTACATGGGCACGCTCGTGACAGGTGGACAAGGGCTCGCCGTGGTCGTAGCAACCGGACGAGCGACAGAAATTGGCAAGATCCAGATGCTTGCGAGTGAAGCCGAAGCACCAGAAACACCACTGGAACAACAACTTAGCCAGATGGGGAGCCAACTGGTATTACTTTCTGGTGGGGTCTGTGCCTTCGTCTTCTTCGTCGGGCTTTTGCGTGGCTACGGACTGCTGGAGATGTTGAAGACTTCCATCTCCCTCGCTGTGGCCGCAGTTCCTGAAGGCTTGCCGACGGTAGCGACAACGACCCTGGCCCTCGGTATTGCGAACATGCGTAAGCATCGCGTGTTGATTCGTCGCCTAGACGCGGTAGAGACTCTGGGGTGCGTCCAAACCATCTGCCTCGATAAAACCGGAACCTTGACGCTGAACCGAATGTCGGTGGTTGCTGCTTATGCCGGCATGCGCCGCATGCACATTTCTGACAGCGGTTTTACCGTCGAACAGACTCCTCTTGACCCATTAGCATGTGAAGAAGTGGTACGTCTGGCGCAGGTCTGTGCGCTGTGTAGTGAGACCGAGATCGAACTCCAGAATGGCCGCTACGTTTTGCGTGGCTCGCCGACCGAGAATGCACTCGTCTATATGGCCATGAACGCTGGTATCGACGTGCCTGCCTTACGCACCACCTACCCGGTGCAAAATATCTCTCTTAGGGCGGAGAATCGTAATTTCATGAGCACGGTCCATAGTGTCAATGGGAAGGAGGGAGACACCCCAGCGATGGCACCCCTACTGGCGGTCAAAGGGAGTCCGACCGAAGTGTTGGCAATGTGCACCTGGCAGATCAACGATGGGGTACGAGTGCCAATCACAGAAAGTGACCGTTTTACTATTGAAACTGAGAATGACCGTATGGCGGGTGAAGCCTTGCGGATTCTCGGCGGAGCGTATCGCACGTTAAATGCTGGTGAAAGGGTCGGCGAAGCGTTCAGTGATCTGATCTGGCTGGGACTCGTGGGAATGGCAGACCCGATCCGCCCAGGGGTGAAGGCAGTGGTGGGTGGTTTCCATCAAGCTGGTATTGAAACCGTGATGATTACCGGCGACCAAAGCCCAACGGCGTATGCGATTGGCAAGGAGTTGTCGCTCAGCCGCACGGAGGAGTTAGAAATCCTCGATTCAACCCATCTTGCCAATGTTGCACCGGAAGTCATGACGGCTTTGGCCGAGCGGGTGCATGTTTTTGCGCGAGTCAGTCCGGCTCATAAGCTGCAAATTGTTCAGGCCCTTCAGCGGTCAGGGAAAGTCGTAGCCATGACGGGTGATGGGATTAACGATGGGCCAGCGCTGAAAGCTGCGAATATCGGGATCGCGATAGGGCACACTGGGACCGATGTTGCTCGTGAGGTCGCGGATGTGGTGCTGGAAGACGATAATCTGGAAACGATGATCGTTGCTATCAGTCAGGGGCGAACGATCTATAACAACATCAGGAAGTCGGTGCATTTTCTGCTTGCCACCAACCTCAGTGAGATCATGGTGACCGCCACCGCGATTACCACCGGGTTAGGGCACCCGCTGAACGCGATGCAACTCCTCTGGATCAATTTGATTTCTGACATTGCGCCGGGATTGGCACTGGCGCTGGAACCGCCCGAACCGGACGTGCTGAAACAAGCACCACGGAATCCGGCAGAGCCCATCATCAAAACCTCCGACTTTCGTCGCATCGCTTTTGAATCCGCGACGCTGTCTGCTGGAGCGTTGGGAGCGTATGGGTACGGTCTCATGCGCTACGGGATGAGTCCGCAAGCAACGACCTTAGCCTTCACGAGTCTGGCCAGTGGGCAACTCCTCCATGCACTGACCTCACGGTCGGAAACGCGCAGTGTGTTTGACCATCCCCCCTTGCCACCGAATCCCTACCTCCGGATGGCACTCTTTGGCTCTTTTGCCGTGCAGGCGCTTACCTTCTTGGTGCCAGGAGTGCGGAGCTTGTTGGGCATCACTCCGATTTCGCTCGGTGACGGGGCGGTGATTGGCGCCAGTGCCTTGCTGCCGTTCGTGGTCAATGAAAAGACGAAGACGCTATGAAAAAAGACTTTATGTTCACTTCTGAGTCGGTCACAGAAGGGCATCCAGACAAACTTTGTGATCAGATCAGTGACGCGATCCTCGACCGCTTCCTCCAGCAAGATCCGTATTCCGGTGTCATCACTGAATGTGCGGTCTCGACGGCGATTATCTTTGTGGCTACGCGTTTTGCTTCGCGCGCGACGGTTGATGTGCCCACCATCGCCCGCCAGGTCATTAATCAAGTGGGATACGATCAGCCAGGATTTAACGGGAAAACTTGTAGTATTGTGACGAGCTTGAAAGAGTTACCGGCCGAAGAGCGGCGAACGTTCAATGAGAAAGAGTTGTCCGAAGCCGAGATCGATCGCATCGTGGTCAAGAACCAAGTGACAGTCTTTGGCTTTGCGTGTAATCAGACGCCGGCTTTCATGCCCCTCCCAATTTGGTTGGCGCATCGGCTCGCCCGTCGCCTCACCTCAGTACGACTCCAAAAAATCCTGCCCTATTTAGCCCCAGATGGCAAAACGCAAGTAGGGATTGAATACCGCAATCGGCGACCGTCTCGTATTCACAGCATCACGGTTGTTGGGAGTCAGGACGCCGCTGAGTCCGCTGGCGGCCCAACGCTCAGCACGCTATCCCATGACCTTAAAGAAGCAGTGGTTGATTTTGTTTTCCAAGACGAAGCCATTCGTCCCGACGAGCAGACGCGTATCTTTATCAACCCTGACGGTCCTTTCATTGTTGGCGGTCCGTCAGTCCATTCTGGATTGACCGGAAGAAAAAACGCGATTGACACCTATGGTGAGTATTCACGACAGAGCGGAGCAGCGCTGAGTGGGAAAGACCCAACCCGTATCGACCGGGTCGGGGCATATGCGGCCCGCTACGCTGCCAAAAACGTGGTGGCGGCAGGCTTAGCCACCGAGTGTGAAGTCCAACTCAGTTACTCGATTGGCCTCTCCCGTCCGGTCAGCGTGCAAGTGGAAACCTTTGGGACCGGAGTGGTTGAGGATGAGACGATAGCAGCATTGCTTGCGCAACACTTCGACTTCCGTTTAGCGGGAATCTTACGCCAGTTCAATCTGCGCTTCCTGCCTTCGCAGATCAAAGGCGGCTTCTACCGGAAGCTTGCCGCTTATGGGCACGTTGGGCGCATGGACATCGGTCTTCCCTGGGAAGTGACGGATAAAGCCGTGCTCCTTCGCGGGCACTGAGTGGAGTCTGACGCGACAAAAAGTTCATACAACTGTCACGTATTTGTCACAGTGCTGCAACCTCCTCCGGCGATACTGTTCGGTTGGAGGGAACATCGCGTGAAGCATATCCTCGTCGTTGAAGACGACCTCAGCATTTCTAACCTTATCTCCTATAATCTTGAACAAGCAGGCTATCGTGTTGCCACTGCGTTTGATGGTGCCGAAGCGCTGCACTCTGTGGACAGTTTCTGTCCGCAGCTCGTGACCCTTGACCTGCTCCTCCCGCGCCAGAGCGGCTGGGAGGTGTTACACGCTATTCGCAAGCATCCCCGGAAACACATCGCAACGCTCCCCGTCATTGTGTTAAGCGCACTGTGTTCCCCGCAGTTACGAGCGGACCTGGGCCGGAGCGGTGTCGAGCATTGTCTCGGCAAGCCGTTCTCCGTGACTGAGTTATGCGTGTTGGTCCATTCACTACTTGCAACCAGGTCCGATGTTGGATGGGAAAATCCGCTGTGATGAAGAAATGCGCCCCCGTTCTCCTCTTTTCAGCGTTTCTCCTGAGTCCGTGATGACCCGGTGATCTTCACAGTCACTTCATCCCACTTTCACAAGTCTCTCCTCGTGTAGTCCCGTCCGCAGTACTGGTCGCTTCGCGACTAATCTCCGCATCTTGCTTCCCACGCAGCAGAACTTGTTGCTCAGGAAGCAGAACGGTACAGCTTCGGTGAAAAGTGACAAGCCGCTCACCATGAAAATAGGGAGTGGTAGCGGAAAGAAAAAGATTTCAACTCTGGCATAGTTTCTGCGACAGGTGTCCACAGTCCGATGAGAACAGAAAAAGATCGGGCTGCGCTTGATGTCACCGATGTGATCGCCGGATGAAGAGTCCGTGAATAGGCTTCTGGTAGGCTCGGAAGAGGACAGGTCTCTGGTAGGATAAAGACACAGAGGCAAGAGCAGAGAAAAAAATTATTGGGAACCATCCCGTAGCGGGCTGCTTCCCCAGGAGGTAACAAAATGTTTATGTCTCCAGCGTTTCCCTCGGCGGTTCCTACCGGCGTCGTGGATATGACCTATGACTTTGCGCCGCTCTTTATCGGCCTCGTCGTGGGAGTGTGTTTAGGGGTGTTGGCGTTGGCGTTGGCGATCGGAGTGCACGATACCCGGTGTTCGCAAGAAAAAGCAAAGAAACCGCGGGATTGTCCAGCGCGACTGCCTGAACTCGTCGATGCCGCGTAACTCTGAAACTTTTACATCTCACCGCCAGGTCCTCTCCCGCCAGGCGGTGGAACAAGGCCCGCAGGTTTCCCTCCTTTATCCTGCGGGCCTTGTTGTCCGCTGCACTGAACTCAGGGACTGCATTTATCAGCACTACCATGGGAGTGGGGACAACTAAGAGAGGGAGCGAACCCCATTTTCTCCGTTACACCTCTTTGTGCTTATGGAGCAAAGCCATATTTTTCATGTCATGAAGGAAAAACTTCGTCCGTAAAGCGGCTGTCCTTCGTACACTTTGCTCAACACTCGATGGGAGGCGTTCCAATCTGCATGGAGGAGGCCTGACACACGACCATTAGACGAAAGCCGGGGGACACGTATTGCCTCAGCTCCTTTGTGAGAAATGGAGCGCTGTCACAATCTTGCCGAACCCTACTCCATGCAGACAGATAACACTTTGTTATGATCAACTTTGCGACAGCGTCGAGGACAGTTCGGCCGACACCCAGCGTGCTGCAGCAGCGGTCGGCAGCAGGAATGTGATCACAAGGCAGAGCGCGAGCATCGTGCTGAGCCAAAAAGACATGCTGCCATCCCACCCGCTTGGGCAAGAGCCCCAGAGAGTACAATCCCGATCAGCCGTCCCCCTGCGTTGGCGGCGTAATAGAAGCCCACATCCTCGGCTGCCTTTTCTGATCCGGCATAGGCCAGAATCAGATAGGAATGTAGCGAGGAAATGACGGCGAACACGAACCCGAATACGCCAAGACCAATCGTGAGGACTAAGTCGGGACGCTCCGTATAGGCGTTGCTGAGCATGAGGGCGAGCCCCAGCGGAATCGCGGTTAGCACCGCGCCCCACAGCCGGGCCTCCGGCACCTCGCGCGACAAGCCGTCTGTACTGCGACGAATGATAGCGGGCGCGATAGCCTGAACCAGGCCGTAGCCAATGGTCCAACTCGCGAGAAATCCCGCCACCTCCAGGTAACGCCAGCCCTGGCTGTACAGAAACACGGGCAGCCCAACTACGAACCAGATATCTCGGGAACCGAACAGGAAAATCCGCGCGGCCGCCATCAGGTTGATGACACGGGACTTGGCGAACAATTCCCGAAATGATTCTGACGCCTTGGCCTTACCAAGCGTCCGCGGCAGGCTCAGTGCCACGCCGAGGAGAATGCACGCGAGCACGCCAGCCATGAGCCACAAGGCGCTCCGGAAGCCGAGGGTTTCCAACAGAAGGCCACCGAAGAAAAAGCCCATCCCCTTCATTGCGTTCTTGGACCCAGTGAACCAGGCGACCCAACGGAACAACTGGCCCGAGCCACCTTCCGATGTTGCCTTGATCGCCGATTTCGAGGCTGTCTTGGTAATATCTTTCGCCACGCCCGCGATCCCTTGCGCGGCGACGACCCACGCGACCGCAAAA
>Ga0187892_10005990_pt1 | contig 18514 bp, 18 predicted proteins | sample MA1701073metaG_FD_139345 | JGI IMG/M metagenome (GOLD analysis project Ga0187892, IMG submission 139345) | Bio-ooze microbial communities from a basaltic lava cave in the Kipuka Kanohina Cave System on the Island of Hawaii, USA - MA170107-3 metaG ...
AACGACTTCGAGCGCGCGACCGAGATCGCGCGGCGCATGGTCACGCAGTGGGGCATGTCGGACCTCCTCGGCCCGATGGTGTACGGCGAGAACGAGGGCGAGATCTTCCTCGGCCGCTCGATCACCACCCACAAGAACGTGTCCGAGGCGACGATGCAGAAGGTCGACGCCGAGATCCGGCGCATCGTCGACGAGCAGTACACGCTCGCGCGCAAGATCCTCGAGACCAACCGCGACAAGGTCGAGGCGATGGCGCGCGCGCTCCTCGAGTACGAGACCCTCGACGCCGAGCAGATCGGCGACATCATGGCGGGCCTGCCGCCGCGGCCGCCGAAGCCGGTGCAGGCGCCGCCGCAGCCGCCGAAGACCGATGCGCCCGGCGCGCCCGCGCCGGCCGCCGCCGCGTAGGCCCGGCCGGCCGCCTACCGAGCGTCCGAGCGCGCAGCGTTGAGCGTGGCCGACGCTTCTCCGGCTCGCTCCCGGCCCGCCGCGCCCGACCCTCCCGAGCTGCGCTGCGGGCGGTTTCGCTTGTCGCTCGGCCGCCCGCTGGTCATGGGCGTCGTGAACGTGACACCCGACTCCTTCTACGACGGCGGCCGCCACGCAGACCCGCACGCAGCGCTCGAGCACGCCCGCCGGCTCGTGGCGGAGGGCGCGGATCTGCTCGACATCGGCGGGGAATCGAGCCGGCCCGGCGCCGAGCCGGTGGCCGCCGACGAGGAGTTGCGCCGCATCCTGCCGGTGCTCGACGGCCTGCAGCAGGCGGGCGTACCGGTCGCGGTCGACACGACCAAGCCGGAGGTGATGCGCGCGGCGCTCGAGCACGGCGCGGCGATGATCAACGACATCACCGCGCTCGCCTCGCCGGGGGCGCTCGCGACCGTCGCGCGGTCCGAGGCGGCGGTGTGCCTGATGCACATGCGGGGCGAGCCGAGGACGATGCAGGCCGATCCCGTGTATGGGGACGTCGTCGCCGAAGTGCGGGACTTCTTGACCGCGCGCGCGGCGGCCTGCGCGGCCGCGGGCATCGCGCGCGAGCGCATCGTGCTGGATCCGGGCTTCGGGTTCGGCAAGACCGTCGACCACAACCTGCGCCTTCTCGCCCGCCTCGACGAGATCGCGGCGCTCGGATTTCCGGTGCTCGCCGGCTGGTCGCGCAAGTCGAGCCTCGGACGGATCACCGGCCGGCCGGCGGAGGACCGCCTCGCCGGCAGCCTCGCCGCGGCGCTCCTCGCGGCGCAGCGCGGCGCTAGAATGGTGCGGGTCCACGACGTGGCGGCGACGCGCGATGCGCTCGCGGTGCTCGCGGCGGTCGAAAGCGCCTCATGAGCAGAAAATACTTCGGTACCGACGGCGTCCGCGGCCGCGTGGGCGAGGCGCCGATCACGCCCGAGTTCGTCCTGCGGCTCGGGTTCGCGGCCGGCGAGGTGCTCGCGCGCGCCCGCTCGGGCGACGAGCGCCCGAACGTGCTGATCGGCAAGGACACGCGGATCTCGGGCTACATGCTCGAGGCCGCGCTCGAGTCGGGCTTCTCCGCCGCGGGCGTCGACGTGATGCTGTGCGGGCCGATGCCGACGCCGGCGGTCGCGTATCTGACCCGGGCGCTCCGGCTCTCCGCCGGGATCGTGATCAGCGCCTCGCACAACCCGTATCCCGACAACGGGATCAAGTTCTTCTCCGCCGACGGCGGGAAGCTCCCGGACGCGGTCGAGGAGGCGATCGAAGCCGCGCTCGAGCGCCCGCTCGCGTGCCGCGGCGCGGCCGACCTGGGGAAGGCCTTTCGCGTCGACGACGCCGGCGGGCGCTACATCGAGTTCTGCAAGAGCACCTATCCCAACTCGCTCGATCTCCGCGGCCTGCGGATCGTGGTCGACTGCGCGCACGGCGCCGGCTACCACGTCGCGCCGCACGTCTTCCACGAGCTCGGCGCCGACGTCGTCGCGGTCGCGGACGAGCCGGACGGGTTCAACATCAACGACAAGGTCGGGGCGACGCATCCCGAGTCGCTCGTCGCGGCCGTCCGGCAGCATCGCGCCGACGTCGGCGTCGCGCTCGACGGCGACGGCGACCGGCTGCTCATGGCGGACGGGTCGGGGGCCACCTACGACGGCGATCAGCTCCTGTACGTCATCGCCTGCCGGCGCGCCCGGGCCCGGCGCATCGCCGGAGTCGTCGGCACCCTGATGACCAACCTTGCGCTCGAGCGCGCGCTCGGCGCGCTCGGCATCGGCTTCGCGCGCGCCAAGGTCGGCGATCGCTACGTCCTGGAGCTGATGCACGAGCGGGCCTGGGATCTCGGCGGCGAGAACTCGGGCCACATCATCTGCCTCGACCGCCACACCACGGGCGACGGGATCGTGTCCGCGCTGCAGGTGCTGGCCGCGATCCGGGAGGAGGGCAAGGACCTCGCGGAGCTCGCCGGCCGGCTGCGGCTGTTTCCGCAGAAGCTCGTCAACGTGCGCATCGCGCGCGGGTTCGACTGGCAGCGCAACGCCCGGATCGAGCATGCGCGCGTCGCCGCCGAACAGCGGCTCGGCGAGCGCGGCCGCGTGCTGCTGCGCGCCTCCGGTACCGAGCCCGTCCTGCGGGTGATGGTCGAGGGCGAGGAGGAGGCGGAGGTCGTCGCGGTCGCCGGCGAGCTCGCCGCGAGCGTCGAGCAGGAGGTCGCGGCGGCGGCCTGAAGCGCCCCGCGTGACGCGCGTCGCGCGGCGGAGACTCTTGTCACGTTACTGTAATGGGCCGGCCCTAGACTCTCGCGGTCACGCTCAGGCGTGCCGTTCCCATGAGGAGAGTCTGCATGAAACAGCTCAAGGCTTACGCGGCGGCCACCGCCGTGCTGGGGGGGCTCACCGCCGCCCCGGCGGCGACGGCCCAGATCGTCAAGATCGACGGCTCGAGCACCGTCTTCCCGATCACCGAGGCGGTCGCCGAGGAGTTCCAGAAGGCGAAGAAGGGCGCGGTGCGGGTCACCGTCGGGATCTCGGGCACGGGCGGCGGCTTCAAGAAGTTCTGCCGCGACGAGACCGACATCTCGGGCGCCTCGCGTCCGATCCTCAAGAAGGAGATGGACGACTGCAAGGCCGCCGGCATCGAGTACTTCGAGCTGCCGGTCGCGTTCGACGCGATCACCGTCGTCGTCAACCCGCGCAACGCCTTCATCAAGAGCCTGACCATCGCCGAGCTGAAGAAGATGTGGGAGCCGGGCGCGCAGGGCAACGTCGCGAAGTGGAGCCAGGTGAACCCGTCGTGGCCCGACGCGCCGATGAAGCTCTTCGGGCCGGGTGCCGACTCGGGCACCTTCGACTACTTCACCGAGGCGGTCGTCGGGAAGTCGAAGTCGAGCCGCGGCGATTTCACCGCCTCCGAGGACGACAACGTCCTGGTGCAGGGCGTCGCGCGCGACGTCAACGGCCTCGGCTACTTCGGCTACGCGTACTACGTGGAGAACCGGGACAAGCTCAAGGCCGTCCCGATCGTGAACCCGAAGGGTCAGCCGGTCGGCCCGTCGATGGACACCGTGCTGAAGGGCAGCTACTCGCCGCTGTCGCGCCCGATCTTCATCTACGTGAACGCCAAGTCGCTCGCTAAGCCCGAGGTGAAGGAGTTCGTCGAGTACTACATGCGGCACGCGTCCCAGCTGGCGAAAGAGGTGAAGTACGTGCCGCTCCCCGATTCCGCCTACAAGACCGCATGGGAGCACGTCACGAAGGGCAAGAAGGGCACGGTGTTCGGTGGCGTCGCCGAGGTCGGCGTCACCATCGAGGAGCTGCTGAAGCGCGAAGCGCGGCTCTAAGCGCCTGAAAACGCGCTGGACGGGGAGGGGCCCCTCCCCGTCTGCATCTGGGGGAACGGTCAGCTACACTTCCGCGAAGACAAGAACGATGCCAGCCGTCGCACCGACCGGCGCAGCGACCACCACCGTGACCGTGGAAGGGCTCACCAAGAGGCGGCTCGCGCGGCGGCGCAGCCGGATCGCGATCGAGAAGACGATCGAGTTCGTCCTGTTCGTCGCCGCCTCGGTCTCGGTGTTCGTCACGATCGGGATCGTCTACGTCCTGGTCAGCGAGTCGGTCACGTTCTTCCAGCACGTCTCGATCGTCGATTTCCTGACCGATACGCAGTGGACGCCGCTTTTCGACGACGCCCACTTCGGGATCATGGTCCTCCTCTCCGGGACCATCACCAGCTCGGCGGTCGCGCTCGCGATCGCCATCCCGCTCGGCACGATCATCGCCATCTACCTCTCGGAGTTCGCGCCGTTCAAGGCGCGCGAGATCGCGAAGCCGTTCCTCGAGCTGCTCGGCGGGATCCCGACGATCGTCTACGGCTACTTCGCGCTGCTGTTCGTCACGCCGCTCCTGCAGCGCATCTACCCCGACCTGCCGGGCTTCAACATCCTAGCCGCGGGCCTGGTCATGGGGATCATGATCATCCCCTACGTCAGCTCGATCAGCGAGGACGCGATGCGCGCGGTGCCGATGAGCCTGCGCGAGGGCTCGTACGCGATGGGCGCGACCCGGTACCAGACCGCGGTCAAGGTCGTCTTCCCGGCGGCGTTCTCGGGCATCGCCTCGGCGTACATCCTCGGCATCTCGCGCGCGGTCGGCGAAACGATGATCCTCGCGGTGGCCGCCGGGATGCAGCCGAACCTCTCGTTCAACCCGCTCGAGTCCGCGGCGACGATCACGGCGTACATCGTCCAGGTCGCGCTCGGCGACCTGCCGCACGGCTCGGTCGGGTACCAGACGATCTTCGCGGCCGGCCTCACGCTGATGCTGCTGACGCTGTTCTTCAACATCCTCGGCCACGCGCTGCGCAAGACGTTCCGGGAGGCCTACTGAGATGGCCGCCGTCGCCCCGCCGGTCGCGCAGGACGTTCGCGCCATCCGCGAACTGATCGCGCGCCACAAGCGCTGGGACTTCATCTTCGGCGTGGTCGGGCTGGTCGCGCTCCTGATCGGCGTGCTCACGTTCACCGCGCTGTTCGTGGACATGGCGATCGCCGGCGTTCCGCGGCTGGACCCCGAGTTCTTCACCTCGTTCCCGTCGCGCCGGGCGTCGCAGGCGGGGATCCTCTCGGCGTGGGTCGGCTCGACGCTGGTGATGCTGGTGACGGCGTTCTTCGCGGTGCCGCTCGGCGTCGCGGCCGGCATCTACCTCGAGGAATACGCGCGCAAGAACTGGGTCACCGACATCATCGAGATCAACATCACCAATCTCGCCGGGGTCCCCTCGATCGTGTACGGGCTGCTCGCGCTCGGGCTCTTCGTCTACGCGTTCGGCTTCGGGCAGAGCATCCTGTCGGCCGGCCTGACGCTGGCGCTGCTGATCCTTCCGGTCGTGATCGTCGCCACGCGGGAGGCTATCCGCTCGATCCCGCAGAACATCCGCGAGGGTTCGTACGCGCTGGGCGCGACGCAGTGGCAGACGGTGCGGCATCACATCATTCCCTATTCGTCGGCGGGGATCCTGACCGGCGTGATCATCGGCATGGCGCGCGCGATCGGCGAGACCGCGCCGATCATCACGATCGGCGCGCTCACCTTCATCGCGTTCCTGCCGGCGGCGCCGGTGACTTCGTCGCCGCCGTTCGTGAGCTTCGAATGGCTGCTCTCGCCGTTCACGGTGATGCCGATCCAGATGTTCAACTGGACCTCGCGCCCGGAGGCGGCGTTCCATCAGAACGCGGCGGCGGCGGGCTTCGTGCTGGTGCTGATGACGCTCGCGATGAACGGGCTGGCGATCTGGCTGCGCTACCGCCTGCGCAAGCGCATCAAGTGGTGACCAACGGGGAGGACGAACGCGATGACCGCAGCCGAGGCCGCCGTCGCCGTGAAGGCCGAAGTGAGGAACCTCAGCTTCTACTACGGCGAGTTTCACGCGCTGAAGAGCCTCAACATGCCGGTGCACGACAAGAAGGTGACGGCGCTGATCGGCCCGTCGGGCTGCGGGAAATCCACGTTCCTGCGCTGCTTCAACCGCATGCACGACCTCTATCCCGGCAACCGCTACGAGGGCGACATCCGCCTCTACCCGGACAACACCAACCTGCTCGGCAGGGAGGTGGACCCGATCGAGGTCCGGATGCGGATCAGCATGGTGTTCCAGAAGCCGAACCCGTTCCCGAAGTCGCTCTACGAGAACGTCGCCTACGGGCTGCGGGTCCGCGGCGAGCGCAACCGGCGGCTGATCGAGGAGAAGGTCGAGCAGGCGCTGCGCGGCGCCGCCCTGTGGGACGAGGTCAAGGACCGCCTCGACGATCTCGCCTTCAACCTCTCGGGCGGCCAGCAGCAGCGCCTGTGCATCGCGCGCGCGCTCGCCACCGATCCGGAGATCCTGCTCTTCGACGAGCCGACCTCGGCGCTCGACCCGATCGCGACCGCGAGCATCGAGGAGCTGATCACCGACCTGAAGCACAAGGTGACGATCCTCATCGTCACCCACAACATGCAGCAGGCCGCGCGCGTCTCGGACTACACCGCCTACATGTACCTCGGCGAGCTGATCGAGTTCGACGTCACCGACACGATCTTCATCAAGCCGAAGAAGAAGCAGACCGAGGACTATATTACCGGGCGGTTCGGCTAGAGCCGACGCCGCCCCGGTACCCTCACCCCGTAACCCCTCTCCCGCTCCAGCGGGAGAGGGGAACGTCGAGCCCGGCGCGCGCGCGCCTGCCGCAGCCCTCGGTTTGACGCCCCGCGCGGCGCGCCAGTAGACTCCGCGCCGTCCCCGACGCCGCTCCCGCCACCCATGTCCGCGAGCCGGACCGAGCGCCTGCTGTCCCTCTATCGCACGATGGCGCGGATCCGCGCGTTCGAGGACGCTGCCGAAGCGGCGAGCAAGGGCGGCGTCGCGGCGTTCGGCGCAGCGCTCGGCGCCCAGGCGCTGGTGCGCGGCCCGCTGCACCTCTCGACCGGACAGGAGGCCGTCGCCGCCGGCGTCTGCGCCAACCTCGAGCGCGGCGATCTCATCACCTCGACGCATCGCGGGCACGGCCACACCATCGCGCGGGGCGCCGACGTCGCCGCGATGATGTGCGAGCTCTTCGGGCGCGCGACCGGCTGCAACGGCGGCAAGGGCGGCTCGATGCACATCGCCGACTTCGCGATCGGCATGCTCGGGGCGAACGGCGTGGTGGCCGCGGGGATCCCGATCGCCGCCGGGGCCGCGCAGGCGATCAAGCTCCGCGGCGGTCGCGACATCGTGGCCTGCTTCTTCGGCGACGGCGCAGTGAACCGCGGGCCGTTCCTCGAAGGCCTCAACTGGGTGCAGATCTTCGCGCTGCCGGTGCTGCTCGTCTGCGAGGACAACCGCTACTCGGCGACGACCGCCACCGAGTCGATGACCGGCGGGGAGGGCGCCGCGGCGCGCGCGCGGGCGATCGGGATCGCCGGCCGGGTCGTCGACGGCAACGACGTCGAGGCGGTGGACGCCGCCGCGGCGGCGCTCGCCGCCGAGGTGCGTGCGGGGCACGGGCCGCGCTTCCTCCACGCGACGACTTATCGCCTGAAGGGGCACGTGTCGGTCGACGCGGCGGGCTACCGCCGCGTCGCGGAGGTCGATCGCGCGGTCGAGCAGGATCCGCTGCGGAACGCCGCCCGGAAGCTCGCCGCGCTCGGCGTGGCCGCCTCCGAGGTCGAGCGCCTCGACCGCGAGGCGCGGACCGAGATCGCGGCGGCGACCGCCGCGGCGCACGCCGCGCCCTGGCCGCCGGCGAGCGCCGCGTACACCGACATCCAGGACACCGGCGCCGGGCGCTGGTACTGAGGGCGGCCGCCCGGATGGCGCTGATGACTTACGCGCAGGCCGCCTGCGCGGCGCTCGCCGAGGCGATGCGCGCCGACCCCCGGGTGGTGGTGGTGGGCGAGGACGTCGGCCGCGGCGGCATCTTCGGGCAGTACCGGGGCTTGCAGCAGGCCTTCGGGGCCGAGCGCGTCATCGACACGCCGATCTCGGAGGCGACGATCATGGGCGCCGCGGTGGGCATGGCGTTGAACGGTCTGCGGCCGGTCGTGGAGCTGCGCGTCGTCGACTTCGCGCTGTGCGCCATGGACGAGGCGATCAACCAGGCGGCGAAGGCGCGCTATATGTTCGGCGGACAGGGCCGGGTGCCGCTCGTCGCCCGGATGCCGATCGGGCTCTGGGGCGGCTCGGCCGCGCAGCACTCGCAGTCGCTCGAGGCGTGGTTCGCGCACGTGCCGGGGCTCGTGGTCGTGACGCCCGCGACGCCCGCCGACAACTACGCGCTGCTGCGCGCCGCGATCGCGAGCGGCGATCCGGTCGTCTACATGGAGCACAAGGAGCTTTGGGGGCTCGAAGGCGAGGTCGCCGCCGGCGAAACGGGCGAGCTCGGCAAGGCGCGCGTCTGTCGCGCCGGCGAGGACGCGACGCTCGTCACCTGGTCGCGCACGGTCCACGTCGCGCTCGACGCGGCCGAGCGTGCGGCCGAGCGCGGCGTTTCGGTCGAGGTCCTGGACCTGCGCACGATCTGGCCGTGGGATCGCGAAGCGGTGCTCGCGTCCGCCGCGCGGACCGGGCGGCTGTTGGTCGCCCACGAGGCCGTCCAGGTCGCGGGCTTCGGGGCGGAGGTCGCCGCCACGGCGGCCGAGGCGCTCGGGGTCGCGGTAAAGCGCGTCGCCGCGCCACGCATCCCGGTCGGCTACTCGAAGCCGCTCGAGGACGAGGCGCGCGTCGGTGCCGAGCGGATCCTCGCCGGGCTCGCCGAGCTGTGCGCAGCGCGGCGGCCGCGCCGGACGATCAGCGCCGGATGATCGCGCTGGTCCAGCGGGTCGCCGAAGCGCGGGTGCTGGTGGAGGGGCGCACGATCGGTGAGATCGGGCGCGGCGTGGCGGCGTTCGTCTGCGCGGAGCGCGGCGACGACACGGCGGCGGCGGCGCGGCTGATCGAGCGGGTGCTCGCGTTCCGGATGTTCGCCGACGGCGCCGGCCGGATGAACCTGTCGGTGCGCGACGTCGGCGGCGGCCTGCTGCTCGTGCCGCAGTTCACGCTTGCGGCCGACACGCGCAGCGGCAACCGTCCCAGCCTCACGCCCGCCGCCCAGCCAGCGGCGGGCCGCGCGCTGTTCGAGCACGCGCTCGCCTGCGCGCGCGCCGGCCACGCGCCGGTGGCCGCCGGCGAGTTCGGCGCCCACATGCAGGTGAGCCTCGTCAACGACGGGCCGGTCACCTTCTGGCTCGAAGCGCGGAGCGAACGTCCGCGGGCGCCCTAAGTCGCGGTTTTCATTGACCGGGCTTCGGCGGGGCGGATAAAATTCGACGTTTTTTCGCGGGCGGCAATGCGCGCACGGCTCGTCGCTGGCAACTGGAAGATGTACGGCACGCTGGCGGCGAACCAGCGGCTGCTGGAGGCGGTCAAGCGCGGCGCGGCGGGCGCCTCCGGGGTCGAGATCGCGGTCTGCGTCCCGTTCCCTTACCTGCAGCAGGCGGCGGGAGTCCTCGCCGGCTCGGGCGTCGCCTGGGGCGGGCAGACGCTCAGCGAGCACGATTCGGGCGCGTACACCGGCGAAGTGTCCGGGGCGATGCTGCGCGACCTGGGCTGTCGGTACGTGATCGTCGGCCACTCGGAGCGGCGCACGCTCTTAGGCGAGCGCGACCCGCAGATCGCGGCGAAATTCGCGGCCGCGCAGCGGGTGGGGCTGGTGCCCGTGCTGTGCGTCGGGGAAACGCTCGCGGAGCGCGAGCAGGGCGCGACCGAAGAGGTGGTCGGACGGCAGGTCCGGGCGGTGCTGGACGTCGCCGGCGTCGGTGCGCTCGCCGACGCGGTGCTCGCGTACGAGCCGGTCTGGGCGATCGGGACGGGGCGCACCGCGAGCCCGGAACAGGCGCAGGCAGTCCACGCGTTCGTGCGTGCGCTGGTCGGAGCGGCGGATCCGGCGGTGGCCGAGCGGCTGCCGGTGCTCTACGGCGGCAGCGTGAAACCGGACAACGCCGCCGAGCTGTTCGCGATGCCCGACGTCGACGGCGGGCTGATCGGCGGCGCGTCGCTGGTCGCGGAGGACTTCCTCGCGATCTGCGGCGCGGCGGTGCGCGGCGGGAATTGAGCGGAGAGCAATGTGGATATCTGGCTGACTCTGGTTTTGGTCGTGCACGTGGGGACCGCGCTCGCCGTGATCGGGCTGGTGCTCCTCCAGCACGGCAAGGGCGCCGACGTAGGCGCGGCGTTCGGCGGCGGCGCGTCGGGGAGCCTCTTCGGCGCGACCGGGTCGGCGAACTTCCTCTCGCGGACGACCGCGATCCTCGCGGTCGTGTTCTTCCTCTCCAGCCTCGGGCTCGCCTATCTGGCGAACGTGAAGCCGCGGCCCGGCGGGAGCGTGATGGACCGGCCGGCGGCGGAGGTGCCGACGCCGGCCGCGGAAGCCGCGAAGCCGCAGCCGCCGGGTGCTCCGGGCTCGAAGGCGGACGACGTTCCGAAGTAAAATGACGGGATTCGCGCCGCGCCGGTCGGCGCGCGGCGCATTCCCCGCATGCCGACGTGGTGAAATTGGTAGACACGCCAGCTTGAGGGGCTGGTGGCCGAAAGGCTGTGGGAGTTCGAGTCTCCCCGTCGGCACCAATCGCGCGGACCGGGTGCGTTCCCGGTCGCCGAACTTGAGAGAAGGGTCAAAGCCCGTGCGTGCAAGCCTCGGTCCAGACACACCCGCAGGTGGCGGCCGCGGCGCCGCCCGGCCGTAGCGGCATGCTCGCCGAGTACTTCCCGATCCTGCTGTTCATCGTCGTCGCCCTGGTCTTCGGCGCGCTCCTGGTGGCGGTCGGCTTCGCGCTCGGGCCGCGCAAGCCCGACAGCGAGAAGCTCTCGCCCTACGAGTGCGGCTTCGAGGCGTTCGAGGACGCGCGCATGAAGTTCGACGTGCGCTACTACCTGGTGGCGATCCTGTTCATCCTGTTCGATCTGGAGATCGCGTTCCTGTTTCCGTGGGCGGTGACGCTCAACGAGATCGGCGCGTTCGGGTTCTGGTCGATGATGGTCTTTCTCGCGGTGCTCGTGGTCGGGTTCATCTACGAATGGCGCAAGGGAGCGCTCGAGTGGGAGTAGCCGCCGGGCCGACGGGGCGGCCGCGGCGCTGGAGGCGATAGGTCATGGGAATCGAGGGCGTTCTGCAGGAAGGCTTCGTCACCACCCAGGTGGACAAGCTCTTCAACTGGGCGCGCACCGGGTCGATGTGGCCGATGACCTTCGGGCTGGCGTGCTGCGCGGTCGAGATGATGCACGCCGGCGCGGCGCGCTACGACCTCGACCGGTTCGGCATCGTGTTCCGCCCGAGTCCGCGGCAGTCCGACGTGATGATCGTGGCCGGAACGCTGTGCAACAAAATGGCGCCGGCGCTGCGCAAGGTCTACGACCAGATGCCGGAGCCGCGCTGGGTCGTCTCGATGGGCTCGTGCGCGAACGGCGGCGGCTACTACCACTACTCCTATTCGGTCGTGCGCGGCTGCGACCGCATCGTGCCGGTCGACATCTACGTTCCCGGCTGTCCGCCGACCGCCGAGGCGCTGCTCTACGGGCTGGTGCAGCTGCAGAACAAGATCCGGCGGACGAGCACGATCGCGCGCTGATGGCGGCGAAGCTCGACAGGCTGGTGGCGGCGCTCGAGGCGGCCCTCGCAGGCCGGCTCGCGAGCCTCGCGACCGCGCTCGGCGAGGTCACCGTGGTGGTGAAGGCGCCCGACTGGCTCGCCGCGGCGCAGGCGCTCCGCGACGACCCGCGGCTCGGCTTCGCGAGCCTCATGGATCTGTGCGGCGTCGACTACTCGGCCTACGGCGACGGCGCATGGGAGGGCCCGCGGTTCGCGGTGGTCGCGCATCTGCTGTCGGTCACCCACAACTGGCGCGTCCGGGTCCGGACGTTCGCGCCGGACGACGGCTTTCCGGTCGTCGACTCGCTCACCGGGGTCTGGCCGGGGGCGAACTGGTTCGAGCGCGAGGCGTTCGACCTGTTCGGGATCATGTTCAGCGGCCATGCCGACCTGCGCCGGATCCTCACCGACTACGGCTTCGTCGGGCATCCGTTCCGCAAGGACTTCCCGCTCTCGGGACACGTCGAGATGCGCTACGACCTGGATCAGAAGCGCGTGATCTACCAGCCGGTGACGATCGAGCCGCGCGAGGTCACGCCGCGGATCATCCGCGAGGACGCCTACGGCGATCTCGGCCCGAAGCATTGAGCGATGGCCGAGATCAGGAACTACACGCTCAATTTTGGCCCGCAACACCCGGCCGCGCACGGCGTGCTGCGCCTCGTCCTCGAGCTCGACGGCGAGGTGATCATGCGCGCCGACCCGCACATCGGGCTGCTGCACCGGGCGACCGAGAAGCTCGCCGAGCACAAGACCTACGTCCAGTCGTTGCCGTACATGGACCGCCTCGACTACGTGTCGATGCTCGCGAACGAGCACGCGTACTGCATGGCGGTCGAGCGGCTGCTCGGGGTGGAGGTCCCGATCCGGGCCCAGTACATCCGCGTCATGTTCGACGAGATCACGCGGATCTTGAACCACCTGCTGTGGCTCGGCGCGCACGGGCTCGACATCGGGGCGATGACGGTGTTCCTGTACTGCTTCCGCGAGCGCGAGGACCTGATGGACTGCTACGAGGCGGCGTCGGGCGCGCGGCTGCACGCGGCCTACTACCGCCCCGGCGGCGTCTACCGCGACCTGCCCGACACGATGCCGCAGTATCGCGCGTCGCCGTACCGCGGCGCTGCGGAGGTGCGCAAGCTCAACGCGAGCCGGCAGGGGTCGCTGCTCGACTTTCTCGAGGACTTCACCGACCGCTTTCCGGGCTACGTCGACGATTACGAGACGCTGCTCACCGACAACCGGATCTGGAAGCAGCGCACGGTCGGCATCGGCGTGGTGCCGCCGGAGCGCGCGCTCGCCCTGGGGTTCTCGGGGCCGATGGTGCGCGGGTCGGGGATCGAGTGGGATCTGCGCAAGAAGCAGCCGTACGCGGTCTACGACCGGCTGGAGTTCGACATCCCGGTCGGCCGCAACGGCGACTGCTACGACCGCTACCTGGTCCGGGTCGAGGAGATGCGGCAGTCGAACCGGATCATCAAGCAGTGCAGCGAGTGGCTGCGCGCGAACCCCGGTCCGGTGATCACCGACAACCACAAGATCGCGCCGCCGTCGCGCGTCGAGATGAAGAGCAGCATGGAGGAGCTGATCCACCATTTCAAGCTCTTCACCGAGGGGATCCACGTGCCGCCCGGGGAGACCTACGCCGTGGTCGAGCACCCGAAGGGCGAGTTCGGCATCTACTTCGTGTCCGACGGCGCGAACAAGCCCTACCGGATGAAGATCCGCGCGCCCGGGTTCGCGCACCTCGCGGCCATGGACGAGCTCTCGAAGGGGCACATGATCGCCGACGTGGTCGCGATCATCGGGACGCTCGACATCGTGTTCGGCGAGGTCGACCGATGACGAGCCAACGCAAAGACGCAGAGAAACGCAAAGGGCGCAGAGAAGACCATGAACAAAGGTGATTCCTTTGCGCTCGTTGCGCTCCTTTGCGTCTTTGCGTTGAGATTTTTCGATGCTTAGCCCAGAAGCGCTCAAGCGGATCGATCGGGAGCTGACCAAGTACCCGGCCGACCAGAAGCAGTCGGCGGTGATGGCGGCGCTCGCGATCGCGCAGGGCGAGCACGGCCACCTCACGCCCGAGGTCATGGCGTTCGTCGCCGCCTACCTCGGCATGCCGCCGATCGCGGTGGAGGAGGTCGCGAGCTTCTACACGATGTACGACACGCAGCCGGTCGGCAGGTACAAGCTCTGCCTCTGCACCAACCTGCCGTGCGCGCTGCAGGGCGCCACCGCCGCCGCCGCGCATCTGCAGAAGCGGCTCGGCATCGGCTGGAACGAGACCACGCCGGACGGCCGGTTCACGCTCAAGGAGGGCGAGTGCTTCGGCGCGTGCGGCGACGCGCCGGTGATGCTGGTCAACAACAAGCGGATGGCGAGCTTCATGACGCCCGAGGCGATCGACCGGTTCCTCGCGGAGCTGCCCAAGTGAAGTCGGCATTCCCGCCCTTCGATCCCGCGGTCTACGGCCCGGACGCGCTCATCCTGAAGGGGATCGACGGCACGAACTGGCGCCTCAAGGACTACGAGGCGCGCGGCGGCTACCAGGCGCTGAAGAAGATCCTCGCCGAGAAGATTCCCCCCGAGCAGGTCGTCGCCGAGGTGAAGAAATCGGCGCTGCGCGGGCGCGGCGGGGCGGGCTTCCCCACCGGGCTCAAGTGGAGCTTCATGCCGCGCAACGCGCCCGGCCAGAAGTACATCGTTTGCAACTCGGACGAGGGCGAGCCGGGGACGTTCAAGGACCGCGACCTCCTGCGCTACAACCCGCACATCGTCTTCGAGGGGATGGCGATCGCCGGCTACGCGACCGGCGCGACCGTCGGCTACAACTATATCCACGGCGAGATCTGGGACGTCTACGAGCGCTGCGAGGAGGCGCTCGCGGAAGCCTACGCGGCGGGCTACCTCGGCAAGAACATCCTCGGCTCCGGCGTCGATTTCGACCTTTACGGGCATCACGGCTGGGGCGCCTACATCTGCGGCGAGGAGACCGCGCTCCTCGAATCGCTCGAAGGCAAGAAAGGGCTGCCGCGGTTCAAGCCGCCGTTCCCGGCGAGCTACGGCCTGTACGGCCGGCCGACGACGATCAACAACACCGAGACCTTCGCGGCGGTGCCGTGGATCATCCTCAACGGCGGCGAGAAGTACCTCGAGCTCGGCCGGCCGAACAACGGCGGCACCAAGATCTTCTCGGTCTCCGGCGACGTCGCGAGCCCCGGGAACTACGAGGTCCGGCTCGGGCTGCCGTTCGCGAAGCTCCTGGAGATGGCGGGCGGGATGCGCGACGGCCGCAAGCTCAAGGCGGTCGTCCCGGGCGGCTCGTCCATGCCGGTGCTGCCTGCCGACGTGATGCTGCGCACCGACATGGACTACGACTCGATCGCCAAGGCCGGTTCGATGCTCGGCTCCGGGGCGGTGATCGTGATGGACGAGACGCGCTGCATGGTGCGCTGCCTGGAGCGGCTCTCCTACTTCTACTTCGAGGAGTCGTGCGGCCAGTGCACGCCGTGCCGGGAGGGCACCGGCTGGCTGTACCGCATGGTGCATCGGATCGAGACCGGGCGCGGCCGGATGGAGGACCTGGAGGTCCTGAACCAGGTGGCCGACAACATCGCCGGCCGGACGATCTGCGCGCTGGGCGACGCGGCGGCGCTGCCGGTCAAGAGCTTCATCCAGCATTTCCGCGCCGAGTTCGAGCACCACATCCGCCACAAGCGCTGCCTGGTGGGCGCGCCGGTGCTCGAGCGAGCCGCCGCATGACGACGCCGGTGAAGCTCGAGGTCGACGGCCGCGCGGTCGAAGTGCCGAGCGGCACGACCGTCATCCAGGCCGCGAACAAGCTCGGCATCTACGTCCCGCACTTCTGCTGGCATCCGAAGCTGTCGATCGCGGCGAACTGCCGCATGTGCCTCGTGCAGGTCGAGAAGGCGCCGAAGCCGCTGCCCGCCTGCGCCACGCCGGTGACCGAGGGCATGAAGGTCTGGACGCGGTCCGACTACGCGAAGCAGGCGCAGGCCGGCGTCATGGAATTCCTGCTGATCAACCATCCGCTCGACTGCCCGATCTGCGACCAGGGCGGCGAGTGCCAGCTGCAGGACCTCTCGGTCGGCTACGGCGGCAGCGCCTCGCGCTACACCGAGCCGAAGCGCGTCGTGACGGCGAAGCCGATGGGGCCGCTCATCTCGGCCGAGGAGATGACGCGGTGCATCCACTGCACGCGCTGCGTCCGGTTCGGACAGGAGGTCGCCGGGGTCATGGAGCTCGGCCTCGTCGGCCGCGGCGAGCACGCGGAGATCGTCTCGTTCGTCGGGCGGGCGGTCGACTCGGAGCTCTCCGGCAACATGATCGACATCTGTCCGGTCGGGGCGCTCACCTCCAAGCCGTTCCGCTACACCGCGCGGACCTGGGAGCTCGGGCGGCGGAAATCGGTCAGCCCGCACGACGGTCTCGGGTCGAACCTCATCGTCCAGGTGCAGAACGACCGCGTGATGCGCGTCGTCCCGCTCGAGAACGAGGCGCTCAACGAGTGCTGGCTGTCGGACAAGGACCGGTTCGCCTACGAGGGCTTGAACTCCGAGGACCGTCTGGTCGAGCCGCTGGTACAGCAGGGCGGCGAGTGGCGGCCGGTCGACTGGGAGCGGGCGCTGCAGGTCGTCGCGGACGGCCTCGAGCGGGTGCGATCGACGCACGGCGCCGCCGCCATCGGGGCGCTCGTCTCGCCGCACGCCACGCTCGAGGAGATGTACCTCGCCCAGAAGCTCGTGCGCGGCCTGGGCGCCGAGCACGTCGACTTCCGCCTGCGGCAATGCGACTTCTCGACCGACGGGAAGCTGAAAGGCGCGCCCTGGCTGGGGATGAAGGTCGCCGAGATCGAGGGGCTCGACCGGGTGCTCGTCGTCGGGTCGTTCCTGCGCAAGGACCATCCCCTGCTCGCGCACCGCATCCGGCAGGCGGCGAAGCGCGGCCAGCAGGTGAGCGTGATCCACGTCGCCGACGACGACCTCGCGATCCGCCTGACGAACCGCGCCGTCGTGCGGCCGGGCGAGCTGCCGTCGACGCTCGCGCAGGTGGCGAAGGCGGCGGCCGAAGAGAAGGGCGCCGCGGCGCCACCGGCGCTCGCCGCCCTGGCGGTGACCGCGCCGGCGCGCGCGATCGCGCGCAGCCTCGTCTCCGGGCGGAACGTCGGGGTCTTCCTGGGCAACAGCGCGCAGCAGCACCCGCGGGCCGGCCAGCTGCACGCGCTCGCCCAGACGCTCGCCGAAGTCCTCGGCGCGCGGTTCGGCTTCCTCGGCGAGGCCGCGAACAGCGTCGGCGGCTACCTCGCGAACTGCGTTCCCGGTCCGGGCGGCCTCAACGCCGCGGCGATGCTCGCCGCGCCGCGCAAGGCCTATCTTCTCGTGGGCGTCGAGCCGGAGCTCGACGCCGCGAACCCGCGGCAGGCGCTGCGGGCGATGGGCGCGGCCGAGCTGGTCGTCGCGTTCGCCGCTTACCGCGGCCGGGCGCCGGACTACGCCGACGTGCTGCTGCCGATCACGCCGTTCACCGAGACCTCCGGGAGCTTCGTGAACGCCGAGGGACGGATGCAGAGCTTCAACCCGGCGGTGAAGCCGCGCGGGAACGCGCGGCCGGCGTGGAAGGTGCTGCGCGTGCTCGGCAACCTCCTCGGGCTGGCGGGGTTCGACTACGACCGCAGCGAAGCGGTGCGCGACGAGGCGTGCCGCGCCGACGCCGCCGCGGGCCGGCTCTCGAACGCGCTCGAGGGCGTGAAGCTCGAGCCGGGCGCGCCGCCCGGCCGCGGCCTCGAGCGCGTCGCCGACGTGCCGACCTACTTCGCCGATCCGGTCGTCCGCCGCGCCGCGGCGCTGCAGCAGACGAACGACGCCGCGCCGCCGAAGGCGCGCGCCAGCAAAGCGCTGATCGCGAAGCTCGGGCTGGCGGCGGGAGGGCTCGTCCGCGTGCGCCAGGAAGGCGGCGAGGCGGTGCTCGAGCTCGCGTCCGACGAGCGCCTGCCCGACGGCGTCGTCCAGGTCGCGGCGGCGCACCCGTCGACCGCGGGCCTGGGCGCGATGTTCGGCGAGATCGTCCTGGAGCGGGCGTGACGATGGAGCTCCTCGCGACGCTGTCGGGCTACTCCACCGCGGTCTTCGGGCCGACCTGGGGCCCGCCGATCTGGGTCCTGGTGAAGACGCTGATCCTGATCCTGATCATCGCCGTCCCGCTGATCCTCGCCGTCGCGTACCTGACGCTCGCCGAGCGCAAGGTGATCGGTTACATGCAGGTCCGGATCGGCCCGAACCGCGTGGGGCCGGCGGGCCTCCTGCAGCCGTTCGCCGACGTCTTCAAGCTCCTGTTCAAGGAGGTGATCATCCCCGCCGGGGCGAACAAGTTCCTGTTCATCCTCGCCCCGATGCTGGTGCTGATGCCGGCGATGGCGGCGTGGGCGGTGATCCCGTTCGACGCCGGCGTGGTGCTCGCGGACATCAACGCCGGGCTGCTCTACGTGATGGCGATCACCTCGATGGGCGTCTACGGCGTGATCATCGCCGGCTGGGCGTCGAACTCGAAGTACGCGTTCCTCGGCGCGATGCGCTCGGCGGCGCAGATCGTCGCCTACGAGATCGCGATGGGGTTCGCGCTGGTGTGCGTGCTGCTGGTGTCGCAGAGCCTCAACCTCGGCGACATCGTGAACGGGCAGGGGCGCGGGACGTTCGCGGCGATGGGGCTCAACTTCCTCTCCTGGAACTGGCTGCCGCTGTTCCCCATGTTCCTCGTCTACTTCATCTCGGCGGTGGCGGAGACCAACCGCGCGCCGTTCGACGTGGCCGAGGGCGAATCGGAGATCGTGGCCGGCTTCCACGTCGAGTACTCGGGCACGGCGTTCGCGCTGTTCTTCCTCGGCGAGTACATGAACATGAT
>Ga0187892_10005991_pt1 | contig 18513 bp, 14 predicted proteins | sample MA1701073metaG_FD_139345 | JGI IMG/M metagenome (GOLD analysis project Ga0187892, IMG submission 139345) | Bio-ooze microbial communities from a basaltic lava cave in the Kipuka Kanohina Cave System on the Island of Hawaii, USA - MA170107-3 metaG ...
ACGGACCGTCCTCCGCGACGAGGACCGGGCGTTCCTTGACGGGATCGCCCTCAAGACGTGGCGGTTCTTTGAAGCGTTCGCGGGCCCCGAGACGCACTGGCTGCCTCCCGACAACTATCAGGAAGCGCCCGTGGAACACCTGGCCCGACGCACCTCGCCAACCAACATCGGGCTCGGACTGCTGTCGACCCTTGCGGCACACGATCTCGGATTCATCGGTACCCCCGCCCTGGTCGAGCGGCTCGAGGACGCGATGACGACGATTGAAGCACTCGAGCGCTTCGAAGGCCACCTGCTGAACTGGTACGACACACAGCACCTCGCCCCGCTGTCTCCCCGCTATGTCTCAACCGTGGACAGCGGCAACCTCGCCGGGGCGCTCATTGCGCTCGCCCACGGCCTCAGGCAGGAAGCGCGGAAGCCTCCGGATCCGGCGCCGTCGGAAGACCCCGCGGGTCTCGCCGTGCGGCTCGACATCCTTGCCGATCGGGCGCTGGCGTTCGCGCAGGGGATCAATTTCAGGTTCCTCTACGACACGCAGCGCAAGCTCTTCGCGATCGGCTTCCGCCTGGCTGACGCCGAAGGCCCCGGCCGGCTCGACCCCGGTTTCTACGATCTGCTCGCCTCCGAGGCGCGGTTGGCGAGTTTTATCGCCATTGCCAAAGGCGACGTCCCTCAGGAGCACTGGTTCCACCTCGGCCGATCGCTCGTCAGTGCGAACGGCAGGCCGACGCTCGTGTCCTGGGGCGCCTCGATGTTCGAGTACCTCATGCCGCTTCTCTTGATGAAGACCTACCCTGGCACACTGCTCGACCAGAGCGCGTACAATGCGGTGCGGTTCCAGATCGAGCATGGAAAGCGTCACCGCGTGCCGTGGGGTGTCTCTGAATCGGCGTTCGGGTTCGTCGACCGCGCCGGCCACTACCAGTACAAGGCCTTTGGCGTGCCCGGGCTGGGCCTCAAGCGCGGCCTCGAGAATGAGCTGGTCGTCTCGCCATACTCAAGCGTCCTCGCCGCGATGGTTGATCCGGACGCGGCCGTGCGCAACCTGCGCCACCTGTCGCGCCTCGGGTTGGAAGGGCGCTACGGCTACTACGAGGCCATCGACTACGCGCCGCCGGCGCCCTACGAGACGAACAGTCAGGCTGATGAACGGCCAGGCGGGGGGAAGGGTGCCATCGTCAGGGCGTTCCTGGCCCACCATCAGGGGATGTCCCTGGTCGCGATCGACAACCTCATGAACGACTCGATCATGGTGAACCGCTTCCACGCAGATCCCCGGGTGCGCGCCACCGAGTTGCTGCTGCAGGAGCGGCTGACGCGGGACTTCACCATCACCACGCCCAGGCCGGCCGAGGTGACGCCCGTGACCGCGCCACCGCCGATGGTGGGCGCGGTTCGGCGGTTCCTTTCGCCTCACACCCCGTACCCCCAGGCGCACTTCCTCTCGAATGGGACATACGTGGCGGCCGTCACCAATGCCGGGGGTGGAGCCTCGCTCTGCCGCGGTCTGGCCGTCTCGCGCCTGCGTGAGGATCGCACCCGTGACCCTGGGAGCCAGTTCATATACTTACGCGACGTACGCAGCGGCTCGGTCTGGTCCGCCACGTACCACCCCGTGCACAAGGAGCCCGAGGAGTACCTGGTCACCTTCCTGCCGGAGCGGGCCGTCTTCTTCCGACACGACGACGAGATCGATACTCAGCTCGAGATTGCCGTTTCCCCGGAAGAGGACGTCGAGGTCCGTCGGCTGTCGCTGACCAACCGCAGCGGCCGTCCGCGCGAGATCGAGATCACGAGTTACATTGAGCTCGCGCTGGCGCCTCCCGAACAGGACCTGGCCCACCCCGCCTTCGGCAAGCTCTTTCTTGAGACGACGTACCTTCCGGGGAGCGCGGCGCTGCTGTGCGGACGGCGCTCCCGCTCGCCCGAAGAGTCGGGCGCGTGGGCCGTCCATGCCCTCAGTTTCGAAGGACACCCTCAGGGCCAGGTGGAGTGGGAATCCGATCGGGCCGCATTTCTTGGCCGTGGGCGCGGGCCGGATGATCCCGTGGCACTCGATGGCCGGCCGCTGTCGGGGGCCACCGGCGCCGTGCTCGATCCGATCGCCAGCCTGCGTCTGCGCGTGCGGCTCGCGCCGGGCGGGTTCGCCCGTCTCGCGTTCTCCACGGGCATGGCGACGACCAGGGCCTCGGCCGTGGCACTCGCGGAGAGGTATCACGACCCGGCCGCGGCCTCCCGCGCATTCGCCCTGGCATTCACGCATGCTCAGATGGAACACCGGCACCTGGGCATCACTCCCGAGGAGGTCCAGCAGTTCCAGAGCCTGGCGTCTCTCGTGCTGGCCACGGATGGGTCGCTGCGTGCGGATCCCGATGTGCTGGCACGCAACACGCTGGGCCAGGTGGGTCTGTGGGCACACGGCCTCTCTGGGGATCTTCCCATCCTCCTCGTCCGCGTCGTGGAGGCAGACGACGTCCCGCTCGTGAGGGAGGTGCTCAAGGCGCAGGAGTTCTGGCGGCTGAAGGGACTCGCCGCCGACGTGGTGATCTTGCACGAGTCCCTCGGCGGCTACCGGGATGAAGTTCACGAGCAACTGGAGACTCTGATCGGCAGCGGGTCGTGGAGCGCGTGGCGACAGCGCCCCGGCGGCGTCTTCCTGGTGCGCGGCGCCGGCCTGGGTGAGGCAGAACGCACGGTGCTGCTTGCCACCGCCCGGGCGGTCCTAGGCGGCGGGCGCGGCGACCTGGCCGCCCAGCTCACCATCATTTCCGACAAGGTGGCCTGGCCGGCCGATTTTGTGCCACGTTACCGGAGGGACGCCATCCCGGCCGACGGCCCGCCCCCGCCCATTCCGCCGCTCGCCATCCCAAATGGCGTCGGCGGGTTCAGCGAAGGCGGGCGAGAATACGTGATCGTTCTGGAGGGCGATCAAGAGACGCCGATGCCGTGGGTCAACGTGCTCGCCAACGCTGGGTTTGGCACCATCGTCACGGCCTCCGGAGCCTCCCACACCTGGGCCGAGCACAGCCGCGAGAACCGGCTCACCCCGTTTGCGAACGACCCCGTCACCGATCCAACGGCCGAGGCGATCTATCTGCGCGACGATGACAATGGAGAGGTCTGGAACGCGACACCCGGCCCCATGCGCCGGCATGGCCGCTGGATTGTCCGGCACCGCGCCGGCGCGACCCGTTTCGCCCACACGGCGGGGGGGATCGCCCACGAGCTTCACGTGTTCGTCCACGCGGATGATCCGGTGAAGTTTTCGCTCTTGACGATGACCAACCCAACTGCCGCGACCAGACGTTTCAGCGTGTTTGCGTACAACGACTGGGCCCTTGGTCCGCCGCGCGCCGGCGAGCACCGGCACGTCGTGTCGGAACTGAACGCGGAGTTGCGCGCGATCCTGGCGCGTAATCCGTACAACCAGGCGTTCCCCGGCCGGGTGGCCTTCGCCTGCGTGAGTGACGACCTGGCATCGGCGAGCGGAGACCGCACCGAGTTTCTTGGCCGCAACGGCGCACTGACCCGGCCCGCGGCCCTCGGACGGGAACGCCTGTCTCGACGGTCGCGGCGCTTCGGCGCAGGGCTGGATCCCTGCGCCGTGCTTCACACACGCGTGGAGCTGCGGCCCGGGGAAACGCGACACCTGCTCGTCCTGCTTGGTCAGGGGAAGGATCACGCCCACGCCGCTGATCTTATCCGACGGCACGGGACGATCCCCGCAGCCCTGGCAGCGGCCGACGACGTCCAGCGGCGCTGGGACGAGATGCTTGACCTCGTCCAGGTCCGGACACCCGATGACTCGTTCGATCTGATCCTGAACAGCTGGCTGCTCTATCAGACGCTCGGCTGCCGTCTGTGGGCGCGATCGGGATTCTACCAGCCCGGCGGCGCGTACGGCTTCCGCGACCAGCTCCAGGATGTCATGGCGCTCGCGCTGGCGCGGCCGGATCTCTATCGCGAACATCTGCTCCGTGCGGCGTCGCGCCAGTTCGTGGAGGGAGACGTCCAGCACTGGTGGCAACCGCACACCGGTGCCGGCGTCCGAACGCGGTGTTCAGACGACCTGCTCTGGCTCCCGTTCTCCGTCGCGCAGTACGTGGCGACGACGGGCGATCAGGCGGTGCTTGATGTGACCGTTCCGTTCCTGGACGCGCCGCCGCTCGGCCCGGACGAGCGGGAAGCCTACACGACGCCGCAGACGTCCGCGGCTGGAGGCACGGTGTATGAACACTGCGTCCGCGCGATCGATCGCGGGCTCACCTCCGGGGCGCACGGGCTGCCGCTCATCGGCACCGGGGACTGGAACGACGGCCTGAATCGCGTGGGGCATCTGGGCAGCGGAGAGAGCGTGTGGCTCGGCTGGTTCGTCTACGTGGTGCTGACCCGCTTCGCCCCGCTATGCGAGGCACGCGGGGACGGCGACCGGGCCCGGCGCTACCGGAGCGAGGCGGACCGGCTGGCAGAGGTGCTCGAACTCGCGTGGGACGGGGACTGGTATCGCCGCGGCTACTACGATGACGGCACCCCGCTGGGCTCGGCACAAAATCAGGAATGCAGGATCGACTCGATCGCCCAGTCGTGGGCGGTGCTGTCCCGCGCCGCGCGCCCGCGCCGCGCCGAGCGCGCCCTCGATGCGGTCCGGACGCACCTCATCAATCGGCCCGCCCGCCTCATCCTGTTGTTGAGCCCGCCGTTCGACCAGTCTGCGGAGGACCCCGGTTACGTCAAAGGATACGTGCCCGGCATTCGGGAGAACGGGGGCCAGTACTCGCACGCGGCCATATGGGCCGCAATGGCCGTCGCGGCGCTTGGCAACGGCGACGAAGCGATGGAGCTCTTTCACATGCTGAACCCCATCAATCACACCAGGACCCTGCCGGACGCGGAGCGCTACAAAGCCGAGCCCTACGTGGTTGCCTCCGACGTGTATGCGCATCCACGTCACCTGGGCCGCGGCGGCTGGACGTGGTACACGGGGGCGGCCGGATGGTTGTACCGCCTGGGCCTGGAGACGATCCTCGGGCTCAGACGCTTCGGAGATGCCTTCGCGATCAATCCGTGCATTCCGGCCGTCTGGTCGGGGTATGCGATCACCTGGCGGTATGGCCACAGCACATACGAGATCCGCGTGGACAACCCCGAACGCCGCTGCCGAGGCGTCGCAGGGGTGACCGTCGATGGGGTCGACGTGGATCCCGCGGCGATCCCGCTCGTCGATGATGGCGGGGCGCACACTGTGTCCGTCCTCTTGGGGACACCGAGAGGAGACGTTGCGACATACGCCGTCCCGGGAAGAACGAGGGAGACGTAGTCCTTCCGGGCGCACCGGCTGAAGGCAGACGGGACAAGGGTTTTCGCCGTTCATTCCTGGAGGATGCCATGTGGAGTGGGCCCCTTTGCCTCACCGAGGCGTCGCGTCGTCGGCGAACGCGGCTTCCAGCCCCGCTTCCTCGGCGGGTGGCGGGCCGGGGAAGACGGCCCGCAGCAGCGGCGGCGTGATCACCGTGGTGGCGAGCACCATCAGGACCATGATGGCAAACTCACGCGCCCCCATCAGGCCTGTCTGGACGCCCAGCGCCGCGATGATCAACCCGACTTCACCGCGACTGATCATCCCCACGCCGATGCGCAGGGCTTCGGGTCCAGTAAACCCTGTCAGGCGCGCCGCAGCGCCGCATCCGATCACCTTGCCCGCCACCGCCGCGGCCACGACCACGAGCGCAATCGGGATGTCCCGCACGGCGAGGGCGCGGACGTTGGTCTGCAGCCCGATGCTCACGAAGAAGATGGGCACGAGCAGCGCGTAGGTCGTGGCCTTCACCCGCTGCTCGATCTCATGCGCGAGGCCGGCCTGGGCGATTAGCACGCCCGCCAGGTACGCCCCGGTAATGGCGGCGACACCACCCAGCGCCTCGGCGCTCCAGGAATACACGAGGATGGCGATGAGCGCTGCGGAGAGGAGTCCTTCGCTGACTGGCGCCCGCCCGGCCGCGGCGAGCGCCGATCGCAGGAAGCGACCCAGGAAGATCGCGGCCAGGAAAAACCCGGCCATCCGCGCCACCAGCACGACCACACCCGCTATACCCCTTCCCCCACCGAGGCTGAGGGCAATGAAGAGCGACACGACAACGAGCGCGATGACGTCGTCGACAACCGCGGCCCCTAGGAGCGCTGTGCCTTCCTTGGAGTCCAGCCGCTTCAACTCGATGAGGGTCTGCACGGTGATGCTGACGCTGGTGGCAGTCAGCACGATGCCCATGAAGGCGCTGCGCTGCAGCCCAAACCCGAACAGCAGCAGGACAACCATTCCCAATAGCAGCGGGCCGACGACGCCGGCCGCGCCCGCGGCGACCGCCACGCGTCCGACGCGGCGCATCTGGCCGAGATCGGTCTCCAGGCCGGCGATGAACATGAGCAGGATGACGCCGAGATTGGCCAGGAGGAAGACGCCGGAAGACAGCACCGCTGCGGCGAACGGCGGTCGGTGCAGCAGGTCAAGAAGGGACGGGCCGACGAGGACACCTGCCAGGAGCTCCCCCAGCACGGCGGGTTGTCCAAACCGCAGGCTCAGCCAGCCAGCGCCCTTGGCCGCCGCGATGATGACGGCGAGCAAGAGGAGGAAGTTCAGGATCTCCTGGTGTCCCGGCATGGGCTCTCTACTTTTCGCGTGGGTGGTTGATTTGCCCTCCGGGGTGCCCTTACTGTCAGCGCCTCCGATGCAGGAATTTTGGGTTCTTTGGGAAAAGTCGCGATTGCACATCATCCCACACTGTGGAGGCGCGTGGATGGCAAAACCGATGACGAAGTCGAAGGTGGCCGCCCATCTGGCCGGAAAGATGGACATGTCGAAGCGGGCCGCGGGTACGTTCATGGAAGAGCTGGCTGGTCTGGCCTACAAAGAGGCCAAGAACTCGTTCACGATCCCCGGGATCGGGAAGCTTGTTCTCGTCAACCGCAAGGCTCGCATGGGGCGGAACCCGCAGACCGGTGAGCCGATTAAAATCCCGGCCCGGCGCGTCGTGCGCTTCCGCGTGGCCAAGGCCGCCAAGGACGCGATCCTCGGCAAGCGCTAGTCCGCAGCCGCCGCTCAGCCGGCGTTGCTCGCGGCTGAGTCTGTCGCGCTCGGAGCGGGGCTCGTACGTCCCCTCCGGGCGCGGCTGTGTTACGGCCGACCGCCCAGGAACGCGCCTTGCATGATGAGGGCGCGCTGCACTTCCCGCATCAGCACGGGATCGCCGACCACTTGAAGCGGCGTGCAGCCTAACTGCGCGCAGAGTGCGGCCGCGACCCCCGCTGCCTGTCCGAGTGCCATGACGGTCGGGATGACCCGCGCGGACCCATGGGCCTCGCTCGTCGCCGAGAAGGCGCGGGAGGCCAAAAGTAGATTTTCCACGTTCTGCGGCACGATGGCCCGGAAAGGGATCGTGTACGCTCGCATTGTCGGCGGGTGCGGGTTCGTCCACCCGACATAATAGGGATGAATGTCGATCGGGTAGGATGCGACCGCGACGCGGTCGTCGAAGATCCGGCCACTGACGATGTCATCCACGGTCAGCGTGTAGTGGCCGGTCACGTGGCGGGTCTCGCGAATGTAGAGGGCCGGCGCGTGACCCGCCAGGCGCGCCCGCTCGAACCAGGGCACCTCTGCTCGTAGGTGCGCCATCAGACGCGGGAGTTCGGCGACGGCCCGGGCCATGCCGGCCTGCACAGAGGCCGGATTGAGCCCGTCGACCTCGGTGAGGTTGAGTGAGTTGATCAAGATCGAGCCGTCTCGCTGGAGCGCCAGGTTCAAGGGATAGGCCAGGTTGAGCGGATGGGCCGGGCGATAGTGGGCCATCTCCCAGGGGAATCCCCAGGCCGCCTTGCCGCGGACGCCCCAGATGCGGGGGTCCGAGCCGCCCTGCTTCACGGCATAGATGATCTCATCCGCCAGGCGGCGCCAGAGAACACCCTCCACGCGAAAGATCAGCGTCGCGGATTGCATCCAGCGCTCGCCCGCGCGGTATCCGTCGCGGCCGATCAGATAAGGCGCACCGGCGAGCGCAGCGATGTCGCCGTCCTCTGTGGCATCCACGACCAGTCGGGGCCGTACGACGAACCGGCGGCCCCATCGGGTTTCGCGAAAGTCCGCGGCCGCGATCCGCCGACCGTCCATGCGGAGACGCAGGAGCGACGCGTCCACAATCGTACGCAGTCCCGACTCATGGACGACCGCACGGCCAAACTCGCGGGTTGCGTCGGCGGGATCGAACGAAATCCCCAGGCGGTCGAAGAACTCCAAAAAAGTGCCCTGGGTCAAATGCTCCCCGCGCGAATTGAGGTTCATGTCGAACGTCGTCAGCCAGGCGGACGCGATCACGCCGCCGAGCTGGGCACCGCTCTCGATCAGCAGAACGCTCGCGCCCATTCGGGCCGCCGCGAGGGCCGCTGCGATCCCAGCCGGGGCGCCGCCGATCACTGCCACATCGACGTCGTAGACCGACTGGATCGCGGTCGCGGGTGGGGGCGCGCCGGCGATGGCCGTGACCAGGGCGGCACCCAGCAGCAGGTTGACGACGACGATTCGAGCCCTCATCAGCCTCGTCTGGTGATGCGGGACCTTACTTTTCCGCGACGTGCGGCAGGGTCGGCCCCGTGCGGCGTGGAACGACACCCGGGGTGATGGTGGTGTCCGAGACGCTCCACGCGAGCACGATGCTGATCTACGCGCCGCTGATCGGCAACATACTGCTGGCGCTCACTGCCAGTGGTTATGCCCTACTCCGGCGCCCGCTGCCCGCGTGGTTTTGGACCGCCACGACGCTGGTCCTCGCCCTGCTGGCCGTCCAACTCATGGCCGGCCTGATCCTCCTTGCCGGCGGCGCCAGGCCCCGGCGGGGACTTCACGTCATGTATGGAATGCTGACCGCAGTGACGGCACTCATCCAATTCGGCCTGAGGCCGGGCGGGTTCCTGCGACGGCGGTACGGCGGGCTGGAGGGGAGTGAAGCCCGGACGGTCGCGCTCATCTGGCTGACGCAGTTTGCACTCATCGCCCGCGGGTGGATGACCGGAGGGTGAGATGCGGGCCCGGGACCGGCTCCAGAACTACCTGAGCGAGCAGGGCGTGCGCTGGGAGCTGACCGCGCACGTTGAAGCCTACACGGCGCAGGAAGTCGCCGCGGCCGAACACGTCCCGGGCGGCCAGGTGGCGAAGGTGGTGATCGCCGACGTCGACGGCCAGCGGGCGATGCTCGTGCTGGCTGCCCCGGCGAGGGTGGATCTCATGCGCCTGCGCGCGGTCCTGCACGCCAAGACCGTACGGCTCGCGCGAGAGGAAGAGTTTGTTCGGGTGTTCCCGGATTGCGAGGTCGGGGCCATGCCGCCGTTTGGCAACCTCTATCAGATCCCCGTCTACCTCGACCGCGGCCTGAGTGAACAGCCGCGCTTGATCTTCAACGCCGGTACCCACCGCGAGACGATGACCGTGGCCGCCGCGGACTTTCTGCGGCTGGTTGAGCCGACCGTCATCGATCTGGCCGCGCCCCACTGAGGCCTCGACCGACGCCCATGAGCCCGGACGCCGCCCCCAACAACACGTCCCTGCCGTTCGCGCCGTTCACCTCACGGCCGGGCGGCCGATGGCCGGGACGGCCGCTGCTGGTCGGCCGCCTGCGCGAGGTGCTGCGCCGTGAGTTCAATGCCGACGATGCGTGGGTTGTGCACGTAGGACGCTCGTGCCGGCTCGAGGCTCGGCATCAATGGCAGGTGCTCATCCTCCTCGCAGGCCAGGAGGATACTTTCTGGGCGCCATTCTACACGGCCGCCGTGCGCCACCGTCGAGTCGGCGGTCAGATGATCGGCGAGCTGGCGCCGACGCAGCGCCGGCGCCGTGAGCTGATCGAGGTGCTCCGACCGCTGTGGGTCCGCGCGACGGCCGGGGTGCCCATGGCGCCGGGGCTCTGATGCAGGAACCTGTGTCCATCGCGATCGCGGCGGCCTTCGCCCTCGTGGGCCTCATGCCGCTGGGGCAAGGATACCTGCGCCGGCCGCTGCTGTGGGCATGTGTCGTCGCCGGTGCCATCACCGGGCCGATCGCCCGCGAAGGCACGCAGCTGGTGTGGGACTGGTTGGGGCCGGCGGGGGCACTGGCCAGCCATCCGACGGGCTCAACCATTTATCTGCTGGTGACGGCTGCGATCGGCGAGCTGGTGAAGGCCACTGCGCCGCTGGCCGCGATCACGGCTGTGCGAACAGACGCAGCCGGGGCGATCGCCTACGGGGCGGCGGCGGGGGCCGGGTTCGGGTTCGTCGCAACGCAGCAGGTCCTGACCCTGGCCATGAAACTGGTCGGCTCCACATTCATCACGCCGCTGTCGACAGCCATCGCCGTCGTGGGGTGGGTCTTCCCGATGCTCGCGCACATCGCCACCACCGCCTATGTCACCCGAGCCGGCGCGCGGGGTGGGCTGGGCCTCGCGTTTGTCGTGGCCTGGCTCGTGCAGTTCGCCCTTGGTCTCGCCCTGCGCCTCCCGGTCATCGGCGGAGTGGCGACCGGGATCGTGGTCACGGCCATCATCGGGTTCGGACTGTACGCGTCGCTGTGGGCCGCCCGGAACCGGGCGCTCGCAGAATCACCCTCTGGGCCGTGAACTCCACGGCCGCGGGCCGGGGGACCGGCGGCTCGACTTCCGCGGCGGACCCGGTCGCGGCCGGTTGGGTCGAACTCCGTGCTTTCTTCACTGACGGGGTGCCGGCCCTCGAGCGGGCCGCCGAGGCCTTCCGCGCCGCGGAGCCGCTGGTGCGGTCCGGAGCAGATGCGGCTCGGACGAGCCTGTGGCTACTGGGGCTGGCCACGGCCCTGCGTTACTCGCGGAGGCCGGAGCCGATGGAAGCCGGCCTCGAGCGGGCACGCGAGCTGGTCAACCTCGTTGCGCGCACCCAGGGTGAGGAGTCGACGATCCCCTATCGCACGCACGTTGAGAACACGCTGGGCGACTTGGCCGATGTGGTGCCTTCTGGGGCCCGTGCCTTTCTTGAAGAGGGATTGGACTACTCGACGCGCACCGTGCGACTGGCGCGTTCGACGCGGCGCGACGAGTGGCTCGCGCCTGCGCTCGCGAGCCGCGGGGACCTGCTGCTTCGACTCGCATCGCCGGATGACGGCCTCACCATTCGCCGCGCCATCGCCGCCCACGAGGAGTCCCGGCGGCGCTGGCCCGCGCGTGATCGGTATGGCCGCGCGCAGGCCTCGCTCGGCTACGGCGAGGCGCTGCTCTCACCGTCGCGGCGCCGGCGGGAGCCCGCCCGGACGGAGACGATCGCCCGCGAAGCGCTGCCGGAGTTCCAACAGCACCGCGACCGGTATCATGAGGCGACTGCCCGGCTCCTGCTGGCTCGCGCGCTCTTCGCGCTCGACCAGGCGGAGGCCCTGGATGAGCACGGCGCCGCGGTGGCGCTGTTTCGAGCGCTCGGCTGCCGATGGGAAGCCGTGCGTGCCGAGAGGCTCCTGACGTGAGGCCGGCCGTCCTCATTGGGGTGGTCGCCGTCGGGCTGGTCTCGGCGGCGACCGCCGCAACCCTCGACGATCAGGTCTATGCCATTGCCGGCGAGTTGATGTGTCCCGTCTGCGCCGGGCAGACGGTCGCAGAATCGAACTCCGCCCTGGCAGGCCAGATGCGCGATATCATCCGCGCGCGGGTCCAGGAGGGACAGACCCGCGAGCAGATCATCGCGTATTTTGTGGCGCAGTTTGGCGAGGGCGTGCTGGCCGCGCCGCCGCGCCGCGGGGGCGGGCTGTGGCTCTGGATGGCCCCGCCCGGAGTGCTGGTCGTCGGCCTGCTGCTCGTGAACCGGTACCTCAGGCGTGCCCGGCCGGTACATCGACCGCCGCCACCTCCGCCGACGCAGGCGGAGGCTGAGCAGATTCGGCGCGATCTGCGCGCGCTTGATTGAGTCGCGCAATGCGTGTCGGTCTGCTGTCGGACATCCACGCCAACCTCGAGGCGCTGCAGACGGTTCTCGAGCATCTTGAGCCCCAGAACCTCGACGCGCTGGTCTGCCTGGGCGATTTTGTGGGCTACGGACCGGATCCCAACGAGTGCGTGGCGCTGCTGCGCCCGCGCCTTCGGGCGGCCGTCCTCGGCAATCACGATCAGGCGGCGTTCGGCGGCCGTCCCATCAGCGACTTCAATCTCTACGCGCAGACCGCGATGGTGTGGACCATGCAGGTGTTGGCGCCGGATGCCCGTGCGTTTCTGGCCGAGCTGCCGGTGCGCGCGGAGCTCGAAGGCGTGCTGCTTGTTCACGGCAGTCCCCGCCAACCGGTGGATGAGTACATGTTTGATACACGGACTGCCCGCGCCAGTTTCGTCGCCGACGGATTTCGCGTCGCGTTCATCGGCCACACGCACCAGCCCGCCGTCTTCGTCGAACGCAACCATCGGGTCAGTGCCCGTGGGCTGCTGCCTGAGGTCCCACTGTCCCTTCAGCCAACGTACCGTTACATCGTCAACATCGGCAGCGTGGGTCAACCCCGCGACACCGATCCGCGCGCGGCCTACGCGGTCCTGGATACCGCGGGCCCATCCGTCACGCTTTACCGAGTGGCGTACGCGGTCGAACACACCCAGCGCAAGATGGAGGCGGCCGGTCTGCCGGTCCCGCTGATCGAACGCCTCGCGCTGGGCCGCTGACGGCCACGGGTCCTGAAGGAACGACCTTCGATTGACCCGAACCCCGACACTCAAGAGATTCCACGGAGGTCCCAGATGAGCGGTCGCCGGATGGCCACCGAAGATTTGCTGTCCTTGAGATGGGTGGCTGATGTGGCGCTGTCTCCCGACGGGCACAGCGTCGCCTATACGCAGGAGACCATCGCCAAGTCCCTAGGCGGCGCCGAGAGCTCATCGCACGAGTACCACGCTCACATCTGGCTCGCCGACGCCGCGGGTGGCCCGCCGCGGTCGTTTACCGCGGGTCCACACCGCGATCGGGGGCCGATATGGTCGCCGGACGGTACCTCGATCTTGTTTACCTCCGATCGCGGCGCGCCCGCGGGCGCGGCCGGCAAGGCGCCGCGGCACTTGTGGGTGATCCGGTTGGCCGGCGGCGAAGCGTACCGGATCACGCAGGCTGAACATGGCCCGGCCGAGGCGGTGTGGTCCCCGGACGGAACGCACATCGCGTTCACCGGCAAAGTTCCGCAAACCGAGAAGCCGTCCAGCGACGTCAAAATCATCACCCGCCTCAAGCACAAGTTCGACGGCGAAGGCTTCTGGGACAATCGGTACAAGCACATTTTTGTCGTCCCCGCCACCGGTGGAACGGCGCGGCAGATCACTACCGGTGATTTCGACCACCGCGAGCCAGCGTGGAGTCCGGACGGCGAACAGCTGGCATTCGTCGCTAACAGGTCGGACGCTGCCGACATGACCAACGTGGCGGACGTCTGGGTGGCCGTACCGGCGACGGACGAGTTGCGGCGGCTCACGACCGGCGTGGGGCCGGTCTCCATGCCGGTCTGGTCCCCCGACGGCACGCAGATCGCCTACCTTGGCCACGAGAACATCTGCATGCAGGCCTCGAACACGATGCTCTGGGTGGTGGACGCCCATGGCCGCTCGGCGCCGCGGGCGCTGACAAGGCATTTCGACCGATCGCTGATTCACCACATCCTCTCGGACATGCGCGCGCACCCGCACGCCGGGCACCCGGCCTGGTCGCCCGATGGACGGTTTGCGTTCGTGATGGTCGCCGAGGGCGCCTCGACGCAGCTGGCTGCGGTGGAGGTCGCGACCGGGACCGTGCGGCTGATGACGACGGGCCGGCGGGAGATCTACGGCGAGTCCTATGACACTGGCCGCCGCCGTGTGGCGATGGCGATCTCCGATTCGGCGACCCCGGGTGACGTCTGGGTGGCCGAGGTGGAGGGACTGGTGGAGGGACGTCCCGCCATCCGGCGGGGGACCGAGCGTCGGCTCACGGCCGTCAATGCGGCGCTCCTCGATGGCATCACACTGAGCAGGCCCGAGCGGTTTGCCTATCGCGGCGCTGATGATTGGACGCTCGACGGGTGGATCATATCGCCGGTCGAGCGAGAGCCCGGCCGGCGCTACCCAGCCATTCTCAGCATTCACGGCGGTCCTCACTCTGCCTTTGGCGAGTCTTTCTTTCACGAATACCAGGTGCTGGCCGCCCTCGGCTATGCCGTGATCCTCACCAACCCTCGCGGCAGCCAAGGGTATGGGCAGACCTTCACGGCCGCGACCCACCACGACTGGGGCGGTAAGGACTATGACGACATCATGGACGGGCTCGATGCGGCGCTGGCCCGATTCCCGTATCTGGATCGGGATCGGCTCGGCGTAGAGGGGGGATCGTACGGCGGGTTCATGACCAACTGGATCATCGGACACACGCAGCGCTTCAAGGCCGCGGTGACGATGCGGTCCATCGCCAACTGCCTCAGCCAGTGGGGCACCAGCGACCTGGCATATTTCAAGGGTTACTGGGAGTTTCCAGGCGATCCCTGGGAAAACGCCACGTTCTATTGGGACCGGTCCCCGATCGCTTACGTGAAGAACGTGACCACGCCCGTCCTCATCGAGCACAGTGAGAATGATCTGCGCTGTCCGATCAGCGAAGGTGAGCAGTTCTTCACGGCGCTGAAGAAGCAAGGGAAGGACGCAGTCTTCGTTCGGTATCCAAACGAGAGTCACGACATGCCCCGCAGCGGCCAGCCGCAGCATCGGCTTGAGCGCCTCCGGCTGATCGTTCAGTGGTTCGCCAAATACATCCCGCCTGTCGCCCTGGTGGTCGCGCCGGAGGGCGAGCTTGCGGGGGCACCGGCGGGCGACGGCGAGACGGACTTCTGAGCACGGCCGATGCCGAAGATCTACACGAAGACGGGTGACACCGGCGAGACCGGGCTCTTCGGCGGCGGGCGCGTGCCAAAGGACGACCCGCGGGTAGAGGCGTACGGCGCCCTCGACGAGGCCAACAGCGCGCTCGGCCTGCTGGCCGCTGAACTCGAACCCGACCTGGGCGACGCCGTCCGCAGCGTCCAGCGCGTGCTCTTCGACATCGGTGCCGAACTGGCCAGCCCGACGCCGGGCCGCGTCGCCGCGGTGCCACCCGATGCGGTCACCACCCTCGAGGGGCGGATTGATCAGTGGGAAACGCAGCTTGCGCCGCTCCGGCAGTTCATCCTGCCGGGTGGCAGCCCACCGGCTGCAGTCTGCCACCTGGCCCGGTCGCTGGTCCGCCGCGCCGAGCGCCGCACGGTCACACTGGCACGCGGGGCGCCGATCAACCCCGAGATCCTCAAGTACCTCAATCGACTCTCCGATTGGTTGTTCGTCTTGGCCCGGGTGCTGAACCAGCGGCGCGGGATCGTCGACGTCCCCTGGGAAGGCCGGCGCTCGTGAGATGAGCAAGGTCGGTTCCACGCTCCGCCTGGAAGCCCTCACGGCTGCGGTGACCCTCACCCTGGGCCTGCAGACGATGCGGGCGTTCTTTCCCCTCATCATCTACGTCTACGGCACCCGCCCTGGGGTGTCGTCCCTGGACATGGGGAAGCTCGCCATCGGCATCTTCCTGACGGCTTGGCTCGCGCCCCTCCCGGTCCGTTTCCTTGGGCCGCGGCGCGCCCTGCTGCTGTGCGCGGGCGCGCTGGCAATCCTCCGGCTAGCTCTCCAGTTTGCCGCGCCCGCGCACGCCCTGTGGCTGGCTGCAGCCGGCACCGTGGCGTTTCTGTGGGCAGTTCCGGCGCTGCTTGCCGCGGCGCGCGGCGGCGATCCGGAGGGCAGCGTGCGTGTCGGTATCGGGCTGGTCATGGGTCTGGCGCTCGACGTGGCCATCGCGGGGGGATTCTGGACCTGGGATCCGCTCTGGCAGCGGTCGGCACTGCCGGCGGTCGTCACGATCGCCACCGTCGGGCTCTACGCCCTGCTGCTCCGGGGCCTGATTCGGGATCCCATCGATCCGGCCCGCACCGATGCCACGCTGGCCACCGCCTGGAGCCTTGCCGGCCTGGGTCCGATCCTGTTGCTGCACGTCCTGATCCTCCAGAATCCCGCTCGGCTGACGGCGGTCACCGGTTGGTCCCTGCCCATGGCGCTGCTGTTCGTCCTCGGGGCAGACGCGCTGACCGTGGCCGCAGCCGCGGCGGTGCGCAATGGTCGAGTGGCGCTGGGGGCGGCGGCGCTCCTGATCCCGGCGGTCTACGCCGCGCAAGGCACCGGACCACGCGCGGCGCTGGCGCTGGCCGTGGGAACCATCTGTGCCGGGCTCATCATCGTCGCGCTCCTGGCGGCGCAGGGGCGCGGTCGGCTCCGCCCCGGCCTGGCGTACACCGCGATCGGCTGGGGATTGGGCATGCTGGCGTTTGTCGTCGGGGCGTTTCTCTACTACCTGGGGTACGATATGCGTTTGCCGTTCGAAGCCGCCGCGGTCCCGGTGGCCGTGGCCGTGCTCGCGGCGCTGGCCGCGGTCGCCCCAGTCTACGCCATCCGCCTGGCGCCGCCGCTCCGGCCGGGCCGCAGCCGCCCTGTTGTCGTGTTGCTGGTCATCCCGATCCTGCTGTGGGTCGCGGCGCGGCCGCCGAGGGCCGCGCCCGGCGACGGCTGGCCGGTTCGCGTCATGTCCTACAACGTCCACCAGGGCTACGCCACGTCCGGTGCCCAAGACCTCGAGGCGCTGGCGCGTACGATCGAGGCTGCTGACGCCGACGTCGTCGCGCTCCAGGAAGTCTCCCGCGGGTGGGTCATCAACGGATCCACCGAGATGCTGACCTGGTTTGCGCGGCGGCTGCGAATGCCCTACGCGTGGGGGCCGGCCGCGGACGCGATCTGGGGGAACGCCATCCTGGCGCGGCGGCCCATCCTGACCTCGGCGAATGCCGAGCTACCGCGCGGCGGCGCACCGATGCGTCGCGCTGTGCTCTGGGCCGAGGTGGACGTCGGGCGCGGAGAGCGGCTGCTCGTCATCGCCACGCACTTCCACCACGTCGAACGGCAGGGGCACATCCGTGAGCCGCAGGCCGCCGCCGTGACGCAGTTGTGGAATCGGCGGGAACGCACGGTCGTCCTGGGTGATCTCAACGCGACCCCTGACGCCAGGGAGATCGTCATGCTGAAGGAGGCGGGGCTGCGCGACGCGTTCGCGGTAGCGGGGCATGGCAGCGGGCTGACGTACTCTTCCGTTACGCCCGAGCGGCGGATCGACTACATTTGGGTCTCGCCGGATCTGCGGCCGCGCGACTTCCGAGTGCTGCCCGGTCAGGCCTCAGATCACCTGGGGATTGCGGTGACCATAGGGCGGTAGGCGGCTAGGGGACCTGGTAGGAGATGCCACCCATCGCGCTGACCGACGTGATGCCCGTTCCAGAGGTGTTCTGAATCGTGATCGATCGGGCAGCGTCGGGCCGGCCAAAGGCCGTGAAGGTGAAGACAGCGTTGGCCGCCGCCGTGACGCCTTCCGGAAGCTGTGTGTTCTCAATGAAGCCGCCACCCACGCGCGCGATCGTGTACGCTTGGGATGCGCCGGTGAAGGTGACGGTGTAGGTCGCCCGCTCGGCCTTGGCCCGTTCCTGAGCCTGCCGGAGATCGGTGGAGACCTGCGCGGTCGCGTACAGCAGCCGCTGCCGCGCCGTGTAGGCCTGCCACCGAGTCACCGCCAGTGTCATCAGGAGTCCCATCAGTGCCACCACCACGACGACTTCCATAAGGCTGAAGCCGCCGCTGACGTTGCGGCTGACACCGCGGGATCCCGGCCGGTGCTGGTTCACGGGGTGGCCTCACGCCAGACCGGCCGCGCGCCGGCCAGGTTGGCCGGGGCGATCACGAACAGGTTCGTCGTCGGGAAGAACGGCGGCGCAAAGCCGCGCCCCATCCGGCGGTCATACCGGAAGTTGCGGCCGTACCCGGTCGCCGCCGACCCATCGGGGTTGAAGGTACCGAAGGCGCCGTAGTACTCCTCGATGAGGCCCCCGATCAGGTTGACCGAGCCCCGGGGCGATCCCGAGTTGTAGTTCTGCACGTTGACCGAACTGTTGAACCCGTCGGCCGTGTTCCCTGCCATCAGCACGGCGTGGAGGTCCAGGTCGTTGGGCGCTCCGGTCGTGATCCGAATGTCATTGCTCGAGGAGTACAAGCCGAGCACGTTGGTCGGGTTGCTGGCCGGGTTCGTCACATCCGGTGGCACCTCATAGCGGACGTGGTTCGCGATGTCGATGCGTCCGGTGGCCACGATGGTCGTCTGCTCTTTCTCCTCGAGGGTGCCGCTGAGCGACGAGATCGTGCCATTGACGTACATGAGTCCGGCGCTCTCGTTGCCGGGGCATGAAGCGCCGGGAGCACCAGGGCTGCCGCAGTGCCAGCCCTTGGGCACATTCGTGAAGGTCCGGGTCTGCGGTGCGGCCCAGGTCGTGTCCGTCACCGTCGTGGTCTGCGCGACTCGGTCGACCGTGATCGTGACCGTCTGGCCGGCCCGCACGAGCGTGTACGTTGCCAGGTTGTTGGTCGG
>Ga0187892_10005992_pt1 | contig 18513 bp, 21 predicted proteins | sample MA1701073metaG_FD_139345 | JGI IMG/M metagenome (GOLD analysis project Ga0187892, IMG submission 139345) | Bio-ooze microbial communities from a basaltic lava cave in the Kipuka Kanohina Cave System on the Island of Hawaii, USA - MA170107-3 metaG ...
AGCGCTAGAAGGACCTGCAGGACATCATCGCGATCCTCGGCATGGAGGAGCTCTCCGACGAGCACAAGCTGATCGTCGCGCGCGCCCGCAAGATCCAGCGGTTCCTCTCCCAGCCGTTCTTCGTGGCCGAGCAGTTCACGGGCTCCCCGGGCCGGTACGTCAAGGTCGCGGACACCATCAAGGGCTTCAAGGAGATCGTCGAGGGCGCCCACGACGACCTGCCGGAGCAGGCCTTCTACATGGTGGGCACCATCGAGGAGGCACAGGAGAAGGCGCGCAAGATGCGCGAGGCTGCCTGATGCGCTTCGAGCTGGCCACGCCCACGCGGCTCCTGGTCTCGGCCGACGTGGACGAGGTGGTGGCGCCGGGCACGGAGGGCTCCTTCGGGGTCTGGCCCGGACACGCCCCGTTCCTCACGACGCTCGGGGCAGGGGAGCTAATGTACCGGCAAGGGCGTCAGGAGCACCACCTGGCGGTAGCCGGAGGCTTCGCCGAGGTCACCCCCGACCGCGTCATCATGCTCGCCGAGCAAGCCGAGCGGCCCGAGGAGATCGACGCCGGCCGGGCGGAGCGCTCCCAGCAGCGGGCCGAGCAACGTCTGGCCGGCCGGAGCCCGGGCGGCGAGACGGAGCAGACGGACTTCGATCGTGCCCTGGCCGCCCTCGCTCGCGCCCTGACCCGCCTCCTGGTGGCCGGGCGCGCCGGGCGTTCGGCCGAGCGGAGCGGCTAGCTCCGATCGCCCGCGGGCGGGCCCGGCGTTCCCGCGCCTGGTGGGCCCCGGTGCCGACGCTTCACCCCCCTTCCCACCCCGGCTGCAGGCCGACCCGGGGGGTGCACAATCTGCTGGGCAGTCCTACACGGTCCTGGTCCCGAACCCCCTGGATTCATTGGCTGCCGGTGGCGGCATGCCTGTCGCATCCATGACGGGCATGGGCAGCAGGCTGGGCATGCGGCAGTCTACCCGCGGGAGGGCATGATGGCGGGCGTCCCGGTCTCCCAGGCGTTCGCCCGCACGAGGGACCTCGAGATGGCCTGCCGGGCCGCCGCCAGCCGGGAACGCGAGCTGGAGCAGCTCAACGAGCGGCTGACCCGCGGGTATCAGCAGTGCCTGGCCCGGGCGGTGGATCTCAAGCGGAGTCACCGGCGACTGGAGCGCTCGGCGCTGCAGCTCCTGCTCGGGGTGGTGCGGGTCGTGGAGGCGCGCCATGCCGACACGCGCGGCCACTCCGAGCGGGTCGGAGGCCTGGCCTGGCGGCTCGCGCTGCGGGCTGGGCTCACCCGCGCCCAGGCCAGGACGGTCGGCCAGGGCGGTCGGCTGCACGACCTCGGCAAGGTCGGCCTGCCGGAGGCCGTCCTGCTGAAGGTCGGTCCGCTCGATCCCACCGAGCGCGACGTCAAGCGGCGCCACCCGGGGCTGGGAGCGCATCTGGTGGCCCCCTTCGAGAGCTTGGTGGAGGTGGGGCTGATCATCCGCCACCACCACGAGCGCTACGACGGGCGGGGATATCCGGACGGCCTGCGGGGGGAGACGATCCCGCTCGGCGCCCGGATCGTCGCCGTGGCGGACCGCTACGACGCACTCACGTCCCGGCCCGCGGACAGGCCCCCCGGGGGCCAGCGGGCCGCGCTCGCGCAGCTTCGACTCGATGAGGGCGCTCGCCTCGATCCTGCGTTGACCCGTCTGCTCCTCCGGCTGCTGGAGACGGAGCAGATCGACCTGGGCTCGGAACCGATACTCCCCTGACTGGCCCCCCGGGCCGGTTTTCGCCTATATTCCGGACAGTTCCACCTTGACACTCCGTTCCATGCCCATGTACGCTATCCCGTTGCCATGGGCACGCGCGAGCATCTCGCGGGACGGATGGCCGACGCCGTCGTCAGGCGCATCGTCGGCCGGCGGCTGGCCGAGGTCCGGGACGAGTCCCGGGTCCGTCAGGCGGTGCACCGGATCCTGACCGAGAACTTCCAGGCCGAGGACCGCCTCGAGGCCGATGCCCGGGCCCTCATGCTGGACCATGCCAAGCAGATCAAGGACTCGGCTTCCGACTACCGGCGTGTCTTCACCCTGGTCAAGGCCAAGCTGGCGCGCGATCGGGGGTTCACCCTGTGATGCGCATGAGCCGCGAGCGCCTGTTCGGGCTGGCCGACCGCATCGTCAGCGAGATCCTGGCCACGGACGGCGTCGTGGTGCGCCCGGCCGGGGACGAGCGGACGCGCGGGCAGCTCCGCACCGAGGTCTTCCGCGTCCTCGAGGACGAGGCCAAGCTCGAGGACTCCATCGACCAGGAGGTCCGCAAGACTCTTGACTCCTACTCCCGCCGCGTGCCCGAGGGCAGCGCCGAGTGGGAGCTGCTCTACCGGAAGACGCGGGACGAGGTCTTCCGGCGCCGGTTCCGCTTGTGAAGCGGATCGTGGTCGCCCTGACGGGCGCCTCCGGCGCCATCTACGGGATCCGGTTCCTCGAGCTGCTCCGGAGCGTCCCCGGCGTGGAGTCCCACCTGATCGTCTCGGACGCCGGCCGCCGCACCATCGTCGAGGAGACGGAGTGGGCGGTGCGGGACGTGGAGGCCCTGGCCACGCGCGTGTACCGGAACCGCGACATCGGCGCCGCGCTGGCGTCCGGCTCGTTCCGGACCGACGGCATGGTAATCGTGCCGTGCAGCATCAAGACAGCGGCCGCCGTCGCGCACTGCCTGGCCGACTCCCTGGTGGCCCGGGCCGCCGACGTGACGCTGAAGGAAGGCCGGCCGCTCGTGATGGTGGTACGGGAGACCCCGCTCCACCTCGGCCACCTGCGGGTGCTCACGGCGCTCGCCGAGATGGGCGCGGTGATCCTGCCGCCGATGCCCGCCTTCTATCACCGTCCCAAGCAGATCGACGACCTGGTCACTCACACCCTGGCCCGGGTCCTCGATCGCCTCGGCCTGCCCCACACCCTCGTGCCCGAATGGGAGGGGCAGCCTCCCCGGGTGCCGCCCCGCCGCCGCGAGTAGCCGCGGCTCGCTCATGGCCGACGTCCTCGACCTGTCCGTGGTGGTCCCGGTGTACGACGAGGCGGAGAGCCTGCCCGTCCTCTGGCCGGAGCTGCGCGAGGTGCTCGAGCCGCTCGGGCTCGCCTTCGAGGTGATCTTCGTCGACGACGGCAGCCGCGACGCGAGCGCGGAGATCGTCCGGGGCTTTTGCGCTGCGGACCCCCGCGTGCGGCTGCTCCGTTTCCGGGCCAACGCCGGGGAGACGGCGGCCACGGCGGCCGGGTTCCGGGCGGCGCGGGGACGCCAGGTGGTGACGATGGACGGCGATCTCCAGTGCGATCCCCACGACATCCCCGGGCTGCTGGACCACCTTCGCCAGTGGGACGCGGTCACGGGCTGGCGCGTCGACCGGGCCGCGGGCGACGCCTGGGTCCGCCGGGCCTCGTCGCGCATCGCCAACCGTGTCCGCAACGCGCTGTCCGAGGAGAGTATCCAGGACAGCGGGTGCACGTTCCGGGCCTTCCGGCGCGAGTGTCTCCAGGACCTCACGCTCTACACCGGGTTCCACCGCTTCATCCCCACGCTCCTGCGGATGCAGGGCTACCGGGTCCTGGAGGCGCCCGTGCGCCACCGGCCGCGGCGCTACGGCCGGTCCAAGTACGGCATCGGCAATCGCGCGCTGCGCGCCTTCGTGGACCTCCTCGTCGTGCGCTGGATGAAGCGGCGCCGCCTGCGCTTCGAGGTCGCCGAGGCCGTCGGGGGGGAGGAGCGTCGGTGAAGGTGCTCCTGGTGGGCCTCGGCCGCTGGGGCGAGCGGCACCTGCGGGTCCTGCTGGAGCTGGGCGTCGAGGTCTGGGTCGCGGAGGCGGACGAGGCCCGGCGAGGCCTGGCCCGCGGGGCGGGCGTGGCCCCGGAGCGGGTGGTGACCCGGGTCGACGCAGCGGTCGACCGCGTGGACGCGGTGGACGTGGTCACGCCGGCGGACACGCACCTGGCCCTGGCGAGCGTCGCCCTCCGGGCGGGGCGTGACTGCTTCGTCGAGAAGCCGGTGGCCGGGACGGTGGCCGACGCCCTGGCCCTGCGCGCCCTGGTCCGCGAGACGGGCCGCTTCCTCCAGGTGGGCCACGTGTTCCGGTTCCATCCCGTGGCCGAGGCGCTTCGTCAACGCCTCGAGAGCGGGACGCCCGGCCGCCTGCGGTACGGCGCCGGGCGCTTCGCCGGCTTCAAGCGGCCGCGCGCCGACGGCGGGATCACCCTGAACGACGCCATCCACTACTTCGACCTCTTCGCCCATCTGCTCGGGCGCCGGCCGACCGCCGTCACCGCCACCCTCCGGGACCTCCTCGGCCGCGGCCTCGACGACGTCTCGTTCACCGCCGTCGAGTACGGGGACGTGCCGGTCTTCGTCGAGGCCGGGTGCTTCGCGCCGGCGACGGCCCGCGACTGCGTCCTGGTGGGCGAGGCGGCGACGCTGGCCGCGGACTTCGCCGCCTCCACGCTGACCGTCCACGCCAATCGCCACCGGCCGGAGCCGGCGGGGTGGGCGGCCGCCGAGGGTGACGTCGAGACGATCAAGGCCGCGGGGCCGGAGCCCCTCCGGCGACAGATGGAGACGTTCCTCGCGGCCGTGCGGGAGCGACGGCCGCCCGCCGTGGACGTCGACGCGGGCCTCGAGGCGCTGCGCGTGGTGGAGGCCGCCCAGACGTCGGCGGCCACCGGCCGCCGGATCGCCCTGCCGTGAATCCCCTCGCGAGACCGCCCCGCGTCCGGTCGCGGGACAGGAGGATGCCAATGGGTCGCGTGATCCGACTGCTGACGCTCGGGCTCTGCCTCATGGGGACGAGCCCCGCCGCCGCCGAGCTGCTCCTCGGAGGCACAGCCGGCCTGGTGATACCCGGCGACCAGGACATGACCTTCAAGCAGTACCCGCCCGGAGGCGGCCCGGCGACCAGCTCGTTCGAGCAGCGGGACGTCGACGAGTCGCTCGGCCCGATGGCGGGCGCCTCGGTGACGGCGTGGGGCGGCAGCGGCCTGCTCCAGTACCTCGGCCTCCAGGGCGAGGCGCTCTACTGGTACATGCAGTCCAAGGGCGCGCCAGCCCCGGGCGCCCCGAGGGTCACCGCCGAGCAGCACCGGCTCGGCTTCCTCCTGAACGTCTTGGCGCGGGTGCCCGTGTACCCGTCGCCCGGCCGGTTCCCCTCCGAGCAGGGTGGGGACGCCTTCCTCTACGGGGGGGCGGGAGCCGGGCCCGCCTACACCCGGGTCAGCGGGGGAGCGAAGGACTGGAACGTGGCCTATCAGCTGCTCGCCGGCATCTCGGTGGGCATGACGCCGAACATCCGGCTCCGCGTGGAGAGCCGGTACCTCCTGGCCCACGACGCGGACACGACGCCGGCCGACGGGCCGGGCCTCAAGGTGGACGTCTCGGGCACGCCCACGTCGTTCCGCACGAGCCGGCACCAGGACACGCGGTTCATCCCGATCCTGGTCGGGCTGGACTGGCGCTTCTAGCGCCGGCGAGCGGGGCGTTCCGGGGACGCGTGCCGGGGCAGCGAGCGAGCGGCTCCCGGTTCGTGCTGGTGCCGAAGGGGGGACTCGAACCCCCACACCCTTGCGGGCACATGACCCTGAATCATGCGCGTCTGCCAATTCCGCCACTTCGGCACGGGCGGGAGTCCCATCATACTGAGCGCGCACAGCCTGTCAAGGGGACGTCATGGCATCGGAGAAGGTGATCGCGACCAACCGGAAGGCCTTCCACGAGTACCACGTGCTGGAGACCTACGAGGCGGGGCTGGCGCTGGTGGGGACTGAGGTGAAGTCGCTGCGCGAGGGCCAGGTGAGCTTCAAGGACGCCTACGTGGCCATCGACGGGGAGGAGGCCTGGCTCATCGGCTGCCACATCGCTCCCTACCACCACGGCTCCTTCGACAACCACGACCCCGAGCGCCGGCGCAAGCTCCTCCTGCACCGGCGCGAGATCAGCCGGCTCCTCGGCAAGGTCGCCGAGCGCGGCCTCACCATCATCCCGCTCAAGCTCTACTTCAAGACAGGGCGGGCCAAGCTGGAGGTGGGGCTGGCGCGCGGCAAGAAGCTCTACGACAAGCGGGTCACGATCCGCGAGCGCGAGATGCGCCGCGAGCTGGAGCGCGAGGGCCGGGAGGACCGCCGCCGCTGAGCGGGGCTTGCTATACTGGGTGTCACGGCCACTTCGAAAGGGGGCGACTGGTTTCGACGGGGATCAGTGAGGCGCAGGCGGCATCTCGAGGTGCTCTCGCCTCGTAAAACTGGGAGCACGGTCATAGCTGCCGACAACCAGCTAGCCCTGGCGGCTTAACACCCGCCGGCGTCCACCGGATCGAGTCATCGGGGTCCGGGTTCGGGCGTCATACTCCGATGACTGGCTCCGATCCCGGCTCCGGGGTGAGGGGCGAGACAAGCAGGAGCTGGCTGTCAGGCCATCCTTCCGGCTGGAGGGCCTGACGGCGAGAGCATGAAGTAAACCGGACATGGATGTAGATGCCTGTGGCCGAGGGTTTCCGGACGTGGGTTCGATGCCCACCGCCTCCACCAATCTAGCCGGGCCGATCCGCCCGCCGGGGCCTCGATGAACTCGAAGACCTGGAGGGCGGGGTCGGCCTGGCAGTAGGACCCCACCAACCTCCGGAGCACCAGGGACCACCCCATCGCGCCGGCGATGCTGCCGACCCCGCCGGGGACGCGGCGCGGCGCTCGGGGACGCATGAGCGCCTTCGCCGCCTTGACCGTGAGCCCGGCGTCCCCCAGAATGGCGCGCGACAAGGCCCGCCTCGCCTCCCCCATCGACGGCGCGCGGGCGCTTGCGCCCCGTCGACGCCCGAAGGAGGCTCATGCCGCTCCTCTCCGACGCCTATGGGTTGCTCCGCTTCGCCTCGGGGCTCCCGAAGTTCGTCGCGGCGCCGCTGTCGACGGAGGCCGCGCAGGCCTACATCCGCAAGCGGATCGCGTCGCGGCCGGCGGCGTTCCTCGACATGATCACCCGCGCCGTCTTCGCGAACCCGACGAGTCCGTACCTCAAGCTGTTCCGCGCGGCCGGATGTGAGCTGGGGGATGTGCGGCAGCTGGTCGAGGCGGAGGGGGTGGAGGGGACCCTTCAGGCCTTGCTGCGGGCCGGCGTCTACACCACCTTCGAGGAGTTCAAGGGGCTGGCGCCCGCCGTGCGGGGCAGCCAAAAGTTCGCCTTCCGCGCCGACGAGTTCGACAACCCCTTGATCACGACCCACTACGCGAGCAACTCGGGCGGGACCCGGGCGCGAGCGACGCGCGTGAACATCGACCTCGAGCACATCGCCCAGTCGGCGCCGTCGTGGGCGGTATGGTTCGCCGCGCACGAGTGGCTGGACCGCCCGCTCGTCTACTGGACGCCCACCCACTCGGGGATCGTCAACGGGCAGCTCCGGTGCGCCAGGTTCGGCAAGCGGGTGGTGAAGTGGTTCGCCATCGTCGGCATGGGCATGACCCGGGACCGCCTGACTGCCGCGTGCGTGCACCGCCTGGCGCGACGAGCCGCCGGTGTCCCGAGACCGGAGCTCGTTCCCCTGGACGAGGCGTGGCGGGTGGGGGAGTATCTCACCGGATTGGCTCGGAACGGTCCACCGCCCTGCATCAACACCTACGCCAGCGCGGCCGTGCGGATCTGCCTGGCGATGCGGACCCGGGGCATCTCGCTCCGCGGCGTGACCTTTCTCCTGCGGGGGGAACCCCTCACGTCGACGCGTCGGGAGGCGATCGAGGCCAGCGGCGCGCAGGCGGTGCAGACGTACGGGTTCGCGGAGGGCGGACCCGTCGGCGCCCAGTGCCCGACGCCGGCGGCGCCGGACGACGTCCACGTCTTTCTCGATGCGTTCGCGGTGACGCACCGGGCGCGGCCCGTCGGCGACGGGGAGCCCGTCGGTGCCCTGCTGCTGACCGCACTGCGGCCGGCGGCGCCCAAGATCATGCTCAACACCGAGATCGGTGACCACGGCGTCCTCACCGCGCGGCGATGTGGATGCCTCTTCGACGCGGTGGGGTACGGAACCCACCTGCACGACATCCGGAGCTTCGAGAAGCTCACGGGAGAGGGCATGACGTTCGTCGGCGCCGACCTCGTCTTGGTGCTGGAGGAGGTGCTGCCGAGGCGGTTCGGGGGCACCGTCGCCGACTATCAGCTCCTCGAGGAGCAGGACGCGCGGGGGCTCCCCCGCTACGCGCTCCTCGTCAGTCCGGCCGTGGGGACCGTCGACGAGAAGGCGCTCGTCTCGACGTTCCTCGGGGAGCTGGGCAAGCTGAGAAGCCACTACCGCTTCATGACGGCGCTCTGGGCCCGCGCCGACATCCTCCGCGTCGAGCGCCGCCAGCCCGTGGCCACCGGCCGCGGGAAGATCCTGCCGTTCCGTCCCCTCGGGCCCGATGACCGGGCCAGGGCGAACGGCGCCTGACCGGTGACGGTGCGTCGCCTCGACATCCTGTACGTGGGCATGCTGCCGCCTCACCCGGGAGGATCCGCGATCTCCTGGTTTCAGGTGCTGGGAGGATTCACCCGCCGGGGGCACGCCGTCCGGGCGGTGGCGCCCATCACGGAGGCCGCGCTGAGGGGCGGAGATGAGTTCGCCACGAGCCACCCCGAGATCGAGGTGACGCGGTTCCTCGTGCCGCACTTCTACACGGGCCCGAACGTCCCGGCGAGCGAGGCGTACCGGAGCCTCGAGCGCCGGCAGATCGAGGCCGCGCTTGGCCGGCTGATCGCCGAGCGTCGGCCAGACGTCATCGTCGTCGGGCGCGAGACCTTCGCGCTGCACGTCCCAGACGTCGCCCGGCGGCACGGCGTGCCCTGCCTGCTCGGCATCCGGGGCAACACGACCATCGCGATCCTGAACGGCACCTACCCGGAGGCGATGGCCCAGGAGCTCCTCGCGGAGTACCGCAAGGCCGACCTGCTCGTGTCGGTGGCGGAGCACATGGCGCGCGGGCTCGCCGGGCTGGGCTTTGCCAACGTCACGGTGATCCCGAACGCCGTGGACCTCGAGCGGTTCGCGCCGAGGCCCAAGGACGCGACGTTGCTCCGAGCGTTGGCCGTTCCCGACGGGCACGTCGTGGTGCTCCATGCCTCCAACCTGAAGGGGGTGAAGCGCCCGCTGGATCTGGTGGCCTCTGCCGCGCAGGCGGCGCGCGAGACCCCACGGCTCGTCTACGTCATCGTGGGGGATGGCACCTACCGGGGCGCGATGGAGGAGGCGTGCCGGGAGCTGGGCGTCGCGGGCCAGTTCCGGTTCACGGGGTGGATGGACTACGTCCGCATCCCCGACCTCATCAACTTGGCGGACGTCGTGGTGATGCCCTCGGAGAGCGAGGGGCTGTCGCGCGTGTACCTGGAGGCGCAGGCGTGCGGCCGCCTGCTGCTGGCGAGCGACATCGCCCCGGCCCGCGAGGTCATCACGGACGGCGAGACGGGACTGTTGTTCCGCATGGGCGACATCGCTGACCTGACGGCCAAGACGCTGCTGGCCGCCGGCGACCCGAGGCTCCGCGCGGCGATCGGCCGGCGAGCGCGAGAGCGCGTCCGGGCCCACGCACTCGACGACGTCGTGGCGGCGTACGAGGGAACGATGGAGGCCTGCCGGCGCGGCGACTTGGCGGGCGCCCTCGGGCCCTGAGGACCGGGGGCGTCGCGCCGGTCATGACCCGCACCGACGGCACCAAGTTCGTGGTGTTGAGCGCCCAGCGCAGCGGGTCCACGTGGTTCGTGGACGTGCTGAACCACCTCGGCACCACCGTGTTCACCGAGCTGCTGCTGCCGCGGAAGAAGGCTCGTGAGCAGCGGCTGATGTCGTGGAGCACGGCCGAGTACTTGGACCGGACCCTGCGGGCCCAGCCGCTGTACTGCGAGACGAGGGGAGGCCGGATGCGAGTCCGGCCGCTCTCGCTCGTGGCCTACCTCAACGAGGTGTACCGGCGACCCGGCCCGGTCGGGTTCAAGCTCATGTACTCCAACGTGCGGCGCTACCCCGAGGTCTGGGCGTACGTGGCGCTGCGGCGGCTCCACGTGGTCCACCTGGTGCGCCGGAATCACCTCGACGTGGTCATCTCGGAGGAGATGCGCTGGGCGACCCGGACGGTGCACCGGATCCTGGACGAGCCGGCGGGGCCTCAGCCGCAGATCGAGTTGGAGCCGTCCGGGCTGCTACGGCGGCTCCGGCGCTTGCGGAGGAACGTGGAGCGGGCCCGGTGGCTGCTCCGGGCGAGCCGGGTCCCGCACCTCGAGGTGACCTACGAGTCCGTGGTGCAGGACGACCGGGGGTTCGATCGCGTCGCGGAGTTCCTGGCGATCGACCGGCAGGGCCGGGCGCCGCGGTCGCGACTCGCCAAGCTCGTGAGGGGCGAGCGGGCGGCGGTGGTGCGGAACTACGCCGAGGTCAGGCGCGCGCTGGGGGCGACCGAGTTCGCGTCGCTGCTCGACTGACCCACCACGGCCCCCGCGATCCGAGCCCGCCCTCCGGGCGCTATCGGCGGGATGCCGCGAGGGCGTCCTCGATGAAGCCCGCGTACCGGGCCGCGGTGACACGGATGTCCAGCGCCGCTTCCGCGCGGGCCCGGGCTCGCGCCTTCTCTGCCGGGAGGTCATCGAGGACGGTCTCGACGACCGCCGCGTAGGCCTCGACGGGCAGTGCCGGGATCTCGGAGGCCACGAACCAGGATCGATACTCCTCGACCCGGAGGTGCTCGCGGACCGTCCAGTGTCGGTTGGGCTCCCCGATGAGCTCGGCCGCGCCGCTCTCGACCGGCGTCACCACGGGCAACCCGCTGGCGAGGCCCTCGCAGACGACGTTCGGGCACGCATCGAAGATCCCCAGGGCGAGCATCAGGTCGGCGCCGGCGTACAGACGTGGGAGATCCCCGGGCGTGACGCGCTGGTGGAAGACGCAGCGAGAGGTGTCCAGGTGGGCGAGCAGGTCGAAGACGAGGGGATCCCAGTCGCCGAGCACGTGCAGACGGATCCCGGGATGGCGCCGCACGAGATGGTTCACCAGCCGGATGGCGTCGTGGGGACGCTTGTGCAGCCGGAGCACCGCGGAAGAGACGATGAGCGCGGGGCTCCCCGTGAGCCGCGGGCCGGCGCCGGGGTGGAATTCCGCGAGATCCACGGCGTTGGGTATGACGGTGCACGGGACGCGGACCGGCGCGTGGCGGAGAAACGCGCCGTGCATCTCCTGGCTCAGGGCGCTCTGGAAGACGACGGCGTCGGCAGCCCGGATCAGCCAGGCCTTGTGCCGGTTGAGGAGCCGCGTGAGGGCGAGCGACGGCGGGCCGGGGCACCTGGGAAGGCGCCGCCAGACGGCGCCGAGGGCCGTGAGCGACGGGTAGCGCTTCCTCAGCAGCCCGTGGAGATTCGGCCCCGACAGGGTGTGACCCCAGACCCCGCCCACGCGGGCGACGAGGAAGCGGCCGCGGCGCTGCCGGGCCCGGTGGCGATCCAGGTACGTCGGTGTGCAGATGAGCGCCTCCGGCGGCTGGACGCCCGCCAGCTCGAGGCGCCGGAGGAAGATCGATGGGCCGGTGTCTGCATCAGTCCGCTCGCGCTCGCGGATCGTCGGTGGACGGTGGAGCGGGTCCGCGCAGGAAGCCCCTCGCGCGTCCATGGACTGGCCGCTGTCGGGCCGCGCGTCGCTCACGGTCCGCGCCGGGCGCTGCCGGAGGATCCGGAGCGCGCTGGAGCGGCGTGCGTCTCGACGGGGTTGTGGCCGTCGCCGCGCTGACTGATGAGGTCCTCCTCCGGCGTGGGGTCGGGGCCGCGCGACCCAGTATAGACGGCCAGCGAGACATCCGACCCGGGGGCGGTCGATGGTGGCGCACCCTTCGAAGCCGGCTGGCGCGCGTCCCGCCGGCCCCGTGCTATCCTACGCCCCTCTTTCCTGCCCCGCGTGGCGCGCGACGTGGCGGTCGTGGGGCGACGCCCCAAAGGAGGCTGCCTGACGCCATGTTCTTCGGTCACCTGCCGCGGGTCCGGCTCGCCCACCTGCCGACGCCGCTCCACGACCTGCCGAACCTGTCGCGGCACCTCGGGGGCCCGCGGATCCTCGTCAAGCGCGACGACTGCACGGGGCTCGCCGGCGGGGGCAACAAGACGCGCAAGCTGGAGTTCCTGGTCGGGGACGCCCGGCAACGGGGCGCGGACACGCTGATCACTGAGGGGGGGCTGCAGTCGAACCACTGCCGCCAGACCGCCGCCGCGGCCGCGGCGACGGGAATGCGGTGCGTGCTCGTCATGCACCGGGGCCGCGACGAGGTGACCGGCAACCTCCTCCTCGACCAGCTCCTGGGGGCGCGAGTGGTCGTGGTGGACGCGCCGGGGGAGCGGCGGCCCACCATGGAGCGGATCGCCCGCGACCTCCCGCGCTCCTACGTGATCCCGACGGGCGGCTCCAACGGCGTCGGCGCGCTCGGCTACGTCGACGCGCTCCACGAGCTGGAGGCCCAGGCCAACGCCATGGGGGCGGGGGTCGACGCGGTCGTCTTCTGCTTGGGCAGCGGCGGCACCCACGGCGGCCTCCTGGCGGGGGCGCGTCTCCTCGGCAGCCGGGCGCGGATGATCGGCATCAGCGACGGGGCGCCCCGCCGGGAGCTGACCGACCTGGTGGTGCAGGTTGCGCGGGACACCGCGGTGGCCCTGGGCGCGCCGGCCGAGTCCGGCGCCGGCGAGGTCGACGTGCGGGACGAGTACGCGCGGGAAGGCTACGGCGTGCCCAACCCCGGCATGGTGGAGGCCGTGCGCCTCCTCGCGCGGGTCGAGGGGCTGGTGCTCGACCCCGTCTACACGGGCAAGGCGATGGCCGGGCTCATCGACCTGGTCCAGCGGGGCGAGCTCCGCCGCGGCCAGACGGTCGTGTTCATCCACACGGGCGGCCTGCCCGCGCTCTTCGCCTACCGCGACACCTTCGCCGAGCCGCTCTGACGGACAGACGCGCCCGTCGCGCCGCCGGGCCCCCGGTCTGCGTCACCGGCCCCGGAGCGGCTACACCCGCTCCATGACCGAGCGGTCCTCGACCAGGATGGCGCCGCTCTCCTCGACGCGCCGCACGCTCTCCACGTTGTCGGGATCCTGGCCGAGCCGCTCCCGGTACTGCTCGTAGGCGGCGAGGCTCGGGAAGTCGATCAGGGCGAGGGCCACGTTGGTGGGCCCGGCGAGCTTCGTGGGCAGCCAGTAGCCGACGAGATCGCCGCCGCACCCGGGAATGATGCCGGTGAGCGCCCGGGCGTAGCGCTCGAACGCGTCCCGCTTCCTGGCGTCGAGCGTGTAGCGGATGCAGAGCGTGATCATGCGCGTCCTCCCTCCGGGTGGCGCGTCGAGCTCCCGGCCGGGCTCAGCGGCCGGCCAGGCGGGCGACGACGGGGGCGAAGGCCTCCATGTGGCGATCCGACACCACATGATAGGAGAAGCCGAAGCGCGCGCGCCGCTCGTCGAGGGCCTGGACCACGTCGTCCACGGTGCCGACGAGCACGGCCGGCATCGCCAGCACGTCCGCCGCCGTGACGCCGACCCAGCCGCGGGCCTCGGCCAGCGCCTTGGCGGCGCCGTACGGATCGTCGCTCGGGCAGAAGTCGACCACGAGGCTCAGCTCGAGGGCGTCGAAGCGGGGGCCGGCGCCCTCGCGGATCCAGGCGAGCTTCTGCTCGACCGACTCCGCCAGCCGCTCGGCCGGGTTCGCGATGAGGGTGCCGGTGCGGGTGGACGAGGTGAGCACGCCCACGATGTCGGCCTCGCGGCCCGCCAGCCGCAGCATCCGCGGGCTCCCCGCGCCGACCAGGATGGGCGGATGGGGTCGCTGGGCGGGAAGGGGGAAGCCCGTGAGCCCGTCGATCCGGTAGTGGGTCCCGCTGAAGCTCACGGGGCCACCGGCCAGGAGCCCCTTGATGACCCGTAGGGCCTCCTCCAGCCGACTCACCCGCACGCCGGGGGGGTCGAATGGAAGCCCGGCCCGCTCGTACTCGCTGCGGAGCCAGCCGGCCCCGAGCCCCAGCTCGAGGCGCCCCCCCGACAGGAGGTCGAGGGTGGCCGCCTCCTTGGCCGTGACCACGGGATGCCGGTAGTCGTTGTCCAGCACGAGGGTGCCGACGCGGAGCCGGGTCGTGGCCGCCGCCGCGGCGGCCAGCGCCGCCACCGGCGCCAGCTGGTCGCCGAAGAAGTCCGGCGTGAAGTGGTCGCGCACGAGCCAGGTGTCGTAGCCGAGGGCCTCGGCGCGGCGGGCCGCGGCCACCCACCGGTCGGCGGCGTGACAGCGCTCGGCGATGACCCCGAAGCGGAACGGGCGTCGCGGTGCCATGGAGTCCTCCCAGCGCGTATACGCGCCAGGGGCCCCGACCGGGTGTCGCGGGGCGCCGGGTGCCGCGGGGCCCGACCGGGTGCAGGGGCCCCCGGCGCCTCGCCTTGACACCCCGGGCGGCGGCGGGGGACGATCGCTCCCGTCGGCGGCGGTACTGTGTCGCCCCAGCACGGTCCGACGCCGCGCGGCCGCCGCGGGCCGCGCGGGATCGGGGCCGTCAACCCTGGAGCGGAAGGAGTCGAGCATGGCGCGTGTTCGCGACGTGGAGGTGCACGAGGTCCCGGCGGAGGCGCGGGCGGTGTACGAGCGGTTCGCCCGCGACTACGGGCCGTTCCTCAACCAGGTGCGGGTCTTCGCCCAGCGGCCGCCCGTGCTGCGCCACATCATGGGCCTCTTGCTCGAGCTGGCCGACGAGGCGCTGCTCGGCAAGCGCCACCTGGAGATCGCCCTCGTCGTGGTGTCGAAGCTGAACGAGTGCACGTACTGCGTGGCCCACCATGCGCCCCGGCTGGTCGACCAGGGGCTGCCCGAGGAGACGGTGGAGCGCATCCTGGAGCCGGACTGCCCCGGCCTCGACCCGGTGGACCGGCTCGTGCGGGACTACGCCGTCCAGGTGTCCACCGCCCCCGGCCGCATCCGTGACGAGACCTTTGCCGAGCTGCGGCGGCACTTCACGGAGCCCCAGATCGTCGAGCTGACGGTGCGGACGGCCCTCTGCGGCTTCTTCAACCGCGTCAATGACGCGCTCCGGATCGAGCTGGAGGACGGGGTGCTCGAGGACGCGCTCGCGCGGGGCGACCGCGGCGCGGGCGGCGCCGAGGCCGGGCCGCGCTCCGCGCCCGGCTCGGCTCCGGCCTAGCCTCCGGCGAGCGCGGCGGCGGTCGCCGCCCGGATGGCGCCCCGGGCCGGCCGCCCGTGCGCCGGCCCGTAGTGCTCCAGGAGCCCCTGGCACAGCAGCGGCAGCGCGATGGTCACGTCGGCATGGACCATCACGTTGTCGCCGTCGGGGGCCTCCTTGCCCCACGAGAGGCACTCGCCGGCCACGCTGGCGCCGCCGAGGCCGCCGTAGACCGCGTTGTCGGTCGTGATCTGGATGGCGGCGCGGTGCGGGCTCGGCCCCTCGATGCCGAGGAGCGCCGGCACGCTGGTGGCCGCGATCTGGATGAAGTCCTTCGGCACGCCGCCCCCGAGGTAGATGGCGGCCGTCCCCGGCCCCGGCGGGGCGAAGCCGCTCAGGATCTCGAGCAGGAGCCCGAAGTCGCGGTAGAAGTCCACGGTGGGCCGTCGGGTGCGGGCGGCGCGGTAGCCCTCGGCCAGCGGGCCGTCCGGCGCCGCCGGGACGAAGAGCGGGACGCCGTGGCGGAAGCAGGTGGCCGCGAGCGAGCGCCCGAGCCCCTGGCCGTCGAGCCAGCGCCCCAGCTCGCGCATGAACCCCGCGCCCGAGATGACGGGCTCGGGCCAGGCGGCGGCCAGGTGCTCGAAGAAGCCGCGCGTGAAGTCCTCCATGGCGTCGTAGTCCGCCGCCGCCACCACGTGGTCGTAGAAGCGGTAGTAGCCGAGCCGGTGGAGCTCGGCGTCGTCCACGCGCTCGGGATCCACCTGGAAGAGGCGCGCCCCGCGGTGCTCCAGGAGGTCCTCGGTGGCGTTGGCGGACGTGGAGACCACGAGGTCGACGTAGCCGCGCTCCACCAGCCACGTCAGGAGCGGCCAGAGGCCGGCGCTGGCGAGGGAGCCGGCCAGGCCTATCGCGATGAGCTGGCCGCGGTCGATCATGCGCGTCCACGCGGCGAAGGCCCGGCCGAGCTGGCGACCCTGGAAGGCGCCCTCCTGCATCCGCGCGAGCAGCCGGGGGACGCTCCCCGGCAGAGGCTCGAGCCCGGTCCCCGCCACCAGCTCCACCGGCCGGCGCGGGGGCCACGCGTCGGGGCCGGGAGCGGCTGAGGCGCGGGCCGCCATCCGGGATACACTCGCACCATGCCGGGGCCCCCGGCATCTTTTTTCGATGCCATGGCATCGGAGTACGGGGAGCTGGAGCCGTGGTACGAGCACCTGTACGCCGTGCTCCACCGCCTCGTGCGCCAGGCGCTGGCGCCCGCCGCGTCGACGCCGGGCTCGCGCGCGCTGGACGCCGGCTGCGGCACCGGCCTGCAGACGGCGATCCTCGGCGAGCTGGGCCACGCGGCCCACGGGCTCGACCTCTCGGCGGCGCTGCTCGGCGTGGCGCGCCGGACCCTCGGCACGGTCCCCCTCGTCCGGGGGGACGTGACCGCCCTGCCCTACCGTGACCGGGCGTTCGACGCCGTCGCCTGCTGCGGCAGCACGTTGAGCTTCGTCGCGGACGCGGGGCAGGCGCTCCGCGAGCTGGGCCGGGTGCTGCGCCCCGGCGGCCGGCTCCTCCTCGAATGCGAGGGCCGGTTCAGCCTGGACCTCGGCTGGGCCTGGCTTAGCGGCCTGACCGGCGATTGGCTCGGCTACGGCGTGCGCCCGGGCGAGGTCTGGGACGCGGCGCGGGCGGGGACCGGCGAGAGCCGCCTGCCGTATCCCGGCTACGGCGCCCTGCGGCTCTTCACGGTCGGCGAGCTTCGCCGGCTGCTGCGCGCGGCGGGGCTCTCGCCCGTCCGGACGTGGGGCATCCACTCGGTGACCAACCTCTTGCCATCGACGGTGCTGCACCGGCGCCGCCTCGGGCCGGTGACGGCCGGCGCCTACCGGCTCCTGCGGGGGATGGACGCGGCCATCGCCCCGTCGGCGGTCGCCGTCCGGCTCGCCAACAGCGTCGTGATGCTTGCCCGGAAGGACGGGTTGAGGTGATGATCGAGCGGGGCCCATCGGGGCTCGGGGCGGAGGCGGTGACGCGCACACGCGGGAGGGGGAGGGGAACGATGAGGACGGGATGGCTCGGGACGCGCCCGGTCGAATGGGCAGCTCGGTGGACGGCGGTCGTGCTGATGGTCGCCGCGTCGCTCGGGGCGGCCGCCCCGGTCGGGGCCGACGACGCGCGCGACGCGGCGGCGCTGGTGGACCGCGCGCGGTTCATGATCGAGGCCTGGGAGCGGGAGCCGGGGCTCGAGCCGTTCCCGGACCTCGCCAGGAACGCCAAGGGCGTGCTCGTGATCCCGCAGTACGTGCGGGCCGCCTTCATCTTCGGCGGGCAGGGCGGCAACGGCGTCATCCTCGCCCGCGACGCGAGCGGCCGCTGGCAGGGGCCGGCGTTCGTGGTGCTGGGAGGCGCGAGCTTGGGCTTCCAGGCCGGCGTGGACGCGGCCGAGGTGGTCATGCTGATCATGACCGACCGCGGCGTGACGAACCTGCTCAACCCGGCGGCGAAGCTCGGGGTGGACATGAGCGTGACCGGCGGGCCCGTCGGCGTCGGCCTGAAGGGCGAGACGGCCGGGATCTCGGCCGACCTGGTGACGTTCTCGCGGGCCAAGGGGCTCTACGGGGGCGTCTCCGTGGAGGGCGGCACGGTGTGGACGCGGGACGGCTTCAACCGGGCCTACTACGGCAAGAGCGTGACGCCCAGCGACGTCCTGATCCGCGGCGGGGTGTCCAATCCCCACGCCGACCAGCTCCGGGCGGCGGTGACCAAGCTCGCCGGCGGCAAGTAGCCCGACCCGCCGGCGGCCGGGATGGCGTTGCGCTTCGACGGCAAGGTCGTCGTCATCACCGGCGCCGCCGGCGGCATCGGCCGCGCCACCGCGCTCCGGCTGGCCTCGGAGGGGGCGCGGCTGGTCCTGGTCGACGTGAGCGCGGCGGGGCTCGAGGAGACCCGGCGGGCGGTCGGCCCGGGCGCGGGCGAGCCGCTGACGGTCCAGGCCGACGTGACCCGGTCGGCCGACGTCGACGCCTACGTGGCCCGGGCGGTGGAGCGGCTCGGGCGCATCGACGGCTTCTTCAACAACGCCGGCATCCTGGGCGCGGTGGCGCCGCTCACCGAGTACCCCGAGGAGGTCTTCGACCGCGTGCTGGCCGTCAACGTCAAGGGCGTGTGGCTCGGCCTCCGGGCGGTGGGCGCGGCCATGGCGGGCCGGGGCGGCGGGGCCATCGTCAACACCGCCTCCATCGCCGGCGTCCACGGCGCCCGGCGGCTCATCGCCTACACGGCGTCCAAGCACGCCGTGGTGGGCATGACGCGCGCGGCCGCGCTGGAGCTGGCCTCGCGGGGCGTGCGGGTCAACGCGGTGGCCCCGAGCCCCATCGCCA
>Ga0187892_10005994_pt1 | contig 18508 bp, 12 predicted proteins | sample MA1701073metaG_FD_139345 | JGI IMG/M metagenome (GOLD analysis project Ga0187892, IMG submission 139345) | Bio-ooze microbial communities from a basaltic lava cave in the Kipuka Kanohina Cave System on the Island of Hawaii, USA - MA170107-3 metaG ...
ACCGCTTTGATGCCATGCCCGATCCTCCATGAACGGGACCCCTCCGACCGTCGGCGCCGTGCCCACGGCTCGTCCCATTTCTTCTATCGGTCCACCGGCCTCCACAAGGACGGTCATGCACCCGCGTTACCCTGAGCCCGTCCACGTCGCTTAACCCTCCATGCGGCGGTGGAAAAGTAAATGCCCGCCACGTGAGCGGGATATCACCGGCGAACGGAAAAAACCCTTAGTTAAAGGAGATGCGACGATGTTTCAGAAAAGAACGATGGGAACGATGGGTGTGGCGTTTCAGATGTATGCTCCATACTTAGTTTGTGCCGTGTACGGAGCTGAACCAATGGGCAAGGGGGACGAGGCCGTGGCCAGGCTCGCCGCCCCCACAGCCTGCGTCGAGGCCTCTTCGGGTGACACGATCACCGTGCAGCTTCCGGGGTGCCCGGGCGACCCGATCTCTTTGGGCACCGTAACTATCCAACTGCCGCCGGATGCAGTGGGTACATTTGACCTCTGCATGCATGGACCCGATCCTGATCCGCGTGCGGACTCGGATTGCGGATGCGTGACGATCATCATATATCCGTTGTACGGGGACGTGGACGAGTCCGGCGAGGTGGACTTCGCCGACCTGATGTGTGCGTTCAGCTGCTTCGAGAGCGAGGGATCGGCGTGTCCCGAGGGTGACATTTCTCCCTGCGGCGGAGATGGGGTATGCGACGTTGGCGACCTTCTGGCGGTGCTCAGCGCCCTGGACGACGGATAAATCGGCTCTCCAAAGTGGACACGGCCACGCTGACCGGAAACCCAAGGGTCAGTGAGTCCCCCGAGGCGGCCGTCGGAATCTCCGACGGCCGCTTAACTTTGCGCAGGAGCGCTTGAGGGCAACGTAGCTGGTCCGGAACGATCACCTACCGTTTTCAGCGAACTCATTCGCCGGAACGACGTTTGACATGGCCGAGGGAACGCGCGCGCAGCCATTCTTGGACCGTCGGCCATAGCTCCGGGGCGTATCCGATCCCCCGGTGCAATGGCACGGCACCCGAACCGGGCGCAACCGGCCGCAGCCCGTGATTGGCGCCGTCAAGAGTTCTCAAGGTGAAATCCTTGTTGCCCGCGCGCATCAGGGCGGCCTCCATGGTTGCCACATTTTCGGCCGGGGTGACGTTGGTATCCCGCTCGCCGAAGAGGGCCAGGACAGGGCACTTCACCTTTTCGAGGACGGGAACGGGGTCATAGTGCATGTTCAGCCGGCTCCAGCGAAAATCATCGCTATCGCGAGATTCGATCCCGTCGGCGTACCGATACCAGCCGAGGGCGGCCACGCGGGATCGAGCATCCGCGTACTTGTCCCAGTCCGCATCCGACCGAAGCGCCTGCCACAATAGCTCAAGGTAGTCGTTAGCCTCACGGACCTCGGCTTCGCTGTAACCCGAGGCCCGCATCTCATTGAGCCTGCGCGTGGTCTCTTGCCTTGCGGGCGAAATGGCCGGGGGAACGAAGAGAAGCAGGAATGACACGTCGGGGCACTTTGAGGCCGCCAAGGGGGCGAACCAGCCGCCGCGGCTGCGGCCAAAGACCCCGATTCGCTTGGGGTCCACGTCGCTTCGAGCGGCCAGCGTCGCCACGGCGGCCCGAACATCGCCCGCGGTTTCTTCGAAGGAGCACGTGGCTTCGCCGGAGGATTCGCCATTGCCGCGCGCATCGTAAATCAAGGCACCCAGACCCACGGACACAAAGATGTCGGCCTCGCGCCGCACTTGACCCCGTGTGTGCCAATCCGACCCGCCCAGAATGACCATCGCCGGGTGCGCACCGGCGCCGGCCGGTTTGATGAACGTTCCGCGAAGTTGGACGGTGTCGTTTCGGAATTCGATGGGTTCCTCGACATGCATCAGCCTGTCGAGTGTTTCCGGCCAACTGTCCTGCGGCGTCCAAAGCAGCGACTTGACCGTTCCGTCGTCGCGGCGCTGAAATCCAATACGCGCCCAAACCGGCGCAGGGATGTACTCGGCCGGTCCGACGATAAAATCGCCTTTCGCCGTCGGAAAGAGCGTCCCCTGCCGCCCGCTTTGGATATCAAAGAAGCGCAGCTCATCCCAAAACCACGAGGTCAATACGATCGTCCGGCCCGAGTCGCCGCGATAGGTCCCGAGATAGTTGCCGGCACGTTCGAGCAAGGTCGGCGGCAATGGCTCCTCGGACCGGTGCAGCTCGAACCGGAAGCGGGCCTGGTTGCCTTCCAACGTCGCATCACCGGCCAAAGAGCGGTCCTCGCGGAGGTCGGCCTTGTACGTCCAGAGTTTTCCTTCTCGGTTGCGACGTTCGAAGAGCAGTTTGGAACCGTCCAACCGCGCATTGGTCGTGGCCAGTCCGAAGATTTTTTCATGTGGAAGGCCGAGTTTGACGGCGAGGCCACCGGCCTCCGAAGTACATTGCATGCGCATCGGAAAATCGCCCCCGTCATCCAGATAGGCCCAACCGGCGTAGTCGCCGACGATTCCGGATGGGGGCCCAGCGGCGGCGGCGCTGATCAACCCAAACAACGACAGGAAAACCACGAGCTTTCGTGATGACATCATTGAATCTCCAAGCGATGGCCCTTTTCAACTAGGGCCGTTGTCCGGAATCTACGAAAACGATCGACGGCCGGACTATCAAAAAAACGGCATCGGGCGAGCCATGACAAGTTCCGACGGATGGAAATTCGGGCGGTGGTTGATATCCGGATAACTTCATCATCCGTGGTAGGCGTTCGGGATGTGAATCGCTCCAATGCCAGGCGGGCAACGCCGCCGTCGCATAGTCCATGCAGCGTGACGATCATTCGCAGCGAACGATTGGACCTTCGGGTTCTCTGGTCGGGACCGGGGATACGAGTCCTTGCGACGCGCTGGCGCCGCGTGGTCCACCCGGCCGAATCGGAAGCCAGTACTCCGGTCGCCGCCATCGAGTTGATGCGCCGTGGCGGCTACCGCAAACGCGTCGGGCGCACGACGCTCGTGGGTGATCCGAACACCGCCGTGTTCTTCAATCCGGGGGAGACGTTTCGAGTTCAACATCAAGAAGGCGACGAAAACGCCGGCACAACCATTCATCTCGAGGCGTCGCGGCTCGATGAAGTCCGCGCCGAATTCGGGAGGCGGAGACGTAAGGACGGCAGGTTGCAGTTTCAGACGACGCATGCGTTGACCCCGCCTCGCGTTTGTCTTCTGCATCATGGGCTGATCGCCCGCCTGCGCAGCCGCGATAACCTGAATCCGCTTTTTGTCGAAGAGCTGGTCCTTCAAATTGTGCATGAGGTACTCGCCCGCTCGGAAGCGCCACTGGTTGCCGGCCGCCTCGCGGGACCAGACGCAGCTACCGCCGTGGCCTTAGATCGAATCGCGGCCGTGCAGGAGCACCTCAACAGCACATACTCGCGCAAGCTGACGCTGGGCGAGCTCGGGAACATCGCCGGCTGCTCGAGTTGGCATATCGCCCGATTATTCCGGCGGCAAGTAGGCGTTCCGATCCATCGTTATTTGATACGGCTCCGGCTTCGCCATGCGATGGCTGAGTTGGCCGATGGCGAGCACGACTTGACGGCCCTTGCCTTACGCTGCGGTTTCAGCAGCCACAGCCATTTCACGGCTGCATTTCGGAGCGAGTTTACTCAGCCGCCGCGCGGCGTGCGGAGGCTTTTCGGGCTTTCGTCCGTCACCCCGCTAAGGCCTCGGTTCGTGCCGTCGAGGGGCCTGTCGCCCGATGAACCGGCGGTTCGTTCAAGGTCCAGGAGGTGCTTTTTGCGCCAGAGGCCGCCGCCGTAGCCGCAAAGAGTGCCGTCGTCTTTCACGACGCGATGACACGGAATCAGGATTGCGATCCGGTTGTCGCCATTGGCCCGGCCGACGGCCCGTTGGGCGCCGGATCGGCCCATCCGCCGGGCGAGCTCCGCGTAACTGATCGTTTGGCCGAAGGGGATGCGCCGCAGTGCGCCCCAAACGCGCTGCTGGAACTCCGTTCCCGGCGTGACCAACGGAACGCTGAAAGACTGCCGTTGCCCGTCGAAGTATTCGCTCAGTTGGCCGGCAAGCCGATCGAGATGCTGGTTGCGGCCGGGTATGACGACCCCACGCAGAAGCCGTTGGAGTGTCGCGACCTGTCGCTGGAAGGCCCGGCGGTCGGCGAATTCGAGGAGGCAGACACCCTTGTCGGTAGCACCCGCGACCAGCGGCCCGACGGGCGTATCCAGACGCACGGTGTGGATGGCCACGACGGCGTCGCTTTGGCCGGGCGGAAGGCCGAAGACGCGTTTGAAGGCGTCGCGGAATCCGCTGGCCGATTCGTAGCTCTGGTCAAAGCCCACGGCCAGTGAGTCCTCGCCGCGGCGCAACTGTTCGAGGGCCAACCCCATGCGCTGTGCCCGATGGTAAGCTTGAAAAGTCATTCCGAAATTCCTCCTGAAGTAACGCCTAGCCCAGTGCGGGCTGACGCCAAGGCTTTGCAGCTCTTTGTCGGTGATCCGCTGGCCGGGCGACGTTTCGAACCGGGCCAGCACGCCATCGAGCCACTGGCTTTCTCCATTTCCGGCGGCCAGCGGCCGGCAGCGCTTGCACGGCCGAAAGCCATCGAGCAGACAGTCTCGCACCGATGCCCGGTAAAGCACGTTTTGCTTTCTCGGTTTTCGTGCGGAGCACGAGGGCCTGCAGAAAATGCCCGTGGTCTTCACGCACACAAAAAAAATCCCGTCGTAGGATGGGTCTCGCCCATACGTGGCCCGCTCCATCTCGGTTTCTTTCGGAAGGTTCCGATTCATATTCAACTCCCAACGGATGTCGTCGTTCTAACAGACTTCGTGAGACTTTACGCCGAGGCGGGGGGTCGTTCTACCGATTTTTGAGCGCCGAATTCGCTGCCTCGATTCGGTTGAATCTGGGTGCCATGCCCAAGCCGAAGCGCGGGCATGAAATCGCCGACAATCTACGCGGTGGCATGGCCGCGCTGCGCTTGGCCATGGCACCCGGTGGGGATCGTCCGGGTTGCCTTTTGCACGTTCCTATTTATAACTAAATAACGTGTTACAGCGTCTTTCAGATTGGTCCCGGCGGGCAGAGGAAAGGTGAGATGCTGGGACCCCTCAGGGGCCAGCTATTTCCCGCCGCGCTGCTCCAAATCTCATGAGCCTTTTCCTCCACGCCAAATTACCGGAAATGGCCCCCTCACCGCACCGCGGAATCCAGACGGTACAGACCGTCGGGAGACTGCGCTTCGGCTTGTCGCACGCGGCGAAGGGCCAGAATGAGTTCCACTTCGCCAGTGGTCTTGTGGACTTGCTGGGCGATGGCCACGGCGGAGAGTCCCGAATCCGCCAGCCGGCACACGGCCTCGTGCAGGGAGTCCGAGGCCGATTCGAACCGCCGCTCGTCTGCCTCGGCGGGTGCTTCTGAAGCCAGCGTCACGTCCAGCGACGGCTCACCGTCGGCCGTACGGACCGATCGCGATAATCGGTCGATCCGTTGATCGGCCTCGCGGATCAAGCGTTCGAGCCTTGCGAGCCGGGCGTCGATCTGGCCGTGCACATTGCGAGCGAGTTGGTCCAGCTCCGCCATCACGTCCTCGACCTCGCGGACGGCCGAGGCTTCGGGCTTCCACTTGCCTTGCAATTCGCGAACGTAAGAAGTGCGTTGCCGCTTCGATCGTCGCCGCCGTTGCAGCGTGGAGAGCACCACCACCATCAGGCCGGCCACGGCGACGGCCAGCATGGCCGTTTGCGTCAAGCTCATCGCGCTCCAGGAGGGCTGCCAACCGGATGCATCATGGCCGGGAGTGCATCCCTCTCCCTTTGCAAGGCAGAAGGCCAGGCTGACGGTTTCAGGACGCCCTCTTACCAGCCCACGCAAGCTGGGCAGCGGCCAAAACCTCCCGCAGGGCCGCCCCGTGCCGCTGCGCCGCCGCCTTGCAATCCTCAAACTCCGGGCTGGCCGTGACCGCGCCCTCGCCCTCGCCGATTTTCATGCGGATGTCACCAAAGCGGGTCGTCACGGTCTCGAAGCGCCGGCGCAACTTCGCCCGCATCGCGTTGTGCCGCCGGATGCCGAAGGTCGTGGTCTCGGCGAACAGCACCTGCTCCATTTCCGCAACGCGGGCCGGCTCGCACAAAACCGTCAGCACCACGCCGGTCCGAGACTTCTTCATGTGTATCGGCACGGCGTAGACATCTAATGCACCCTTCTCCAGCAGCCGCGCCATGCAGTGGCCGACGATCTCCGGCGAGGCGTCGTCGAGATTGGTTTCCAGCACGCACACTTCGTCAGTGTCGCCGGTCGCATCGTCGGCCGGTGTCCCGACGAAGACCCGCACCACGTTGGGCCGATGCGCCGTCTCGCGCGATCCCGCGCCGTATCCTATGGAACGAAGGGTCATGGCCGGTAACGGCCCGAAACCATCGGCCAGCGTGGCGAGCAAGGCCGCCGCCGTCGGGGTGGTGAGCTCTCCTGTTTCCTCCGTGGCGGCTACGGGCACGCCTTTTAAAAGCTCGATGGTGGCCGGCGCGGGAATGGGTATCGTGCCGTGAGCACACCTGACGCTTCCGCTCCCCAGGGGCAGCGGCGAACATAAGACCCGTTGTACGTCGAGCATTTCGAGGGCCAAGATGGTGCCGACGATATCGAGAATAGCGTCCTCGCCGCCGACTTCGTGGAAGTGAATTCGCTCGATGATGGTGCCGTGAACGCGCGCTTCGGCCGCCGCCAGCCGCCCGAAGACTCGGGCGGCCTTTTGCCGCGCGGACTCGGAAAGGCTCGAACGGGCCAGGATATCTAAAACGTGCTTGAGGTGCCGGTGGGGCCGGTGGACAGCGGTATCCAGTTCAACGAGGAATCGCGTGGCCGAAAGCCATTGCTTTTTGGTTTTTTCGATGGCCAGGCGAAACCCGCTGATCGGCAACGATTCGAGCTGCCGGCGAAGCCGCTCGGCGTCGGCCCCGGCGTCGATGAGCGCGGCCGCCAACATGTCGCCGCCGGCCCCATTGAAGCAATCAAAATAAGCAATGGTCATTCGCACCGCCGTTCGTCGGCAATTGCCTCCCATCGGCCCAGCGGCCTATCCTAAACCAAACTTGTTTCACGTGAAACAAGTTTGAGCGTATGCCCGGCTAGAAAACCGTCCCACGTTGAAACAAGCGGCGCGCCGGACTCCCTTGTAATAACGTCAGAGGTGATCTCGGAAGCGGCACCGGGCGCGCGCCGTCTCGATAAAGAGTTCACCTTCGCAGCTATGACTCCCGAAAGTCGCGGTCAAAGTTGGCCGGCGAAGACATCGGCCACTGGGAGTTTCAGTTCCGCGAGAAGAGGCGACGCGAGGATGTCGTCATTCTCAAAATAACCGTTCGGTTCGTACTCGTTACCGCGGAGTGTAAAGACCTCGATCGTCTTGGCGTCGGCATCCACGATCCAATACTCGCGGACGCCGTTTTCGGCGTACAGACCGCGTTTGACGAAGCGGTCTCGTTCCAAGCCCTCGGGGGAAAGGACCTCCACGACCAAATCCGGCGCCCCTTTCACCCAATCCTGCACGATCCCCAGGTTGCCCTTGGCGACGAACAGGATGTCCGGTTCGACGATGTCACCGGATGGCAGGTGCACGTCGAAGGGGGCGACGAAAACCGCTCCAAGCCGCCGCGATTCGATGAAATCCGCGAGCCGGCGCACCAGGCGCAGAACCGCTTCTTGATGGGGTCTCTTGGGAGACGGGCACACGAACAGTTCTCCGTCAATAAGCTCCGCCCGCGTGCCCTCGGGCAGGTTGAAAAAATCTTTGATCGTCTTTCGCGGGCGGGCCTTTCGTGCGAGAATCATCGTCTGAATCATAATTGATTTCGCGGCCCCCGGCAACAGCCAAGAAACACGCAAATACGCCGTGATGTGGTTGGGACCTTTTTGGCCGGGTGCGGTTGCTATCCGTGCCACTCATAGCGAGGGGCCTTGCGACTCCCCGCAGAATATTGTGAATCGTTTAGATCGGCTCTTCGACTTCGGCGAGGCGGGTGATTTTGATGGCGCGGTTGTCGTTGTGGCGGCCTAGGCGGCCGGCGAATTTGTTCCGCCCCTCCACCTGAAGGACCACGTCCCCTTGCACGGGCTTGGCCGTCTGGAGGATGTCCCCTGGCTGAAGGTTGAGCAGCTCGCGGACGGTGATTGAAGTCTCGGCCAGGTAGCCCACGAGTGTCACCCGCGTGACACCAATCCCCAGGGCGATGCCGCTGGATTGATCGTCGGCCACCGTGCGGCGCTGATAGGCCAGCCAGCCCTGCGAAAGAAGCTTGCCCATCACCGGCTCGATGACGTTGAACGGAAAGCACAGGCTCATGGTTCCGGCCCGGCCGCCCATTTTGATCTCGAAGCCCAGCACGACAACGATTTCGTTGGGGGCGACGATCTGCACGAGATGCGGGTTGCTTTCCACCTCGGTGATCTTGAATTGGAGTTTGACCAAGTCCGACCAGGCTTCCCCGAGGCCGGCGAGTGCTCGGTCCGTCATCCGCCGCACCAGGCGCTGCTCGATCAAAGTCAGTGGCCGCTGGGGAATGTACAGCTCCGAATTCGAGCCGCCCAGCAGGCGGTCGATGATTGGAAAGATAATCAGCGGGCTGATTTCCAGGCACAACTGGCCTTCCAGCGGCTCGGCGCTCAGCAGATTGAAATTCGTGGGGTTGGGCAGGGATTGAATGAATTCGCTGTAGGTGAGCTGCTCGGCGGTGGCGACGCGCACTTCCACGATAGTGCGGAGGAAGCCCGAAAGAGCGGCGCCGAAGTTGCGGGCGAAGGATTCGTGGATGCCCTCCAACGCCCGCATCTGTTCCTTGCTGACTCGCTCCGGGCGTTTGAAGTCGTAAACCGGTGCGTCCCGCGTTGGTCCTTCCGCGTGCGGAGCCTCGTGCAGTTGCGGCGCCGTATCGAACCCGCCGGCTTCGACGGCGGCCAGAAGGGCGTCGATCTCACGTTGTTCAAGGACTTCCGCCACGTTCGTTATTCCATGTATCACGGACGGCGGGCGCACCCCACCCCTAGCACATATCGGGGCGGCTGCCGATGAAACTTGAGAGCCCGTCCCCCGCCGGCAATAAGCCATCCGTGCGAGCCGCGATGCGTTTCTTCGCGCGGCAGTTCTCTGGTTATGAAGTTTTATTGACTAATCGAAAACTGCTAATAGCTATAGTACTAGGGATGGCGCGCCACCATTTGTCCGAATTGTTCGAAGAAGTGGGGGAAGGCCTTTGCGCAACAGTGCGGGTCTTCGATCACTAGGCCCGGGCAACGCAAGCCGGCCAGGGCGAAACTCATGGCCAGGCGGTGATCGCCGTAGGTTTCGATGCGGGCCGGCCGAAGCGCTTTGGGCGGGACGATTGTCAGCCCGTCCGCGTGCTCGGTAACGTTGGCGCCAAGCTTGGTCAACTCGCGGCTCAGCGCGGCCAGGCGGTCGCTTTCCTTGACGCGGAGATTGGCGACGTTGCGGATGTGCGTCGGTGAATCCGCGAACAGGGCGACCACGGCCAGCGTGGGCACGACGTCGGGAATGTCGTTGAGATCGACGTCCACCCCGCGAAGGAACGTGCCGGGTTGCGGCCCCTGGACGTTCAGCTCGCTTAGGGCACGTTCAACGAGGCAACCCATTTGTTCCAGTACGTCCACAAACGCCACGTCGCCTTGAATGCTCTGCGTGCCCAGGCCCTTGACGCTCACCCGGCCACCGGCGACAGCCGGAGCGGCCAGAAAATAACTCGCGTTGGTTGCGTCCGGCTCCACGGTGAACGTGGTGCCTTGGTAGCGCTGAGGGGTTTCGATCACGAGGCGAGCCGGTGGCTTTAACCCTCGCGGATCCGCAATAGCAATGACCCCGAATCGCTCCATTACGGCCAGGGTCATCCGCACATATGGCATGCTGGGGACATCGCGGGCGACCTCGATGAACACGTCGCCGGCGGCGTAGGGTGCCGAAAGCAGCAGGGCGCTGATCCATTGACTGGACTCGGCGGCGCGGAATTGGACATGCCCGCCACAAAGACCCTGGGCGTGCACGGTCATCGGAGGGTACCCCTCGGCCTGGTGATACTCAACGCCGCAGCCGAGCGCCCGCAACGCATCCACCAGGCCACCAATGGGGCGCTTTCGCATGCGCTCGGTGCCGTCCAGCCGATACTGGCCGTGCCCGAGTGCGGCCAGTGCCGTGCAGAAACGCATGACCGTGCCGGCGTTGCCACAGGACAGCTCGGCCTCCTCGACGGGGAGCAAGCCGCGGCACCCGGTGACCTCGGCCCGGTTGGATTCTTCATCGACGGTGATTCGATTGCCCAGTGCACGCAGCGTGTCCATCATCCGCCGCGTGTCTTCGGCCAGCAGCACGTTGGTTAGCAAGCTGGTCCCGTCCGCCAGGGCCGCGGCCACCAGAGCCCGGTTGGTGATACTCTTGGAACCGGGCACCCTCACCACAGCGTTCAAGGGACGCGGATCGAACTCGCTGCGATACGATGCCTGGGACATGCGATCGATTGTAATGGGCCTTCCATGATACGTCGCTCGCTCCTTGGAACGATTCCACAAAGCACCCTCGCGCTAGAATGCCTTGTCGCGCGAGCCGTCGCGGGGGCATAAGCAACACGGTCAATCCCGGCACGCGGGATTGACCGTGCCACCTATTGCCACCTATTGTAACCTTACCTCCGCTTCTTAAGCGGATCGCCTTACTTACGGCGTGGTGGCTGCTCCTTGTTTGGCGCCGATGATGATGACCACGCCCTCGCGCTCGGCCTTGGTCGGGCCGGCCACGAACTCGGCCTCGAGGGCTTTGGCGATCCGGCGCGACGAATCCGCCAGGTGAGCCTGGGTGAATTCATCCAGACGCGACGACCGCTCGGCCGCCACCTTGTTGATCCGCGTGCCGAGGTCCTTCAGTGATAGCCGGGCCACCGAGTGAGCATCGGCGTAAATCTGCGAGCCAGGTTTGTCCAGGACAATATCGATCAAGGTCTGCAAGTGGCGCCGCTGCAACGAGCGGCGGAAACTCGAAACCAAGGGCTGCCGTGCCGTGTAGGTCCGGTCACCCGCGGCCGGCTGGTCCAATTCCGACCAGACGGCGTTGGACACCGTTCGAAGCAGTTCCGGCAGGGTGAACGGATTCTGATCGGCGGGCACCTGCATCTGGGCGTCGTACACGCGATTGAGCGTGAAGGGATTCAAAAGCTGGAAGAGAAGCCGGCCCTGAATCCACAAAACTCGGGCGTGCAGGTCGTAAGGCGCTGTGAAATCGAACGCATCCGTTTCCCAGTGCATCCATCGACCGGGAGCCAGACTGTTCAATAGCGCCGGCGAAAACGCGAAGGCTGAATCGGACAATGCCGTATCCGAAAGGAACTTCAGGGCCTCGCGCTGTTTGTCCGCAGGGACGACCTGCATCGGCGGGCGGGCGTTGGGGTCACCCATGTGATCGCGGTTCACGTAGATACCGCCGACGTAGCGGGCCACCATAGGGGCCACGTAGCCGTATTCGCCCAGGAGCATGTCCAGGGTGCGCCGGCCGCGATTAAGACTTTCGCCATCCTTAACGGCCCAGTCCAAGCCGTCCTTCCACAGCTTTTCGATGGCCGACATGCGGTCCTTGGCGAACTCCAACGGGTCCGAGCCGTTGTCAAAGCGATTGACCAACGGGTCAGGATCGAAAAACGACGTGTCCTCGTCGGTCGCGTAGGCCAATCCGGGTTCCGCGCAACGCGACGCCAGGGATCGCAGCATGGCTCCCTCGGCTCCGGTGTTGGGATCGTCCTTGGGCCCAAAGCGGCGACCGACGTTCCGCCCTGCCTTTTCCGGCGTACCCTTGGGAGGAACGGCCTCTTTCGGCGCGACCGCCGGTTTGGGGGCTTCAGCACCTTCCGGGGTCTTGGGAGCCGCCTCGCCATTCGTAGCCGGTGTCGCGGCGGCGGATGGCTCCGTCGTTTCAGGCTTTTTGTCTTTTCCAGGCATGTACGGCCGATACCCATACTCGATGGCCCAGTAGTCATACGGGCCGATCGTGGGAGTCGTGAAGACGCCCTGTTCCGCCACCGACGAGCCGAAGACGGAGGGGTTGTAGTCCATCACACTGGCGGTCGTGGCCTTTCCGTCTTCGAGCCGGCGAGCTTTGATCTCGCTCATGGGCAGCCAACTGCTGGCCTTGAAATTATGGCGAAGACCCAGCGTGTGGCCTACCTCGTGCATGGTGATCTCTTTGACCACCTGCCCGACAAACTCGTCGGAGAGCTTGGCCCCGCCCCCGGCGGCGGCGAACGAAGCTAGCGTCAACTGCCGGGCCACGCCCGATCCCAAATCGCAGAGACCGTCACGGTGGCCATGACCCCACGTCGGTTGATCGGCCGCACGTCCGTCGATGGCGTGGCTCAGTCCGTGCGCAGTCGAATGGTCGTGGAAAGACGAAAGAGTTTCCATGCCCCAATTCCATTCCGGATGATGGGCGAAGAACTCCTCAAAGAGCGGGTCCGAATAGCCGGCGACGGCTTTCGGCCCGCTGACATTGAATTCCTCTATGATGTAACGGATTACCGAATCGTCGAAGATGATATCCGCATCCAGGATTTGTCCGGTGAAGGGGTTGGCCCGCGAGGGACCCATGGCGAAGCCATATCCGGTCACGATCCAGCGGAAGAAGTTGTAACGCACGTCCTCGGGATCGAGGTCCTTGTACTCGTTTTTGTCCGTCTGCTGCCGGACGACAATCGCATTTCGCAGGCCGACGGCCTCGAAGGCTTTGTTCCATTCCAAAATGCCGTCGCGAACGTACGGCCGCAGCTTTACCGGAACCGTCTTCTCGATGTAGAAGATGACCTGATCCTCGGGCAGCACATCGGACACTTCGTTGTCCGGCTCGGCTTTGCGCAGCTGCCAGCGGTGAATGTAGCGCTTGAAAATGGTCTTCTCGCTATGGGCCGTCGTCCAGTCTTTGATCGGCGTCAGAAAGTAGCCGACTCGCGGATCTGCCAACCGCGGCCGATAGTCATTCTCGGGCAAATACGAGAAGCTGTAATGCACACTTACAACCTGTCCGCCCGCGCCCGGCTCCTTGCCCATCAAGGCCAGGTCCACGGATATCTCGCTGTTCTTCTCGAAATTCTTCACCACACCGTATCGGCTAAGGCCTTTATCGATCCGCGTGCCCTCGTACGCCTCCTTGAGCCCGACCAGATCCGTTTTCAGCAATTCCGCGAGGTCGATAACCGGGTCGCCTTCGGCTTCCGTCAAAATCGGCGCGGCGCGAATGATGAAATCCGTATAGGTCCGGGCGATGACATCTTCGAGCGTCGAGCCTTTGCCTCGGGCGTGGCTCGGATCAGCAGCAATCAAGACAAGCTTCTTGTCATGTCGTTCCCAGTAGACGGCTCCGTCGTTCCATTGAAAGCCGGCGAAAAAGGGGCCCTTGGCGATGGAGGTCGCCACCAAGAAGTTCTTATTCAGGCGATCCTTGGGGATGCGGGCAAAGAGCTTGTCCTTCTTCTCGTCGTGGTAGAGGGTGAAAAAGCCCTCCCGGACTTTCATGTCCTTGGTCACGTCTTCGAATTTCGGGAAATCTTGTTTGGCGTCGGCACCCGGCGCACCGGCGGTGCCCGGGATGGGCGGCATCATGGTGGGAACCTGGATGGCCTGCGGTTCGGTCTCCGCCATGCCAGCCATGAGGCCGATCAACCAAGCGATGTATGGCTTCAACATGTTCGTTATCTCCTATTATAATCCGCTGACCTACAGTTGATACTTCGCTTCCAACGCCCGGTCGATGCGGGACTTCGATTCGTCCAGGTGTGCCCGAGAGAAGTCGTCCAATTGCGTCCCCGCGGCGCCGGTCAAACAGGAGCCAATGCGATTGGAGAGTTCCTTCATCTTCAGGGCCACCACCGCTTGCACGTCCGCGGAAACCAGAGTGCCCGGCTTGGCCAGGACGAGATTAATCAAGGTCTCCAAGTGCCGGCGTTGCAGGCTCCGCCGCACGCTGGAAATAAACGCTCTTCGATCCGCGGGTTTGAAGCCCGCCGTACCGGTTTCTACCTCCGACCAGACGGCGCTGCCGACGCGCCCGACGACTTCGGGAATGGTCAGGGAATCCTGATCCGCGGGCACCTTGAGCTGGGCGTCATAAATCCGGTTCAGCGTAATCGGATTCATGATCTGGAAGAGCGCTCCCCACTGCGTGGCCGCGATGCGGTCGTGGATCGGGTAATCCAACTGGCTGTCGAAGGCGTCGCTTTCCCAGTGACCCCAGCGTCCGGCGGCCAGTTTGTTGATCAAATCGGGATCGAACTGGAAATCGCGGTCGCTGAACACGGTGTCAACCAGGTAGCTTAGGGCCTCGCGCTGCTTGGCCGCGGGGACAATCTCGATCGGCGGTCGCGCGTTGGGGTCGCCCTTTTGATCGCGATGCACGTATTGCCCGCCGATGAACCGGGCCACGAACCCGGCCGCCCGCCCATATTCAAACAGGAGCATATTGAACGTCCGCCGCAGTTGGTCGTAGCCTCCTCCATCTTCCACGCCCCATTCAGCGATGGTTTTCTGCAAGCGCCGCACCATCTCCATGCGATGGCGAGCGTATTCGAAAACGTCGCTGCCGTTGTCATAACGATTCGAATGGGGGTCCGGCGAAAAGAACATCGTGTCTTCGTCGGTGCCGTAGGCCAAGCCGCCTTCCGCCACTCGCGACGTGATGGACTTCAGCAAGGCCGCTTCATCCGAATGCTCAGTGCCTTGGTGGGTGGCATATCCATAGGCGATAGCCCATTCGTCGTAGGGACCGACCGTCTGCATGACGAACACGCCTTGCCTATCCTGTTCGAGGTTGAACATCCCCGGGTTGTAATCCATCACCGAACCGCAGTTGGGCACGTTGTGATCCGTGGTGCTCAGAATCTCATTGAGCGGCTTCCAAGAGCTGGCTTTGAAATTGTGACGAAGTCCCAGCGTGTGCCCGACCTCGTGAGCGGCCACTTCCTTGATGAGCTGGCCGACGTATTCGTCGCTGCTGTCTTCTTTCCCCGCGGCCTTCAGATAAGACATGTTGAAGGCCATTTCGTGAGCCAGTCCGGTGGCGACGGTGCAATAGCCGTGTTTGGTAGCCAAGCGCGCCGCGACGGAGGGGTCGAGCTCCGGCCGGACGCCGGCGTAGCGAGTGCTCTCCGGAAGCAGCCTTTCCTGTAAGGGAATGAAGTTCCACTCAGGATAGCGGGTGAAAAACTCGTGCAGTTGTGGGTCCTCTAGTGCGGCGTACGCGACGTGGCTGAAGCGGGCGTATTGCATGTCCCAAGCCCGAGCCATGGAGTCGTCAAAGATGATGTCCGCGTCGAGAATCTGACCGGTCAACGGATTGGCTCTTGAGGGACCCATCGCAAAGGGGCGTCCGCTGACGATCCAACGGAAGAACGAGTAACGAACATCTTCCGGATCCTTCTCGGCGTGAACCGAGTCGGTCTGCTGTTCGACGCGAATAGCGTTGCGGAAACCGGCCTTCTCGAAAGCGCGGTTCCACTCCAATATGCCCTCGCGGACATAGCGGCGATACTTCACCGGGACGGTTTTCTCGATGTAGAAGATGATCTGATGCTCGGGATCGGTGTCGGAGACCGCCTTGTCGGACTCGGCCTTGCGCAGGTCCCAGCGATGGATGTATCGCTTGAAGATCGTTTCTGCGTCGTGCGGAGTGGTCCAATCCTTCACGGCGGTGAGGAAATAGCCGATGCGGTTGTCCGCGAGGCGGGGCTGATAGCCGTTGTCCGTGGGAAGCTGAATGATGCTGTAATGCACGCGGGCTCGTTTGCCGCCTTGGTCGCCTTGCATGATGGCCGCATCGACGGCCACTTCGACGTTCATCGGAAAGACTTTGTACTCCGCCCAGCGGCTGAGGGTGGAGTCCATGCTGCCGCGGAACAGCGGCAACTGGGTCAATCCCGCGAAGTCCTTCTTGAAAACCTCGCCCAGGTCGATCACCGGATCGCCGCCGCGTTTCGTGACAATGGGCGCTGCCAGCCGGATCCGGTCGGTGTAAGTTCGCTGGATGACGTCGGCCACGGGGGACTTGCCGCCTTCCTTGTAGCGCAGGTCCGGCTCAATGAGCACGAGCTTTTTGTCCATCTCGCGCCATTGCACCACGCAATCATCCCACATCCAACCGGCGAACATCGGCCCACCGGCGATGCTGCTGGCCAGGAGGAAACTCTTGTCCAGCATGGACTTGGGGATGACGGCAAGAAGCTGATCGTTCTTCTTGTTGTAGAGCAACGGGAAGAAGCCCGACACTCCCTGCGGCCCGAGCACTTCTTTGTGATCCTTGGTGACGTCCTCGAACTTGGGGAACTCGTCTTCCTTCTTCTTCTCGTCTTTCTTGTCGTCCTTGTCCTTGTCTTTTGCTTCCGGCCTGGGCGGCTCCGCTTGCGGTGCGGCATCCGCGCCGTAAACCACCGGCAGCATGACCCAAGCCAACAACCCGGCCAGTGCGACGACTGCATGCCCCGGCCTACCCATTTCCCATCGTCGTTGCGACATACCTCAACTCCTTGATTTCGTTCTATGGATTCAAAGTCTTCAATACGGAGTGAAACACCACGGTTAATCCGCGGCACGAAAAACGTCCCTGCGGAACGTGCCGACGTCCATCACCCATCCATCGGATTTCTACGGATGATACCGAAGACGGTTCCATAAAACTAGGCGGCGGTAATGAGGCGTGCAACGATGCAACAACTTCTTACCCGGGCGTTACGCTATCGCATCGGGGGACGTACTCCGATGGACGGAAACCGGTTCGGCAAGTGATCATCCGGGCCTGGTGCCCCCCTGACAGCGTGCCGTGCCTTGGCTGGAGCAGCAGTCGATCCTACGGGCCCTGAGATTTGCAATCGATTCGGGACCATTACCACTTCTTCCACTACTCTGGCAATTCGGCCAAGATCGTCATATTCGGTCCCGCATTCCGGGCAACGACCAGAGGAGATTTGCTGGGCGCGCAATGGGTACCCCCATCGTATGCAGAGAATACCCCCCGTACTCCTTCGCAACGAGACCCCCCATACTACCCACCAAGGTCTCAGCGCAGCATTGCGTAGGGAAACATGGTAACGAGTGCAAGGTCTGTGAAGCTTTCGAAAGATCGTTCGCGGAAAACGAAAAGCACGGTATAAATAGCTCCATGAAGGAAGCACCCGGCTCATCGCGGACACGGCTTTGGCCCTGGGGGGTTGCGGCCGCGGCTGTCTTGGTTTGGACCGTTCTTACGGCCCTAGAGGCGTTTCCATCGTACGCCTTTCCGACTCCGCAAGCGGTAGGATGGGGCCTTTTGGACGAGATTCGAACGGGGCGGCTCTACAACGACGTGGTGGCCTCGTTGTTTCGCGTCGGAGCCGGGTTCGGGCTGGGTGTGGTTCTGGGGATTCCGCTCGGACTGGCGCTGGCACACCATCCGTGGCTGCGGGCCGCGTTGATGCCATTTGTGAACTTTTTCCGCAGCTTGTCACCGCTGGCGTGGATGCCATTCGCGATCCTCTGGTTCGGCATCGGCGATCCTCCGTCCATCTTTCTCATCTTTCTGGCCTCTTTCTTCCCGTTGGTGCTGGCCTCGGCCGTCTGCGTCACCGGCATACCGTCGGTCTACTTTCGGGTTGCCCAAGACCACGGCATACACGGCTGGGAGTTGATGTGGCGCGTAACGCTGCCGGCCATTCTCCCGCAAGTCATTGTGGCCTTGCGCGTCACCGCCGGTATGGCCTGGGTGGTCGTGGTCGCCGCGGAGATGGTGGCCGGGCGAGACGGACTCGGCTTTGCCATCATGGACGCCCGCAACGGCCTGCGGACTGACTTGGTCGTGGTGGGCATGATCGTGATCGGCTGCCTCGGGCTGCTGATCGATCGAGTGCTGATGCGGTTGACCCGAATCCCCAGTGTGCGGTGGGGCTATGAGCGCTAACCTGCCTGTTCGTCTGGGGAGGCTCTGTCGGTCCTTCGGTCCGATCGAGGCTCTGAAGGATATTGACCTTGATATCCGGCACCACGAATTCGTGACTGTGGTCGGCCCGTCGGGTTGTGGCAAAACCACCCTGCTCAACTTGCTGGCCGGTTACGATCAGCCGTCCTCCGGATCGGTGACGCGAGAAGGCCGGGCCCGCATGATCCACCAGCGCGACGGGCTATTTCCTTGGCTGACCGTAGCGGAGAACATCATGTTGGGATTGCGCTGCGTGCCCTCCGAGTCTCAGCGGCATCGGCAGTTGACCGAGCTGCTCGAACTGATCCGGCTCGCCGAATTCGCGAAGCACTACCCGCATCAGGTCTCGGGGGGTATGCGGCAATTGGTCGAGCTAGCCCGCGCGCTGGCCGGCGATAGCGACGTGTTGCTGATGGATGAGCCGTTTTCCTCGCTCGATTACTTGTCCCGGCTGCGGATGCGCGAAGAGCTGGCCCGGCTGCTGCGCGAATGGCCGCGGACGGTCGTGCTGGTTACGCACGACATC
>Ga0187892_10005995_pt1 | contig 18507 bp, 15 predicted proteins | sample MA1701073metaG_FD_139345 | JGI IMG/M metagenome (GOLD analysis project Ga0187892, IMG submission 139345) | Bio-ooze microbial communities from a basaltic lava cave in the Kipuka Kanohina Cave System on the Island of Hawaii, USA - MA170107-3 metaG ...
GGCATCATCGTATCAAGCCAACGTCCGCTGCGCGACCTGCTCCGCCGGCTGATTCGCCTGGCTGGCGCATTGGACGCCGAGGCACTGCGCGACCGCCTGGAATACCTTGGCGATTGGTGAACCGCCTCGCGGCCGTGGCGATGGTCGGTGCGTGGTCGAATCTCGATGGCACCCGGCAACGCATCCTGGCGCTCGTTGAGGCCGCAACCTCCCGGCCCGCTTCGGCACGACGAAGCGATGCGGCGAGCCTGGAATAGTCGCACCCTCGCTAGCGTACGGCTATACTGCCGCTAGTGCAGGAACGTGCAACGGCTCGCCGGGAGTCGCCGCCGTTCTTTGCTGCGACTGTGAGCTGACGACATTTCACCGACGGCACCGTCATTGGCGGGCGAATAGACTGCCGCCGAGGGTGTCCGCCCAGCAGCGCGGAACTTCGCTGCGGTTCTTCGTCCGAAGGGGGGTTTCTTATACAAGGCGCATGTTGGTTCGCATCGGTATTCGTGTTTGCATGTTCATTCACGCATGGAGATGAAAAGCAATGAAAAACATATTTACGACCGACGTGAGGGAAGTCGGGATTACGGCTGCAATCGACTGGATTGTGTGCCTTCTATTGGTGCCGGCCGCTCTTCTGCTTTCTACCGCGGGCGAGGAGGCCGTTCAGATTTCTGAGTTTATCTTGGGCTTCGTGGCATGGTACTTCATCGGTCGGTGGCTGCGGGCCACGCAGTGTCAGATTGGGACGTACGCAATCCTGAATGAATGGCGCAATGCGCAAAACATAGGGGTACCTGACGCAAGCGGGCACGAGGTATCCAGGGCAAGGAAGGTGGAAGCCGGTAGGACTGAGGCCGTCACTAAGACACAAACAAACCTCACGGCTAGGGACGAAGCGATCGCCAGAGCGCAGGCCAAGCTTGCCGCTAAGCGTGCAAATATTAGAAGTGCAAGCGAAACCATTGAATGAAAATCAAGTGACGCGCCATCGAGGCAGCGGACGCGGAACTTGCAGCCGTGGTCAAGGCTTGGCACGGCCAGCCGAGGGGCGCTGGGGGGAAGACAGGGGGAGGCAATCTCATGGCGCGTATTGCCCGTTGTGCCATTGTCGATGCAGCCAAGGTGCTTCTTATTGCCACGGTTACTCATGGCACACTACTGGTCGGACTCGCACTCGCGACGCCCGTCCAGTGGACGACAGCGTCCGGCGGAAACGGACATTGGTACGAAGCGTTGCGGCCGATCCACGGTATGAATTGGACTACAGCCAATCAATTTGCCACTGGAATAACTTGGCTCGGGCTCCCAGGGCATTTGGCTACATTTAGCACGAATGCCGAATGGCTATTCGTGCTGCCGATCACTCAGCGATTGTTATGGATCGGGCTAAGCGACGATGCTGTTGAAGGTGATTACCAGTGGGTAACGGAAGAGCCATTTGTCTATTCGGCATGGATGGCTGGCGAAGGGGGTATTAGTGAAAGCGAGGACTTTATACTCACAGGCCCTGCCTTGACGTGGGCTGACCACTACGACCTGCACTACGTACTGGGGTATCCAGAAGGTATCGGCTTCATTGTGGAGTTTGAACCGCCCCCACTCGCCGCCGACGTGGATTTCGACGCCGACGTGGATTTCACGGATTTCCTGGTGCTTCAAGCAGGCTTCGGGATCATGTCGGGGGCAAGAAAGAGCGATGGCGATTGTGATGACGACGGGGACGTGGATTTCCAGGACTTTCTCGTGTTGCAAGCCGACTTTGGCACAACTGACACCATGGATACATCGATCGGATTAGCGAGTGTGCCCGAGCCATCGACGTTGGCCCTGGCTCTCTGCGCCGGTCTTGGTTTGATACTATATGCGCTTCGGGCGCGGCGGCGCGTATGATGATAGCTGGGGCGGGGCCACTCGACACGGAGGCCGGCGCTGGGCTAAGGTGGGGATATTAGCACCGCGACTGCGCGGCATGCCGGCCACGAATCTCGTGAAGTGCCGCTCTTTCCTGCACTGCGGCCCTATCTTGAAGATGCTTGGGCCCTCGCCGGGCAGCCGGCGGGCGACACGCCGGTCATCACTCGGTACCGCGACCGTAGCTCGAATTTGCGGACGCAGCTTCGCCGGATCATCCGCAAGGCGGGCCTGACGCCGTGGCCACGCATTACGCACAACCTACGTGCGTCCAGAGCGACGGAGCTGGCGGCCGAGCATCCTGCCCACGTGGCCGCCGCCTGGCTTGGACACAGCACGCTGGTGGCGCACAAGCACTATTGGCAAGTGACCGACGCCGACTTTGAGCGCGCCACTTCAGGCAGTGAACAAAGCGGCGCAGAAAGCGGCGCACGAGAGGCGCAAAAAGCGGCGCAGCAGGCGCACGCGGGGTTTCGCGGAGATTCGCACGCATGGAATGAAACCCTGTCGGAGTATACAACTTGTGCGAATTCCGGCGAACCGCTGCGCTTTGACGCCAAAGAAATGGCGGAGATGCATGGGAATCGAACCCACCTGCCGGGCGGTTGGCGCTCGGCACAACGGTTTTGAAGACCGCGGCCACCACCAGGTGTGCAGGCACCTCCGCGAACGAGAGTGGTCAGTTATCAGTTATCAGTTATCAGTGGTCAGTGGTCAGAATCAGGCCCAGTCGAGGCCGGTCACTTGTGGCACGCGGTGGGCAAAGTCGCCAAGCAGCCCGCCGATGATCTCCCAGCCTTCGCGCTTGCGTAGCTCGATGTCGCCCTGAAGATTGATCCGCACCAGGCTCTCGTCGGTGACGCCGGCGGCGCGGAGCTCCTCGGGGTGGGCTTCGTCAGGCTTGAGGATTTGCAACAGCGTCTTTCCGTGCATCTCGATGAATTGCATGGTGTCCTGCCGAAGTCATTGGAATGGCGCGCCGCTTGCCACCGCGAGCGGTCGCATCAATCATAACCGGCCGAAGCCGCGCGTGGCCAGTCGCTATGAAGCGGCTTGATCGTGCGGCACTCTTGCCGGTTGAAGGTATTGTCGCACGAGATCGGCCAGTCGCACGATCGTGGCCACGTCGAGCTCTTCGGCGCGCGTGGCCGCCGGCAGGCCGAAGCGCGACAGGACGACATCGGCATCGGTCTTGGTGAGCTGGCCCTTGAACGCTGCTGGCAACACGCCGCGCAGCAGCTTGCGGCGATGGCAGAATAGCGCGCGGACGAAGCCGTGGAGAAAATCGCGGTCAGCGATCTGTTCGCGCCGCGGCGCGTCGAGCACGATGCGGATGATCGCGGAGCTGACCCTCGGGCGCGGCCAAAAGGCGCTCGGGGGCAGCACGCGAACCAGCTCTACGCGGCATTGGCTTTGGATCCAAATGCTCAGGGCGCCATAGTCCTTGGTCGAAGGGCGAGCGGCGATGCGGTCCGCCAACTCCTTTTGCACGGTGACGGTCATCGAAACCGGCACAAGCGGCTGCGCCAGCAGGTTGGAGATCACAGGCGTAGCGATTGAATAGGGCAGGTTGGCCACGAGCTTGAGTCGCCGGCGGCTGTCATGAGCGACCTGCCGGCCGATCTCCTCCAGCACGCGCGGATGCAGTCGATTCTTGTTGTTGAGCGCGTCCTGCCGCAACATGACGATGTTCGGCACGCCGTCGAGTTCCTCGGAGGCAAGCTGAAGCAATTGCTGGTCAAGCTCGACCGTGATGACAACGGCGACGCGCTCGGCGACCAGCCTCGTCAGCGAGCCGGTGCCGGTGCCGATCTCCAACACGACATCGTCGGCGGAGAGCTCGGCCGCCTCGACCAAGAGCTCCAGCAGATTCAAGTCGATCAGAAAGTTCTGCCCGCGGCGCTGGTGCGGCCGAACGCCGGACGAGGCGAAGCGGCGCCTCAGAAATGACAGCGTTTGACGCGGGGCCTTGGGTCTGTTCATCAACCAGTCGTTTGCACGCGGCACGCAGCGGCTTAGGACCGGCGCTCGCGCGGCGAAATCAGCTTCTCGACGTACTTGGCCAGCAAATCCGTCTCCAGATTGACACGCTCCTCGGGAGCTAGCCGGCCGAGCGTGGTGACTTGAAGCGTGTGCGGAATGAGCGCCACGCTGAATCGCTCCGCTTCGACATCCACGAGTGTAAGGCTGACGCCGTCGATGGCGATCGAGCCCTTGGAGACCATTTGCCGAGTGAGCGGTGGCGAGGCGCGAAAACAGAAACGCGACCAGTCCCCTTCGTCGTGGCGACTTTCGAGCCAACCGGTGCCGTCGATGTGGCCGGTCACGAAGTGCCCGCCCAATGAATCGCCGATGCGCAGCGATCGCTCGATATTTACCAGCGCGCCCGCCGATAGGCTTCCGAGCGTGGTGCGCTCGAGCGTTTCGGGCCCGACTTCGAAGGAGAGATTCCGATCGCGGTCGGACACGACCGTAAGGCAGCAACCCGCCACGGCCATGCTCTCGCCGATTTCCACAGGTGGGCTGGAGGCGCTACGCGGAGAGAAACGAACCGTGAGCCGCCGGCCGGGGCCAGCATGGTCGAGGTCGATGACTTCGGCGGTGGTTTGAACGATTCCGGTGAACATCGGTGATTTCGAGAGCGGAAGTCTGACGGCTTCCGCTACTGTTTTAGAAGAGCGGTTCCTTGTGTTCGCGGCGCAGCACGAATTCTTCCCAAACATAGCGCACCGGGCCGCCGAGCACGAACGCGCAGCAGATCACCGGCACGGAGTAGCCGCGAATGACCGCCACGGCCACCAGCGCAAAGAGAATCCGCACGATATGGCCGAAACTGCGGTGACCGCGGAAGATCTGGTTCACCACGTGTGGATAAGGAACGCGCGAGACCATCAACAGCGCCACCACGATGGCAAACCAAGGCAACACCATCTGCAAGACGAAGTCGATCTGCTCGGCATACACCAGCGGATTGTCCTCTTGGCGCAGCGTATAGAACATGATGGCGAAGCTGGCTATTGACGCGGCGCCGGCCGGCGAGGGGAGGCCGCTAAAGGTCAGGTGCTCCGAATCCTCGGCGTGTTCCACGTTGAAGCGCGCCAGCCGCAGCGCCGTGCTGGCGGCATAGGCCGCCGCGATCACCCAGATCGCCTCGCGATGCAAATAGGTAAAATCGGGGCACATTTTCACGAGCAAGATGCCCGGCGCCACGCCGAACGTCACCACGTCGCAGAGGCTATCCAACTGGCCACCGAAATCGCTGGTGGTGCGCGAGAGCCGTGCGACGTGTCCATCCAGGGCGTCAAACACCATCGCCAGAAAGATGAGCCAGCCGCTGAGCATCACATTCGTTATGTCGGGCACGGTGGGATCCATCGCGGCCATGTGCGGCGCATCGACGCGCGCCGCCACCACGATGCTGAAGAACCCGCAGACCAGATTGGCTAGCGTAAATAGCGTGGGCAAGACAGCGATCGTGCGGAGTGGTTTCATATGCGTTTATGATTCCGCGAGCGCGTAGCGCGCCACCACGGTCGCGCCCGCCTTGACTCGTTGCCGCAGCGCCACCTCGATGCGCAGATCGTCGGACTCGGCCAGAATGAGCTCCGTCCGCGAGCCCAGTTTGATCATGCCGAACTTTTCGCCTCGCTCGACGAGCTGCGCGGGAGCGAGATCGCAGACGATCCGCCGCGCGATCTGTCCGGAGATCTGGCGGACGGCAAAGCGGCGATGGGGAGGCTCGTCTTCTTCCAGCGCGATCCACATGCTTTCATTTTCGACCGTGCTGGCCGGCCGCAGCGCGTTGAGGAATTTGCCGGGCTGGTAGCGCAGGCCAACGACTCGCGCGCGCACGGGAGCGCGGTTGATGTGAACGTCGAAGATCGAGAGAAAGATGCCAATCCGAATCGCCGGCGCGGCCAGATACTCGTCATGTGCCAGGCGGGTTATTTCCACGATCTTGCCATCGGCCGGCGCGACGACCACGCCAGCTTCGCGCGGGATGCGACGCGCCGGATCGCGGAAGAAATAGACGAGTAAACCAGCGAGCAATGCCGGCAGCGGCCAAACCCACCAGCCGCGCGCCGCGGTCGCGACCGCCACGAGCGCGAGCGGGTAGCCAAGCAGTTGAAGCTCGGCCAGTCCCCAGCGAGCCAAACCGAGCCGGCCACGCCAGCCGAACGGATCGTCCGTTTCGTCCCAGACACAGCGGCACTGATTCCGGTGGTATTTCAGATCGCGCGGATCAAGCACCTCGTGAGGGCAGCCGGCCGTGTCCCCGCGACGAAGCCGGCGCATGCGTTCGACATAACCAGGGCAATAACGCCGCAGGTAACGGCGGCGCAGCACACCCCAGGCCAGCTCCAGGCGGTAGCAAACACCGCCACCGGGCTGAGCGCTTTGGATATTGTCCGGCAGCGGCTCGATCGTGGCCCTATTGAATGTCGTGGTAGCGTTTGCCATGTGGTGTGGAAATCGCCGCTAGATCGGCCGGAATTACTAATTCGACCCTACCCTCCTGAATCCTACCGAGCCTACGAGCAGTTGAGAAGGTTACCCGCGCGCAGACCGGTTTTCGATCGGTCTCGCGCGACTCCGAGTCTTGTACCGAGCAAACGTGTGCGAGCGTTGTCGACCGACGACATGGCGCGCTCGATTTTGCACCAATTCCGTGCACGTTGCAGGACGACAACCTGTGCCACTCGCTATGTCAATGCGCGACCCGCTTGAGGACGAGGCAGTGGCAAAGGCAATGGCACCCCGCACTGGCAGAGCCAGTGGCACCCCGTTTGTACCGCCATTCTGATCGCGCCTGAACTATAGTTCTCATGTTCGGTGCTGGGCCGGTTGACTAACTGATCGCAGCGCCCCGGTCACATCATTTCATTTCGCAGTCGCGAAAAAACTAAGCCTTCGCCGTGCGATTCGACAGCAGGCCCGCCGCTCCCAGAATTGGGCGCGCGGCTGCCGGCGCTTCGAGTCGCGTGGCACACCGCGCAAGGAATCAAGTGATGCGCAAACGGCCACCAGCTCGCCGAGCGGCGCGCCGTCGAAGCCCACGCATCGAGACATTCGAGGCGCGGCTGGCGATGATGGCCAGTCCGCTGGGAGATTTTACGCTGGGTGAACACGTCGAGCGACTGGACGGCGGCAGTCTGCTCTCAGCCTCGACCGACGTGTATGCGCTAGCCGGCGCAAGCGCGGCGCGCAACGCGTATGGATTCACCGGCCTGGGACAGACCGTGGCGGTCATTGACAGCGGCATTGCCTACACGCACGCGGCGCTGGGGGGCGGCTTCGGGGCCAGCTACCGTGTCGTCGGTGGCTGGGACTTCTCGAACGAAAACGACGGCAACCCGTACGACGATGGTCCCTACGGCGCCCACGGCACGCACGTGGCGGGCATCATCGGCGCGGCCGACGCGAACTACGGCGGAGTGGCCCCCGGCGTCGACCTGGTCGCGCTGCGCGTCTTCAACGATGCGGGGACGGGCTACTTCACCTGGGTGGAAAGCGCGCTGCGCTGGGTTCACGACCATCGCCGCGATTTCGAGAACCCGATCACGACGGTCAATCTGTCGCTTGGCAGTGTATGGAATTCGACGACGGCGCCGGCCTGGTCGACGCTCGAGGATGAGCTGGCGCTGTTGGAGGCCGATGGGATTTTCATTTCCGTGGCCGCGGGAAATGATTTCGCGAGTTACAACACCGCCGGACTCAGCTACCCGGCCGCCAGCAGTCACGTGGTGCCGGTGAGCAGCGTCGACAATGGCGGCGGTCTCAGCTCGTTCAGCCAGCGGCACCAACGCGCGATCGCGGCGCCGGGCCGCTCCGTCATGAGCACCGTGCCCGACTACCTCGGCAACCGCAATGGCGCGGACGACGATTTCGCGCGGTTCTCGGGCACGAGCATGGCGGCGCCGTACGTCGCGGGCGCGAGCGTGCTGGTGCGCGAGGCCTTCGCGTTCATCGGCGAGGCCAACATTTCGCAATCGCGTGTCTACAACCTCATGCGACAGACGGCCGACACGGTTTACGATGCCGTGACCAGGCAGAATTACCTTCGGTTGAACCTCGACCGGGCGCTGGCAACGATCATGCCGGCCGATGATTTTGGCTCGACCGTCGAGACGGCTCATCAATTGGGCGCGCTGGGCGATGGCGCACAAATCTCGGGCATGCTGGGCCGACTGGACGACCTCGACGTCTTTGCATTCACGGCCCGCGAAAACGGTACCGCCACGTTTACCGTATCGTCCGAAAGCGGCGTCCTGCCTGTATGGGAGCTCGTGGGGGGTGGAGCGGTTTCTGGAACAGGCGGGGAAACGCTGAGTTTTCGCGTCGTTGCGGGCCAATCGTACACGCTTGCACTGGGGGGCCAAGGTAAGATCGGCCGGTACACCATCGATGTCGAGGTGCAGTCGCCGTACGTGGACTGGGGGGCCGTAAGCTTCAGCCAGCTTTCGGACGTGGCGATTTCGGCCGGAAGCCGCTTCGCTATCACAGCCACGCGGAGCGGAACGCTGACGATTGAGGCGTTTTTCGATCGAGCGCTCGCGCAGGTCGATTTCAAGCTGTACGACAGCTTCGGCCGGCTCGTCGCCACGAGCGGAGCGGTGAGAGGCGGAGAGCGCCTCGACGCACTGGTCTCGGCCGGCGAGACGTATTACTTGCACGCCGGCGGGACGAGCGCACTGGTCGATTTCCGTTTGGCCAACCTGGTCACCGCGCATGACGGTCGGTTGGAGGTGTTCGGCACCGAGGGAAACGACACGTTCGACTTCGCGGCAGGGCCGGTGCATCGCGTCACGATCAACGGCGTGCTGTACGAGCTCGCCGGATCAAACTTTTCGAGCGTCTTTTTCGTGGGCGGCGCTGGCGTGGATGTTGCGCGGCTGGTTGGCACCACGGGCAACGATCGGGCGCGGGTCGACGTGCTGGCGGCCACGCTCTCGGGGACCAGCTACGAGGTACGCGTCAGCCAGGTGGAGACCATCTCGGTCGACGGTGGTCTGGGCGGCGTCGACGAGGCGCTCCTGCTTGACTCGCCTGGTGACGAGTGGCTGGTGGTCTCGCCCACCTCGGCACGACTTACCGGCGCGGGCTTTGCCAATTCAGTTCGCAACTTTGACGTGATCCGCGCACAGGCCAGCGCGGGCAATGACCGCGCCGTGCTCTACGATTCGCGCGGCAACGATCTGTTCTTCGCGCGGCCAGGTTATGCGACCCTGTCGGGAAGCGGGTTTTCAAACTACGTCAAGGGATTCGACTCGGTGCGAGCCTATGCCGGGGCGGGCAGCGACGTGGCCGTCTTCTATGACTCCAGCGGCGACGACCAGTTCTTTGCGACGCCCGACTTCGCACAGCTTTCCGGCGCCGCGTTTCTGAACTACGCGAGGGGTTTTGATTCGGTCCGCGCTTATGCGACAACTGGCTACGATCGGACCGTCATGCACGACTCGGCGGGCGACGACTTGCTTACCATCTCCGCCGGAGTCGTCGAGCTGCGCGGCCAGCATTACAGATTCTTTGCACAGGGCTTCGACCGTACGGAGACGAAGGCTACGACAGGCAATGACCGGGCGATACTGCACGATTCGGCGATCGATGACTGGCTTGCCGCGAGCGCCGGCGGCGTTCGCTTCTACAACTCGCAGGTCGACCACTGGGTGCAAGAGTTCGACTGGATCGCAGCCTATGCGACCGCCGGCGGCCGCAACGTGGCGCAGGTGGCCACGGCGGATCGTATCTTTCAGCTTCACGGCGATTGGACGCTGGTGCCGTAGCACGTGGCCACGCGGACTGGCCGCTGACAACAGACCGACTGGCTGCGCCGGGTAGTCAAGTCGAACGGAATCCGCGACAATAACCACGCGCTGTGATGCCAATGGGATCCCGGGTGCCGAGTACCGGGTGCCACGGGTTCGGCGATGGCCGAACCCGTGAGCGCTCGACATGGTCCAAAGCGGGGTGTCAGGTGGAAGGCGAAACGTGCCCCATTGAGGCGCCGATGGAATTGACCTTGCTCGCGCTTCGCTGGGGCACGGCCTGCGGCCTTAGCCCCAGCCACCGGATTGGGCCTTGCTTGCGCTTCACCGGGGCACGGCCTTCGGCCTTAGCCCCAGCCACCTGGCGGAGTGGAGCATGGGAATCAGCATGAAAGGGTTGCCAAATGAGTGCGGCGATTGCGGAGATTCACGGACGCGAGATCCTCGATAGCCGCGGAAACCCGACGGTCGAGGTTGAGGTGACGCTTGCCGACGGCTCGTTCGGCCGCGCGGCCGTGCCCAGCGGCGCCAGCACCGGCGCGCACGAAGCGTGGGAGTTGCGTGATGGCGACGCGCGCCGCTACGGCGGTCGCGGCGTCGCCAAGGCGGTCGAGCACGTCAATACCAAGTTGGCCACCGAGCTGGTGGGCATGGACGCACTCGACCAGGCCGGCATCGACCAGGCGATGATCGACCTCGACGGCACGCCAAGCAAGAAAAACCTGGGCGCCAACGCGGTGCTCGGCGTCTCGCTGGCCGTGGCCCATGCCGCGGCCGATTACGCCGGCTTGCCCTTGTTCCGTTACCTTGGCGGCGCCGGGGCGAGGATCTTGCCAGCCCCCATGATGAACATTGTCAACGGCGGCGCGCATGCGGACAACAACCTGCACGTGCAGGAGTTCATGATCATGCCGCTGGGGCTCGCGCGGTTCAGTGACGCATTGCGCGCCGGCGCTGAAATCTTCCACTGCCTGAAGCGGTTGCTGAGAGACCAGCGCCTGAGCACCGCGGTGGGCGACGAAGGCGGATTCGCGCCCAACCTGGGCAGCGAGACCGAGGCGCTGGTACTGGTCACGAGTGCCATCACCGAGGCGGGTTATAAGCCGGGCGAGGAGGTGGCCATAGCGCTCGACGTCGCCGCCACGGAGCTGTACGACAAAAAGAGCGGTCGATATGCGCTTGGGCCGGAAAAGCTCGATGCGGCCGCCATGGTCGAGCGGCTGTGCGCCTGGACAGAGCAGTTTCCGATCTGTTCGATCGAAGACGGCTGCGCCGAGGACGATTGGGACGGCTGGAAGCTGCTGACGCAGCGCCTCGGAGAACGCGTGCAATTGGTCGGCGACGATTTGTTTGTGACCAATACGGCGCGCTTGCAGCAGGGAATCGACCGCCACGTGGCCAACAGCATCCTGATCAAGGTGAACCAGGTCGGCACGCTCAGTGAGACGATTTCGGCCGTGGAGCTAGCGCGGCGCCACGGCTATTCGAGCGTCACCAGCCACCGCAGCGGCGAAACGGAAGATTCCTCCATCGCCGACCTGGCGGTCGCACTGGGGAGCGGGCAAATCAAGACCGGATCGCTGTCTCGAACGGACCGAACGGCCAAGTACAACCAGCTTCTGCGGATCGAGGAGGCACTGGGGGACGCGGCCATCTACGGAGGATCGCTGTTTCCGAGACGTGGCTGGCTGTCACGCAGCTCCCAATGACCGACAAGCAGCCGCACAGCGCGCAATCGCCAACGCAAGCTGAAGAGACCGGCTCGCACGCCAACCTGGCGGAGTCGCCTTGGTTTTGGATGGCTCTGTTCGCGGCGATCGGCATATTGGGTCTGCTGGTCATCTCGCCGAAGTACGGCACACGGCAGGCACGGATGGAGCAGCGGTATCAGCATCGGCTTAAGGTGCGCGCCATGCAGGGCGCCGCGACGGACGATGCGAGCGAACCGGCGCGCGACGATCAACAAGATTTCTCCAATCCGGAGCCGCCGCCGGCAACCGCCTGGCCGCTCGTGGCCGCGACCGGGGCGGCGCTCGTCGTGGCGATCGCGGGTCTTGTCATTTCTCGCGCCAAACGCCGGAGTGGAAGGCATCCGGGTGCCACGGGTTCGGCCTGAGCCGAACCCGTGCGATCCACGGCATGCAAATTCGAGGTACTTGTGGCGTGGCTCTTCGAGGATCCGACTCTGGTGATCGTGGCGACGGCGCTCGTCGTGACGCTGCTGGCGGTGGCATTCCGGCAGACGGGACGCGTGGCGGTGCTGCTGGTCGCCGCGGCCGTCCTGGCTGGCGGACTGGTTTGCGTCGTCGTGGAACGCCTCGTCGTCACCGAAAGTGAGGAAATCGCCGATTTGCTGCACTCGGTCGCGCGGTCGCTCGAAGCAGGAAGGGTTGATCAATTGCTCGACAAGATCGCGCCGGAAGCTACCGAAATGCGAACGGATGCGCAGCAGGCGCTCTCGCGGTTCCGCATTACGAGCGCACGCCTCGCACAGCTTCAAGTCACGGTCCACGAGCACATGCGTCCACCCACCGCCCAGGCACGATTCCTGGGCGCCATCTCGGGCAAAGACTCTTCCGGATCGCGGCCGGTTCACAATCGAACTGCGCCGAGTCAATAACGGTTGGCAGATGACCGGCTATTCGATGCGCGATTTGGCCAATGGGCCAAGCTAGTTCGCGCCGCTGCGCGTTTCGCTTGCTCCGAGTACCAGCCGACGCCAAGCCGGCAACACGCTCCGTGGGCTAACGCCCACGGCTCAGTGTCCGTCGCGGTCGCGTTGGGAATTCAACCGTGTTAGCTGCTTGCGGATCTCTGGCATGCTGGGGCGGCGGCGGAGCGAGGCCTCGTATAATTGAATCGCGGCCTCGACACTTCCTAGCCGCTCGAGAGAGGTGCCGAGCCCAATAATAGCCTCGGGAATGAGCAGCCCGAATTGTAAGGCCTTTTCGTATTGCTCGCGCGCCTCGTCCACTCGGCCCAGCCGCAGCAGCACCTTGCCAAGCTGCATCCGCGGCACGGGCCCGTCGATACCGAGGATGATCGCGCGGCGGTAGTGTTCCACGGCTTCCTTCAGTTCGTTTTTCCGTTCGAGCAGCACTGCTTTGCCGTAATGGGCCGTGCCATACCCGGGCTTGATCGCCAGCGCCGCGTTGTATTCATCCAGCGCGGGGCCAATGTCACCGCGGTCGGCGTAGTGCTTGCCGAGCCCGTAGTGAGCGATGTAGTTGCCTCGTGTTACGTGAATCGCGTGCTGAAAGAGCGACTCGGTATCTCGCCAGTGGCCGAGCTGAATCCACGTCGCGGCGGCCAGGAGCGCCATTGCCGCCGCGCATCCCAGCGCAAAAAAATACCGATACGCGCGCAGGCCGTGCCAGGCTTCAGCCAGGCCCCATGCAACCATGATAAAAAGACCTACTTGCGGAACGTACGTGTAGCGGTCGGCTCGCGCCTGCGCGCCGACTTGCACAAGACCGATCACCGGCACAAGCGTGCCAAGGAACCACAGCCAGCCGACCAAGAGGTACGGCCGCCGCCGTGCATTCAATAGAACGACCACCGTGACAATCGCCAGACCGGCCACCGCTGGCCAAACCGCGGCGGCGCGCAGCGTATAACCCGGATGGGGATATATTACCGCCAGGCCCTCCGGCCAGACGGTCTGGCCGATGTACGCGACATAGGCCGCGCAGGCATTTATCGCGCGCACTCGCATCGAAAACGTGTGGAGCGACTGCACCGCCAGCGGCGATTGCGCCCAGAGCGTGATCGCGCACGAGGCCGCGGAGAGCACCAAGAGTGGTAACTTCTCCAGCACCAGCCAGCCGGCGCGAAGTGCCAGGGCAGCGCCGCGTATGCCCGTCATGCGCCCGAGCGGCCAGTAGTCCAGCAGCAATAGCACGAACGGCGCCGTGACCGGCATGGGCTTGCACATTAGTGCCAAGACGAACATGGCAGCCATTAGCGCGTAGCGCCAGATGCCGACCTTTTCGACGTACCGCACATAGGCCCAAAACATCAGGAACCAGAACAGCGTGCTGAGCACGTCTTTGCGCTCTGCTACCCAAGCGACCGATTCCACGCGCAAAGGATGCCAGGCGAAGAGCGCCGCCACGAGGGCGCTCGGCCAAATATCGCGCGAGGCGCGCCACAGCACCGCGAACAACAGCGCCGCATTGGCCGCGTGCAACGCCACGTTCGTCAGGTGATGGCCCCAGGGGCGATCGAGCCCGTAGAACTGGCAGTCGAGCTGGTGCGACCAGAGTGTCAGCGGGTGCCAGTTCGCCACGACCACCGCGGTCGCCGCCCAGCGGATGTTTGCGAGCGCCAGACCCGTGCGGACATGGGGATTGTCGGTCACGTAGTCGTTGTCGTCGTAACCGATGAAGCTGCCAGTCAGGCTCCGCGCAAATAGGCACGCGGTGATAATTGCCAACGCCGCGGCGATGGCAACGGGTAGCCATCGTTGGTCGTCGCGCGCGGGGGGACGGTCATGTACCAATCCGGCTTGCGTCGCGTGCAAAGCGTGAGTCGACGTCACCGATCGCTCCGCACGGGAAAGGGAAAGAGACGCAGCGCGTGTTGCTGGGGGTCGTGACGATACGGTTTTTCGGCTTCGTACAATGCCAGGCGAGAGCGCATCTCTTCCGCCAGGTCGCGCCAGTCCGCGTCGCGCCGGCCGAACTCGGCGGCCCGCGCGATCGCTCGACGAGCGGTGCGTGCCGCCTTGTCGTACTCGCCCGACTCGGCGCATGCGGCCGCCAGTGCATCGAGTGCCAGCGGACTGGCGTCCCGCGCGGCGCGGCAGGCCTGCGCGGCCAGCCGTACCGCTTCGCCACCGTTTCGATAGGCGGAATCCGGATCCGTGGCGTAGATCCAGGCGAGGCGCATCGCCAGCACGGGGTTCTCCGGATCGGCGACGAGAGCCTGACGATAGCGGTCGATCGCTTCGTCCGTGCGGCGCGTCTTGGAAAGCGCGGGCGACCAATTCTCCAGTGAGTCGACCGCGGTGGGGTCCATTTCCAAGGCGCGCGAATAATGGTCGCGTGCATCCTGCATCCGACCCATGAGAGAAAGTGTCTCGGCCAGGTAAATATGTTTGGTGACCTGCTCGCCTTCGCGGCGCAGCGACTGGTACAGATGAACCGCGGCTTCATCAAACATGGCCAGATTCAAGAGTGCCTGCCCCTTGCCCAAATGGGCACGATCGAAGCGGGGCATGATGCGCAGCGCTCGGTCGTAGGCGGCAATCGCGTCCTTATTCTTTCCCTCATCCTCCAGCAATCCTCCCAGGATGGTGTAGGCGATAAAGTTCCGGTCGCTGACGCGCAGTGAATGCGTGAACAAGGTTTTGGTGTCGCGCCAGTAACGCAATTGCGATCGCGTGACGACCACGAGTGCCACAAGACACAGCAGAGCCCCGCTCGCCAACAACGCGCGTCGGTATCGCCACGTGGCCGGGATCGCGTCGGGGACCCCCCAAGCAACGAGGATCGCCAGGCCGATCGATGGCAGATACGTATAGCGGTCCGCGATTGCCTGCGGTCCCACCTGGACGAGTCCGATCACGGGGACGAGCGTTCCGATGAACCAGAACCAACCGACCGGTACGTATGGTCGCGTCCTGGCCGCGACCAGCGCGGCCAGGCAGGCGAGCACAAGACCCACCGCGGCTAGGCAGGCGACAAACATGGCTGTGGCCGAGGTGTCACGCTCGATCAACAGGTATGGAATCGCCAGCGGGTGGGGCCATAACGTCTTGCCAATATAGTCGGGGACGGCCATCGCCAGGTTGATCCAGCGTAAGGACGGTGACATTTGTTCCCACACGGCGCCGACGCTGCGTTGAGCCACGACGGTCGCCACACTCGAGCCGGCGGAAAGCGCCAAGAGGGGCAGCTTTTCCCACACGCGCCGCGCTACAAGCTTCCATGGGGCGGTCGTGGTCCAGCGATCGCACACGAAACGGCCCAGCGGCCAATAGTCCAGGAGCAACAGCACGAAGGGAAACGTCACCATCATCGGCTTTGACAGGAGCGCCAGCGCGTGCAGCAGGCACACGAGCGAGTATCTGCCGATCGAGCGCCGCGCGACATAGCCCGTGTAGGCCCATATTGCCAGCAAGAAGAAAAACAGGCTTAGCACGTCTTTGCGTTCGGCGATCCACGCGACCGACTCGACACGCAGCGGATGCCAGCCGAACAGCGCGGCGACCGTGGCGCTCGGCCAGGGCTGACCGGTCATGCGGAGCATCACAAGAAACAAGAGTCCCACGTTCGCCGCATGGAGGGCGGCGTTCGTCAGATGGTGCATGCCGGCATCGCTGGCCTTGGCGCCGAAAAGCTGGCAATCGAGCATGTGGGAGAACAACGTCACCGGGTGCCAGTTCGCCGCGACCACGGCCGTCGACGCCCAACGCAGCGAGTCCCAGGTGATCCCCGCTTGGACTCGGCGGTTGTTGGCCACGTAGGCCTTGTCGTCGTACTCCAAGAAGCGGTAATTCCGCACAGGAAAATAGAGCGCGATTGTAATGAGGATCAGCACGCACGCGATGGCCGCGTCACGACCGGCACTTCTGCCTATCAAGTGGCTGGATTGGGGCACTTGCACCTCTGACACGCGCCTGGGAGAGTTGTCACGATGAGTCGCAAGACACACGCACGCCCAACATCCAGCACCGCTGCCGAGCAACGCCCGGCCGTAATCGGGGGAAGTGGCGCGGCTGCGATCTCATGGGCCGAGCTGAGGATCGCCGCGGTTGTTGTATCGGTGACGCTGGTGCTGTATTGGCCGGTGAGGCATCACGAGTTTGTCAGCTACGACGACGATCTCTACGTCGTCGACAATCCGCACGTGCAAACCGGCCTTAGCTGGCCCGGCGTCGCGTGGGCTTTTCGGTCGGGGCATGCCGCCAACTGGCATCCGCTTACGTGGCTGTCGCACATGCTCGACTGCCAGCTTTTCGGCGCGAAGGAGCAAGCGGCCGGGAAACACCATTTGACCAGCGTCGTGTTACATGCTGCGAATGCGGCGCTCTTGTTCATCTTGCTCGCGCGGATGACGGGCGAGCTATTGCCGAGTGCGCTGACGGCGGCCCTCTTTGCCTGGCATCCGCTGCGCGTCGAGTCGGTCGCTTGGGTCGCCGAGCGCAAGGACGTGCTTAGTACGTTCTTGGGGCTGACGACCATTGCCGCGTACGTTCGTTACACATCGCGCCCAAGCTGGGCGCGATATGCGATCGTGGCCCTGTTCTTCGCGCTCGCACTCATGGCCAAACCGATGTGGGTGACGCTACCTGCGGTGCTCATCCTATTGGATTATTGGCCACTGGGACGACTGTCGCAACCGCGCGCGACGGATCAACGATGGGCGGCGCGTCTGGCTGCATTGGTTGTCGAAAAGCTCCCGCTTCTGGCGCTTAGCGCCCTTTCGAGCATGGTGACCTTTGTCGTTCAGTTGCGAGGTGGCGCGGTGGGGCCGACCGACGTTCTTCCGATCGAGCAACGGATTGCTAACGCGATCGTTTCCTACGTGGCCTACATCGGCGACACGGTGTGGCCGGTTGGGCTTGCCGTCTTCTACCCTCACCCGCAAGAGCGGCTGCACGCCTGGCAATGGTTTCTAGCGGCGTTGGTGTTATCGGTGACCACCGTTGCGGCGGTGATTTTGGCACGTCGTGCCCCATACTTCCTGGTCGGCTGGCTCTGGTATCTGGGCATGCTGGTGCCGGTGATCGGAATTGTGCAAGTGGGAATGCAGGCGCGTGCCGACCGCTATACCTATGTTCCGACGATTGGACTATTTCTCATAGCTGCGTGGGGCGCCGCGCGCTGGGCAGGTGAGCGTCCGTGGCGCCGCGCTGCCGTGGTGACCGTCGCGGCGAGCAGTCTGGCTCTCTGTCTCTGGACCACTCAGCGGCAGATTCGCGTCTGGAAGAACAGCGAGACGCTGTTCGAGCACGCGATTCAAGTAACCACCGACAATCATTTGGCGCTGAACAACCTCGGTTGGGTGCTGCTGCACTCGGGTCGGATCGACGATGCGAGCCCGCTCTTCGCGCGTGCATTGCAGATTTCGCCCTCGATGGCAGCAGCGCATGGTGGATTAGGGTCGGCGTATTCTCTCCGCGGCGATGCGGCGGAGGCCGTGCGCGAGTTTCGAAAGACGCTGCAACTCAAACCCGACGAATACGGCGTGGCCAACAATCTGGCCTGGATCCTGGCGACACATACGGACGCTCGAATTCGCAACGGGAAGGAAGCCGTTCGTTGGGCCACGCGCGCCACCGAGAATCCGGCCGGAACGCCCTTTGAGGTGCTCGACACGCTGGCGGCTTCGCTGGCCGAGGCCGGGCGATTCGAGGAGGCTGTCGATGCAGCCCATCGAGCGCTCGACGCGGCCCCTGTCGCGGCACAGCGCGAAATCGCCGAACGGCTCCGACTATACGAGCGGCGTAACCCGTATCGCGAGGAAAACACGCCTTAGGACAAGAGAAACGACCTAAGTTGCGTCAACGAAAATGGTTAAACTACATTGCCAATTTGCGCAAAGGTACACATCCACGATTTCACCAGTCGCCGCAAGGGACGAGGGACGACGTTCAGATCGCTGAAACGATTGCTTTGGCCGTGCACTGGTCCAGCGAGCGCGCAGTCTGCGTTCCACTCCACGAGACAGGAAGCTCGTGTTGAGGTGTAGTCGTAAAATTATGGGGCAGGCGTCAATTTTGTAGGTGAGCATTGGATCGGGTACCAGCCCAGGCATGGTTCCATTGGTCGGGGTGGCAGAGGAGTAGGGCGCGGAGGTGGCACATGGTGTTGGTGCCCTGCTCGCC
>Ga0187892_10005996_pt1 | contig 18504 bp, 17 predicted proteins | sample MA1701073metaG_FD_139345 | JGI IMG/M metagenome (GOLD analysis project Ga0187892, IMG submission 139345) | Bio-ooze microbial communities from a basaltic lava cave in the Kipuka Kanohina Cave System on the Island of Hawaii, USA - MA170107-3 metaG ...
GGCCGCCGGTCACAACCAGCATGTTGACGTCGTTCAATGCGGCCGAGCGACTCTCGAGGTTTTGCTGGATACGCGGCGGGTAGACCCCCTCGACGAGCAGCAACTTCGCCTCCGGTTTCATCGCCCGATGGCAGGAGCGGAGGATACGAACGGCGTGTTCGTCGTTCCAATCGTGTATCACGTGCTTGATCAGATACCCGTCGCCGCCGCCGGATACGGCTTCGAAGAAATCGCCACCGACGACCTCGCAGCGGTCCGCCAGGCCGGCGGCCGCGATCTGCCGCTTCGCTCCCTCGGTGACGCGTGGCAAGTCGAAAACAACGCCGCGCAGATGCGGATTCGCCTTCAGGATGCCGGCCATGAGAGCGCCGTTACCGCCGCCGATATCCACCAGGGTTCGAAACGGACCGAAGTCGTATACCGCTGCAACCGCGACCGCGGTCAGATTCGTGAAGGCCGCCATCGCCTCGTCGAAGACCCCGCCTTCCTCGCGGTGCTGTTCCATATACTCGAAAGGATCGACGCCGAAGACGTGACGCTGCGCCATCTCACCGGTCTGCACGGTGTGAGGCAGAGCGCCCCAGGAGGCCCACTCCAAGGGACCGGTAAAGAGAAGCACTGCTGAGCGGAACGAACCGGGTATGTCGCGGCGCAGCCACTCGCTGAGCGATGTAAGCGCGAACCTGCCGTCTTCCTGCTCGGCGAAGACGCCCGCGCTCGCCAGCAACCGCAACACGCGCCGCAAAGAAGGCGCGTGCGCCGACGTCAACTGCGCCAATTCGTCGGCGGATCGCGGACCGCCGCTCAGGTGATCGGCGATGTTGAGACTGGTGGCGACGTACAACGCCCGCGAGAGGTAGTAACCGGTCGCGATCTGGTAGAGCACCGCCGGCGGCGGCAGGTCGGCGAGATTTATCGGCTGGGACTGTGTCGTCATGATGGGACCTCCACCAGGAACAACTGCCGGGGGACGAGAAGGTTACGGAGGTCGTGAGACGTGAAGCGTGGCCGGAGAGCGGGATGCGTGGCCCATCTCCCACGCTTCACGGTACTCGCCGACGCTTCACGTTTTCCGTCCCACCACGAACGCCAACGTCCCGAACGGTGTCATCCAGCGCTCCGTTTCGGCGACGCTGTCGAAGCCGGCGTCCTTCACCATCGCCGGGATCTCGCCGCGAACGTTCACCGCAGTGCCCTCGCCGCCGTCGAGCAAGCGAAACCCGAGGGATGCCACGCGCATCAGAGCATTGTGCGGCTTGCCCCAGTCGGCGATGTGCAGCTCACCACCCGGCCGCAGCAGGCGACGCGCGGCCGCCAAGGTCTCGCGTTTCTGCGCGGTGCTCAGATGATGCAGCATCAGCGTCGTTAGGATCCGGTCAAATGAAGCGGCCGGAAACGGCGGATCGGTGGCCGAGCCCTGCTGCAAGGAAATGTCAGCGTTCGCTCGCGCGATCTTGCGCCGCGCGATCGCCAGAATGCGGGTGTCGATGTCCATGCCGCTGACGCGTGCCTGTGGACAGGCTTGGCGTACCATCAGGGCCAGCGTGCCGGTGCCGCAACCGAGGTCGAGCACATCCTGGCCGGCGCCAATCTTGGCGACCTCGATCAAACGGCGCTTGAACCGGCGCTCTCCGGTGAGCCGTGCTACCACGTCATAGAGTGGCGTCAGCCAGTCGGCGCCCAACGCCGGGATGAAGTGATCGGTTTTGGTGCTCATGGATCCGTCCTTTCTGAATTGACCAGTTCTCTAATCGGTTTCCGCCTCTTCATCCTAGTGCCCGACCGATACCGGGCAGGAAGCGGCCGGTGCCGGCGGCGTAACGGCGGTAGTCGTCGCCGTGCGCGCGCAGCAGATAGGGTTCCTCCACCAGACGAACCTGGATCTCGAGAGCCGCGATCAATGCGACGACGGCAAACAGCGCGACGAGGTTGGGTACCACCAGAGCCAGCCCCAGCGTCGCCGCCGTCATCGCCGTGTAGATCGGATTGCGCACCCAGCGGAAGGGGCCGCGCTGCACCAGCGACGTCCGCGCGCCGGTGTCGACGCCGATGCGCCAGGAATCGCCCATGGCGAACTGCGCCCACAGCGTTCCGAGAACCCCTACAGTGTAGAGCGCGATGCCGGCATCTCGTATCCACGCCGCGCCGAAGGCGGGCGACGGTACGGCGGCGCCGGCAAGTTGCAGGAGCGGAGCGGCGACACCGGCGAGCAGGGCAACGACGAAGAGCACTCCGCCGGTCCATTCCGCCGAGCCCGGCAGGCCGGAGATACCGACGAAGCCGCTTGATCCGGTGCGCTGAAGTTGCACGACCGTACGCAGCCCGAAAGCGAGCAGGAGGAAGACGGTGCAGCCGGCGAACGCCAACATGGCGGAGTCTTGTGTCGTCATGGTCGACAAGATATGAGCAATTACTCGGATTCGCTACTCGGATTTGTATCGATGCCCATCGCCCGTCGCGCCGAAACCCTGCGCCCGCGAAAACAGCCGCGGCAGACACGCTCGCGCGAGACAGTGCAAGTGATCCTGCGCGCCGCTGCTCAGGTTTTCTCCACCCGCGGCTATGCCGCGACGACCACCAATCACGTCGCCGCCCGCGCCGGCGTATCGATCGGTTCGCTCTACGAATACTTCCCCAACAAGGACGCGCTGCTGGTCGCTCTACTCGAGCAGCATCTCGCTGAAGGCGAGGCGATTCTGACCGGCGTCTGGTCGAAGCTCGACACCTGCCGCGACATGCACGAGGTCGTCCGCCGCTTTTCGCGCGCCATGTTCGACCTGCACGCCCGCGACCGCGTCTTGCACCGCTTGTTGTTCGAGGAAGCGCCTCTGCCGAGTCGCACACGGCAGCGTCTGTTCGCCATGGAGCGCGAAGCGGCAGCCCGTGTCGAGGCCTATTTGCGGGCGCGACCAGGCCGAACCCGTCGCGATCCCGCGCTTGCTGCCGCGGTCATTGTCCAGTGCATCGAAGGCCTGACGCACAAGCTCGTTGTCCACGAGAACGATACCGCCGCCAGTGAAGTCTACGTCGAGGAGATGGTGGCGTTGGTCACCGCGTACCTGGCGGCGCCGCGCCGGGACGCGTAGCCCCGCATCCGTCGAACGGAGTCCGACGCCATGTCCGCGGAGACGTTGACGGCGGCTGCCCGCCGCGAGCCGGGCGCGACCCGCCGGGCTGATGTGCCGGCCGTCGTCGGACTCACCGCGCTTCTTGCGGCGATGGCGTTCGCTTCCTGGCGCGCGTGGGGTGATCCGGTCGCCGATTTCCCCAAGCAACTCTACATGGCGTGGCGGATCGGCGAGGGCGAGATCCTCTACCGCGACATCCGCCACTTCTACGGTCCCCTCTCTCAGCTTTGGAACGGAGGTCTCTTCGCCCTGTTCGGTCCGAGCTACTTGATCCTCATTCTGAGCAATTTGTTGGTGGCTCTGGGACTGACCTTGTTGCTGTACTTCCTCGTTGCGCGCTGCATCGATCGTTTCAGCGGCTGCGTCGCCGCCGGCGCATTCGTGCTGATTCATGTGTTTCAGCAGTTGGGGCTCAATGCTTCCTACAATTTCATCGGACCGTACAGTCACGAATCGACGCATGGCGCGCTGCTTGTGTTTCTCTTGATCGCCCTCTTGGCGCTGCCGGTCGGCTCGGTGCGCTCATGGATCGTCGCGGGCGCGACGCTCGGTGGGCTTGTATTGACCAAGCCCGAGCTCGTTCTCGCGGGAGCATCCTTGGCCGTGGCGGCGCTCACGGTCGACTGGATCGATTTCCGCTCCCCGGCGCGCGTGCGTGCCATGATCGTCGCAATGGCAGCCGGGACCTGGCTTCCGCTCCTCTTGTGCGTGGCCTACTTCCTCACGTTCGGCGGCGCTTCTTTGCGCGAAGCGGTCGGGTGGACGTTTGGTGGGATAGCGCCCCTGTTTTCAGCCTCGGCGCACACCAATCCGATCTACGGAGAAATTTCCGGCCTGAGTATCCTGAACGAGTCGGTGGGACGGATCGGAGAGACGCTGCTCATCATCCTCGGTATCCTCGCCGGCGGCATCTGTATCGATCTGATGAATGACGTGCTGCGGCGGTGGTTGGGGATTGCGTACCTCGTTTGCGTTGCGCTGCTGCTGTACCTGCTGGCGGACGTCGTGCCGCCGTACAGCTTTGCGTATGCGCTTCCCGTCATCTCCACGCTCGGAACGACGTTGGTGGTCTTCACGATGGCGCGCAGCGACGGTGTTGGCAGGGCGGAGAAGCTGGCGCTCCTGGTCGGAGTTGCCGCCGTGACTCTGTCGTTGAAGATCTACTTCAACGCCACGTTTTGGTGGATGGGGTTCTCGCTGCTCGTTCCATCGACGGTCTTTTTGGTTCTCCTGGGGATGCACATCGTTCCTGCTTTCCTGCAGCGCGCGCCAGCACGAACGTTCGTCGTTCGTTGGGCGACACTCGTCGTGGTGGGAGCGATGAGTCTGCATGTTGCCTGGGGATCACTGTGGACCTACGGCACGAAAAACCTCGCGCTGGGCGAAGGGCTCGATCGGTTTCATGTCCTTGGCTCCACCATGGAGTCCCAGCTGATGCATGAGGTGGTCCATCGGCTCAGCACAAGCACCGAGCCGGACTCGACGCTGATGGTTTTTCCTGGCGCCGTCCTCGCGAACTATCTGTTGCGCAAGCGCAACCCAACGCCATACGTCGCCAACCTGGGGTCACGGACGTGGTATGAATTCAGCGGCGGCAGCAGTGCCATCGTCGGCGCGATGGAAAGAACTCCACCGGACTATGTCGTGTACGTGCGCTCTCCCCCGCAGTTCCCCGGACCGGCCTACCAGATCTGGGGTCCGGAAGGATTTGCCAATGCGTTGCTCGCATGGATCGGTGAGCACTATGACGAAGTCGACCGCGTCGGACCACGGTCGCAGAGCTTCGGTGAGCTGGTCTATGTGTTGCTCAAGAAGCGCAAGGACGCGTTTGGCCCGGAGTAGTCGGACTTGCCGGACAGGTCTGACGCATCCGAGAGATCAGACCCTCCGGACGGCCCGGTAGTGTCTCAGTTCGATTCGGCAATGACCCACGCCCCCCTCGGTCCCCCGACATCGAATCAAGGAGGGACTACAGGGAGGATTTGAATCGACACAAACGAAGTGGATCAAACTCAGACCCGTCGGACCGCCCGGTCTTGTTGTTTCCCGTCCAACGAAATGCCATCAGTGTCTGTTCGTGAGGCCCCGCAGCCCCGGCAGGCGTTGCGGGGCGGATGACGACTCGGGAGAACCAATGGCTCTGACCAAAGCGCAGTCGACCTTGATGTGGGTGCTGACCGTCCTGCTGGGTGCTGTTTTCATCTTTGCCGGCGCCGGCAAGCTCATCGGCATGGACGAGATGGTGCGGAGCTTCCAGCAGTTCGGCTATCCCGCTTGGTTTCGCATCGTCATCGGTATTATCGAGGTCACCTGCGGCGTGGCGCTGTTCGTTCCGAAACTGGCGATCGACGCCGCTTCGTTCCTGATCGTTGTCATGCTCGGTGCGGTGCTCACCGAGCTCATCGTCGGTGACAGCGTGATCGCGCCACTCGTTGTTCTGATTCTGTTGGGCAGCTTGGCGGCGCTACGCGGCGATGAGTGAAGCGTCTAATCTATCGCCGCGCGACTGACTGCGCCGGTCGCGAGCCGCAGCGCAGGAACGTCGAGGCGTTTAACCAATTCTGTTCCGGGTAGTAGACGAACAGCGCAGTCCCGCCGCGGATACGGTTGATGATGCTGCGGCTGATGTCGCGCCGTACGGCTGGGCAGCCCCAACTGCGGCCGAGAAAGCCGAGCTTGGCAATCGATCGCGAACCGACGTAGTCGGCACCGTGGAAAACGATGGCGCGGTCACGCGCGTTCTGATTGAAACCCGGCTCGAGGCCATCGAGTCGTAACGCCCAACCGTGTCTGCCCCAGTAGGCCTCGCCCGTGCGGAAGAGTCCGAGACTCGACATCCTCGACCCCGGCATGTCGGAGAAAGCGACGGCGAACTTGTCGCCGCTGTTACGGCCGTGCGCCACCAGCTCGCGAAACAAAACCTTCCGTTTCGCTAGATCGATCACCCAAAGACGCGGCTGTGTCGAAGGCAACGAGTAGTCGATGATCGTCAGCAGGGATTGACGGAAGAGACCGGCATCGTGACCGCACTCGAAGGCGCGCTTGGCAGCTTCGAGAACCTTGGGACGCGGCCATACGGAGGAGTTGCGCGTCGTCGCGGCCCGAGAGATCCGGCGTTGGGGATGCAGGCTGCGTCCGGACGCCATCGCCGCAATTCCCAGCACGGCGATCATCACGATCGCTGTTTGCCACCTACCCGTCATTTTCCCGCTCCGCAGCTGCTTCACCGCGATCGTGCTTACCTACGGGTAAGGTGGTCCTTGTGCAAGCGCTTTTTGCAGGTCGGTATCGTGGCCGTAGATGTCCTCGTAGAAGCGCAGCTCGCCGCTACGTCCAATGATGACTGTCGTATAGAACAGGTAGACCGCCACCGGCGTCTCCAGGCGCACATGCTGGTTGTCGCGCCCCTTCTTCATCGCATCGGCGATCCGCTCCTTGGTCCAGTTCCCCTGGCCGCGCAGAACGAACTCGGCCAGATCGACCGGCCGCGCGACGCGGATGCACCCATGGCTGAAGTCACGCCGGCTGCGGCCGAACAACGCCTTTGCCGGCGTGTCGTGCAGGTAGACGTGATGGCGGTTGGGAAAGATGAACTTCACCAGTCCGAGGGAATTGTCCGGCCCCGGCCGCTGCCGAATGCGGCCGTCGATCCTCTCCATTTGGTTCCGCGCCAGATATTCGACATCGGCATCCGCCTTTGGCAGCACCTCCTTGCGCGCGATGGCGGGCGGGATGTTCCAGTACGGCCGGAAGACCACGTACTCCATCTCTGAGTGCAGAATGGGCGTTTCGTGGCGACGCGCCGCCGACCCAACCACAACCTCGGAGCTCAACGCCGGTCCCTCCTGGTCGCGTTCGAACGCCAACAGGCGAAACTCGGGAATGTTGACGATGATGAAGCGCTCCGGCGGCTGCTGCGGCAACCAGCGCAAGCGTTCGATCGCCAGCTCGATCTGCGCCACGCGCGCGGAAAACGGCTGCTGCAAGGCCCGCACCGTTGCCTTGCCGATGACGCCGTCGTCGTCGAGCCCGTGCCGGTGCTGAAAGCGCTTCACGGCCTCGACCAGGTCGCCGTCGTAAAGTGTCTGGTCGTCGAGCGCCGGCGCGTCGCTGCTCAAATCGCCGACGATGATCAGCATTTGTTTCAGCGCCGGCGTCTGCGGTGACGATTCGCCCGGATGCAGCGTCGGCATGTCGGCGATCTCGGGAAGATCAGTCCGCGCCGCCAGACCGCGGTAGGTCGCCAGCGCCAGGAGAAGGCGATGAAACAACGGGAACGGCGGTTCGAAGGCCGCGATGTCGGCTGCTGGATCCGAGCTACCGGCGATTGCGATCACGGCGGACTGGAGGTCGGCCGCCTCGCGTTGCGCGTCGAGACCGAAGCCCAAGCGTTGCGGGTCGACTCTGCCGTGCTCGGTATGGTGCAACAGACGCAGCAGCACCACCGTCAAGGCTGTGTCGAACCGGCACGCGCCCTCGACATCCGCGGAAGCGGAGTCGAACCGCTGGACCTGTTGCGACAGGAAATCGGCGGCATAGTCGGCTGGTTGCAAGCCGCGTGCATCACAAGCCGCGATATAGGTGACCACGGCCCTTGCCTGCGGGGTCGGTCGGCCACCCTTCCCCCAGAGCGGCGCATAGGCCGTGCTTTCGTAGATCCGCTCGAGGTCGGCGCGGACATCGTCGAGATTCGCCCAGGCCAGGTCCGGATGGTTCTGCGCCGTGACCAGCGCACGCACGGCGGCCTCGGTTTCACTTGCGGCGGAGATCCCGGCGCAGATGTGAACGAGGAAAGCGGTCGCGGCGGCGAACGCCCGCAGGCGGCGATACATCCGGTCATCAAAGTCACCAACGGCGGATTGAAGCAAGCGCGATCTGGTCGGGACGTGCGAATCGCCGCCCCCCGGTTGACTGGTGAATCTACATTCACTACTCGTGTGAATTGGGATTCACGGCTCTGACACTGGCCGAATCGCCCGCGGCTGGGCGGTTCGGACGGGGACGAATGTGAGGGTTTTCAGATGACGGACAAGGTGACAACCGAAGACCGCGGCGCCGTCCGCGTGCTGAGCATCAACCGGCCGGAGCAACGAAACTGTGTCGACGGCGAGACTGCCGTCGGCATCGGCCGGGCGATCGAAGCATTCGCGGCGGACGAGCACGCTCGCGTCCTCGTTGTCACCGGAGTCGGCGATCTCGCATTCTGCGCCGGCGCCGACCTCAAGAGCGGGGTGACGCTATTCGGCCACGACTATGTCGATAAAGCCGGGCCGATGGGATTCGCGCGGCTCGACCCAGGAAAGCCGACGATCGCCGCGGTAAACGGATACTGCTTTGCCGGGGGCGGCGAGCTTGCGGCGTGGTGTGACATCCGCATCGGCGCCGCCAATGCCGAGTTCGGCTGCCTCTCACGCCGCTGGGGTGTGCCGTACCTCGACGGCGGTACGCAACGGTTTGCGCGCATCATGGGAAGCGGCAATGCGCTGTACATGCTGATGACCGGCGTGCGCTTCGACGCGCGTCGTGCCTACGAGATGGGATTCCTGCAAGAGGTCGTACCGCAGGGACAGGCGCTGACCAGGGCCCTCGAGCTTGCCGAGACGATCGCCTCCTATCCCAACTTTCCGGGCATCTGTGCCGATCGGCGCGCCGCTCTCGAAGGCCTATCACTCGATCTCGACGACGGTCTGCTGCTCGAAGCCGAGATCGTGCGGCCGCAATGTTTCTCCGAAGAGCTGAGCGCCGGACTAGCGCGCTTCGCCGCGGGCGCGCGTGACGCTTCACCACGTCCGCCGACGGCGTTGCCCGACGAGCGAAAGGATCGTTGAGCGTTAAAGGAGGCCACGATGAAAACGGCTGCGCGACTCGATGATGACCCGACGGTGGTGCAACGGATTTTCGACCACATCGACAACAAGACCACCGATATCAGTCAAACTACGTGGCGAGAGCCAGTCGAGCACTATTGCTCGGAAACGAGGTTGGCCGCGGAACGGGACCTGTTGCGCCGCTATCCCACGGCGTTCTGCCCCTCGGCGGCGCTGCCGGTCGCCGGCTCGTACGTCGCGCGCGACGCTGCCGGTGTGCCCATCTTGGCGGTGCGCGGCAGCGACGGCCGGGTGCGCGCCTTTCGCAACGCCTGTCGCCACCGCGGTACACAACTCGCCGGCGGCAGCGGTTGCGCCAAAGCCTTCGTGTGCACCTATCACGGGTGGACTTACGGCCTCGAAGGGCAGCTGCGCCACGTTCCGCACGAGCACGGCTTCCCTGGTCTCGACAAGCGCGAGCGTGGACTCGTCGCAGTCGACTGCGTCGAAGCGCAAGGCCTGGTGTTCGTCACACAGAACCGCGAACAGGCGGCCGACGCGCAGCTCGACCGTCTGCCGCCCTTGATTCCGCCCACCTACCGACTGATTGTCTCCAACGACCAGGAGATCCCGGCGAATTGGAAGGTTCTCGTCGAAGGTTTTCTCGAGGGTTACCACATTCGCTCGACGCACTCCGGAACCTTCTACCCGGTTCAGTTCGACAATCTGAACGTCGTCGAGGCGTTCGGCCCAAACAACCGTGTCGCCTTTCCGTATCGCGCGATCCATAAACTGCGCTCCGTGCCGCCGGCGGAACGCTCCGCCGACGGCAAGCTCACCTACGTCTATCACTTGTTTCCGAACGTCATGGTCGCGACGTTTCCGGGCAGTATCTTCATGGTTGCGATCGAGCCACTGTCGATCGAGCGCACGCGGTTCGTCACCTACATCCTCACCGATCGCGATGAGCAGCACGTCGGCTGTGAAACGAAATCGAATCGCGGCGACTTCATCGCAGCCGGTGCTCTCGAAGATCGAGAAGTGGCCTGCGCCATTCAGCGCGGCATGGCGAGCGGCGCCAACGAGTTCTTCGAGTTCGGGCTGTTCGAAGGCGCCATCGGCCATTTCCATCGCGTGCTCACGGCGGCGCTCGACGACACCGGGGACGCCCGCAATGGCTCGCGCTAGAAACGCCGACAAGCGGCGCCCGGTGCACAAGCCGGTGATGCGTCGGCATCAACCCGGCGCGGCTACCGGTACAACCCGTGACCGTCTGGTGAAAGCGGGGCGCGAGCTGCTCGAGGAAGGTGGCTACGCCGCCGCTTCGGTGCAAGCGATCGCCGATCGCACCGGTGTCGCTGCCGGCGCACTGTATCGGCACTTCGCCTCCAAGGCGGAACTGTTCGTCGAAGTATTTCGCGACGCGGCGAAACGCGATCAGGGTGCGATCGATGCCGCGGCCGCTGCCGGCAGCTGTCTCGAACGTCTCGAGGCGGCCGTCGCCGCGCACGCCCGAGGAGCTCTGCATCATCGGCGTCTGGCCTGGGCGCTGCTGTACGAACCGGTCGATCCGCTCGTCGACGCCGAGCGTCTGGTTTATCGGCGGACCTACTGCCGACACATGGCCGGGCTGTTGCGTCAGGGAGTCGCCGCCGGTGAGATTCCCGAACAGAACGTCGAATTCAGTGCCGCGGCTTTGGTCGGAGCGATCGCGGAATCACTGGTTGGCCCGCTGTCGCCGGTCGCCGGACGGATCGCCTCGGAAGAAGAGATCGTCGCCACCCTGGTGCGTTTCTGCCGGCGCAGTGTCGGCGCGGCGGACAGCGCGACGCTGCGCAACGTCGCACGCACATGACGGCAAGCCGCGATCTGGAACACCACCGAAGGCGTTCCGTCCGTTGGTTTGACTACAACCTGAACTTGGCGTTGCCCGACGCCACCGGCTTTGTCGGATCATCCTGCCAGGCGACGACGTGAACCGTGGCGATGCGGCGGCCGAGCTTGAAAATGTTGGCTTCGGCGTACGTCGTTTGCGGCCCGGCGCTGCGCAGATAGTCGGCGGTGAAGTTGATCGGCTTCGGCGGGCGATCAATCGCCTCGGCATAGAGCCGCAAGAACGCAGTGAGCTCGAGGAACGCTCCGAGGACGCCGCCGTGGATCGCCGGCAGGCGCGGGTTGCCGATGATCTCCTGGCGGAACGGCAGCACACAAAGCCAGCGCTCGCCGCGTTGCTCGACCTCAACGCCGAGAAACCGAGCGTACGGAATTGCTTCGAGCACGAGGTTCATCGGACACTTGTCACGCCGTGAATCGATTGAACGGGCTGCCGCCGGGGTTGGCGCCGATCATGAACGCTCCGATCGACGTCGCGAACGGATCGGACGGGTCTTTGTCCCAGGCCAGACCGCGAACGAATGCCGCGGTGCGCGTCAGGCGGAAACACTCCGTGCGGGCGTACAGATCTCGTCCGGGTTCGGCGGCGCGCAGGTAGTCGACGCGCAGGTCGATGGTGGCGATCGCTTCGAGCACCTGCAGGGAACAGGCGACACACAAGCCCGAAGCGTGGTCGAGCAGGGTCGTAATGGCGCCTCCGAAGACCACCTTGCGCACCGGATCGCCGACGATCTCGGGACGGTACGGCAGCATCATGACGGCAAAAAGGGGGCCGGTCTCGACGACTTTCAGTCCGAGGTAGACCGCGTGCGGCGTATGATGCGTCATCGCCTCGTAGCCGGGGCCGAAGACTGGCTCGAGAGCCAACTTGGGTTCGTCGGACATGGAAAGGGTTCTATCCCAGCGGTACGCGACGGGCTAGGGTGGTCGGCTCATCGCGAACGGTCGCATTTCGAGCGCGACAAGCGATAAGCCACAAGCGATATGCGAACCATGAGCCCTTCGATGCGCGCTCCAACCGTGCAAATTGTTGGCCGATGGGTGCGTCCACTCTTCTGATCCCACGGCGCAATTGCTGGCGCCGAGCCCACGCCGGTCGTGTCGCTTTCGTCGTCGATGCCGCTGCCTACTTTGCCGCGGTCGCCGAAGCTCTCGAGCGGGCTCGGCACAGCGTCTTCATGCTGGGTTGGGACTTTCACAGTCGAGTCCGCTTGCGCCGTGACGGCAGGCTGCGGGACTGGCCGGACGACCTGGTCGGGATGCTCAACGCCGCCGCGGAACGCAATCGCAAGTTGCACATCTACGTTCTGGCATGGGATTTCTACATGGTGTACCAGCGCGAGCGCGAGTTTCTTCCGCTGCTGCGGTTTGGGGCGCAGGCGCATCGCCGGGTACAGTTCCGACTCGACGATCGCTATCCCGCCGGCGGCTCGCATCACCAGAAAATCATCGTCGTCGACGATGCCGTCGCGTTCTCCGGTGGAATCGACATTGCCGCGGCGCGCTGGGACACGCCGGAGCATCTGCTGCACGATTCGCGCCGCAATGATCCGGGGTTCGAGAACTACGGGCCGTTTCACGATGTTCAGATGGCCGTCGACGGAGAAGCGGCAGCCGCCCTCGCGGACCTCGCACGCGAACGCTGGCATCGAGCCGGCGGCCGACGTGTCCGAGCCGTCAAGGCGGAGCACGATCCCTGGCCGCCGGGCTTGGCGGTGGACGTCACCGACGTCGACGTCGCAATCGCCCGCACCGAGCCGCAGTTCGAAGGTCGCGAAGAAACGCGTGAGGTGGAGCGCGCCTACGTCGATTCGATCGCGGCGGCGCGCAACTGGATCTACATCGAGAACCAATACATCACGTCGTACAAGATCCGCGATGCTCTCAGCGAGCGCTTGAGCCAAAAGGACGGGCCCGAGATCATCCTGGTAGCGCCGCGAACGTGCTCCGGCTGGCTCGAGCACCGCACGATGGGGGCGATGCGCGACATCTTCATCGACCAACTGCGCGCGGCCGACCGCTTCGATCGCTTTCGCATCTACTACCCGACGCATGGCAACGAACGCGACATCTTCGTGCACTCGAAGCTGATGATCGTCGATGACCGCATCTTGCGCATCGGATCGGCGAATCTCGCCAACCGTTCCATGGGCCTGGATACCGAGTGCGATCTGTTGATCGAATCCGACGGCGAGCCGCGCATCGCCCAGGCGATCGCCGGGTTTCAGAATCGGCTTCTCGGCGAGCACCTCGGCCTCGAAGCCGAAGAAGTCGGCGAAGCGGTGAATGCGACGCGCTCCCTGCTGGCCGCAATCGAAACGCTGCGCGGCAGCGGACGAAGCCTCCAGCCGGTCGAGAACTGCGAGAAGACCTGGCTCGAGGACCTGCACGCCGGTTTGCTGCTGCTCGACCCGGAACGTCCAGTCGGAGTCGAGCAGCTGGAAAAAATGATGGCGGTGGAGCTGCCGTCGGAAGAGGGGAAACGGACGTTGGCGCGCCCGCTCCTGGCGGTAGTGACGCTGCTGCTGCTCGGCGGTCTCTGGTACTCGACGCCGTTGCGCGACTGGGTGACGCCCGAGCATGTCGCCGCCGTTGCCGAACCGCTGCGCCATGGTCCGGCGGGACCCTTTCTGTGGGCGTCGATTTTCACCTTGGCTGGAATGTTGATGGTGCCTCTGACGGCGCTGATCGTGGCGTCGGCCCTTCTCTTCGGGCCGAACGTCGGCGCGGCGATCTCGCTCGGTGCGGGAGTGGCCAGCGCCGCCGGTGGCTATCTGATGGGTCAGTGGCTGTGGCGCGACACCGTGCGCCGCTTCGCCGGTCCGCGTTTGTCGCGAATCAGTCGCGAGGTGGGAGAGAGAGGCATCCTGTCCATCGTCGCCGTACGTTTGGTTCCGGTTGCACCGTTCACCGTGGTGAACATGGTTGCCGGTGCATCGCATGTCGGGCTGCGCGACTTCGTTCTTGGTTCGGCGCTCGGCATGGCCCCGGGGATCGCCGGTATTTCCATTCTGTCGAATCGTGCCGCGGCGCTCGTCACCGATCCCGGCGCAGGATCGTTGGCGGTGTTGCTCGTGGTCGCGTTGCTGTTCGGCGGAGCTTTGTTATGGCTGCGCCGGCGCTTCATGGCATTGGGCAACGCCTAGCGGGGCGGCGCTCGAATGACTGCCGGTCGAGAAATCCGCGTCGTCTCGTACAACATCCATCGCTGCGTCGGATCACTTGCCGCTGGTTGCTTCGATCGTCGTGTGATCGCCGCTCCACCGAAGAACGACGACCTCGCGCCGCTTCTTGACGATGCCGTAGAACGTGTCGGGTTGGCTGCGGTCCCAGGCGATGCCCTGACCGTCGATGTCGGCGGAAATGATACCTGCGAGATCGAGAACCGAGCCTTGCACCGGCAGCCGCAGGACATAGACTTCGGCGCCGTCGTGGCCAGTTGCATAGAGAAGCCCGTTGCGACCCCACGCACCACCTGAATTGCTGTAGCCGCCGAAACGGCGCACGACCTCCGCCGGAAACGAATACTGATCGGTACGGGTCCACGCCGAATCGAAGCGCACCAGCACCGTCGCCGCCGCGCCCTTGCCCGGCTGCCCGCCGCGTCCATCGTAGTTCGCAAAGACCACCCACCACGCGCCGTTCCATCGATCGACCCAGGTCGCCGAACCGTAACCGTTCGGCAGCGCCCGTGAACCCAGACGAGTGAGACTGACGGTGTCGAACGTTTCGATCGTGCTCACCATTGGGACGCTCGGATAGTTGGAGTGCGCGCAGTAGAGCGTCCCGTCGACGACAACCCCACTGTTCAGATGGATGATCGACGCATCGCTGCCCGCATCCCAGCTACCGGCGCGTCGGCCGGTGTGTTTGTCGTATTTGCCGATGCGTCGATTGTCGACGGCATAGAAGTGCGCTGCGTCGACCGCCACACCCTGGCGGGCTTCGGGGGCTTCGAAACGCTGGATGACTTTGAATGAAGAGCTGGTGGAGGAAACCGGGACCGAACACGCGACCAACGCGACGGTGAAGAGACAGAGTCTTCCGATCTCGTTCCGCATTCCAGGCTTGGGTTTCGCCGCTCCTTTCTACCCTGTATTGGAAAGATCCAGAACCCCTTGGGCCGAATACATGCGTCGCCTCAACATCCTCGTCATCGTCGCGTTCGTCGTCGGCTGCGCCCACTCGATGGTCCAAGATGGGCAGATACGTTCACAGGACCTGCGGAGCATGCTGGCGCGGACTGCGGCAACGCGTGGCTTGCCCTTGCCGGATCGGCTGGAAACCGTCGTCGTCCCACACGAGGATCGCACGGCTCTGCTGCGCGCATTGATGGCTGACGATTGGAGCGAGGCCGAGATGCGAGAGGCGCAGGAGATGCTGACCACCGTCGGCCTGTGGCCCGCCGATCTCGACCTGATCGACGAAAGCATCCGTGTGCAGGCGGGTGAAGTCGCCGGTCTCTACTCTCCGCCACGCCATACGCTGTATCTGATCGAAGGGGTCCGCATTCCGGAGATGGTTGCCGCGTCGGCTGTAACCGGTCGCGACCTGTACACGGAGTTCGTGCTCTCGCACGAGATTGTCCACGCCCTCCAGCACAACGCCTTTCCGCGGCTCTTCGAGGTCACTTCGGAACGAAAGGACCAGGATGACGCCGTCTTCGCTCTGCATGCGGCGATCGAAGGCGACGCCTTGCGCTATGGCCTGCAAACCATCGCTCCAGAAAACGCGCTGCCGTCAGCCGAAGACTTCGCCAAGACACAGAGCGCCGCAGTCGCCGGGAATCTGGCGACTGCACCGCCGCTGTTGCGCGAATCGTTGCTGTTTCCGTACATCAGCGGCTACCCGTTGGCACTAGCCGAAGCGAAGCAGCTGCTTGCCGCGCCGCCATTGTCGACGGAACAGGTGCTGCACGGCGACAAACGCCGCGAGCCGTTCTGGAGTATCAGTCTCGAGCCGTCGCCCGCGGCGCTGCCGTCGAGCTGCAGCGTGGTTGGCGAAAACTCCATGGGCGAGTTTCTGATTTCCGTATTGCTGAGCGACATCGACCCATCCATCCCGTCTACCGCCTGGCAAGGATGGAATGGCGATCGGTATCTCGTCGCTCACTGCGCCGGAAGGCGACAGTTTTTCTGGATCACCTCGTGGGACAGCGAAGTCGATGCACGCGAGTTCGAGAAGGCGTACACCGCCGTCGGCGCCGTCGTCAGTCAGCGTGCCGATCTGGCGAAGCCGCCGCGCACTGAACGCAGCGGCGCGAATGTGATCGTCGTCACCGATGGCCTGGCTTCGTTTGCGACCGAGCTCGCCAGGCGCGCGGTACGCACACGCATCTCTAATCTAGCGGATTTGGGTGTCGTGAACCCCGGACCCTGACCCCCGAACCCTGTCAACCTTTTGTTAGATTTGACGCCATTCCCCTGGTACCCTCTTCGTCATGTCAGGGCCGTGTAGGAATGCTCGCGGCCAGTTCCGACGGACATCGCTCCGCGGAGTGCGCACGTACCTGACGGGAGCTGGATGGTGGACCGGACGATTTGCGATGTGCGGCTTGCTTTGCGCTTTGCTGGGTGCGACCGAGGTTGGCCCGGCTCGACCGGCGGATGAGAAAAATCCTTGTCTGCGCGCCGATGCTGCGACCGAGGAGCAGATCGATGAGCTCATCAAGCTGAAGGCAGAACGCTACAGCATTACAGACGTCAACAATCTGAAACCGTGGATGGACAAGGTGAAGGAAACATCGAAGAACACACGCGGAGAAGTAACCAAAGCGCTGAAGGTCTGTCGCGACGACCAGCAACTTGGTCCGCGAGCCCGCCGCGCGGCGAGCTCGCGCCTCAAGAAGCGTCGGCGCGTCCTCGATGAAACCGACAACCAAATGATGATGATGCAAGCTCTCGGTCATCCGCAACCACGCATCGATCCATCGGTGCTGCGGGTTCTCGAGAAGTGAGCGCGGAGGGGTAAGGAGCGTCCTATGGCCAAGCTTTTCAAGAGACGAGAACCGGAGCCGATGACTGCACCTGCGCCTGCGGCTGTCGCAGCCGTCGAACTGCAGCCGGAGGACGAGGCCCTTGCCCCATTGCAGTTAGACGATGTCTCGAGTGCCGCTGCGCCGAACGGCCTGCGGCCTGTGCCCCCTCCGCAAAGCGCGTCGCCGTCGAAACTCAGCTTGGGCAGCTTGAGCGGCCGTTTCGCATCGGTGACGCCGGCGATCAGCGAACCGGTCGACGGTCTTTCCATGTTCGAGATCGAAGACAGTCTGGCACCCGAGATGCCGAAGGACATCGCCGAAATCGGCATCGACATCGATGTCCTCGCCGGCTTGGTTCTCAAGTACGCCGCCGGCGTCTCGACGTTCACCTCGGCGTCGACGGCGCAGAAAATCTGCCTACCGGGCGGCATGGTGTCGGAGATGCTCGATCAGTTGCGCAGAGACAAGTCGATCGAGGTCCTCGGAGAGGTCCGCGGCGTCTACCGCTACGCCATCACCGATCGCGGCCGCGAGCGCGCCATCCAGGCTGCCGAGATCTCGCGTTACGTTGGTCCAGCTCCCGTATCACTCGACACCTACAACAAGGCGCTCGAGCGACAACTCAAACGTCTGCCGCCGGCGAGCGCGGAAGCCGTACAGAAGGCTGTATCTTCGTTGGTCTTGTCGGATGAAACGATCGAAGTGGCCGGGTTGGCCAGCTCTTCCGGTCGGAGCCTCTTTCTTTGGGGCCCGCCTGGAACCGGCAAGACCACCGTCGGCCACATGCTCCACGAGTCGTTGGTCGGTACGTTGTGGATTCCATACTGCATCAGCATCGAGGACAACATCATCCGCTTGTTCGACCCACAGGCGCACCATCGCGTGCATCCAGAGGTGGCGGCCAACGAGAAGGGCCGCGTCGATTCGCGTTGGGTGCGCATCCGGCGGCCATTCGTCGTCGGCGGCGGCGAGCTGACGATCGATGCCCTGGATCTGGCGTATGCGCCGGCGGGCCGTTTCTACGAAGCCCCGCTACATATGAAGGCGAACGGTGGCATCTTCCTACTCGACGACCTCGGCTACCAGAAGGCGCAGCCACGCCAGCTGCTGAGCCGCTGGATCTTCCCACTCGAGCGCGGCACTGACTTCCTGGCGCTGCGCACCGGACAAAAGTTCGCCATCCCGTTCTCTCTGATGCTGATCATCTCGACGAACTTGCAGCCGGACACCGTCATCGAGCCGGCATTCATGCGTCGCATGGGCTACCGCGTCCACCTCGATCTTCCGAACCCCGAGCAGTACGCGCGCATCTTCGAGCGCTACGCGGCCGGCGCCGGTGTGAGTGTACCGGATGGACTCGTCGAACGTCTGGTCGCGCGCTACGATTTGGAAAAGCGGCCGATGCGTGCTTCGGAACCGCGCGATCTGATCGAACGCTCACGTGATCTGTGCCGCTATCGCGGCAGAGAATTCGCGCTCGACGACGAAGTGGTCGAGGTCGCGTGGAAGGGGTACTTCGGCGAGCACGCAATCTGAGCCGGAGGGGGAACAGCTTGGTGGCAGTGACCGGTGTGAAAGGCGTCATGCACCTTCCGACGCCGCGGCGCCGCAATCCATCGCGACACGCCGTCAAACAGCGGTCGCGACCCGCTGCCCGACCATGGGGTTGAAGGATTCGCCGACCGGGGTAGAGCCCGAC